>Ga0210040_10010746_pt1 | contig 10461 bp, 10 predicted proteins | sample CryGeyCG12114_NA_FD_185462 | JGI IMG/M metagenome (GOLD analysis project Ga0210040, IMG submission 185462) | Groundwater microbial communities from aquifer - Crystal Geyser CG19_WC_8/21/14_NA (SPAdes) (version 2) | ecosystem: Environmental > Aquatic > Deep subsurface > Groundwater | place: USA...
AATAAGGACACATGCACGCATGTAGACCCAACTTTTGTGGAGCACTGTTTGCATGGAAATGGAATGGGGAGTAAGACCCAAGAGTTAGCGTACAGAGAGAGAACTAGGAGGGTTATAGCAAACCATAGTGGAGCTGGAAATCATATTGATAGATACATGGTGATGGTGAGTGACAAAGATAGGGACGAGCGTCATTTTAGTGTAGTAGTTAGCTAGTTATGGTTTACAGTCAGTAAGTATATGAGTTTAGGGTAAGTCAGTAGATATAATATGGTTTTTAAGAACTGTTAAGTATTTCAATGGTAGGCTTAAGGTACTTGTTTATGTTTGATGGTGATAGTATCAGTGGGGTTAGTTAGCTATAGAAATAGAATCATGTAAAGTGCAACTAGTGCAGGGAAACAAGGGGCTGCAGCACTATTTTTACTTTTATTGATGCAAAAGTAGGTTGCCATTTTCAGGGGCAGTTTTTAAAGTTTTATAGTTTCTATACCTTGAACCTACATTGGAATGTGTTTGTAAAAGATAATAGTGTGGAATACTATTTTTGCATGCTCTGACTACAAAATTTTTGTGGAGATTAGATAGGCATCAATTTTCCATAATCAAGATGGAAATACTTGCAGATGTATGACTTAGTTATAATTATAGTTAGTTACTAAAAGTTGAATATGTGAATTTGGGAAGCATTTGCTTGCAGCTCATGAGGATTGCTTGCCTTAATTTAGTTGAAAGAAAAAAGTTTAACTCAGATACAAAGTTTTACAAGAAATAATTGGAAAAGTTAGGCTCCCATAATTATTTCTTACGTCATGTTCATACGTATACATAGCCATATACAGCCCAGTCAATGAATGATTCTGCATGCGCTGGGTTTGATTTGATACACTTGAGTAGTATACAGGATATTACATACTAAATATTTTTGCTTGTTGTAATGTTTGGCATTAAAATTTAAGCTCATTATTATGAATATAAGGAAACTGCATTAATATTGAATTCCATTCATCAGTGTTCATAGCAGCATGCATTATTTTACCCAAGAATAAATGTGTAAATGAATTGTCTTTCCATAATAGTTAGTAGTTTTTGCAAACACATTCCACTGCAAGCCAATATAATTTCCTACGTAAAGAATTTCATTAACTCATTACACAAACGTTCACAGGCGATGGACTACTTTTCCTTGTAGCTGTATTCCCTGTATACATAATATGTGTGGCAATGACGTCATTTAGTTCTATTTCCGTGAAAGTTCACCGTCACAAAGGTTACATGTGCAATATCCTAAACTTTCCAAGTTTACAGTTGTTTACTTACAGTCTGTAATGCCAATTTATTTTGCTGAAGTAACAGAACTATGCGATATTATGATAGCTGATGGCTCGCAAAAATAAATTCCTAATGCAAATGAAACTACACATGTCAGTTCAAGCAATGTCAACTAATCCAGTACCAGCTTTTGAATTTGAAAATATTCAAATCAGATTATGACATTATTAATTATATTAATTGGATTATGGTTGCATCAGTCAATAGTCAATACTACCACTATCAAACTGCAATCTTAAACAATATGAAGTTTGAACTGTACATTATCACTTGATCACTCACCCTTTTATGCTAGATTTAAAGCAGAATTTGACTTCGAAACCAGTGAATAGTTTTCGTTTGGAGAAAGTATAGGAAGCTCAAGTGGAAATCCTTGAGAACAAAGTAAAAGTAAACACCCATGAATATATATAGACGACTGTATTGGTTGCGCAGATGCATATACTATACCTATGCATGCCTACCATGTTATTTGCTATACATGACTGAAGCTAACTTGTTCATTAACGCTAAGGAAATTGAAAAAAAGAATTGAGTGAATGAAGTAGAGATAACGTAGCTAGTGTGTAGAGAAACTTAAATTAAATTGACTGCAGTAAAGTAAATATACAAATGCGATTGGTCATCAAAGGATTGAGTGTTGTGCTAGCTATATACTTGCTCGTGTATCCCAACAGTAAGGATAATTTTAGTTTTCGTGTCTCTCTGTTTCGTAAGATCTTAAAAAAAATGTGACGTTGCATTTGCGTGCACACTTTTAAAACTCTATTGTCTTTTCCGTCGTTAGTATTTTGCTGAATCATTTTGTTGGAAAATCTGGAATTAAATTTTTTGATTCGATAATCGAGTGTGACTGGTCCTGTTATCATTCAATCAAGTATTCAAATATATCGGTTGATAAAAATTATCAGTTTGGTGAGTAAACCTTATTGCTTATTTATGGTTATCATTTGTTTGCTTATGCTGAATTGATTATTTTCATTATTCATTTGTAACCCTTCTAATGTGTGAAAATGAATGCCAAGTTGATGAGTTAGATGGACATCAACCTGAAACTCGTTTTTCGTAAAAATTCCAAACCCCAAACCGTTAGACAGCAAGTCATTAAACTTTTTGTCGATTGTTTTGCTATAGTCGGAATTGGACCCTCGAGACTCAAGACGGATAGATAGGGTTCTAAACCCTAGAATCTCTGAAGCGTCCTGGATTTTATTCACTTTTATTCGGGTTCAATCACTCGTCGGTTACGTGACTTGTGAATCAGGATTTTATTGCTGCAATGACGAGAAAGAAAGATTCTTCCAATGGAAAATCAGGGCGCAGTAGATTTTCTCTTCGCACTCTCCTTAATTCTACTGGTATCTTAACATCATCGAATGGACCAAACATCGCACTACCAGCTGGATCTTCGAAGTCAAAAGATGTATACTTAAAGAAGCGACAATGTACGTAGAGTTCGATTAAGTACCCTATGTTAGGGATGTCCAATTAAAAATCGTCAACTTTAAACCAAACTGACTGTAATGGATCAGTGAACGTAGTTTGCGCGTGCCCAAATAGTTTGCAATAAATTTTAAATAAATATTTCCATGAATTCTTTATGAAGAGTTCAAAATATAGCTCCCAACTTTGAGATTTAAGCGTATTACGTAAACTGTTGATCCCTTTGAAAAATCCTTATAGGAAATAACACGTAAAAGTTTCAGAATTGACACCATCCTATTTCCTTTTTTATGCCTGTTTTCAATGTTAAATTTTTGTATTTGTTCTTCATGCTGCGATGCGAAAGTGTTTGGTAGCATTCAGACGAGAGCTAATATTTTGGATTAATAATGAAGATTTTATGCTGCATTTTTTGAAGCACATTACGATTCATTTGGCCCCAAACGAACTTTACCAATTTACTGTAAATATTGAATTTTCATTAATTCATTTTGTTTTTGGCTGTAGCAACTGGATCTAGTCAAATTTTGGATCCAAGTGGAAGTGGCTCCGGTTCAGAGGAATCTGGGGGAGTTTCAGCAGATGAATGTTGTTTGGAAATTCAACCTTTGCCTAGTGGACTTTTTGAATGCCCACTGTGCTATGGCTCAGTTGATGAATTACAGAAAGTTTCCTGTTGTCGTCACAAAGCATGTATGGAGTGCTGGAAAGAATATATGCGCGTACAAATTACTGAATCACGAATTAACATAACTTGTTACCAGTGTTCAAAGCTGCTTCATCCAGATGGTAAGAATTCATAAATATAGCATACAGTAAATTTGTAAGGGGTTTAAATATATTTTGTGATCTTATCTGTAGATATTAAATTTTTCTGTGGGAGCTCAAACTTGGTTCAGAAATATGAAGATTTTATGCTGCGTCGAGTTTTAGCAGTTGATCCTGACACTCGTTGGTGTCCTTCTCCTGATTGCGGGTAATCATTTATATTTATATCAATTTTTTGTTTGCTTTGGAACTGGTTGTGTCTTGTAGATTTACACTCAACGTTCTTTTTGTATTAGTTTTGCTGTGATAGCTACTGGTTGTGCCAGCTGCCCCAGAATCCTTTGTGAACGTCGTGGATGCAACACTGCGTTTTGTTATCATTGCAAGCAAGTCTGGCATCCAAATCTGACTTGTGATGCTGCTCGCTCTTTAAGGTCTGGCTCCGGTGACAAAGTTGACGCAATGTCCACAAAAAGCGATAGTAACAACCCCAAAGAGAAAAAAACTGAACAGGAAGAAATGAAACCATGTCCCCGATGCCAAATCTACATTGTAAAGTTAAACGATGGCTCCTGTAATCATATGTCTTGCACGGTTTGTGAAGCTCAATTTTGCTGGCTTTGTATGAAAGAAGTTTCGGATCTTCACTATTTGAGGTAGTAGTTTTGGTCATTTGGTCGAGTGACATTCGCTATTCTATTTTTTGACTAACGATAATTTTTTTTTAATTTAGTCCATCTGGGTGTACCTTTTGGGGGAAGAAACCGTGGTCTCGGAAGAAAAAACTGATGTGGCAACTAGGAACTCTTGTGGGAGCTCCTGTTGGAATCGGTTTAGTAGCCGGCATTGCTGTACCTGCAATGATTATTGGTTTGTGTTTTGAACAATACAAATTCATACCCCAGACCCCTGTCATATTTTATATTGTAGCGATGTTATTCAGTGCATGTATGTATTATGTGTTCTTGGTTTGATGCTAGCGCCAAGTTGTAATAATTATTCTAATTATTATTATTTGAGCTAAAGTTAGCGTCAAGCATTATTATTCTTTAGTCTAGCAACCTGCGACGTGACTTGGAAAAAGTAGACCTCCCACCTCCGTGTGAGAAGAATGTGTGGCATTGCTTTGATTACTATAGTTTGCCTTAATGTGGCTTTTACTTACCACTTACCAGGATTGGTAAAAGTATTGCTACTGGTGGAATTTTATTAATGCTTAATTAATAAAACCTGGTAATATTAAAAAACTGTGTGATTTGTGCTTTGGCTTGGCTATTAGAGAAGCATAGCCTGAGAGATTCTCTCGACACCCCATATTGCAGCCTAAGGGAAATAGCACATTGGCGGTATCTAACAATTGTGTTCAATTTATAGGCATTCCTGTTTGGGTTGGCCGCAAGATTCATAACAAAATGAAAAATGCAGCACGTCACAAAAGAAACATCGCCGTCTTCAGTGGAGTTATGGCTGCCATTGTGATATCTCCAGCATTGGCTGGCTTAGCAGTTGGTCTAGGAGTTCCTATATTGCTCGCTTATGTTTACGGTGTTATACCAATTTCTTTGTGTCGCTCCGGAGGATGTGGACTTACCACTTCTTCATCTGGAGTTAATTTGGATTTTGACGAGGAAAGCGAGTCTTTAGAACCGTCCGCTGTCATTACTCACAAAGGACTGACCAGACAATCTACAAGAAGTAACGGTAAGTACTATATAAATACTCACTCAGTTTAGTCAATATTGTCTACCATATGAATGAATTGTTCTGAATTTAATTTCTTTGTGACAGATTTCGGCTCAAGTCGTGGTGCTCCGTCCATTGGAGAAGTCTCAGTTGTGTCCATGACTGGTGGCAGGGTACAAAGAAGCTCAAGTCCTGATCACGAATCAGCTTCAATGATTGCATTGGCTGGGGCAAGTTTGACTGGCAGTATGGGATCCAATAGTCATCCTCCGTCACACAGCAAGTAAGCATCGGCCATCGTAATGTCTGTTCATTTATATCTTCTCCATTAAGAGAAAGAGAGAAACAACGTTTATTCGTCACTGCCATTCACCAATGGTAGCCCAAATGGACTCAGTACATATTTATACAATTTTTATAATGCGAACTTTTTTGTTTTATGATGATAATCCCGGAGAATGTAAGTGGCTATTCAATATACGAATAGACGATTTAATAGTATGTAATATGATATTATCTCGAAGCTCTAATGAAAAGTCGAACTTCTTTCTAAAACTTTCAAATTCTTTAAAGATGGTTCCTCTAGATCCTATTAGCACTCCAATAATTTCAATATCTTTCAGATTATATTGTAATTTCACTATTCATTTGCGTTTAAATATGCTTAGATTGGAGATTCAAGCTGACGTGAATACAGCAAAACGTCACAGTCTGAGCAGTGAAACTGCTTCCGTCTGTCTTTCTATGGATGACGCCGCAGCATCAACTCGTGGTCTAGCTGGCTCAGTTTTGTCGTATAAAGTGAACATTGAGGACTCAAAAAGTGAACTCAGTTGTGGTCAATAAACAACAATTAACTACATTGGATCGACTATTAAAATTTTACAATGTGTTGCATGGGTTGAATGTAAAAATTGTGTGTGAGACTTCGCCAAAGAGTTTTGTCGCTAATGCATAATTTACTGTTGTAAGTAATATTATTCTCCTAGGAGCAAAATAATATGCTTTCTGAGATTTTCATACAGACTAAATATATATAACGGATTATGTAAGTAGTGATATTATTTTTTTGTTATTTATTAATATTAAGTTGGAAAGTAAGGAGAGAAAGCCGATGTGCTAGAAAGTACTAGTTGATGTTTTGTAATCTGCTAATGTGAAACATTTCACATTCGCTATCATTTATACAAATTATCGGTTGGGCATTAGATAAGTTTTTGACTGACGTAGGCCATTCGATTGTGCCAAAACTATCAAGTATCTATATTTGTTCAACCCGTAATCCTAAAATTAGACAAAATTGTATTTTGTAGTTTGTTGACATGGGCCACTTATATAGTACTGCATGATTGATGCTTCCGTAGATCATTTGGTCTTCAAATTGCTTACCTCAAGTGTTGAATTCGAATATTAAGTAAAATTTCCAAGTATTGATGCGCCAATTTTTGTACTATCCTTTTTAAATATAATGTATGGAGCAGCTTTTAATTTGTAGTTGCGTCAAGTCTAAAAAAGTTACTTAGTTGCATACTTGATTTTACAGAATATCTTTCAAGTAAGATTACTTTGTCTACATTACAATCACGGCTCATGTAAGCTCGGCTTGAATTACAACTTTCGTCTTCATCGCACAGAATAGAATGAGTAATTTTAAAAATCATATTGTATTGTGTAGAATCCAAAGTGGAACGCGCGCCCTCGAGCAAGAAATCTTTTTACAAATGTATCTTTTTGGATTTGGAATTGACTATTGATAACTTTTTTGTATCTAACTAAATTCGTGTTAAGTAAAATATTAGAATAAACGTTTTACATACTACTTATATGTTCGCCACGTCGATTTATTCTGAGTATAATGAATTCATGCATGGATAACATGCAACGTCATAATGTGTCTTCTTAAAAAAAAGTGCGAACCCATTATTTTGCTGTTCTACTTTCCATGCTTTTGATATCAACTGTTACGTATAATGCTGACGTAGTTGCCTATGTAGATGCGTGCATTAGTCGGCCATGAGATGCTTTTATGCTGTCTATTCCTGACAACTCTATGACTTTCTTCTGCATTGCCAGACCGATTGGATAGAGTTTAACGGTAGTGCTTACTACTTACTATGTTTTCGTATCTTTGCAATCGACCAAGCTCGACTTTTCAAAACATCAGTAGGCAGTTGCACTAACTAACTTTCCAGAGTACCTGCTGCTCTACTTGGGAACATGCGTATATTGAATTTCTTCCTCCGTCACTAGTTTCTCTGTTTGATATCACTGACGGAGAGAGGTAGAGCCATTTTACTTGCCCGTCTGTCTGCATACGGATCTTCCTATAATGCAAGTGTGGAGAAAGTTGCTTTCTCCTATACAGTTAGCTTGTCCTTCGGTTTTGCTCTACTAACTAACTACGAATTGAGTATATAGAGCTGCTGCTAGCTGAGAACTAGAGAGGGAGACATATTATGGGAATGATCTACGTATGTTTCAAGTCTATATATTTTTTGCCCAGGTATGAAAACACAGAACACTTGTTCCGTCTACAGTACCATTACAATGGAACATACGCAATTTGTGTCCACTCAGGGTAATAACTACCGTTGTGCTCTACTTCATTAAATACACGATAAAGAATTATTGCTAGCTTGTGTTCCTTGTTATTTTTTGGTGAAGACATAGACAATACAAAGACAGTTGCGAAATTATTGTGTCCAAACTTTGTTTTGGCCGACACTGAAAGTAAATATGAAGTGGCGTCCATAAAGGATACGAGTTGCATTTATTTAATAACTATACTCATGTACACTGTGTTGGACTGAAGCCAAATAATGGGTACCGCTGTGGACAAAAATCTCAGTCAGTCAGTAGTACATGTTACAAAATACGGCGGGACTATGGACGGTGAAAGTGGATCTCTAAAGGTTAGTTTATGTGCGTAAGCCACATAATCTGACTTGAGTGAATTACAACACGCAAGCTTTAAATCATCATAATAATTGTTCTACTTGACTGGGGAGCACGAAAAGAAGGATTCAGAAGTCAAAGCAAAATATGATACAATAAAATGCCATACTCGCCCTGTTTTTTTCCAGCGTAAGGAATGAACTTATTTATTTGCGTGTTATTTTAAATGCTATGTTATATGATATTAAGATTTTTTAGGATTGCATATACGGAAATGGCCTTGAGACATATTTTCTACAGTTTGGTTCCATGCATGCATTTTTCTGCGTGATGTTTGGTTCCCATTGTAAATATATGGGTGCAGTGAATTAAACTCAATCTGACGAATATATATGTACGTATTGTAAAAAGTCTTTGGAAATCTAATGGTAAGTTTAGTTAGTGAAACTTTTACTCGCATTTAATAAGTATGTCAAGGTGACTTTAATGTACATATGTGTGTCATCATAGTGTTGTTTGGTTAGTATTTAAAGCTTTTTGTTTTTTAGTGAATTTTGATGATTAGTAAAATATTTTATATCAAATCATATACACTACGTTTCGGAAAGTGCATGGTAAAAGATTACAACTAAGGAAATAGACTATAGCTATTGCAGTGCGTAACAAATACTTTGTAGTAGTAGCTAAGGTCGTTAGTTCAGCCTCTATATTCCTCAATTAACCGATTAACCCTGAAAATTTGGTAAATGTGAAAGAGGAAATGTCTGGTTCCATGCTCCGAAAATCATAGCAAGGTAGGTCAAATAATCTGTGACCTTCAGAAAAGTTCAGCGTTAGTTAGTGAGTATGAGAATGTAAATCCCTCCTGAGTTCTTTGTTGCCTTCAGTTTAGTACTGGAGCGGAATCTATCCGGTCGGTTAAAAATTGTGCAGTTTCCAAACACAAAACGTAGTTGGTTTGATCAACTCTGAATAAAAGTGGGTAAGTAATTATGCACAACGCTGTGCGTTTCATATTTTAATTCATATTCGTTATATTCTTCCCCCTCCATTAAAACTGTCTTCATAAAAACCTTGTGTAATTAAATTTTAATCGCACGCAATATTACAATATGTCACGAGATTCGTGTACAGACAGTGAACTAGTTAAAACTTCAAAATTTGCATAATGGTTACGCACACACCGTTTAAAGAGTTATAGGCTGACATAATTTCATTACAGAAATTATACAAATGCCACCATTTCCAATTTTCTTGACCCCAAAAACTAATGTATACAGATTTGGTGCACATAAAACCTAAAACTAAATAGTTTCATAATATTCTACCATGAAAGAGCCCTTTGTGTATTACTGTACAACTTTACGCATCTCTTTATGCAGATGTTTTAATCCCACGCAGTGTAAGCCACCAGTAGTAGTAGTTTGAGGCATACATTTTGTTTTACTTCATAAAAAGAGCAATGAGAACCGTTAAGTTGACATTGGAATCACAACAGTTGTAATTTACTACTGCATGTCCTTGTACTTTCTCTGGTAGACTCATGTTCCTTTCTCTGTTTGGATTCACGGCTCGATAAGCACTGAACACACACACACATACTGCCTAAAACAGGGTTCGTCTATCCCATCAACATAACTAGAACGGGAAAGCATATTGAGAAAACCTTGCCTACTTTCGCTGGCAACGGTTCGGGCAGGTTTACTACAACACTCTACACCAAAAAGGAGCTCCCACAATGAATAATGACCAGAAGCGTCGTGCATCTCGACCAGAAGTGTCAGGGATCTCGGCAATTTTCAACCCTCGCAAGCTGCGCAGAAATTCCACAGCAGTTAGTCAACTGCTGGGTTCCAATCGTCCACGTACTCCATCCGTCATTGTTACTGATGATGACAATATAGACGAGTTACTGGCCAGTTTTGCCAATAATAATTACAATCCAAGTAACAGAAGAAGAAGTAGTGGCAGTGGAGCGGGTTGCAGTGGCACTGCAGGCTCCAGCAGCAACATGGGCAATGGACCACAGGGTGGCGAAATGGGGAGTACGAGTGCTACAGGTCAAGCGTCCAGTGTCCCTTTGTTGGCTGATGTTCAATCTCAAATGGGACATTCGTTAGAGAATCCTAGTTTTCTTCAATCCTCAAGTGCAGCCAGTTATCACCAGTATCAACAAAGTAGCAATACTAGTGCACAACAAGGGAGCTCGAGTAATAATAACAACAACAATGCGAACTTGAAACCTATTGCCAAAACTATTTCTAATATTCGAAGAGCTTTGTTCAGCAAAACTGCACGCAAGGTGAGTGATTTGAATCACATTTGTATTTCAGGTTGTGT
>Ga0210040_10010748_pt1 | contig 10460 bp, 5 predicted proteins | sample CryGeyCG12114_NA_FD_185462 | JGI IMG/M metagenome (GOLD analysis project Ga0210040, IMG submission 185462) | Groundwater microbial communities from aquifer - Crystal Geyser CG19_WC_8/21/14_NA (SPAdes) (version 2) | ecosystem: Environmental > Aquatic > Deep subsurface > Groundwater | place: USA...
GAATGCCACCCGGGAACAGCATGGCTTGTATATCGACACGATCATTCGAAACGGCAAGAACCTTTCGCTACTGATCAACGATGTCCTCGACTTGTCGGAAATGGATGCCGGAAACCAGATGACGGCTCTCGAGCCTGTGAATATCGCTGCCTCGACGAAAGAAGTTCTGCAGATGTTCATGCCGCAAGTCATAGAAAAAGGAATTCGGTTTGACCTCAGGATCGCACCTGCTGTTCCTAACGTAATTCAGAGCGATGCCACCCGGTTCCGGCAGATTTTACTTAATGTCGTCGGGAACGCTGTGAAGTTCTCGCATCAAGGGACGATTACCATCCAGGTGGACGCTCAACGTAATGCCTCCGGCTCGGCCGAGGATCAACTTAACGTTTTGGTGCGGGATCAAGGCATCGGCATAGGAGCCGATCAGCACGACTGCCTGTTTATCCCTTTTTCGCAGGTTGATAATTCCACAACGCGGCGATATAGCGGCACCGGTCTTGGTCTTTCATTGTCGCGTAAGCTCGCCAACGCGCTGGGTGGTGACGTGGCCTTGGTCGAGAGCACATTAGGGGTCGGCAGTTGTTTTCTGATTACGCTTCGCTACGATCCGGGAACAGCTAAAGCCTTGGACATTCCCACGCCTCCGGAACAAGCCGTCATTCCCTCGCTGGTGGCGCGTCCCCAATCACGGGAAATATTAGGGTGGAAAATACTTGTTACAGACGATGCCCAAGACACACAAATGCTCTTGAGACGGATTCTTTTAAAGCACGGAGCTGAGGTGGAATTGGCAGATGATGGGCGGGAGGCAGTCGATAAGGGCTCTCATACCCGTTATGATGTAATCCTGATGGATATGCAGATGCCGGTCATGGATGGCTATGAAGCAACCGCCCTGCTGCGAATGAGTGGCTATGCAGGCCCTATCCTGGCTCTCACCGCCCACGCGATGAACGGCGAGAAGGAACGCGCCCTGCTCGCCGGTTGCAGTGAATATCTTACGAAGCCTATTTCGACCGAACGCTTAATCGATGCGCTGTCTCACTATGCTAAGCATACATCCTATTCATCGTCCCTCACGGGCGATGGTAAGATGCCACTCCATTAGCAAGGACCTAACCGTCGAAACCCGATCCGTCTGCACAGGCTTTCTCTGCCAGCCAAAGTTTGCAGGCAGTCCGCGCTCGTGACTTGCCTCTATCGTCTCAGTGTCGGCTTTCGGCCCGGTTTAAGATCAGATCCTCGACCCACGAGGCAAGCGTCTGTCCATCGACCGTTGTCGTGAAGAAACTTGATGAGTTGACAAAGGTGTGCTGTGAGCCTGGAACGATAAAGGATTTGACGCTGCCTTGGAAAAGATTCTGACGCAGGCTCTCCACACCGGCCGCATACACGGAACCGGGAATGCCAGGGAAAAGAGTTTGGCAGGAATTTTTCGAGTATCCGAAGAAAAAGCGTAGAACCGAATCCTCCTTACTCATGATAACGCCTTGTTGATTGTCCGAATGCTGCTCACGAATATACCGAACCAGATTGACGAGACCACCCCCATTAGCGGGACGGCAGTCCTCGCAGGCTGCGGGAAAGGATTCGTCCAGACCCCAAGTGGTACGAAACCGTTTTTGCAGGCAAGGGTCTATGAAATTGTCTTCCAGAGGCACCCCGCTGTCGTCAAGAAGAGTGACAGGTACATTCGGAAAGCGGGTACGTACCTCGTCAAAATTTAGGATAGAACCGAAACCTCCCGCACTCATTCCTCCAAAAACCATGTGCTGCATGTCTGGAAGCACCTCTGCGACACTTTCCAAAATCAACTTCATGTTTTTGTGACCCAAAAAGTTCTGCTTTTTTAGTAATCCCGGAACGGCGACCTGAGACCGGTTTCCTCCAAAATTATCGCCGCTGCAATACGGAACGTAGATTTGATTCCAATCACGAACAGGATTGTCATCACGGGCTGACAACATGCCCTGATCGTTTGGAAATTGATTGCCGACTGAATTCGGATTCATGCCGCAGGTTAAAAGATTAAAGCAAGCTCCACCCGGAGCCAGAAGCATAACCACGCGCTGGTCGAAGACTCGGCGCTTGAGAAAGTAGCCGGTTTCGCTTCCGTCACGGCAGACCGTACCCTTTACCGCGTGCCATTCCCAGGGATTAGGGGCTTCGGTGGCGTGAAGGTTAATGTTTGATACAAAACTAAACGTCAAAAAAACCAGAAAGCTACAGACGCGCTGAAGCATCACGTTCTCCTTACAAAGTGTGGGATAAACTCCGAACCCTTGGCAAAGTTCGGCTAGGCATGGGAATTGGGTTCTCTATTCATAATAATGGGACGAATATGTTGCTACTAGAGTGGGCAGAGGGCACATATCGCAGGGCAAGATATGCTCGGAAATCCGCAGTTTTGTAGGAAAGTTTCAGTCTTTCGTCACCATTACGAAAAAACCACCCTTTGAGAGTAGGGTGGTCGCATAGGTTCGCTCAAACTGTCTCGCGTGTTCAATCGCCGGCAACCAACTCCTCCATTCGTTGCAGAAGAAACTGAAAACTCACGGATCGTTCATCTGCCAGCTCATGAAGGAAAACAAAAACGGGCTCCACCGCGGGCCGAGCTCGCATCAACTGAAAGTAATAGTCCGCGATAGCAACGGCGCTGTGCTTCTCAAACTCAAACGTAGCAAGATCAACAATAGCAATCGAGCGTTGTCGTGAATTGGGCGCCAGCAACATAAGGTCGATCTTGCGGCGAGGATCGCCAACGACCACACTTGCCTGGGCTTTTTCCAACAAGGAATCAAAACGCCCCTTGTGCTTGTCCGACAGAATTTGACCCAGCATGGCACGGATTAGCTCTCCGCTCGACCGCTGCCAGGGCCTAAACTCGGCGCCTGGTCGCTTTTTACGGGGTTCATAGGCCTCCGCCGGCTTTTTTACCTTTTGCGTGTTGTAGACCGACCACAGGTAGTCGGTGATGGTCGCAGTATCGTGCTTTAGGGTATCAAAGCTTGAATGCAGATAATGATAGGCCCTGATCTTCGGCCGACTCATCAAGACGTTGAGTTCGCCTCGACGCTTATCCGGCTCATCGCCCTGACGGAAGGAACGCATGTTGCCCTTATTAATATCCCAGAGATAGAAGATGTAATTTCTCTCCTTACCCTGCAGCGCGGCTCCGGCTCCATCCAGGACGTCTTTGCCACGGCCCATCTTGGTTAGAAATTCGGGCTTTTTGTCTTTAAAATAGGGTTCATTTTTCAAAAGGAAGTAGCAGAGAGCAACCTCTGTCTCCACATTGATCTGACGGCCAATTTCTTTTTCTATTTTTTTGATCGTGTTCGCGACATAAAGGAAAAACCTATCGATCAAATCGGTTTCAATGTCCTTAAACTTGCCGTTGGTCGGTTTATTGTGTTCTGTTTCCGTCTTTTCGCTGTAGTTGACCACCACGGAAGCAGGCATATCACCATGCTCCCACTGCATGACCTTAAGCTGAGAGCCGTAGACGTATTTATTGGAGTATTGAATGATGTCGGGCGGACAACGGAAATGTTCATCAAGCATCACCTCGGCCTGCTTAATCGATTTTACCAATCCAAAGATGTGCGAACCGCCGCCCTTCATTCCGCGAGCTTGAGTCTGACGGAGGTGGTCCTCAAGATTAAAAGCCTGAAAAAGGAAGTCGTCGACCGGCGAATTTTTATCGAGAACAGTTTGCTTGTCATCGCCAACGACCATAAGTTTTTTCGCTCGATAGAGAAGTGGGATGGCGTCATCCACACGGCACTGGCCAGCTTCATCGATAATGACGAGATCAAACAATCGCTCCTTGGCCGGGAACAGAAAGGAGACAGCTTGTTTACGACAGACCCAGATCGGGAAACTTTGGATCAGGACAATTTGTAAATCATGAAGGAGTACGGCCCCCACCCCCTGCTCGATCGATGGACACTCTTTAAGACCCTGCAAAAGAGTTTCAACCGTGGTCCAGGCACTGGTGGGGTTTTTCTCATCTTTGGCGCGACCATCTTGAACGATTTTGCACATGCGTGCCAAAAAAAGTTCTTTTACGGCAACATCGCGTGCCTTCTGCTTGTCGCGGAGCTGATTGAGCAGAAGCTGCAACGAATGATCGACATTTTCAAACGACAGTTTGGTAAATATGGCCGCTTCCAGAGCGAGGGAAGGTGTGACGGCTTTTTTGGGGTTCATGGCTTCATGCATGCTCTGAACCTGACGCGCAACCCTCACACTATCATCGGCCTTGGTTAGCGCCTGCAAAAGAACACGTTGATTGTCGAGTAGCTTCCATAGATTTCGTAAATACTCCCGACTGGGGTGACGCGCATAGCTCCACAACCGGCGACAAAGTTTTAAACCAGCCCATTCGTCCTCCGGAAAGGATTTTTGCCACTGCTCCTTGATAGCTTGAAGTAAAGTGGAATTCTCATGAGATGCCAGCCGGCTATCCAGGTCCTCACGCTTTCGGGGCTTGTGCATGAGGAGGGTTTCAATCAGTTGCATTCCACGTACCACGCGTGCCGTGTCGTCGTCGATGGTCTGTGGATCGATGGCAAAGAACGGATAACAATTCGCATAAGGACCCGTCGCGAGCCTGGTAAGATCGGCAATATAGCTTTGCACGAGCTGCGAGTTGGGCTGGCTTTTCTGAGTTACGAGCTTTTTGTCGTTACGGCCGGCGCCGGTAAAATCGAGAAAGGCAATAAAATCCTGGATATCTTCCTGGGTGGTCGGGTGAACATGTTTGGGCGCCACCAGGCGATGATGCTCACCGCCGTTTACCTGATTGTTCATGCGAATCTGGATCTGGCCACGAAGCTCTTCCATTGCCGAATCAAGTTCAGCAATTTCGGTGCGAATATCTAAGGTGCTGCGATCAGGCTCCAGCTCTCGGCTATTATCCATGGCAAGACATTCAGCCAGAGTTGTAACCCACTGGGTGAGCGACATTTGGCCTTCCGGCAGCTTATCAACCATCTTAATTGCCTGGCGATACTGGATCATAAGACTCCGGGCTGCCGGAGAGGCATGATCGTTACCAAGCAAAAATTCTTGAAGCTTTTCATCCAAGGCGTGAATTGCGGCCTTTTGATCGCTGACCACGAGCAGGCGCTGCCCGGTGTTCACGCAATGGATGAGCAGGTTCATGATGGCAAACGTTTTTCCCGTGCCGGGAGGGCCTTCTAAAAGAACGATGTCGCTGTGATTCAGTTTCTCAAAGAGTTCGTGGGTCGACTGCGGCAGTGCTCCCGGACAATAAATCGTATTATAGAACGGGCGGGCCTTTTCCTTTTCCTCCTTCTCCTTCTCCTTTTCCCCCCGCTTTTTTTCAGGGGTAAGGAATTGCCCAAGGAGGGAGCGATAGAACTTCGCCGGATAATCTTCGGCAACAGTCTGAATACGCTCGATATCCCGCTCCAGAGCCTGGGCTACTGGCGAGGCTGGGCCTGAGGATTTGTAGAGGGCCACCGATTCGAGATCACACTCAATGCCGATGAGCTTTAGATTACCAAGGATACCACCCTTGCCGTTTTCGCCCGGAGCACCAAGCAAGATATCACGGGTTCGTTCAAACACATCCTCTAAGACGGGGAGCTGTCTATGGATTGAGATGTCCAACATTCGGCCGCGGATCTCGATCTTTTGGGATGTCAATGTTTGATAAAATTGTTCCAATGGGTCGAGTCCCGTGGAGTTCTCGGCCGAAAAACCTTCCACGAGCGAGGTCAGCGCCAGGTGATTCAAATAAATTTCAGCCCGGCGTGCAGGATGAATAAGAATGAGACGGCCCGACTCTTCCAGAGTTACCTTCATATAATAGAGGGGGAAACGGAAGGTCTTCATCTTGCCTTCAGCTTTGAAGATGGCATCCATCATCTCAAAACCGAGATAGAGTTCGGCGCTACGATCCTGTAAAAAGGATTCGCGCAGGTAGGTGGCCTCTTCACTGCTCAGTTCACAATGGAACGGCACTTTAATGAGGGCCTTGATATCAGAACTTTTGAGCGGCAAGGGAAAGGTTTTGGCGGAGGCCGAAGCACCCCGTTTGGTTTGATCGTCTGCAGTTTTGAGCTTTTCAGGAGCCGTTGACGGCCCGTTCTGAAACAGAGTTCCATAGTCGACAGTATAGTTCTTTTCATCATCACGCTGACCGAGCTTGGGTTTGAATTTTCCGGCTTGGTTTTTCTTGGCGTCACCTTTCTCTCCGCTGATAAGATCAAGATCAAGGACGCCATCCTTGTCCCCTTGAAGATCGGGCCGACGCTCGTTGCCCTTAGATCGCATTAGAGGCACATATTCATCGATTTGCGATAGAACATCGCGTCGCAACGTCAGCTGACTCGTGATGCTTTCACTTCCGGCGGTAAAGGAGAATTGAAAGAGTTTATGATAGCGCACCAGACGCTCGAAGACTTCACTGGTATGCTTTAAGACATCCTGATAAAACAGTTCGCAGAGTCCATCCAAAGCCGTGATGGGGACGGTAAGAAAGCCTGAGGAGCCTTTCAGTTTGATCGCGTCGTGAATGATGACCTTTGCCACATCGCCTATCATCGTGCGGATCTTATAAACTTCCTTTTCCCGGAAATAGGCGAATTTCTCGAGTTCGTCACGCGCGCCGGTGAACTGCTGGTAGTCACGCGCAAATGAGGTAACGGTGGCGCGAAATCTATCAAAGAGTTCGCGAGGTATGATAATGCGTTCGTTTTTACCCTTGTTCTCAAGGACGTATACATCGATACCCTCAGGCAGAGGGACTCGGGTCAAGGTAAATTTAAAGTCTTTATCCAGCTTCAGAGTCAGGCCGGTTTCGACGTCTTGTTTTGCTACGCGATTGAGAAGTGCCACGGTCTTTTCCTACTTGATAAGCAGAGACACCCGTCGATTCAAAGCCCTCGCGGCCTCCAAATCGGCGTCGCTTTTGCCTGCGGTGGATTGTATAGGTCGGGTTTCAGCATAACCAACGACACGCATACGTGCCCCCTCGAACCCATTGTCGAGAAGATAGTTGATAACGCTGCTGGCACGACGGCCGCTTAGTGACCAGTTGGTTTCAAGATTGGGAACGCCATCTATTTTGAATATTCTGTGCAGAGGAGCATCATCAGAGTGCCCCTCTATGTCGATCGAATACGTGGTTCCCTTTATGATCTCGAGAAGCGGCATCAATGGGTCGAGAGCGTTTTCCTTAAGACTCGCACTGCCCGATCCAAATAGCGCTCCTGAATCCATATCAAGTCGCACGCCGTCCTCGGCCATATGCACCTTGACGCCTGGCACTCCGGGCTGGCCGTCGACGATGGTTTTCAGCTGACCGGCTAGTTCGACCAAAGTCCCTTTCGTGGAACCGGTAAAACCCGTTTTAATCTTTTCAAACGAGCCCTTGTCGATCTTGCTCATGGAGATCAGCATCAAAAAGAATACCAGCAACAAAACCATCAGATCGCTTAATCCTATATAGAAAGCGGTCGTCGAGTTTTCTTCGGCATTGATGTCGAGATCATGAAGCCGCATGAAGAGTCCTCTCTTCACGGTTGAGAAGTATTCCAATCTTACTGAGAATCTGTTGATGGGCATCGAGGAAGATGACGTTGTGATGCTCGAGTCGACCCGCCAGAGGCGTAAACACCAGGGAACTCAAGCCCGCACCATAAGCGGTTGTCATGAGGGCCAGGGACATGGAGGCACCGATTGTCGAGGGATCGCTTAGAGTCTTTAGTACCCCGATCAGTCCCATGACCGTTCCAAAGAGACCAAAGGCCGGAGCAATGAGCATCCCCTTTTTTAACACGTCGACTGCAATCTTACGGGCCAGATACTGGTCCGCGATGCGGGAGGTGACAAAGGCGTCAATCTCCTCAAAGAGCAGGCCTTGATGGTGCATGAATACAATGTCGTTTAGCAGTTCGCCATCAATCGCATGGCCTTCGCGTAGATCGCTTAAAGAGGATTGGCTGATAATCGCCTCGTCGAGTTCCTTGGCTATGTTCATAATCGACTTCTCGGGAGTGCCGAGAAACGATTGTGCCACCATCACCACACTCGACAGCATGCTGCGTAGATCAAATTGAAAGATCAGACTTGCCACTGTTCCGCCGACCACGATCATAAAGCTGTGGAGGTCGAAAAGTGACGAGCCGTTGTTATGCTGCGACATGGAATAGAGCACAGCGCCTATGCCTACGAGGCTCAATAGCAGCGCAAACGGATCGAAGTGCTTTTTGGTGGTCTGCATGTACTTTTTGAAGGAAAGTCCATTCATGTTCTTTAGCCCTTTCCCTTGAAGAGAGGTAATGCGTTGAGGTCGGTTTGACGAGCGCGTTCGACTTGAAAGATCGTGCTATGTTCCTGGACTGCGTAGGTCCAGAGATCCGCTTTCTGATCCGCCACGGGAGTAAGCTTGATATGAAAACCGTCGATGCTGTGAAGCACGACCTTAGAGCCACGTTTTATTTGGGTCAGCGCTTCGCTTTCGCTTTCATGTTTGGCAGTCCAGACATGAGTCTTTCGTTTAGTGTCGCGGACCTTCACATCGGGAGCTTGAACGTGGAGGACTTGAGCCATTTCCACTTCGAACTCGCGACCTGGGGTTTCATAAAAATAGGCGTCAACAATGCGATCGTCTTTCATATTGAGCATGCAGGGGTCGCCGACCTTCGGCATGGCTCTGAGAAAGAACAGGGGTACAACATAGGTCGCGCGACCCGACTTCATCGTCACGGTGCGTTCCTGAAGGCTGATCTCGCGCACGGTCACAGGTTTAAGTTGGGGGGGAATGATATTGTTGGTTTCTAGGGCCTTGGTGACGTGGGCTTGAGATTTCATGGCCTGGGCAAGCTGCTGAGTCAGCTGATTGACCGAATTTTGGAGACGGCCGTTTTCTCCCATGACGCGTTCCAGCTCTTTTTTAAGCTGCTCGCGCGACTGCTTTTTATTGCCAGTGTCGTCGATTTCGCCGGTGCGCAGACGCGCCAGTTCCAACTCGTAACCTTCGATTTCCGCATAGAATTTCTTCAGCAAGTAGCCGACTCTGTTTTTAGCCGGCAGCTGAAAGTTTAACGATGGAATGAAGATTCGAGGCGTATGCGGTTCATCGCTGTCGGGCCGATCCAGAGCCTTGATGCGAACGCCATGCGTTAAGGTATCAAAGCACGAAAGGAGGTTTTCGAAGTTGGGGGCGAAGCCGTTGGCCTCAAGCACCATCATAATGATTTCAAGAGGCTTCCTAAAGAGAGTTCGGTCCATCGTCACCGTAAAGGTCGATGTCTCTTCGTCCAAAGCGGTGAACGAAAGCTCTTGCGCATAGGATGCCTTGGAAAGATCGACTTGATCGCTTTCCAAAATCAGGAGCTCAGTCGTGGTTTTTTTTGCCGTTCCGAAAGCCAAGTGATGTCCCTCGCGTGGTCCACGGATCGTATCGGAGAAAGTTTTCTGAAATTTACCAAAAAGCTATTGGAATTATTAAGTTTAATGAGGCCCAGATGAAATGGCCTCCGCTAACGCCAGGAATTACTTTTCCTAAGCTTCGGTTTTCTCGAAAGTCCAAAGACCTGAAAAAATTTCGTCGGTGTCATGAGACTGGTCACTTGGGTGGACGTTATCCAGGGAATAAAAGGCATCTTTTTTCCGGGCTGACGTTTTGCATAGCTGGGGCCAGGCTGTTTTGGACAAGAAAGAGACAATAAAATGTTTGCTGAAAAACTTGACTGGTTGAAGACGTCTCAAACAAAATTTACAGCGGCGGAAACCGATCAGGCCGGCGCTCTCGGAGAAGAGCTTGCCTTTGAGCAACTGGAGAACACGCTAAAAGCGCTTCACTGCAAGGCCCAAATTTTTCGATCGCTACGAGTCCCAAAAGGCAAAGGCAACGGTAAGTACGAAATTGATTTGCTTCTGGTGAGTCAGGCCGGGGTGCTTGTTATCGAAGTCAAGCACTGGGGCGGAAAGATTGCCGTTGAGAAGGGTGGATGGATTCAGATACGAGGACAAGAGGTGAAAAGCCTTCCTGATCCGGTAAAGCTAAATCAAGAAAAGCTGCTGGCGCTGCGCCAATGGCTGAGAAAACACCAAATTGAAGTGCCTGATGCCTGCATTCAATCGATCGTGTTTTTTACCAACCCTAAGATTTCGATCAACCGCGACCTGAAGAAAAAACCCGGGATTGTCACCTCCGAAAATCTACTTCAGACCGTCTTGGACACGTGTTCTCAGCCGAAGCGAAGTCTTTGGCAAAGACGACCCACTGCACAGTTTAGCTACTCGACACTGATTGCCAGGCTGGAGCAACTTCCTACCTGGGACCGCGTTCAGTTGTACGGGGGCCGTGTGGTCCATGGAGATTTAGACTATATAGTTTTGCCGTCTATCAAAGGCTCAGTCGTGAGTCGGAAAAACGTGCGTTTTGCTAATATTCTTATGTCGCGTCGAGCGTTTCCCGG
>Ga0210040_10010749_pt1 | contig 10460 bp, 8 predicted proteins | sample CryGeyCG12114_NA_FD_185462 | JGI IMG/M metagenome (GOLD analysis project Ga0210040, IMG submission 185462) | Groundwater microbial communities from aquifer - Crystal Geyser CG19_WC_8/21/14_NA (SPAdes) (version 2) | ecosystem: Environmental > Aquatic > Deep subsurface > Groundwater | place: USA...
CTGGCGGTTACCGCTTGTCCGATCCTGCGGCGGACCTTGCCGTCGCCGCAGCGCTCGTCTCAGCGCTTGCCGACAAGCCGCTGCCGCTCAAATGCATCTGGTTCGGCGAGGTGTCCCTCTCAGGAGAGACACGCCCGGTGGCGCATTCTTCCTTGCGCCTGCGCGAAGCGGCCAAGCTCGGCTTCGACAGCGCGGTCGGTCCGGCGGATGGAGGCGGTGACAAGCCGCCGCTCGCCTATCGCGGGCTCAAAGGTCTTGCCGGCCTCGTTGACCGCGTGGTGGGATCGGCATAGTCGGAGTCCCACGCGGATGACGGGCTTTGACATCATCGTGCTGGCGATCGTCGGCGTAGGCGCCGTCGGCGGGTTCCTGCGCGGCTTCGTTCAGGAAGTGCTGGCGCTGGCCGCCTGGGTCTTGGTGATCTTCGCCATCTACTTCCTGCACACCGATCTCACCGTGATCCTCGGCGATTATCTCGCCTCACCCTCGGCGGCGGCGGTGCTGGCTTTCGCGCTGCTGCTGCTGGTGCCCTATGTTGTCATGCGCGTGCTGGCCAGCCAGGCGGGGAAGCGCAGCCGCAAGTCGGTGCTTGGCCCGGTGGACCGTGTGCTCGGCTTCGGGTTCGGGGCGATCAAGGGCGTGATCATCGTGGTCATGGTCTTCTCGCTCGTCGTGCTGGGCTATGATACGGTCTGGGGGGAAGATGGCCGGCCGGACTGGATGCGCGATGCGCGCACTTACGCCTTCATCAATGCAAGCTCGCAGCAGATGGTGCAGCTGATCCGCGAGCGGCGCGAGGATTGGACCGCCGAGCCCGGTAGGGGCGACGCTGCAGACGAGGCCGACGCATCATGAGCGCGCAGAAACTCTACACGCCGGAGATGCTGAGCCTGGCTATGGAGCTGGCGGCGCACCCGCTCGATCCGCAATGCGCCATGACTGGGGAGGCGCGCTCCCAGTCCTGCGGCTCCACGCTCGCGATGAGCCTTGCGCTTGACAGTGAGGGGCGGATCGATCGGCTCGGCATGCGCGCGCGGGCCTGCGCGGTCGGTCAAGCCGCGGCGGCGATTTTCGCCCGCCACGCAGCCGGCCGGAACGCGCAGGAGCTGGCCCATGCACTCGATGCGATCCGCAACTGGCTGGCCGGCGCCTCCGGTGATGGCGCCGATCTGCCCGATTGGCCCGATCTTGCCCTGATTGCAGCCGCACGCGACTACCCGGCACGGCACGGATCCATCCTGCTCCCATGGCAGGCCGCCGTCTCTGCCCTTTCCACCGCCCCGGCGGCGCGCTAGCGTTACCCCGGAGCAGGGGAAGGGGAGCATCGAATGGCCAGCAGCGCAGGCGCGCCCGCATTGCGCGAACCCAGCGCGAGCGAGATCCGCATGGTCATCGCCGCCAGTTCGGCGGGCACGGTGTTCGAATGGTATGATTTTTTCATCTACGGCACGCTTGCGGCCTTCATCGGCGCAGCCTTCTTCCCGTCCGGCAATTCCACGCTGTCGATCCTGCTCACCTGGGCGGGGTTTGCCATCGGTTTCGGATTTCGCCCGCTCGGCGCCATCCTGTTCGGCTATCTGGGTGACCGGCTGGGGCGCAAATACACCTTCCTCGTAACCGTCACGATCATGGGCATCGCCACGGCGGGCGTGGGCCTCATCCCCAGTGCCGAGACCATCGGGATGGCGGCGCCCGTCATCGTCATCCTGCTGCGGATCGCGCAAGGGCTGGCACTCGGCGGAGAATATGGCGGGGCGGCGATCTACGTGGCCGAACATGCCCCACCCGAGAAGCGCGGCTTCTACACCAGCTTCATCCAGGCGAGCGTGGTGGGCGGCTTCGTGCTCAGCGTGCTGGTCGTGCTCGCCTGCCGCCTGCTGATCCCGGCGGAGGCCTTTGCTGCATGGGGCTGGCGCGTTCCGTTCCTTATCTCCATCGTGCTGCTCGCCGTGTCGCTGTGGATGCGGCTCAAGCTCAATGAGAGCCCGGTGTTCCAGGCCATGAAGGCAGAAGGCCACACGTCCGCCAATCCATTCGTCGAAAGCTTCACCTATCCCGGCAACAAGAAGCGCATCTTCATTGCCCTGTTCGGCGTGGCCTGCGGGCTGACGATCGTGTTCTACACCGCCTTGTTCTCCAGCCTCTCCTTCCTGCGTGGCCCCATGCGCGTTGAGGATACCACAGCCGAAGTGCTGGTGGGCATCGGCTCGCTGGCGAGCGCGGCAACGCTCATCCTGTTCGGCTGGCTGTCCGACAAGGTCGGGCGCAAGAAGCCGATTGTGTGGGGCTATGTCGCCTCCTTGCTGCTGCTGTTCCCGCTGTTCTGGGGCCTTGCCGCCATCGCCAACCCGCCGCTGGCGCAGACCGTCCGGGAAAACCCGATCAGGCTGCAGGGTCCCGATTGCCGCTACGATCCGTTCGCCTCGGAACAGGGCACGGAATGCGGGCGGCTGATGGCCGAATTGTCGGATGCCGGCACGCCCTATAGCGTGGAGAACCGCGCACAGCTCGCCATTGCGTTTGGCAGCCGAGTGATCCCGCTCGAGAATGCGGTCGGAAGCGCGCGCAATCGCGCGCAGATCGAGGGATTTCTGGCGGATTTCGGCTATTCGGGCGAGAAGCAGGTGCCTCCGGTGCTCAACATGGTCGGCATCGTGCTGATCGTGTTTGCGCTCGGCGCGCTGACCGGCGCCACTTACGGGCCGGTGGCCGCGCTCCTCTCCGAGATGTTTCCGGCGCGGATCCGCTATTCGTCGATGTCGATCCCCTACCATATCGGCGCGGGCTATTTCGGCGGGTTCCTGCCGCTGATCTCGGGCTACATCGTGGCGCGCACGGGCGACATCTTTGCTGGGCTTTGGTACACCTGGGTGCTGCTGATCGTGGCGCTGGTGGTCGCGCTCTGGGGCCTGCCCAGTGGGCGCCCGCGCGACTTTGTGGACGACGCGGCGTGATGATGCTGCTCGAGCCTCCGCAGCCCAGTCTGCGGCTGCGGATAGACAGCGAGGCGCTGGCCGATAATTGGCGCATGCTCGATCGGCTGTCCGGCGCTGCGCGGGCCGGCGCGGCGGTCAAGGCCAATGCCTACGGTCTCGGCATCGATCCGGTGATGACGGCACTCACGCGGGCCGGCGCGCGGGATTTCTTCGTCGCGCATTGGAGCGAGGTGCCGCCATTGATGGCGCACGCAGCTGGCGCGCAGATTGCCGTGTTGCACGGTCCGCTTCTCCCCGCCGACGTGGCTTACGCCCGCGCCACCGGCGTCCGCCCGGTCATCAATTCGCTGCACCAGGCGGGTTTGTGGGTCGAACAGCGCGGGGGGCCATGCCATCTGATGGTGGATACCGGCATCAACCGGCTCGGCCTGCCACTGGGAGAGCTTGGCGATCCGCTGATCGCCAAGCTCGATATCGAAGTCCTGCTCTCGCATCTGGCCTCGGCCGACGAGGACAGCGCGCAAAACGCCCGCCAGCTCGCGCAATTCCACGAGGCGGCCCGGCTGTGCGGCGCCCAATCGCTGAGCCTCGCCAACAGCGCCGGCATTGCCCTTGGTCCTGATTACGCCTTCGATCTCACGCGGCCGGGCCTTGCGCTCTATGGCGGCGTGCCGCGCCCCGAACTTGCCGGATCTGTCCGCCAGGTCGTCCACCTGGAGGCCGCCGTACTGCAGCTGCGCGACCTCTCGGCCGGCGATGCGGTGGGCTACAACGCCACCTTCACCGCGCAACATGCCATGCGCGCGGCGACAATTTCCATCGGCTATGCGGACGGGCTGCTGCGATGCTGGTCGGGCACGGGGTCGGTCTCCTTCGCCGGGCAGGACCTTCCGCTGCTCGGCCGCGTGTCGATGGACATGGTGGTGGCCGATGCGAGCAAGGTGCCAGGCCTGCGAGCGGGCGATTTCGTGACCATACCCTACGCGCTCCCCGAAGCGTCGCGGGCCTGTGGACTGTCTCAATACGAATTGCTGACAAGTCTTGGTAACCGCTTCTTCCGCAAGGAAAACTAGGCGGGTTGTCTTTGCAATGCTGCACCTGCTAATGTACCATCATGCAGCATTGCAAAAAAGGGGGTCGGCATGGCTGGTGAAGGGGAGGGCCGTAAGGATCCGATCATCATAAAGAAGTACGCCAACAGGCGGCTCTACAACACCAATTCCTCGAGCTACATCACGCTCGATGATTTGTCGCTGATGACGCGCGATGGCGTGGACTTCCAAGTTCTCGACGCCAAAACCGGCGGCGACATCACGCACTCGATCCTCACGCAGATCATCATGGAAGAGGAGTCGCATGGCGAGCAGATGCTGCCCGTCAGCTTCCTGCGCCAGCTCATCGCCATGTACGGCAATTCCATGCAATCCATGATGCCGCCTTACCTGGAGGCGACCATGCAGAATTTCCGCGATAACCAGATGAAGCTGCAGGAAGCGTTCAAGAGCAGCATCGGCACAGACGGTTTCGCCAAGCTCGCGGAAACCAACATGGCCATGTTCAAGGCCGCCAGCCAAGCCTTCATCCCCGGCACCATGAATGTCGCCACCACCACGAACTCCAGCGCTAAGCCGGGCGCCAAGCCGGGCGATGCCGACGAGATCGCCAATCTGCGCGCCGAGATGGCAGAGATGCAGCGCAAGCTCGACAAGCTGAGCAATTAGCGGACGCCACCCGCACAGCTCCCTTCCGCGCGAAACGCATCTCGACTTCGCCGCTCCGCCCCGGCATGGGGGCGCGATTGTCTTCAGCCTTCAAGCCGGGTCCCTTACGTCCATGCCAGCCATTCGCCACGCCCTCAGCATCACCCGACAGGGCGATTTCGCCGCCTGGTACCAGGAGGTCATCCAGGCGGCCGACATGGCCGAGGAATCGGGCGTGCGCGGGTGCATGGTCATCAAGCCGTGGGGCTACGGCATCTGGGAACGCATGCAGCGCCTGCTCGATGCGCGCATCAAGGCCACGGGCCACGACAATTGCTACTTCCCGCTGTTCATCCCGCTCGCCAATTTCGAGCGTGAGGCAAGCCACGTGGAAGGCTTCGCCAAGGAGATGGCGGTCGTCACCCACCACCGCCTTATCGCCGACGGCGAAGGGAAGCTGATCCCCGACCCGGCCGCCAAGCTCGAAGAGCCACTCGTCGTGCGGCCCACATCGGAAACCATCATCGGCGATGCGATGAGCCGCTGGATCCAGTCCTGGCGCGATCTGCCCTTGAAGCTCAACCAATGGTGCAACGTGGTCCGCTGGGAGATGCGCACGCGCATGTTCCTGCGCACCAGCGAATTCCTCTGGCAGGAAGGCCACACCGCGCATGAGACGCAGGGTGAGGCGCAGGAGCATACGCTGCGGATGCTCGAAGTGTACCGCATCTTCGCCGAGGCGGACCTGTCGCTTCCGGTGATCGCCGGCGAGAAGCCGGAGAACGAGCGCTTTCCGGGCGCGGTCGAGACCTGGTCGATCGAGGCCATGATGCAGGACGGCAAGGCCCTCCAGGCCGGCACCTCGCATTATCTGGGCACCAGTTTTGCAGAAGCCGCCAATATCCGCTTCCAGGATCGCGAAGGCCAGCAGCAGCTCTGCCACACCACGAGCTGGGGCGTATCCACCCGCATGATCGGCGGCATCATCATGACGCATGGCGATGACGATGGTCTGCGCGTTCCGCCCGCCATCGCGCCATGGCAGGTGGTGATCCTGCCCATGCTGCGCGATAACGAGCAGGACGCGCCGCTTCTGAATTATTGCGAGGAACTGCAGGCGCTCATCGGCGAGCAGACCGCGCTCAAGGAGCCGGTGCGCGTGCTGCTCGATACTAAGCCGGGCAAGGCCGCGGCCAAGAGGTGGGATTGGGTGCGCAAGGGCGCGCCCATCATCATCGAGGTCGGCGCGCGCGACATGGAAGGCCGCAAGGTCAGCCTGCTACGGCGCGACCGTTTGTGGAACGCAGAGACCGGCAAGCCCGCTTTCGAAACGCCCAATCGGCAGGAATGCGCCGGCAGCATCTCCGTCCTGCTGGAGGAGATCCAGGCCGCGCTGTTCTTCGAGGCGCGCGAGCGCCGGGACGCGGCGGTCGAACGCGGCATCGATAGTATGGAAGCGCTGGGCGCTTTCTTTGGCCAAGACCGCATCTTCCCCGGCTGGGTCGAAGTGCAATGGTCGCGGCCCAGCGGTGCGGCACTCGACGCCGTGATCGAGCGGCTGAAGGCGCACAAGCTAACCTTCCGCAACGTTCCGCGCGACGCCGCTCCGGCCGATGGACCCTGCATCTTCACCGGAGAGCCTGCGGTAGAGCGCATCTTGGTCGCACGCACCTACTGACTTGTTTCGTGGGACCAATCCGCTCAAAGTGGTCCCATGCGTAACCTCCTCCTGATCGCGGCAGTTCTTGCCGCGCCCGCCGCACCACTCGCCGCCCAATCAGACCCGGCCCAATCAGACGCCACCGGTTCGGTGGCGGCCAATGTCTCGGCCGATCGCCTGCGCGCGGATGTCGAGGCCATGGTCGGCTTCGGCACGCGGCATACGCTCTCGAGCCCCGACGACCCGCGCCGTGGCATCGGCGCGGCGCGGCGCTGGGGCGAAGGCGAGTTCAGGGAAGCGAGCGAGGCATGCGGCGGCTGCCTCGAGATCGTCACGCCCGAGCGGATGGTGACCGGCAATCGGATACCCGAGCCCGCGCTGATCCAGAACGTCGTCGCGATCCAGCGTGGGACGGAACGGCCCAACGAAGTCGTGATCGTGCAGGGCCATATAGACAGCCGCGTCTCGGACGTGATGGATGCGACGAGCGACGCGCCCGGCGCCAACGATAATGCCAGCGGCTCGGCGCTGGTGCTCGAGGCGGCGCGCGTGCTCTCGCAGCGGCAATATCCCACCACCATCGTCTATGCGCTGCTTTCGGGCGAGGAGCAGGGCCTGTTCGGGGGCGAGTTGCTGGCCGATTACGCGCTGGAGCAGGGCTGGACCGTCAAGGCGGTGCTCAACAACGATATCGTCGGCGGCTCGTGCGGCAGCGACGGCCTGTGTGACGATACGCATGTGCGCGTCTTCTCCGAAGGCCCGCGCGCCGATCTCACCGATGAAGCGCGGGCCGACCAGCGCCGCAATGGCGGCGAGAATGACAGCCCCGGGCGCAACCTGTCGCGCTGGATCGACGATCTGGCCGAAGAAGATTCCGGCGGGCTCGATGTCCGGCAGATCTGGCGCGCCGACCGGATGGGGCGCGGCGGCGATCAGGGTCCGTTCCTCGAACGCGGCATGCCGGCCGTCCGCTTCTCGGTCGCGATCGAGGATTACGAGCACCAGCACCAGGATCTGCGCACCGAAGGCGGCGTCACGTACGGCGACACGGTGGACGAGATGGATTTTCCCTATCTCGCCAAAGTCACGCAGCTCAATATCCGCGCGCTCGACGCGCTGGCGCGCGCGCCCATGCCGCCCGTGCCCGATGCGGAAGCCGCGGTGAGGACGTCCACGGTGCTGACCTGGCCGGCGCAGCAGAACGTGCGCAAATACAATGTCTGGCAGCGCCGGACCGACCAGCCCGAATGGACCGCCATCGCGTCCATCGAACTGCCCGCAAACCTGGAGGCTACCTCCGCGCCGGGATCGCTGCCTTTTGTCGAGACGCATGGCATGCCGTTCGACCTCCAATTCTCGCCTCAGGAGATCGCGTTCGACCTGCTCGGCATGCGCGGTGACGATTGGCTGTTCGGCGTCAGCGCCATCGCCGATAATGGCGCCGAGAGCCCTGTCGCCAGCGCAGTTCCGGGCGGCGGCTTCGCTCCGCTTGAGGACGAGTGACGCGCACCCCATATCACCGCCATGCCGCGCCAGACAGAAATCGCCTCGCCCCAGGGACTTCCCTCGCGCGAGCAGATCCTCGACTTCATCCAGACTGCTGACAGCGAGGCCGGCAAGCGCGAGATCTCCAAGCATTTCGGGCTCAAGGGGCAGGAGCGGATCGCGCTCAAGCACCTCCTCAAGGATATGGCGGAGGAAGGCCTGATCGACGGGAGCCGCAGCGCCTATCATCGCATGGGCGGTGTGCCCAAGGTGACCGTGCTGCGGGTGATCGAGGTGGAGGATGGCGAGGCGATCGCCATTCCCGATACCTGGCAGCCCGACGATGCCACGCCGCCGCCGCGCCTGCGCCTGGTGGAGAAGAAGAAGGGCCCCGTCCGCGCGGCGCTTGGCCCCGGCGACCGCGTCCTTGCGCGCACGGAAGAAACGGCGCGCGGCTGGCGCGCCCATCCGATGAAGGTGCTGGCCTCGCGCGAGCAGGCGATGCTCGGCGTCATCGAAATGGATGGCAGCGGTAAGCCCTGGCTCGCGCCGATCGACAAGCGCGTGCGCAACTCCTCCCCTGTCGCGGATCTGGGCGGCGCGGAAGCCGGCCAGCTCGTCCTCGCCGAGCCCGCCGGCCGATCGCCACGCGCGGGCGTAAAGGTGGTCGAGGTGCTCGGCGACCCGCTCGCGCCCAAATCCTACAGCCTCATCGCCATTCATAAATTCGGCATTCCGGATGTGTTTCATCAACCAACGCTGGACGAAGCCGACCTCGCGGCCAAGCTGCCGCTGTCGCAGGAACAGCGCGAAGACCTGACCCATCTGCCCATCGTCGCCATCGATCCCATCGATGCGCGCGATCACGATGACGCCATCTGGGCGCAGCCTGATGACCAGGGCGGGTACGACGCGGTGGTCGCCATTGCCGATGTCAGCTTCTACGTGCGCCCGGGCAGCGCGGTCGACCGCGAGGCGAGGAAGCGCGGCAATTCGGTCTATTTCCCCGATCGGGTCGTCCCCATGCTGCCCGAAGTGCTGAGCGCCGATGTCTGCTCGCTACGCCAGGGAGAGGCGCGCGCGGCGATGGCCTGCCACCTGAAGATCTCGCCGGAGGGCAGGGTGATCGAATGGCGCTTCTCGCGCGCGCTCGTGCAAATCGCCGAGGTAATCGCTTACGAGGATGCGCAAGGGCGGATCGATAGCGGCGGCGCGGGCGAAAACCTCCAGCATCTGTGGGCCGCCTGGAAGCTCCTCAACGATGCGCGTATCGCCCGCGATCCGCTCGAGCTCGACCTGCCAGAGCGGCGGGTGAAGCTGGACGAACAGGGCCGCATCACCGAGATCGCCATCCGTGAGCGGCTCGACGCGCATCGCGTGGTCGAGGATTTCATGATCGCCGCCAACGTGGCGGCCGCCAAGGCGCTGGAGAGCAAGGCCTCGCCCGTGGTCTATCGCGTGCACGAGCCGCCGACGCGCGAAAAGCTGATTGCGCTGCGCGATTATTTCGATTCGATCGGCAAGAAGCTCGCGTTGGGTCAAGTGATCACGCCCGGCCTGTTCAACCGGATGATGAAGGACATCTCTGATCCGGGCGAGCGGGCGCTGGTGATGGAAGCGGTGCTGCGCAGCCAGACGCAAGCTTATTACGGCCCGCAGAATGCCGGCCATTTCGGCCTGGCGCTGGGCTCCTACGCCCACTTCACCTCGCCGATCCGGCGTTATGCAGACCTTCTCGTCCATCGCGCGCTGGTGGACGCTTATGGTCTCGAGCAGCCTGCACCCAAGGGCCGCGACCTGCCCCCGCGCACCGGGCTATCGGACAAGGACCGCGATGATCTGTCGAAGATCACCGACGCGATCAGCGTCACCGAGCGCCGGGCGATGGAAGCCGAGCGCGATACGATTGATCGCTACATGGCCGCCTGGCTCTCGGCCCGCGTGGGTGAGACGTTCGATACGCGCATCACCGGGGTGCAGAAATTTGGTTTCTTCGCAACCATCGTGGGGCTGGGCGGCGACGGACTCGTGCCGGTCTCATCCCTCGGCCGCGAATATTTCCGGTACGACGAGGGTGCCCACGCGCTGACCGGCGAAGACAGCGGCATGCGCTATGCCGTGGGCGACCTGCTGCCGCTGCGCCTCGCCGAAGCCAATCCGCTGACCGGTGCGCTCAAGTTCGAAGTGCCCGAGAGCGACGGCCAGGCCATCGAACCGCGCGGCCGTCGGCCTGAAGGCGCGCGGCGTGCATCACGTAAGGACGGACAGCACGAAGCCGGTCGGCGTGGACGGCCCGGCAACATTCGCCACCAGGGCCGCGGGAAGGGCAAAGGCAAGCGCTAGGCGGAACAGCGGGGCATGCGCTCGGTTGATCCGGGAAGAGGAGAAATCATGCTCATACCCGGCCAGGAAGTCCCCGATCTCAGCCTGCCGCTGACCATCCAGGCACGCTTCGAGCTTTCAAAACAGAAGCCGCAGAACTTCACCCTGCTGATCTTCTATCGCGGCAGTCATTGCCCGATCTGCCGCAAATATCTGGAAGAGATCGCTGCCCGGCTGGGCGACATCACCGATGCCGGTCTCAGCCCGTTTGCGATCTGCATGGACAGCGAACAACGGGCGATGGTGGTCGATCGCGACTGGCAGACCGGCGACCTGCCGCTGGTCTACGACCTGACG
>Ga0210040_10010750_pt1 | contig 10460 bp, 11 predicted proteins | sample CryGeyCG12114_NA_FD_185462 | JGI IMG/M metagenome (GOLD analysis project Ga0210040, IMG submission 185462) | Groundwater microbial communities from aquifer - Crystal Geyser CG19_WC_8/21/14_NA (SPAdes) (version 2) | ecosystem: Environmental > Aquatic > Deep subsurface > Groundwater | place: USA...
TCCTAGCGTCGTCGCAGCGGTCGGGCCCGCCGGCCGGGAGGCCAGGGATGCCCATGACCGTCTTCGTGCTCGACACCTCCGTCCTGCTGTCCGACCCGGGGGCGGTGGCGCGCTTCGCGGAGCACGACGTCGTCCTGCCGCTGGTCGTCGTGAGCGAGCTCGAGGGCAAGCGCGACCACCCCGAGCTCGGCTGGTTCGCCCGGCAGGCGCTGCGGCTGCTCGACGACCTGCGCGTGGTGCACGGCCGGCTCGACCAGCCGATCCCCGTCGCCGAGGGCACGCTGCGGGTCGAGCTCAACCACGTCGACGCCTCCGTCCTGCCGGCGGCGGTGCGCGGGCCCGACGGCGACAGCCGCATCCTGGCGGTCGCCGCCAACCTCGCTGCCGAGGGCGAGGACGTCGTGCTCGTCTCCAAGGACCTCCCCCTGCGGGTCAAGGCAGGTGCGGTCGGGCTGACCGCCCAGGAGCCCCGCGGGCAGCTGCCGTCGTCGAGCGGGTGGACCGGCATGGCCGAGCTGGAGGTCGCGGGCAGCGACCTCGACCTGCTCTACGCCGACGGCCGCCTCGACGTGCCGGAGGCGCGGGAGCTGCCGACCCACACCGGCCTGGTCCTGCTGTCCGAGCGCGGGAGCGGCCTCGGCCGGATCGCGCCCGACAAGTCGGTGCGGCTGGTGCGCGGCGACCGCGACGCCTTCGGCGTGCACGGGCGGTCGGCGGAGCAGCGCGTCGCCCTCGACCTGCTGCTCGACCCCGACGTCGGCATCGTGTCGCTCGGCGGCCGGGCCGGCACCGGCAAGTCGGCGCTGGCGCTGTGCGCGGGCCTCGAGTCGGTGCTGGAGCGGCGCGCCCACAAGAAGGTGGTGGTCTTCCGGCCGCTGTACGCCGTCGGCGGGCAGGACCTGGGCTACCTGCCGGGCGACTCGGCCGAGAAGATGGGTCCCTGGGCGCAGGCCGTCTTCGACACGCTCGGCGCCCTGGTGGCGCCGGAGGTCGTCGAGGAGGTGCTCGCGCGGGGGCTGCTCGAGGTGCTGCCGCTCACCCACATCCGCGGCCGCTCGCTGCACGACGCGTTCGTGGTCGTCGACGAGGCGCAGTCGCTGGAGCGGGGGGTGCTGCTGACCGTGCTGTCGCGGCTGGGCCAGGGCTCGCGGGTGGTGCTCACCCACGACGTCGCGCAGCGCGACAACCTGCGCGTCGGCCGCCACGACGGCGTCGCCGCCGTCATCGAGGCGCTCAAGGGCCACCCGCTGTTCGCCCACGTCACGCTCACCCGCTCGGAGCGCTCGCCCATCGCCGCGCTCGTCACCGAGATGCTCGAGGACCTGCCGCTGTAGGCGTCCCACCGCCCCGCTCGAACCGTTCGCCCGGGACCTCCTGGCCGACGGTTCCAGCCTGGTGGTGCTCAGTCCTCCGGTGCGGGCTCGGGCTGGCGGCCGCCGGCGGGCAGGTCGGCCGCCACCCGCTCGTCCCGGGCGACGAGCGCGACGTCGCCCTGACCGCCGACCTGGACGCCGGCGCAGACCTCGACGCCCTGGTCGAGGATCGCGCGCCGCACCGTCGCGCCGCTGCGGACGACCACCCCGTGCAGCAGCACGCTCTCGTACACCGCTGCGCCGGCCTCGACGACGACGTGCGGCGACAGGACGCTGTGGCACACCGTGCCCGCCACCACGCTGCTCGGCGAGAGCAGGGAGTCCTCGACGGTCGCGCCGGCGCGGATGCGCGCCGGCGGTCGGTTGCCGCCGCGGGTGGTGAGCCGCCAGTCCTCGCGCCCGGGGTCGAACGGCGGCTCGTCCTCCAGCAGGTCCATGTGGGCCTGCCAGTACGCCGGGATGGTGCCGAGGTCGCGCCAGTACTGCTCGAAGCGGTGCTCCCGGGCACGGCCCGCCTCGACCAGCGCCGGCAGCAGCGCGTCGCCGAGGTCGGACAGCCCGTCCTCGCCGGCCTCGTCGCCGAGCCGGTCCAGCAGGTCGAGCACCGGCTGGGGCGTGAAGACGAAGACCTCGTTGGTGACGAGGTCGCTCGCCGGCTCGTCCGGCTTGTAGGCGTAGTCGGTCACCCGGCCGTCCTCGGCGAGCACCACGCCGTACCGGGACGCGTCCTCGGGCGGGACGCGGGTCGTCACCATCGTGACGTCGGCGTCGCCTGCGAGGTGTCCGCGCACGACCTCCTCGTAGTCGAGGGCGTACACCGCGTCGGAGCTCACGACGAGCAGCGCGTCGGGGTCGAAGTCGCGGATCAGCTCGGTGTGCCGCCACAGGACGTCGGCCGTGCCGGAGGCGAAGCCGCCCTTGCCGGTGTCCTTGTCCTGGCGGGGCGCCAGTGCCATGAACCCGCCGCGGGTGCGGTCGAGGTCCCACGGGCGTCCGCCGTTGAGGTGGTCGGTGAGCGACACCGGGTTGGTCTGCTGGGTGACCCACACGTCCGGCAGTCCCGAGTGCAGGCAGTTCGTGAGGACGACGTCCACCAGGCGGTAGTGACCGGCGTACGGGACGGCCGGCTTGGCGCGCGTCTGCGTCAGGGACTCGAGCCGGCTTCCGGCTCCGCCGGCGAGGACGACGACGAGCGTTCGCGGTTGCACCATGCCGGGACTGCTGCCCTCGCCGGCGGCGGTCAAGCCGCCGGCCGCCGGAGGACCGGCCCCCTCGCAGGACCAGCCCCCTCGCAGGACCAGCGAGGCACCCCGGCAGGATGGCCGGCATGACCGAGCAGCCGCAGTTCCGTACCGAGCACGACAGCATGGGCGACGTGCAGGTGCCCTACGACGCGAAGTACCGCGCGCAGACCCAGCGCGCGGTCGAGAACTTCCCCGTCAGCGGCCAGCGCATCGAGCGCGCCCACATCGAGGCGCTGGCCCGCATCAAGGCCGCGGCGGCGAAGGTCAACGCGCGCCTCGGCGTGCTGGAGGAGCCCCTCGCCGAGGCCATCCAGGCCGCGGCCGCGGAGGTCGCCGAAGGGCGCTGGGACGAGCACTTCCCGGTCGACGTGTTCCAGACCGGGTCCGGCACGTCGTCCAACATGAACACCAACGAGGTGCTCGCGACGCTCGCCACGGACCGGCTCGGCAGCCCCGTTCACCCCAACGACCACGTCAACGCCTCGCAGTCGAGCAACGACGTCTTCCCGAGCTCGATCCACATCGCTGCGACGAGCGCCGTCGTGCACGACCTGGTGCCGGCGCTCGAGCACCTGGCGGCGGCGCTCGAGCGCAAGCGCACCGAGTGGGCGACGGTCGTGAAGTCCGGGCGGACGCATCTGATGGACGCGACGCCCGTGACGCTCGGCCAGGAGTTCGGCGGCTACGCGGCGCAGGTGCGGTACGGCGTCGAGCGCCTGCAGGCCTCGCTGCCCCGGCTGGCCGAGCTGCCGCTGGGCGGCACCGCGGTGGGCACCGGCATCAACACGCCGGCCGGCTTCAGCGCCGCGGTGATCGAGGAGGTCGCCGCGGCGACCGGCCTGCCGCTCACCGAGGCCCGCGACCACTTCGAGGCACAGGGCGCCCGGGACGCGCTGGTCGAGACCTCGGGACAGCTGAGGACGATCGCGGTCGGGCTGTACAAGATCGCCAACGACCTGCGCTGGATGGGGTCGGGGCCGCGGGCCGGGCTCGGCGAGCTCGCGCTGCCGGACCTCCAGCCGGGATCGAGCATCATGCCGGGCAAGGTCAACCCGGTGATCCCCGAGGCGACCTGCATGGTCGTCGCACAGGTCGTCGGCAACGACGCCGCCATCGCCTTCGCCGGCGCGTCCGGCAACTTCGAGCTCAACGTCATGCTGCCGGTGATGGCCCGCAACCTGCTCGAGTCGATCCGCCTGCTGGCCAACATCTCCCGCCTGCTGGCCGACCGCACCGTCGACGGCACCGTCGCCGACGAGGAGCGCTGCCGCGAGCTGGCCGAGTCGTCCCCGTCGATCGTGACGCCGCTGAACAGGTACATCGGCTACGAGAACGCCGCTCAGGTCGCCAAGTCGTCGCTGAAGCAGCGGAAGACCATCCGCCAGGTGGTGCTCGAGGGCGGCTACGTCGAGAAGGGCGACCTCACCGAGGCCCAGCTCGACGAGGCCCTCGACGTGCTGTCGATGACCCGGCCGCCGCAGGGCTGAGCGCAGGACCTACAGGTCGACCTCGGCGACGAGCGGGGCGTGGTCGGACGCGCCCTTGCCCTTGCGCGCCTCGCGGTCGACCCACGCGTCGCGCACGGGCACGGCGGGTGTCGCGAGGACGTAGTCGATGCGCATGCCGAGGTTCTTGTGCATCATCCCGGCGCGGTAGTCCCAGTAGGTGAACGGCACGTCGCCCTTGCCCGGTCGGGCCTCGACGTCGACCAGGCCCCAGTCGAGCAGCGCCCGCACCGCCGCGCGCTCGGCGGGGGTGACGTGCGTCGACTGCGCGAACGCGCCGATGTCCCAGACGTCGCGGTCGTGCAGGGCGACGTTCAGGTCGCCCATCACCACCAGCGGCTGCGCGGGGTCGAAGCCGTCGAGCCGCTCGCGCAGCGAGCGGAACCAGGCGAGCTTGTAGTCGTAGTGCGGGTCGCCCAGCGCCCGGCCGTTCGGGACGTACGCCGACGTGACGTGCAGCGGCCCGCACTGCGCGCTGGCCAGCCGCGGCTCGGGGTGGCCGCCGAGCGCGAGCGACACGTCCGACAGCCCGACGCGGGACAGCACCGCCACGCCGTTCCAGCGCCCGTCACCGGAGTGCGCCGCCTCGTAGCCGAGGGCCGCGAGGTCGGCGTACGGGAACGCCTCGTCGGCGCACTTGGTCTCCTGCAGCGCCGCGACGTCGGGTGCGTGCTCCTCGAGCCACGGCAGCAGGCGGGGGAGGCGGGCGCCGATCGAGTTGACGTTCCAGGTGACGATGCGCACCCGCGTGAGGCTACGAGGCAGGATGGCGGCGTGCCCGTCCGCTACCCCGCGCCGCTGCGGCCCGGCGACCTCGTCGGCGTGACCTCGCCGTCCAGCGGCGTGCCGGCCGACCTGCGGCCCCGGCTGGCGTTCTGCGTCGAGGACCTGCATCGCTGCGGCTACGACGTCGTCGTCGGCAGGTGCATGGACGGTGAGGGTGTCGTCAGCGCGCCCGCGGCCGAACGGGCCGCCGAGCTCATGGACATGCTGCTCGACCCCCGGGTGCGGGCGGTGGTGCCGCCGTGGGGCGGTGAGCTGCTGGTGGAGGTGCTGCCCCACCTCGACCTCGAGGCGCTGCGTCGCGCCGAGCCCACCTGGGTGGTCGGCTTCTCCGACGTCTCGACGCTGCTGCTGCCGCTCACCACCGCCGCCGGGTGGGCGACGCTGTACGGGTCGAACCTGCTCGAGACGCCGTACGAGGTGCCGCCGCCGCTGGCGCACTGGCTCGACGTGGCGGGCGTGTCGCAGGGTGGGAGCGTCGTCCAGGGCGCGTCGACCGCCCACCGCGCACACGGCTTCGACCCGTGGCAGGACGACCCGACGTACACCCGCTACAGCCTCGACCGCGGCGGGCGCTGGAGCCTGCTCGACCCCGCCGGAGGACCGGTGCGCGTGCAGGGCCGGCTGGTCGGCGGCTGCGTCGAGACCGTGTCGATCCTCGCGGGGACGGCGGACCTGCCGGCCTTCGCGCGCGAGCACGCGCCGGAGGGGCTGCTCGTCCACGTCGAGGCGTCCGGCGACGTGGCGACCGACATCGCGCGCGACCTCTGGCGGATGCGCCTCGCCGGCTGGTTCGACGACGCCCGCGCCGTGCTCGTCGCCCGTACGACGGCGCCGGACGCGGACGGGTTCACCCAGCTCGACGCCGTGCGCAGCGTCCTCGGCGACCTCGGACTGCCGGTCGTGCTCGACGTCGACTGCGGCCACCTGGTGCCGCGCCTCACCCTCGTCAACGGCGCCCTGGCCGAGCTCGAGGTCGACGGGGACGTGCAGCGCCTCACGCAGACGCTGGTCTGACCCGTCGCCCGGGCCGGCGGGCCGTCAGTGCGAGCGCTCGTGGTGGTCGAAGTCGATGGCCGAGTAGGCGCGCAGCTTGCTCAGGCGGTGCTGGCTGGTGACGCGGCGGATCGTCCCGCTCTTGCTGCGCATGACGAGCGACTCGGTGACGGCGCCGCCGGCGCGGTAGCGCACGCCCCGCACGAGCTCGCCGTCGGTGATGCCGGTCGCCACGAAGAAGACGTTGTCGCTGCGGACGAGGTCGTCGGTCGACAGGACCGCCTCGAGGTCGAGGCCCGCGGCGGCCGCGTTGGCGTACTCGCTGCGCTTCTGGGGCCACAGCCGGGCCTGGATGGTGCCGCCGAGGCACTTCACCGCGCAGGCCGCGATGATCCCCTCGGGCGTGCCGCCGATGCCGAGCAGCAGGTCGACGCCGGTGCCGTCGGAGCACGCCATGACCGCGCCGGCCACGTCTCCGTCGGAGATGAAGGTGATGCGGGCGCCCGCCTCGCGCACCTCGCGCACGAGGTCCTCGTGGCGCGGCCGGTCGAGGATGCAGACGGTGACGTCCTCGACGGCGCCGCCCTTGGCCTTGGCGACCGCCTGCACGTTGTGGGCGACCGGCGCGGTGATGTCGACGACGTCGGCGGCCTCGGCGCCGGTGACGAGCTTCTCCATGTAGAAGACCGAGCTGGGGTCGTACATCGTCCCGCGCTCGGCGACCGCCATGACGGCGACCGCGTTGGGCATGCCCTTGGCCATCAGCGTCGTGCCGTCGATCGGGTCGACGGCGACGTCGCACTCGGGGCCGTCGCCGGCGCCGACCTGCTCGCCGTTGAACAGCATCGGCGCCTCGTCCTTCTCGCCCTCGCCGATGACGACGACCCCGCGCATCGAGACGGTGCCGATGAGCGAGCGCATCGCGTCGACGGCGGCGCCGTCACCGCCGTTCTTGTCACCGCGACCGACCCAGCGACCGGCGGCCATCGCCGCCGCCTCCGTCACCCGCACGAGCTCGAGCGCGAGGTTGCGGTCGGGGGCTTCGGGCAGGCTCGTCGTGCTCTGGTCGGTCATGGCCGCACCCTACGGCCGCCGTCCGACACCCCCGGTGCGGCGGTGGCAGAGTGGGCGGGTGCCGCGCCGCGACTACGACCCCGCCGACCTCGGCTCCGCGGTCTACCCGCTGCTCAACAGCGTGGTGGTGCCGCGGCCGATCGCCTGGGTGACGACCCGCAGCGCCACGGGGGTGGACAACCTCGCGCCGCACTCGTTCTTCACCATCTCCTCCGTGCAGCCGCCGGTCGTGCAGTTCACGTCCGTGGGCGCCAAGGACTCGCTGCGCAACGCCGTCGCCACGGGCGAGTTCGTCGTCAGCCTGTGCCCCGAGGAGCTCGTCGAGCAGGTGAACCTCACCGGCACCGACTACCCGCCGGACGTCAGCGAGTACGACCTGGTCGGGGTGACCCGCGAGGCCAGCGTGCAGGTGGCGCCGCCGCGCGTCGCGGAGTCGCCGGTCGCGCTCGAGTGCCGGCTCGCGGGGACGCGCGACTTCGGCGGCGGCTCGACGGTCGTCTTCGGCGAGGTCGTCTGGATCTCGGTCGACGAGCGGGTCCTGCGCGACGGCCGGCCGGAGGTCACCCTGCTCCAGCCGCTCGCCCGACTCGGTGCGGACGAGTGGAGCACGATCGGCGAGGTCAGCTCCCGCCGTCGGATCCCCTACGCCGAGCTGCGGGCACAGGCGTGACGGCCGTCGCCGGCTCGCGCCTCGCCGGCCGCGCGGCGACCACGCGCACCGCGCTGCTCGGCTCGGCGCGCACGGTGTTCACGTCCTCCGGCTTCGCCGAGGCATCCATCGCCGACGTCGTCGCGGGCGCGGGGGCGAGCGTCGGCAGCCTCTACCACCACTTCGGCGGCAAGGCCGAGCTCTACCTGGCGCTGTTCGAGGACTACCAGCAGCGCCAGGAGGCTCGGGCCGCCGCGGCCGTGCGCGAGGCCCGCACGGCCGGCGGGACCGACCCGGTCGCGCTGTTCGTCGCCGGCAGCCGCGCCTACCTCGACGGCTGCTGGGCCGAGCGCGACCTCGCCCGGCTGTTCCTCGCCGGTGGCGGCCCGCCCGGCTTCGAGCTTCGTCGCGCGCCGTCGCTACCGCGAGTGGACGGCCCGCAACGCGACGCTGCTGAGCCAGGGCCCCGACGACGGCGTCGAGCCCTGGGGCGATGCGCTCGTGCTGGTGCTCACGACGGTCGTGAGCGAGGCCGGTCACGAGGTCGCGGTGTGCGAGGACGAGGCGGCCGCCACCCGGCTGGCCGGCGACGTGCTCGCCCTCATCGGGCGCATCGGCGGCGCACCGGTCTGACGGCGGCTCGCGCGGCAGCGCGGTCCGCGGTGCGCCACACTGGTGACGTGGCGAGCGACGTGCAGGAGCGACCCGCGCCCGTCAAGAACAAGCGTGGGCGCGAGACCGCCGGCGACATGTTCCGCTCGCTCGGCGTCGTGCTGGTCCTGGTCCTGCTCATGTGGTTCCTGGCGCAGCCGCCGGACGCCGACGAGCAGGAGCTGCGCACCGTCGACCCCTCGGCCGACGTCGCGGCCTTCACCGCCGACGTGCCGTCGGCGGCCGTGCCGACGGACCTGCCGGAGCAGTGGCGCTCGACGTCCTCGACGCTGGAGGCCGACAGCCTGCGCGTCGGCTGGGTGACGCCCGAGGGCGAGTACGCCGAGTACGCCGTGAGCACCTCGCCGGCCGAGGAGTTCCTCCCGGCCACCACCGGCGCCAAGGCCCGCCGGACCGGGTCGGTGGAGGTCGCCGGCCAGTCGTGGGAGCAGTACCGCGAGGCCGACGGCTCGCGCTCGCTCGTGCGGTCGTACGGCCCGGCGCTCGTCGTCGTCGGCACCTCGCGGGCGACGGCCGACCTCGCCGAGCTCGAGGTGCTGGCCGGCTCGCTCGAGACGCGCTAGCTGCCGGGTCGCAGGGCGGCGTCGAGCTTGGCCTGCGCGCCGTCGAGCCAGCGCTGGCACACCGCCGCGAGCTCCTCGCCGCGCTCCCACAGCGCCAGCGACTGCTCCAGCGCCGCGCCGCCCTGCTCGAGCTGCCGCACGACCTCGGCGAGCTCGTCACGGGCGGCTTCGTAGGACGGGCTGCCGGACTCGCTCACCTGGCCAACCTACGTCGTGCCGCCGGGGTCGCGTGCCCGCAGGGTCGAGCGGTGTCTCAGTCGGCCGTGACGAGCAGGGTGCCCCGGGCCAGGCGCACCTCGAGGTCGCTGCCCGGAGCGATCGCACCGGCGTCGCGCACGACGACGCCGTCCTCGTCCTGCACCACGGCGTAGCCCCGGTCGAGGGTCGCCTGGGGGCTGAGGGCGACGACCCGGGCGAGCACGTGCGCGAGGTCGGCGTTCGCGGCGTCGAGGCGCGCGCCGGTGCACCGCCGGGCGCGGGCCTGCAGGTCCTGCACCTCGCGTCGACGGACGTCGACCAGCGTCGTGGGCGTCGCGAGCACCGGCCGGCTGCGCAGCGCCTCGAGCCGTGCCCGCTCGCGCTCCACCGTCGCGAGCACGACGCGGCGGCAGCGGTCGCGGGCCTGGCGCACGCGCTGGGCCTCCTCCGCCACGTCGGGCACGACCCGCTTGGCCGCGTCGGTCGGTGTGGAGCAGCGCACGTCGGCGACCAGGTCGAGCAGCGGGCTGTCCGGCTCGTGACCGATCGCGCTCACGACGGGCGTGGTGCAGGCGACCACCGCCCGGCACAGCGTCTCGTCGCTGAACGGCAGCAGGTCCTCGACGCTGCCGCCCCCACGGGCGATGACGATGACGTCGACCTCGGGCGTGCGGTCGAGCTCGCGCAGCGCGGTCATGACCTGCTCGACAGCGCCGAGCCCCTGGACGGCGACCTGCCGCACGTCGACCTCGACCGCGGGCCACCGCCTGCGGGCGTTCTCCAGGACGTCACGCTCGGCGGCGCTGTCCCGGCCGGTGATGAGTCCGACCCGCCGGGGCAGGAACGGCAGCGGCCGCTTGCGGTCGGCGGCGAACAGCCCCTCCGCGGCCATCAGGCCCTTGAGCCGCTCGAGCCGGGCGAGCAGCTCGCCCACGCCGACGGGGCGGATCTCGGTCGCCTTGAGGCTGAGCGTCCCGCGGCCGGCGTAGAACTCCGGCTTGCCGTGGACGACGACCCGGTCGCCCTCGGACAGCGCCGGCGTGACGGCGTCGCAGACCTGCCGGGAGCACGTCACGTTGAGGCTCAGATCGGCGACCGGGTCGCGCAGGACCAGGTAGGCGGTGCCGGAGCGGCGGTTGACCTGCGTGACCTGGCCCTCGACCCACACGCGGCCGAGCCGGGCGACCCACTCCGAGATCGAGCGGGCGACCGTGCGCACGGGCAGCGGCTGCTCCGCGCTGTTGGCCAGACCCACGGCGAGCAGCCTAGGCGCGCCGAGGCCGTCCGCCGCGGTGCGGAGGACGGCCTCGGGGCAGCAACCGCTAGCGGGGCTGCGAGGGGTTGGTCGGGTCGCCCTGCGACGGAGGGTTCGTCTTCGGCCCGGTCGTCGACGGGTCGACCTT
>Ga0210040_10010751_pt1 | contig 10459 bp, 12 predicted proteins | sample CryGeyCG12114_NA_FD_185462 | JGI IMG/M metagenome (GOLD analysis project Ga0210040, IMG submission 185462) | Groundwater microbial communities from aquifer - Crystal Geyser CG19_WC_8/21/14_NA (SPAdes) (version 2) | ecosystem: Environmental > Aquatic > Deep subsurface > Groundwater | place: USA...
AACCCCCGCCGGCGCCACTCCGGCATCGGTTACCTCGCCCCGATCGAGTTCGAGGCCCTTCACGCCGCGGTCACCACCGCGGCATGATCACCACACCCGATGTGTCTGGGAAACCGGGTCAGGCTCCGAGCAGGCTCGACGTGACTCTAATGAGTACCGTCAAGAGGACCGCCTTCCCTTCTCCCGCCTACGGGCGGAGGTCTACTTCCTGCTTGGCAGTGTGCGGCAACTACTGCGGGCCGTAGAGCGACATGGGAGCGACAAGAAGCTCCTGGCGTTCAAGCACAGCAACAAGGTGCTCGTCGCCGTGCGTAACGCAGCTGAGCACTGGGATGATCAGAAGGCGTCGGACCGGCTGGCGGCGCTCACCTCCGGCTCCTGGGGCGCCTACACCTTTACGACCGGCAGTAGCGGAACCGTCATCGCTGGCGTACTTCGTGTCGACGATCTTGAAGAGTGGGCCGATCAAGTCCAACGACACCTGCTTCAAGCCGAGCGGGACTGGCGCTGAGTGCCGTGGTGTGCCGATTCCTGGCCCGTCGCGCAGGCGAGCCGCGCTGGCTACGCCCGCTCCCACGGCTCTCGCATCCGGACACCGTGGTGCTTGAGTGTTGTCCCGACGGTCTTGGCGCTGCAGCCGTAGCGGTCCGCCAGCCGCTGCAGGGACCACCCCTCGCCGTACAAGCGGGCGGCTTCGTCGAGGCATGCCGGTGGCATGCCCTGCCGGCGCATCGCCACACCGTGCTCGCCGAGCAATCGCAGCACCGTCCCTTGGCCGATGCTGTAGCGACGGGTCAGCTCCTTGGTGGTGGCACCGTCCTGGTAGGCCGCGACGAGCTCCTCGACTGTCTGCCGTCCGAGACGCTCGTGCACGGGCACAGGCCTGGCCGGCAGGGGAGAGGGACCACGCCGCCCCTTGGGGTGACGGGCCTGCAAGGTGAGTAACCGCTCCACCGGGGGCGACAGTTTTGAGACTTGCCCCTTGAGGGCCACCGAACAGGACGGCGGTGCCCTCGGGCACCGCCGTTCGTCGTCCAAGGGCAGGAGGCGCCTGAGGAGGCCCTGGCGATGACATGATCACGCCGGTGGAGCCGGCGCACCCCCTGCGCGAGAGCGAGGTGCTGCCCGACGGCCTCGACGGCTGGTGCCTCGACGCGCTCGGGTCGGCCCCTGACGAGGTGCTCTCGGTCTCGCTGCGGGTCTCGCGGGTCTTCGCCGTGCGCCTGGCGGACGGTCGCGAGGCGGTCGTCAAGGCCCGTGACCACACGCTCGCCCGGGCTGCGACCTGCGTGGAGGTGCAGGGGCGGCTGGCCGACGCCGGCTTCCCGGTCGCCCCGCCGCTCACGCCCGTGACCGGCTGCCGCGGCCTCGCCGTGCACGCGGAGGAGCACCGCCCCGGCGGCGAGGTCGCGGCGAACAGCCGCCCGGACGCCGCGGCGGCGTCCGGGCGGCTGTTCGCGCGCGCCGCGATGCTCCTGCGCCGCGAGGCGGCGGCGCCGCTGCCCGTCCCGGGGTGGCTCGACTGGGACCACGCCGGCCTGGGGCCGTGGCCGCCGAACGCGATGTTCGACCCGCAGGAGCGGCTCGTCGGGCTGCCCCCCTGGCTGGTCGACCTGGCGTCGCGCACCCGGCGCCCGCTCGCGCGGGCGCCGCTGCCCGGCGTCCTCGGCCACGGCGACTGGGAGGCGCAGAACCTGCGCTGGAGCGGCGCGGAGCCGTACGTCGTCCACGACTGGGACAGCCTCGCCCGGCTGCCCGAGGCCGCGCTCGCCGGCGCTGCCGCGGGGGTGTTCTCCAGCGCGGTGTTCACGACGCTGGCGCCGCTGGAGAGCTCGGCCGCCTTCCTCGACGCCTACCAGTCGGCCACCGGACGGGCGCTGGGCGCCGCGGAGGTGGAGGTCGCCTGGGCGGCGAGCCTGTGGCCAGCCCTGCACCGGGCGCGCCTGGAGCTGCTCTACGACCTCCCGCCGGTGGCCGTCGCGGCCGTCGAGGCGCAGGCCGACGAGCGGCTGGTCCTGGCGCGGGCCTGACGACAGCGCCGAGGTGGACGTTCGGGCGGGTCCTGCGCCCCTGCACCGGCCGGAACGTCCGCCTCGGGGGCGTCCGGGCTCGGCTGACCGTCGGAGGGGAGCCCTACGGTGTTGAGACCAGCAGGGGAAGGGGTCGTCGTGGATGCCGACCAGGCCGTCGAGCACGTGCAGCTCCACCGGGACGGGACGGTGTGGGCCCGGGGCCAGACCGTGGACGGCGTCCCGGTCGGGTACTGGGAGTGGTTCCGCACCGACGGCACGAGGTCGCGCTCGGGCACGTTCGAGGCCGGTGAGCAGGTGGGGGAGTGGACCACCTACGACCGGGAAGGGCGCGTCTACAAGGTGACGACGAAGAAGCGCGCCACCTGACCGGCGAGGAGGACCACCATGGCGAAGGAACCGCACGACAGCGCTGACGAGGTCGACGTCGACGCCCTGCCCAGCACCCTCCAGCGCTCGGACGCGAAGGCGCAGGCCACCTACGCGAAGACGCTGGAGTCCGCGGAGGAGACCTACGAGGGGAACGGGCGGCGGGCGCACCAGACCGCCTTCGCCGCGCTGAAGCACACGCACGAGAAGGTCGGCGACCACTGGGAGCCCAAGGCCGGTGGCCGCAAGGGCCCGTCCGACGCCCAGGCCGAGGGCGGCGCCGGCACCGACCGCGAGACCGCCGGCGGGGTGGACGCCAACGCCACCAAGGCGCACCTGCTGGACGTCGCGAAGCGCCTCGGCGTCCCCGGCCGCTCGTCGATGACCAAGGACGAGCTCGTGGCGGGGATCCAGAAGGCCAACGACCGCGCGAGCGCTGCCGCCCGCAAGAACCGATGAGGGCAGGAGCGGGCGAGCCCGCGCGCCGGTTCCCCGACGTGCCGGGCCTCGCCTACGGCGGTGACTACAACCCCGAGCAGTGGCCGCTGGACGTCCAGCTCGAGGACGTCGAGCTCATGCAGCAGGCGGGGGTGAACCTGCTCAGCGTCGGCATCTTCTCCTGGGCCACCCTCGAGCCCCGCGAGGGCGAGTACGACTTCGGCTGGCTCGACGCCGTCCTGGACCGGCTGCACGCGGCGGGCATCAGGGTGGCCCTCGCCACCGCGACCGCCTCTCCGCCGCCGTGGCTGACCCGCTACCACCCCGAGGTCCTGCCGCAGCTCGCCGACGGCACCGTGCTGCACCAGGGCGGCCGGCAGGCGTACGCGGTCTCCTCGCCCGTCTTCCGCGAGTACGCGCTGCGGATGACGCGCGTGATGGCCGAGCGGTACGGGCAGCACCCGGCGCTGGCGCTGTGGCACGTGGACAACGAGCTCGGCTGCCACGTCCCCCACGACTACAGCGACGCCGCGGCCGCCGCCTTCCGGCGCTGGCTGCAGGCCCGCTACGGCGGCGTCGAGTCCCTCAACGCCGCCTGGAGCACGGCCTTCTGGTCGCAGCGCTACGACAGCTTCGACGAGGTGCTGCCGCCGCGCACCGCCCCGACGTACGCCAACCCCACCCAGCAGCTCGACTTCGCCCGGTACTCCTCCGACGAGTGGCTCGCGCACTACCGCGCTCTGCGCGACGTGCTGCGCGAGGTGACCCCGCACGTGCCGACGACGACGAACTTCATGGTCTCGACCGGCACCAAGTGGCTGGACTACTTCTCCTGGGGCGACGACCTGGACGTCGTGGCCAACGACCACTACCTGCGCGCGCACGACCCGGAGGCGCACGTCGAGCTCGCGCTCAGCGCGGACTGGACCCGCGGCATCGCCGGCGGCGACCCGTGGATCCTCATGGAGCACTCGACGTCGGCGGTGAACTGGCAGCCGCGCAACCGCACCAAGGGCCCCGGCGAGATGCTGCGCAACTCCCTGCAGCACGTCGCCCGCGGCGCGGACGCCGTGATGTTCTTCCAGTGGCGCCAGGCCGCCGCCGGGGCGGAGAAGTTCCACTCGGCGATGCTGCCGAACGCCGGCTTGGACACCGACGTGTGGCGGAGCACCGTCGCGCTGGGGGAGGCGCTGCGCGCGCTCGCGCCCGTGAAGGGCAGCCGCGTGCTGGCCGACGTCGCCCTCGTCGTCGACTACCCGTCCTGGTGGGCGACCGAGCTGGACTCCCACCCCAGCGAGGACGTGCGCTACCCCGACCAGGTGCTGGCCTGGTACCGCCAGCTGTGGCGCCGCGGGGTGACGGTCGACGTCGTGCCGGCCGGCGCCGACCTGAACGGGTACCGGCTCGTCGTCGTCCCGACGCTGTACTCGGTGACCGACGCCGACGCGGCCCGGGTCTCCGACGCCGCGCGGGCGGGCGCGACCGTGCTCGTCACCTACTTCAGCGGCATCGTCGACGAGCACGACCACCTGTGGCCGGGCGCCTTCCCCGGGGCGTTCCGCGAGCTGCTCGGGGTCCGCACCGAGGAGCTCTACGCGCTCCAGGCCGGTGAGCGCCTCACCCTCGACGACGGCACGGGCGCCGACGTGTGGAGCGAGAAGATCCACCTCGCAGGCGCGGACGTCGTCCGGTCCTTCACGGACGGCGCCCTTGCCGGGTGGCCCGCCGTGACCCGGCACGACGTCCGGCCGGGCGCGGCCTGGTACGCCGCCACGCGCCTGGACGATGACGCGGCCTCCCTGCTCACCGACGCGCTGCTGGACGAGGCCGGCGTCCGCCCCGCGGTCGACCGGCTCCCGGCCGGCGTCGAGGTCGTCCGTCGCCACGCCGGCCCGGGGGCGTCCGACGCGACGTTCCTCTTCGTCCTCAACCACACCGCCGCGGACGTCGTCATCCCGGGACGCGGTGTCGACCTCCTCACCGGGCGGGAGCACGACGGCGAGGTCCGCGTGCCGGCCCACGGCGTCGCCGTCGTGCAGGAGGGCTGAGCGCTCAGGGGAGCAGCAGGACCTTGCCCCGGCGCCCGCGCTCCTCGGCCGCGCGGTGCGCGTCGGGGGCCCGGTCGAGCGGGAAGGTGGCCGAGACCCGGGTGCGCAGGCGCCCGGCGGCCAGCTCGCCGACCAGGTGCTCCAGCAGCGCGCGGTCGGCCTCGACGAGCATCGGCCGCAGCGCGATGCCCAGGCCCGGGTCGGGCTCGTCGACGGGGCGGGTCACGGTCACCGCGCCGCCGCGCTCGACGGCGGGGAAGACCGCGGCGCCGACCGGCACGGCGTCGACCACGGCGGGGAACCGGCCGATCGTCGCGTAGTCGGCGTCGCGGGGGAGCACCGCCTGCGCGCCCAGGGAGCGGACCCACTCCTCATCACCGGTGCCCGCGACCGCCGTCACCTCGTGGCCGGCGCGCACGAGCAGCTGGACGGCGAAGCTGCCCACCGCGCCGCTCGCGCCGGTGACGAGCACGCGGCTGCGCTCGGGCAGGGCGAGCAGCGCGATCATCTGCGCCGCGGTGAGGGCGTTGAGCGGCACCGTGGCGGCGTCCTGGGCGCTCGCACCCGGGGGGCGGGCGACCACCCAGTCGTGCGGCACGGCGACCTGCTCGGCGTAGGCGCCGTAGCGCCCGCGGGCCGCGTACCAGGGGATCATCCCGACGACCGGCTGGCCGGGGACCATGCGGCCCACGTCGGCGCCCACCTGCTCCACCGTGCCGGCGAAGTCCCAGCCCAGCACGTAGGGCGGCTGTGCCGCACCGCCGACGACGAAGCCCTGACGGGCGCCGATGTCGGTGGGGTTGACGTTCGCGGCCTCGACCGCGACGAGGACGTCGCCCGGGCCGACCTCGGGGGTGGGGCGCTCGACGAGCCGGAGCACGTCGGGACCGCCGGCCTCTGACACCTCGACAACACGCATGACCGGCCCCTACCCCCAGCGCCGCCGCTCATCACCGGGCACGCTGGCGGGTGTGACCACCTCATCGCTGCGCCCGGCCACGGCCGAGGACCGGCCCGTCCTCGACCGCTTGTGGCAGCTGTTCGCCCACGACGTCTCCGAGCGGAACGGCATGCTCCCCGGCGTCGACGGCGCCTTCCCCACCGAGCGCCTCGAGGCCGCGATCGAGGACGCCGACCGGCAGCCGCACCTCGTCGTCCTCGACGGGCGCCCGGTCGGGTTCGCGGTGGTGCGGGGCCTGGACGGCCCGGCACGGGTGGTGAACGCGTTCTTCGTCGTGCGGTCCGTGCGGCGGCGGGGGATCGGCAGGGAGGCCGCGACCGCCGTCCTGGCCCTGCACCCCGGCTCGTGGGAGGTGCCGTTCCAGGACGACAACGCCCCCGCCGTCGCCTTCTGGCGCCGCGTCGCCCAGGACGCCGTCGGGAACGCCTGGACCGAGGAGCGCCGGCCCGTGCCCGGGCGGCCCGACGCGGCACCGGACGTGTGGATCTCCTTCGACACCTCCGGGTCCGCGGGCGGCCCCGGAGGGCTCAGTTGAGGTAGTTCTCGACGACCTCGGTCGGGCGGGCCTCGGCCTTCTCCGGGTCCTGCCCGTTGGCGCGCATCGCCTGGCGACGGCGCAGCAGGTCCCAGGTCTGGTCCAGGCGCTCCTCGAGCTCGCTCAGCCGCTGGCGCTCGGCCGGCTCCAGACCGCTGCCGTCGCTGTGCCGCTCGCGCAGGGCGTGCTCCTCGGCCACGAGGTCGTCGACGCGCTGGTGCAGCTCCTGGTCGTCCATGCCAGGCATCGTCCGCCCCGCGCCGCCGGGCGGCAACACGGGGCGGACTCCGCGGGGCGCCTCAGGACGGGCGGCCGAGCGGGGTGTCGTCGAGCTCCTCCCGCAGCTCTAGCAGGGAGTCGAAGACGCGGATCGCCCCGGCGTCCGTGAGCTCCTCCGTGGAGAAGCCGCCCGTGCGGAGCCCGAGGGTCGGCACGTCGAGCTTGCCGGCGGCGATGACGTCGTACACGGAGTCGCCGAGCATCACGCCCGAGGCGCCCTCGACCTTCGCCAGAGCGGTCCGGACGATGTCGGGCTCGGGCTTGCTCTTCTCCGCGTCGTCGGAGGTGGTCCAGGCGTCAGCCAGGCCCTTGCCGTCGATGAGGTCGAGGAACTGCTCGACGATCTTCGTGCTGCCCGAGCTGGCGAGCACGAGCTTGAACCCGCGGTCCTTGACGTCGGCGAGCAGCTCGTGGGCGCCCTCGAAGGGGGCGACCTCGCTGATCAGCTCGTCGAACTCCTCCGCCCACGCCGCGCGCAGCTCGTCACCGTGCTCCGCCTCGACGTCCTTCCCGCCGACCTCGGGCACGAACATGTCGCCGCCCATGCCGATGCCGCGGTGGATGCGCCACAGCGGCCGGGTGATCCCGTAGCGGCGGAAGGCGCGGTGCCAGGCCATCGCGTGCTGGTAGTTGGTGTCGACCAGCGTGCCGTCGACGTCGAAGATCGCGGTGTCTGCCATGCCCCGGACCTACCCGCCGGCGCACCCGCGCATGTGCCTCCCGCCGGAGGGGTACTCCAGGGTCATGACCGAGTCGACGGCAGGAGCAGCCCGCGGCGTCGCCCAGGCGCTCAACCAGCTCACCGAGCAGACGTCCAGCCTGGTCCGCCAGGAGGTCGCCTCCGCGCAGGGCGAGCTGCTCGACAAGCTCAAGGCGAACCTCCCGGCCGCTGGCATGCTCGCGGCCTCGGGGCTGGCCGGCACCCTCGCGGTGGCCAGCAGCTTCCGGTGGGTGCTCGCCGTGCTCGAGAAGCGGCTGCCGCCGGCCAGCGCGGCCTTCGTGGCGCTGCTCGGCTACGGCGCGGCGGCAGGAGCGGCGGCCGTGGTCGGCGCGGGGTGGCTGAAGGAGGCCCCGACGCCCGTGCCGAGCGAGACCGCCCGCGACGTCAGCGCGGTCGTGGCCGACGCGGCGGGCGGGACGAGCGGCACGGGCGCTGCGGGGGCCTGACGCCACCACCGGCCCCGTGATCAGGGGATCCCGCCCCGAGCGAAGGGCGGGATCCCCTGATCACGAGGGGGAGGGGGGTCACTCCGAGGCGGTCGCGGTGTCTCCGGGGGTCTGCTCGCTGCTCGGCGGGCCGACCCAGACGGTCTTGGCGTTCATGAACGCGTGCATGCCCAGGTCGGTCAGCTCGCGGCCGTAGCCGCTCTGCTTGACCCCGCCGAAGGGCAGCTGGGAGTAGCTCGTCGTCATGCCGTTGATGAAGACCATCCCCGACTGGACGTCGCGGATGAACAGGGCCCGCTCGTCCTCGTCCTCGGTCCACAGGTTCGAGCCGAGGCCGTAGGGGTGGCTGTTGGCGATCTCGATCGCCTCCTCGATGCCCGAGACGGCGAACAGCGCCGCGACGGGCGCGAACACCTCCTCGTCGTAGACCCGCATGCCGGGGGTGATGCCGGTGAGCAGGGTCGGCGGGTAGAACCAGCCGGGCCCGTCGGGCCGCTGCCCGCCGACGACCACGGTGGCGCCCTTGTCGACGGCGTCCTTGACGTACTCCTCGACGTCCTCGCGGCCCGACTCGGTCGCGAGCGGGCCGACCTTCGTGCCGGCGTCCATCGGGTCGCCGACGGGGAGGGCGGCGAGCTTCTCGGCGAACAGCCGGGTGAACTCCTCCGCGACGTCGGCGTGGACGAAGAACCGCTTCGCCGCGATGCAGCTCTGCCCGTTGTTCTGGCAGCGCGCGGTGACGGCGACCTCCGCCGCGGTGTCGAGGTCGGCCGAGGGCATGACGACGAACGGGTCGCTGCCGCCCAGCTCGAGCACGGTGGGCTTGAGCGCGTCACCGGCGATCGCGGCGACGGACTGCCCGGCCGGGGCGCTGCCGGTCAGCGTGGCGGCCACGACCCGGTCGTCGCGCAGCACCCGCTCGATCGTCGCGGACCCGATGAGCAGGGTCTGGAAGACGTCGTCGGGGAAGCCGGCCCTGCGGAAGAGCTCCTCCAGGTACAGCGCGGTCTGCGGCACGTTGCTCGCATGCTTGAGCAGGCCCACGTTGCCGGCCATGAGGGCCGGGGCGGCGAAGCGCATGGCCTGCCAGAGGGGGAAGTTCCAGGGCATGATCGCCAGGACGACGCCGAGCGGCTGGTAGGTCACGTAGGCGTCCTGCGCGCCCACCGCCTCGGCGTCCGCCCGCTTCGGGGCGAGGAACTCCGCGCCGTGCTCGGCGTAGAAGCGCAGGCACGACGCGCACTTGGCGACCTCGGCCTTCGACGCCGCGAGGGTCTTGCCCATCTCGGTCGTCATGAGCGCGGCGACGGCGTCGGCGTCGGCGTCCAGGACGTCGGCGGCGGACCGGAGCCAGCCGGCGCGCTCCTCGACGCTCGTGAGCCGGTAGGTCTTGAAGGCCTCCGACGCCTGGGCGATCTTCTCCTCGAGCACCTCGTCGGAGAGCGCCTCGAACTCCTTCAGCGTCTCGCCCGTGACCGGGCTGATCGTCGCGATCGCCATCTCAGGCCGCCTCGGTGAGCTCGGTGACGGTGGCGTCGTCGAGGGTGAGCCCCGCGGCGCCGAGGTTCTCCTCCAGGTGCCCGACCGAGCCCGTGCCGGGGATCGGCAGGGTGACGGGGGAGGACTGCAGCAGCCAGGCCAGGGCGACCTGGCTGGCGGTCGCGCCGAGGCGCTTCGCGGCGACGTCGACCGGGCCGCCCGGCTCGGCGAGCTTCCCGGCGGCGATCGGGAACCACGGGATGAAGCCGATGCCCTGCTCCTCGCAGTGCGCCAGCACCGGGGCGGCGCTGCGGTCGCCCAGGTTGTAGAGGTTCTGCACGGTCGCGACCGAGAAGACCTCTGAGGCGGCCTGGATCTCCTCCACGGACACCTCGGACAGGCCCAGGTCGACGACCTTGCCCTCGTCCTGCAGCTCCTTGAGGACGCCGAACTGCTCCGCGCGGTCGACCTTCGGGTCGATCCGGTGCAGCTGGAAGAGGTCGATCTGGTCGACCTTCAGGCGGCGCAGGCTCAGCTCGCACTGCTGGCGCAGGTACTCGGGGCGGCCGACCGGCGTCCACTGGTCGGGGCCCTGGCGGGTCAGCCCGGCCTTGGTGGCGACGAGGACGTCGCCGGCGTAGGGGTGCAGCGCCTCGGCGATGATCTCCTCGCTGACGTTCGGCCCGTACGAGTCGGCGGTGTCGATGAAGTTCACGCCGAGCTCGACGGCGCGGCGCACGACCGAGCGCGCCACCTCGCGGTCGGCCGGCTCGCCCCAGATGCCGGGGCCGGTGATGCGCATCGCGCCGTAGCCGAGGCGGTTGACGGTCTTGCCGCCGGGCAGGGTGAAGGTGCCGCTGGCGGTGGCGTCGGGGGCGTTCGTGGTGGTGGTCATGCGGAGGCTCCTGCCTGTGGCGCTGGTCGGGCCTGCTGGTCCGGCGGGTTCTTGCCCGGCCGCTGGGGCGCGAAACGCCGGATGGCTAGTGTTCCGCGGTGCCCCTCTTCGACCTCGACGCCGAGGCCCTCGCCCGCTACCGCCCCGACGTCGCCGAGCCGGCCGACTTCGACGACTTCTGGAAGACGACCCTGGCCGAGGCGCGCCAGCACGACCTGGCCGTGCGCGTGGAGCCCGTGGACGCCGGCCTGGCGCTCG
>Ga0210040_10010753_pt1 | contig 10459 bp, 8 predicted proteins | sample CryGeyCG12114_NA_FD_185462 | JGI IMG/M metagenome (GOLD analysis project Ga0210040, IMG submission 185462) | Groundwater microbial communities from aquifer - Crystal Geyser CG19_WC_8/21/14_NA (SPAdes) (version 2) | ecosystem: Environmental > Aquatic > Deep subsurface > Groundwater | place: USA...
GGCGAGTAGTGGTAGCCGTCGAGGTCGTCGAACTGGCGCTGGTACATGAAGGGGTAGTCGTCGATGTCGCCAATCCGCCCGCCGGCGGCGCCCGCGCGCTCGACGAGTGCGTCGACCGCCTCGCGGCTGCCGAGATCGAACGAGACCGTGACCTTCGAGGGGGTGCGGGGTCCGCCGACCAGTTCCTCGACGCCGCCGACGCTCGCGTACATCTCGCGGCTGCCGAGCATGACGTACTGCTCCGGCGCGATGGCGAAGCACGACACGTTGTGGTCGGACATCTCGGCGTCGAGGGTCCAGCCGAGGGCGGTGTAGAAGGCGGTCGCGCGCTCGACGTCCTCGACCGGGCAGGTGATGAAGAGGCTCATGTGGGCGAGACTTGCAAAATGCAAGTACGCCGTCAAGGTCCTGCCGGCCCGAGGGCCCGGGGCAGGGCCAGGGGCACCGGGCGCTTCGCCGCCCGCCCGTCCCCGGACGAGGTCCCGCGCAGCCGCCGGCCGACCCAGGGCCCGACGTAGCTCCGCACCCACGCGGCCTCCTCGGCCACGGCGACCCGGAACGCGCGCGCCGGCTGCGGGGGCAGCGGGGTGCGCCACCCGTCGTCGTCCGCGGTCGGCACCCCGAGCGCGGTCGCCGCGGCCAGCGCCGTGCGCCGGTGCCCTTCCGGGGTGAGGTGGATGCGGTCGGCGTCCCACAGCCGGGGATCCCGCAGCCAGCCGGCGCTCCACTGGTCGAGGACGGCGGCACCGGTGCGGGCGGCGATGGCCCAGATGCCGGCGTTGAAGACGGCGATCCTGCCGCGCGCCCGGCGCAGGAGCGGTGTGGCGCGGGGATCGACACCGGTGGCCAGCAGCACGTCGGCGCCGGCCTCGCGGAACCGGACGACGGCGGCCTCGAGGGTCGCGGCGAGCTCGTCGGGGTCGGCGCCGGGACGCATCAGGTCGTTGCCGCCGGCGACCAGGCTGACCAGGTCCGGCTGCGCCTCCAGGGCCACGGGCACCTGCTCCTCGACGACCTGCCGCAGCAGCCGCCCGCGGATGGCGAGGTTGGCGTACTCGACGTCGCCCCCGGTCGCCGCCGCCAGGTGCTCGGCGAGCCGGTCGGCCCAGCCACGGAACTCGTCGGGTCGCCCGGGGTGGGCGTCGTTCAGCCCCTCGGTGAAGGAGTCGCCGAGGGCGATGTAGCGGTGCCAGGGAGCGGAGGTGGGGACGAACTGCACGTCGGTCACTCCATCACGCCGAGCGGGCGCCCCACCTGTGCCGTCGCGCACAGCCGCGGGTGAACGGCGCGTGAGAACCCCGGGTCGGTCCGGTTGCTGCCGGGCGGAGGCGTCGATCCGCGGTCACGATGCCCGCATGCGCATCGACGTCGCCGCCTCGCTGTCCCTCTCCTCCCCCGCCCCGGCGACCGCGCTGCTGCAGGTGGCGGTGCCCGCGCCGCTGACCGAGCAGCTCGTGGTGATCTCCGGCGACGCGGCGGTCGACCCGGACGAGTTCGAGGTCGACGGCGCCCGGGTGCACCGCCTCGAGCTCCGGTCGGGGCAGACGACGATTACCTACTCGGCGTCGGTGGAGGACGGCGGAGCCCCGCGCCAGGTCACCCCCGCCGAGTGGGCGGTGGCGCTGCGGCCCAGCCGCTACTGCCCCTCGGACCAGCTCGAGGGCTTCGCCCGTGCCGAGTTCGACGCGACGATGCCGCGCGCGGAGCTGGTACCCGCCGTCGCGGACTGGGTGCACCGGCGGCTGATCTACACCTCCGGGTCCAGCCGGCCCGTCGACACCGCTGTCGACACCCTCCTCATGGGCCAGGGGGTGTGCCGCGACTACGCCCACCTGACCATCACCCTGCTGCGAGCGCTGGAGGTCCCGGCCCGGCTCGTCGCCGGCTACGCCCCGGGGCTGCACCCGATGGACTTCCACGCCGTCGTCGAGGCCGACGTCGACGGCACCTGGTGCGTGGTGGACGCGACCCGGCTGGCCCCGACCCGCTCGCTGGTCCGCATCTGCGCGGGCCGGGACGCTGCCGACACCGCCTTCCTCACCACGCTGGGCGGCGTCGCCCGCTTCGAGGGCATGACCGTCACGGCGACCACCGCCGGCGACCTGCCCGCCCCCGACGACGCCCCGTTCCCCCTCCCCTAGGGGCCAAGATGGCCATTCTGGCCCTGCAGGGAGTCGCCGGGTCGATCAGTCGCCGTCGCGCCAGGTCTCCAGCAGCCGCAACCAGATCTCGCTCATCGTCGGGTAGGACGGGACGGCGTGCCACAGCCGCGCGATGGGCACCTCGCCCACGACGGCGATCGTGGCGGCGTGCAGCAGCTCGGCGACCCCGGGCCCGATGAACGTGACGCCGAGCAGCACCTCGCGCTCGGTGTCCACCACGGCGATGGCGGTTCCGGTGTAGCCGTCGGCGAACACCGACGCCCCCGCCACGCTGCCGATCGGGTACTCGACGACGCGGTGCGGCAGGCCGGCCTCGCGCGCCTCCGCCGCGGTGCGTCCCACGCTGGCGACCTGCGGCGTGGTGAACACGACCGACGGGGTGGCGGCGGTGTCCGCGGTGGCCGCCGTCGGGGACCACGCCGCGCCGTCCACCCGCTCGCCGCGGGACCGGGCGACGATCGCCGCCGCGGCCTGCCGGGCCTGGTACTTGCCCATGTGCGTGAGCAGCTGGCGGCCGTTGACGTCGCCGACGCCGTAGAGCCAGGACAGGCCCTCGACCTGCAGCGTGTCGTCGACCGTCAGGTACTCCCCCGGCTCCAGGCCCACGGTGTCCAGCCCGACGTCGGTGGTGCGCGCCGCCCGGCCGATCGCGACCAGCACCTCGTCGCCGCGGTACTCATCGTCGCCCGCCGTCAGCACCACCTCGTCGCCCTCCCGGCGGGCGGCGGTGACGTCGGCGCCGAACCGCACGTCGACGCCGGCTGCGCGCAGCGCCTTGGTGACCGCCTCGCCGGCCGGGGGCTCGGACCGGGGCAGCAGGCGGTCGCCGCGCTGCAGGAGGGTGACCTGCGAACCCAGCGCCTGCCACGCCGTCGCCATCTCGCACCCCACGTAGCCGCCGCCCAGGACGAGCAGCCGCCCCGGCGCCTCCTTCGCGCTGGTCGCCTCGCGCGGCCCCCACGGTGCGACGCCGGCCAGGCCGTCCACCGGCGGCAGCTTGCCCACCGACCCGGTGCAGACGGCGACGGCGACGCGGGCGGTCAGCCGGGTCTCGTTCCCGTCGGCGTCGGTGACGACGACGGCGCGCTCGCCGGCCAGCCGCCCGGTGCCCCGGACCAGGTCGATGCCGGCGCCCTCCACCCAGTCGACCTGGCTCGAGTCGTCCCAGCCGGAGGTGAAGGAGTCGCGGCGGGCCAGTGTCGCGGCGACGTCCTGCTCGCCGGTCACCGCCTGCTTCGCACCGTCCACGGCGCGGGCCTCGGTCAGCACCTCGGTGCCGCGGAGCAGCGCCTTGCTCGGCATGCAGGCCCAGTAGGAGCACTCGCCGCCGACCAGTTCGCTCTCCACGAGCACGGCGGACAGCCCGCCCTTCACCACGACGTCGGCGACGTTCTCGCCGGTCGACCCCGCTCCGAGGACGACGACGTCGTAGGTCTGCTCCTGCACGCTGCTCATGTCCCCATCCTGGCCCGTGTGCTGGACTGGCGCCCATGCCGGTCGACGCCAGGGAGTTCGCCACCGCCCTCGGCCAGTACGCCGCCGGAGTGTGCCTGCTGACCGTGCGGGACGGCATCGACGACGTCGGGACGACGGTCACCTCGGTGATGAGCGTGTCCGCCTCGCCGCCGCTGGTCGCCGTCGGGCTCACCGCCGCGGGGTACCCGGCGGAGGTGCTGGAGGAGGTCGGCCGCTGCGCGCTGACCGTGTTCGCCGAGCCGCACGCGATCATCGCCTCCCGCTTCTCCTCGGCCGGGCGGCCGAGCGCGCGGCACCTGCTGGAGGCGGTGCCGTGGACCCGAGCCCCGGCCAGCGACGCGATCGTGCTCGGCGGCGGGCTCTCGGCCCTGGACTGCCGGCTGGAGCGGCTGGTCGGGGCCGGCGACCACGTGCTCGCCCTGCTCGAGGTGGTCCAGGTGCTGCCCGGGGACCCCGCGGGCGTGCCGCTGCTGCGCCACCGCGGGCGGTACGTCGACCCGACCGGATCGGCGGCCGGCCGGGCCTGAACCGCGGTCCCGCACGGCAGACTGCGGGACCGGTGTCACATCCCGGGCCGCGGCGGTGCTTTCCACGCATGGACCTCGTGCGGCATCCCCTCCCCGGAGCGGCGGTACCGGCGAACGCCCTGGCGCTGCCCGCCGGCGTGGTTCCGCGGATCGGAGGGAGGGACGGCGTGCCGGTTCCCGATGCGCCCACCCGGAGCGCGCTGCGCCCCGACCTCGACGTCGTCTTCCGGCGGGAGTACCGGCGGGTGGTCTCCGTGGCCGCCCGCGTGCTCGGCTCCCGCGACTCGGCCGAGGACGTCGCCCAGGAGGTGTTCCTCGCCTTCAACCGCTCGTCGGTGCCCGCGGGCGAGGCCGGCGGGTGGTTGTCGGTGGCCGCGGCGCACACCGCGCTCAACCTGATCCGCTCCGGGCGCCGTCGGGCGTCGAACGAGGAGACCGCGGCCACCGCCGTCCCCCTCGCCGAGCCCGACGTGGCCGAGGTCGTGGTGACGCTCGAGGAGCGCAGCCGCGTCCGTGCCGCACTGGCCCGGCTCCCCCGCAAGCAGGCCGTCGCCCTGGTGCTCCGCCACAGCGGGCTGAGCTACGCCGAGGTCGCGGCCGCCCTGGACCTGTCCCCCGGCAGCGTCGGCACCACCGTGCGACGCGCCGAATCCGCCCTGCGCGAGGAGTTGACCCGTCATGCGTCATCCCACTGACGGCGTGCTGCGCCGGCTGCTCGACGAGCCCGCCGGCGTGGCCGAGGCGGACCGCCGGCACGTCGCCGACTGCGACCGGTGCCTCGCCGCGCTGGCCGCCACCCGCGAGGACGCCGCGCTCGTCGGCGCCGCCCTGACCACCGAGGCCGACGTCGACGTGCCGGCCGCCTGGGCACGGCTGACCGCGGCCGCGTCGGCGTCCGCCGCTCCGGTCCGCACCCCGGCACCGGCGCCGGCCCCGGCGCGATCGGCCCGCCGCGGCCGGTTCGGCGAGCTGGTCCGGCGGCCGGCCACCGCGGCGCTGGCCTTCGGCGTCGTCCTGGCCGGTGCCGGCACCGCGGCCGCCAACGACTGGTTGCCGATCTTCCGCACCGAGGAGGTCGCCGCGATCGGCCTGGACAGCGCCGACCTCGTGGCCCTCCCCGACCTGGAGGCCTACGGCGACGTCGTCATGACCGGCGACGACGACCTGCGCCCGGTGCCCGACGCCGAGACCGCCGAGGCGGAGAGCGGTCTGGACGTGCCGGAGGTGGCCGCCCTCCCCTCCGGGATCACCGGGGAGCCGGAGTACCAGGTGGGCGGCGAGGTGACGGCCACCTTCACCTTCGACGCCGACCGCGCGGCGCGGGCCGCGGCCGCGGCGGGCGAGGCCCTGCCGACCCCGCCGCCCGGGCTCGACGGCGCCCCGGTGCGCCTCGTGGCCGGCCCGGGCGTCGCCCAGGTGTGGCAGAGCGGCAGCGGTGCGCCGGGGCTGATCGTGGGCCGGGCCGTGGCGCCGTCCGCCTTCTCCTCCTCCGGGGTGCCCTTCGAGACCGTCCGCGACTACCTGCTCTCGCTCCCCGGCCTGCCCGAGGACGTCGCCGCGCAATTGCGCACCTTCACCGCCGACGGCTCCACGCTGCCGCTGCCGGTGCCCTCGGACTTCGTCACCACCACGACCGAGGACGTCGACGGCGAGCCGGCCACCGTGCTCGCCACCCGCGACCGCACCCTGGCCGCCGTGGTCTGGGTCGAGGACGGCGAGGTGACCGTGGTGGCCGGCGCGCTGGACACCGGCGAGGTGCTCGAGGTCGCCCGGGGGCTCCGCTGAGCGCGGCGCCCGGCGGGGCCTCCATCGACGGCGCGGGGACCGGCCGCGACGACGTCCTCCGGGACGCGGCGCGGCTGGTCGCCGAGCTGCCCCCGCCGGCGGCCGCCTGGTGCACCGGGCTGCGCAAGCGGTACGGACGGCGCACCGCCGTGGACGGCGTCTCGCTGGAGGTCGGCCGGGGTGAGGTGGTCGGCCTGCTCGGACCGAACGGCGCCGGGAAGACCACCGTCATCAAGATGCTGCTCGGCCTGGTGCGCCCCGACGCCGGCGAGGTGCTGCTGCTCGGGCAGCCGGCCGCCGAGCCCGCTGCCCGAGCGCGCGTGGGCTACCTGCCCGAGCTCTTCCGCTACCAGCCGTGGCTGACCGCCGCCGAGGTGCTGAACCTGCACGTCCGGCTCTCCGGCACCGACGTGACGCCGCAGGAGCAGCGCGACTGCCTGGATCTCGTCGGTCTCGCCGACCGCGCCGGTGACCGGGTCGGCGGCTTCTCGAAGGGGATGCAGCAGCGGCTGGGCCTAGCCGTGGCCCTGGTCGCCCGCCCCGAGTTCGTCGTGCTGGACGAGCCGACCAGCGCCCTGGACCCGCTCGGCCGGGTCGACGTCCGCGACATCGTGCTGTCGCTCAAGTCGCGCGGCGTCGCGGTGCTGCTGAACTCGCACCTCATCGGCGAGGTGGAGCGGGTGTGCGACCGGGTGGTCATCCTCGACCGGGGCCGCGTCGCGGCGTCGGGGTCGCTGCTGGAGCTGCTCGGCCGGCACGAGGTGCGCCTGCACCTCACCGGCCTGCCGCCCGCCGCCGAGAGCCGGCTGGCGACGGCGGGACGCGTCGAGCGCGAGGGCGACTGGTTCACCGTGGCGTTCCCGGCCGACGACGAGGCCACCGTGCCCGACCTGGTGCGCGACCTCGTGGCGCTCGGGGTCCGCGTGCACGCCGTCGAGCCGGGGCGGATCAGCCTCGAGGAACGGCTGCTGGGCATCCTGCGCGACGGAGCCGAGGAGGAGCGCTCGTGATCCGCGTCGTCCTGACCGTTGCGGGGCTCACCCTGCGCGAGGCGGCCCGGCGACGGGTGCTGCTGGCGCTGGCGATCCTCACCCTGGTCCTGCTCACGCTGAGCGGCTGGGGTTTCTCCCGCTTCGCCGCGGAGTCCGGCGGGACGCTGACCAGCGGCGAGGCCCGGCTGACCGCGTCGATCCTGCTCAACCTGGTCATGTTCGGCTACAGCCTGATCGCCGCCCTGGGCACCGCGTTCCTCGCCGGGCCCACGCTGGCGGGCGAGACGGAGTCGGGCATCGCGCTGGCGGTGCTGGCCCGGCCGATCCGTCGCTCGGCGTTCCTGCTGGGCAAGTGGCTCGGCCTGGTGATCTTCGGCAGCGTCTTCGTCGTCCTCGCGGGCCTGGCGCAGATCCTGGTCGTCCGGGTGACGGTGGACTACTGGCCACCGGATCCGGCCACCGCGCTCGCCCTGCTCGCCGCGCAGACCACGGTGCTGCTCACCCTTGCCGTGCTGCTCTCCACCGTCATCTCGCCGATGGCGTCGGGGGTGGTCGCGGTCGGCCTGTTCTGCACCACCTGGGTCGCCGGGGTGGTCGGGGGCATCGGCGCCTCGCTGGGCAACGAGGCCGTGGCGCGCGTGGGGTCGGTGTCGCGGGTGCTGCTGCCCACCGACGGCCTGTGGCGCGGGGCGATGCACGGGTTCCAGGACCCGTCGGCGCTGCTGCAGTTCGGCGGTGCCGACGGCGAGGCGTTCCCCTTCCTCAGCGTCGCTCCGCTGACCTGGGCGTACCTGGCCTGGGCCACGGTGTGGGTGGCCATGGTGTGGGGGCTGGCCGCGGTCTCCTTCGTCCGCAAGGACCTCTGAGCCGTCCACGGGCATAGGTACCTCTGCCGGTGGAATCGGCCCCCATCCGCAGGCACAGGTACCTATGCCTCCCAGGGCGACTAGCGTCGGAGGGGCTATGAGCGCTCTGCCTGCACCCACCGAGTCCGCCCTGCGCCGCGCGCTCACCCGCGCCGAGCGCGGGGTCACCCTCGACGCCGTCGAGGCCGAGACGCTGCTGCACGCCCGCGGCCTGGGCGAGAGCGAGCCCCTGGACCGGCTGCTGACCGCCGCGGCCCGCGTCCGGGACGCCGGCCTGGCGTCCGCGGGTCGGCCGGGCGTGGTCACCTACAGCCGCAAGGTGTTCATCCCGCTCACCCACCTGTGCCGCGACCGCTGCCACTACTGCACGTTCGTGACGACGCCGGGGCAGCTGCGGGCCGAGGGCAAGGCCCCCTACCTCTCCCCCGACGAGGTCCTCGACATCGCGCGGGCCGGTGCGGCGATGGGCTGCAAGGAGGCGCTGTTCACCCTCGGCGACCGCCCGGAGGACCGCTGGCCGGTCGCCGCCGAGTGGCTGGAGGCGCACGGCTTCGACTCGACGCTGGGCTATCTGCGCGCCATGGCGATCCGGGTGCTCGAGGAGACCGGGCTGCTCCCCCACCTCAACCCCGGCGTCCTGTCGTGGGAGGAGATCCAGCGGCTCAAGCCCGTCTCGGCGTCCATGGGCATGATGCTGGAGACGACGGCGACGCGGCTGTGGTCCGCACCCGGTGGCCCGCACTTCGGCTCCCCGGACAAGGAGCCCGCCGTTCGGCTCCGGGTGCTGGAGGACGCCGGGCGCTCCGCCGTCCCGTTCACCACCGGCGTGCTGCTCGGCATCGGCGAGGACTACGCCGAGCGGGTCGACGCCGTCGGCGCGATCCGGGCCAGCGCGCAGCGGCACGGCCACGTGCAGGAGACGATCGTCCAGAACTTCCGGGCCAAGCCGCGCACCGCGATGCAGGCCCACGACGACCTGGAGCTGCAGGAGTACGTCGCCGCCGTCGCCGTCACCCGGCTGCTGCTCGGCCCCAAGGCGCGGGTCCAGGCGCCGCCGAACCTCTCCGACTCGACCGAGCTCGGGCTGCTGCTGCGCGCCGGCGTCGACGACTGGGGCGGCGTCTCGCCGCTCACGCCCGACCACGTCAACCCCGAGCGGCCCTGGCCGAACATCGACAAGCTCGCCCAGCTGTCCGCCGACGCCGGCTTCCAGCTGCGCGAGCGGCTGGCCGCGCAGCCGCCCTACGTGCTGCAGCCCGAGCCGTGGCTGGACCCGCGGGTGCGCCCGCACGTCGACGCGCTGGCCGGACCGGACGGCCTCGCCGTGGAGGGGCGGCTCCCGGTCGGGCTGCCGTGGCAGGAGCCGGACGAGTCGTGGACCTCCTCGGGCCGGGTCGACCTGCACGTCGAGGTGGACACCGTCGGGCGGACCGATGACCGGCGCAGCGACTTCGACGCCGTCTACGGCGACTGGTCCGAGCTCCGCGACCGCACGGAGAGCGCGCGGGACGGGCACTCGACTGCGCTGACCGTCGGCGACCCCGAGGTGCACGCCGCTCTGGCGCACGCCGAGGCCGACCCTGCCGGGCTCTCCGACGCCGAGTACCTGGCGCTGCTCGGTGCTGACGGTGCCGACCTCGAGGCGCTGTGCGCTCTCGCCGACGCCGTCCGCCGAGACGTCAACGGCGACGACGTCACCTACGTCGTGAACCGGAACATCAACTTCACCAACGTCTGCTACACCGGTTGCCGGTTCTGCGCCTTCGCCCAGCGGCGCACCGACGCCGACGCCTACACGCTGTCGATGGAGCAGGTCGGCGACCGCGTCGACGAGGCGTGGGCCGCCGGCGCCACCGAGATCTGCATGCAGGGCGGCATCCACCCCGACCTGCCGGGGACGGCGTACTTCGACCTGGCCCGCGAGGTGAAGAGGCGGCAGCCCGGCATCCACCTGCACGCGTTCTCACCGATGGAGATCGTCAACGGTGCCGCCCGCACGGGGCTGTCGTACCGCGAGTTCCTCACCGCGCTCAAGGAGGCCGGGCTCGACTCGATCCCGGGCACGGCGGCGGAGATCCTCGACGACGACGTCCGCTGGGTGCTGACCAAGGGCAAGCTGCCGGCGGCGGCCTGGCTGGAGATCATCGGCACCGCGCACGAGGTCGGGCTGCCCACGACGTCGACGATGATGTACGGCCACGTCGACACCCCGGCGCACTGGGTCGGGCACCTGCGCACCCTCAGCGGCCTGCAGGACCGCACCGGCGGGTTCAGCGAATTCGTGCTGCTGCCGTTCGTCCACCACAACTCGCCGATCTACCTCGCCGGTGTCGCGCGGCCGGGGCCGACGGTCCGGGAGAACCGGGCCGTCCATGCCGTCGCCCGGCTGTTGCTGCACGGGCGGATCCCGAACATCCAGACCTCGTGGGTGAAGCTCGCCGACGCCGGCACCAAGGCCGTGCTGCAGGGCGGGGCCAACGACCTCGGCGGCACGCTCATGGAGGAGACGATCAGCCGGATGGCCGGCAGCGAGAACGGCTCGCTGAAGACCATCGCGGAGCTGGAGGCGATGGCCGCGGCGATCGGCCGGCCGGCCCGACAGCGGACGACGGAGTACGGCACGCCGTCGGCCGAGCGTCTCGCGACCGCGC
>Ga0210040_10010756_pt1 | contig 10457 bp, 7 predicted proteins | sample CryGeyCG12114_NA_FD_185462 | JGI IMG/M metagenome (GOLD analysis project Ga0210040, IMG submission 185462) | Groundwater microbial communities from aquifer - Crystal Geyser CG19_WC_8/21/14_NA (SPAdes) (version 2) | ecosystem: Environmental > Aquatic > Deep subsurface > Groundwater | place: USA...
TCGTGTCTCGATCTTCTGCCAGCACTTTTCAAACAACTTAGGCCATGAAGGCCATTTTCTTCCACTTGAGAGCCACAGATACAGGTATGGCTCTCGCAAATTTTAGACCCAAGTCTGAGTGAAGTTGCAATCCTAAGTGTTTGGTTGTCCAGTAAGGTTCCTAAGTTGGAGGATGGTAATGCTTCAAGCCATTTACAATAATATTTTTTAGTAATTTTTATTTTTTAATATTTTTTCAATAGTAATTTTTGGTTATGGTATCCTACTTAAACTTTATTCATTAACTTGTAGTATTTACCCTGACGAAGTTGAAAGATTTTCAACGAAAGCTCGGTCAAATAAAACTAATGTCTTCCGTAAACCTGTCGAATCACTACCTTAATTTAATTTAAAACGGTCAACCCATTTGACCTGTTGCATGTTAGTAAGGTCAAATATGATACAGCGGTTCTATAAGCCCTGGGTTGGGCGGAAAATCTTTATTAATTAACTGCAATATGTAAAACAAGACTTTAGTTGCTCTGCACCCTAGCCTTTGTGTAATTGACGTGTAGCAATGTTCACAGATTCTAGACTTATGGAAATCTGAGTATTTTGAACATCTCCTTGTGTTTGATATCTACTCAATTTGCACAAACATAGTGATTACTTTGTCGAGTAGACTATAGACTTATAAACGGAAAATACGAATAATGGTTTTCCCTCTTGCTGTCAGCATTGTTTGCATTTCGACACTACCTACACAAATTTTGGGTCTAAAATCGAATTTAAGAGTTCAAAACGTTCATATATAAAGTCTCGATTCTAGTGAAAAATGAAGCCTCTGAATAGAACTCACTCAGCCATCAACATGCAAACGAAGGGTCAGCGGCAACATTCTGTTTGATAAGCACTCTGTGTTGTTCCTATAGCTATCAATTAATTTTTAAACCAAGTTAGGCATGCATACCCAGTGGATACAAAACCAATATGGCAGTGGCACACAGATTATTCGAGCGTACTTTTTTGCAAATACATAAGGGCCATAAACTATTTTACCCTAGTATTAACCTGAGAGATTACATTTGATGCATGGAATACGGATGGTGGAACCGAAGTAATTGACACCGTCTTTAATAATTCATTTTAAGTTACTCAACTCTTCTGGCGAAACTCATTATTTCCTCCAAAATATAACTGTGCTCAAATTCATTGAACGAGCCTTCACTTGCACAATTCTTATTGTTCCCATGCGTGGTAAGATGAGAGTAATAGATCTCACAATTCAAACGGGAAACAGGTCAAGCATCAATCTTATTTGGAATCCGTCTCTCTGGAACTGAAAGATGGGTAATTTATCATTTGCAAACAAAAGGTTGTGAAATCAACAAACTGTTCCAAATTTACAGTTTACTAGGAACTGACATATGCAAGCGCTTGCATGTCATACTATGTGGAAAACGTTTCCAAGAATATCAATTACATACACCACCGGATTTATACTGTTTACCAATCTTATTTATTTATTATGAAATCAAAGAGTGCTTTCACTTGAAAGCTCTAATTTGTTTGAAATGATTTATTTCCAGTTTTTACCTGCATGAAATATGGCGAAGCAAAACCATAATCATTTGTTACCAATTTCCACTGGATTGATTTGTGGGAGAATTCGGCTGTTTCTTGGTGAACTGTTTCTTTCTCTGACGCAGTTTGTGTTTTGCTAAATCCATGATACTTTGATTCCATTTGTACGGATTGACTCTACAAAAAATCCAATCAATCCAATCCATCAGATTAGAAGCTAAAATAATAATTCGAAAGTTCCAATATATTCCGTCCGACATGTTTTAAGCATATTCAACAGTGTAGTTGTAGACGGCACCAAGTGGGAGAGTCTTCACTACTGTGAGTTTGAAAGTAACGCAGACTTTGATTGGAAGCTGCTAAACCTATATACTGGTAGACCTACGGAGAAAGTGAATGTATAAAAGGGAAAGAGCTGCCAAGCAGACTTTTAGTCTTTCCAGACGCTCGCTACTGGATTGTTGGATCAAGCATCACATTTTAACTCCAACTAACTACAGATTTTTTATATATACTTCCCTATCAACTCCGACTCCGAGCTAACTTGAACTCTGACGGGAAATCAACTTCAGGTGAGTTAACCTTTTTATAGTTCACTGTTCACTGTAATAGCGATTTGGAATGCTGGATTTTGAACTAAGCCTATTGAATTTCAAGACAGAAATAAGTTTATTGCAAAGAAATTTAATCATGTACAAAATTATTGCTGAGAGATTTGGATTTGTGATCAGATCACGCTACATTACATGCACTGAAGTTTTCTTTTCTGTCTTTTCAATATTTTACTAGAGATTTTGTATTTCATAGATTGATAAAGTTGATGATGTATGAAAATTTAATTAAATATAAAAGGAACAAAAATTTCATGAAATTGGCTATTCGCAGAAAATGTTGCCATTTTATACTGAGCTCATTATTGTCCCTTTGTTCAATTTGTTGTATGTACATGTAAATGAATATTTCTCTATGATATCTCCTGTAGTATGAGTCAGGGCAGTAAGTAAGAGCTGTTCATGCTCAAAAATATTTTTATTGATATGGCATTATGATACAATGTGATTTCTCGTAAAGTAGAGCATGAAAAATCCACCTGTTCATAAAATAAGGAAGTCCTATAGTGCACTGTGTTTACATTTAGGTTGTCAAAGAGCACTTTTTGTTTTATTATTATTTTTTCCTGAGTAAACAACATTTTCTATTCTTGGGAATTTTATTGTTTTCAAAGGGACAATTATACGTACGAAACATATTTTCCCTCTTTTGACGCACATAAACTCATAGGTTTTTGCACTTTATTCACTCAGGAGGGAGAAATAAAATGCGGAGAGAAAATTGGACAAGAAATTCTATTGTATTTTTGTCTTATAGTTTCACAACCCAAACTAACGAGCTCTGGATATTGTTTCTTTTCATGCCAATCATTTTGTTTGTTCAAGCATCACATTATCTGCATTTGCTATTAAATATTTTTATTCATGCTGTATAATTGTATCCAAATGCTTTAGCTAATATAATTTTGTTATTAAATTGCTTTTACTGTCAGAAAACATAATCTTTTTGATTTTATATTGCCCCATGTGTCTCCTATATAATTGTAATAGTCATTTATTATTGTGGTGTGACAGTAGTTATATGATAATTGGAAATTTTCCAAATATTTAAATTTTCATATAATATGTGCTCCCGTAAAAAGTATTGGCCAAAATTTTATTCTTATTTTATCTCCTCTGCAAAAACCCAATAGACGGCAACTTTGGGGCAATGGAAGATAACTGATAAACTTACGTAGCTGTGAACGCGTTTTGAATTCTTTATTGTTCCCAAAAGAGCTTGCATAGTACATATTGAATACTCCGAACGAGCACAAAAAGTCTTACAGACAGTAAAGAAAGGTAAAAAGTTGTAATTTTATAGAGCACTACGTTACAAGTGCATGCACCAATTCATGTGACAAAAGATGGGTAATAATCAAGGAAGTCTCCAAGGGTAAGTTCCAAATGCAGAACAGAAAAAATAAAATTAAATAATTAAACTCTAAAGAAGTTGAGAGCAAATTACAATAATGTATTACATATGTATTTTTACATGCACCCTTTTAAATTGCACAGAAATAGACTACTGTAACGATTTTATTTTACAGCACGTTTCGATATTAATAATTTCTAGAACGGCTAACCAGCTTATCTGTCATTGTCAGTTTGCATCTTTTTTTGAAATAGACAAGAATAGTTTTGCTCATCTCTTCCCTTTATCCATCTATATTTTGTGAATTCTGATGTAGCCACATTTATTTTGATTTGTTTTTATAATATTGAAAGATTGATTAGCTGATGAAGAAGATTCTATCGAATCTGTTTAGGGCAAACAAAAATAAAATACTGAGGATTCAAAACTTTCGAATTGAAATCTGTGGAGCATTGAACTTTAAAGATAGACCTTTTAAAGCTTTTTAAATCCATTGAGTATTGGATAACTTAGTGCATAGATAAAATTAGCTTTCATTTTCCTCTTCCCCCACGATTTCCTTTGAAGAGTAGCTTGAGTAAATATGACTATTTAGCATACCCTCTAGGGATCATTTTATTGAATTCTAAACATATTTACTATTTTGCATTGATAATGTGCATGAAATGTTAGAGTACTTGCGAATGAAAATATTTGCGCTTCCAATAGTTGATAAAATACTGTCAATTTGAATGTGGGCTCACATCACAAAATAACTACAGAATAGGACATTCTATTGATGCATGATTTTCAACTGGATGTGAATACAGTCAAAATGATTTGTGATTTAAGCACTCAACTTTTGAAACCAAAATTGTTCAATCAAATACAATTTATAGTTTTTGTGCCAAATCTTCAAATCGGTCTTTGACATTCTGTCTGCCACAAACTCAATTGACGAAATAACCAGTAAAGATTTTCGAACTAAAGTCCACATTTTTTAGCAAATTTATTGAGAAAAAAAGTTAAATTAGGTTGGAAAGTTTACTCTCTATATCCGAAAAAACGGGGTGGAAATTTTGGGGAACGCCATCTACCGCAGCTTACTATGCTGTTCTGCTCTAACGTACATGATGGATACGTATAGTACCAGCTATAATCATATAAACGCTGTAGAGGGTCACCCACAAAATATCCGTTCTGTTTGCGGATAAAGAATACTCATGAGTCCCTATTGCACTTACATAAGTTTTATCCGCCCTCGAAGAAAGTTGTGCCTGGTTGTGCAGCAATTCAGGTAGCACTAGCAAGCACAAATGTTGCTATGAACGGTGAGTAAAATGTATAGTAAGCTATAAACTGCTGACTAATTTGCTATAAAAGTTCCCAAACACCATTTTAAAAAATCGACAACTTGTTGTTCACCTCTTTGACATAAAGCTCCGTCTTCACAGCAACTTAAGAGTTGACGCGCAAAAAAGAAACTTTGATTATTAAAAGTTTTTCCATTACGAAAATCCAATTACCAATGCTAGAATTATGTGTTGTGACTGACTATGAGTTTTAGAAGTTTTCTCTTTCTCTTTTCTATTATCAAAGATCAAAGTTTTATTCAGATATGTCATTCAGACAGATTGCTCGAATAGTCTACAAGTGCTGCAAAAGGTGCTTCCATGGACCTTAACAAACAAGTTGTAGAAAAAACCGAAGTAAATACTGCAAATTCTTCATAGCATTAGTTCGTAGTTAGTAGTACAAAGGTGGCACGCCATAATTATCAATATCCTTCATGTTTTGTAACTTAACAGCATCAAAGACTCTCAACCTTGCTTGTCCAATCTGCTTCTGTAATTAAAATGGAATGAGGAACATACTATATTATACTCCCTTTTCATCACACCAGCTGAACTAGAAACAAAACCAAGCAAAAGAGTATACATATGTACTATTTAAGATTGCTATAGACAACCCATGTGCAGCTTTGTTCATTTCACTCGGCTTTAATCAAAATGCACTCATTCTACATCTCTACAGAGCATTCATTCCAACTTGTCTTTATAATAAGGCCTTGCTGCTTAAGGACATGGAATTTCGTAAAATTATATATGTATAGGCACGTACACAAGGCATGTTGTTGAAATGGTACCCAAAAGCCAAGGCTTCTTCCTTTTCCATGTTTTCCTTTAAAATTGGCACACTGCCTTGTCCACGGAGCTTCTGTTCATGCACCGGGATTCGAAATGTTAGTTGTGCTCCGTAAACAATGACAGATTAAATTATCCATTCACATTCAAACAGTCAATGAAATAGTACGTATTTGTACCAATACTGTTTGCAACATATCGCAACCACACGTTGAACTGTCCGCTCCTGTGGTAAGATGGTGTAGGAAAGTAAGCCTGACCTATATATTTTATAATTGGTTCTTCGGTGCGCCCATGAAGTTAAATTAATCTTGTGATCAGATCTCATATTAAATGATTGTATAATGAGAAACGCAATCCTTCACTTTGCGAGGGCTTCATGTAAGTTAGTGAGTGAGTGAGTAAACAAGGGGTCAAATGATTTGCATGATTTGCTATGGTCGACTACCTTACAATATAATGAGTGCATATCTTTTGTTTTTGTTTGTGTGCTACAGGGTTGTGCGAGAGTTGCACAGATTTTGTGCTAACTAAGAAATGAGAACAGCAAAACCAATGGTCACCTAAAATATTCAACTAAATTACTTCATTATGACATACCGTATTTCCGAGAATTAGGTCCCTATGTTTAGGGTTTGAGGACTGCTGAAATAAGTGATTTCATGAAATTTTAATTTAACTCGCGCAATTTTTTTATTCGGTAAATTGTGTTTATTTGACGGCATAATGTCGAATTTTGAATTGTTCAAATTTTCAAAATGCAAGAATTTTAAAATAACAGAACTATATATCCAATATATTGCAAAATGTACAGAAACTAAAGACAACATATTTCATATTGTAACAAGCATGATTGTTGAACCGGTTTTTCATACCTGTGTATTTTGCTTTTCAACAGAGCAATACTACAAAGCAGTACTATAGTAGTACACCAGGAGTACTGATTGAGTACAGCTTTTTTGCAAGTATGGATGCCCCATATTGTTTAAAGCCCTCTTTAATAAAAAATAAGAATTAGTTCCATAAAATTTATTTTCGTTTTAACGAGAAAAAAACTTACTATCCTACAGCTAATCAATAGTAATTTCGAAGGCTACAGTTGGATTCCCCGCCAAATCAAAAAACTTGTATTTTATCAAAGCTTAAGTAACGCCAACGCAAAATAACAGAAATAAAAGTCAATGAGTTTTGTAGGTAAAAGCTAACAACAGATAAATTGGTAATTAGTTTGTTATTGTCTCTAAAATCCCGGTGGAAATTTACAAAAAAAGTTTCTCGTGGCCTAATGAAGTCAGTAACCATTTATAAAGCTATATATGCTTTCCAATCTACTAACTGACTAAAAGTTTTACGTACATCGTTATACTTCAGAAACAAGCTTTACACGTAAATAAAAACATTCTGATTTGTCGTTTTTGCATATTCTTAAAGCATTCCCTTTGATTTTTTCTTTGCTTAAATCAAAAATGATTATTGACACCCTCAGGCTAGTTTCTAGCACTGTACTATAATTACCACCTTGAGTTCCTCAACACATTCTACAATGGTCAATCTGTTCGTCATTGCAAACAGTCAGTTGTTTCTTCGATTACAAAATAACCATACGTAAACATAAGAAGCTAACCTTATCCTTAACAATACCTTGATTATATTTGCGTAATTAACTACATAGGAAGTCTCTTCCAGTCAATTTATGATTGATGGGACTACTATTCAGCGAAATTAGTTTCAACTATTAAAAAGTGCTTACTTGGAGCAAATTGCTGTTGTTTAATTGCCCCATTTGTCTTTAGATTGTGTTCGTGCTCTCAAAGTGTTAGTGTCAGCTAAAATTTGGAGCCAAGTAGTTTTATCTAGTTTTCGGATTGTTTTGTCTGCCATAGTAAGGAAAGTTGCATGTTTAAGTACATTGTAACAATGGAGGTGTCAGTGAAGCTCATTTGATATGCAAAAGATTGAATGGAACTGAGAATGGTTTCAAATAGAGTCCTTGACTTGATAAAATCATATTTCCCAAAACTAATATCTGTCAGAACACTGTTTAGTAAGTGTCAATTTAGTTCCCGTCAATGGAACTGCTGTTTTCCAATAACTGGTTCACTACAAGGTGTTCAAAATAGTAATTATTAGTCTCCTTGGTTCACCACACTGCATGCAAATCAGCTCCATCGCAAGACCAAGTTTTGTGTAAGTAAAGGAAATGGAGTGACTAAACTTGACTAATAATTACCTTGTGCTACTACTGACTGCGAGACCGGCCATCCAATAAAAGTAATGATTGGTGCAAATGCTGGAACGTGAAAACTGTGCGTGAGTGAGGAGTAATAATCGTTTGGTAGTTAAGTAATTTTGTAGCCATGTTGGCTTAGCCTAGAGATTTACTATAGAATCAAGTCAACTCAAATATAGCACCTTGAGAAAAGTCATTTGTATATGAAAACTCGTTAAAGCCACTTGGATTAGCTGAAAATGTGCCAATGTCATTTTAGCAAGCTGTTCTAACAAACTAATCATAAAAAAGCATAATGTTTGAGATGAAGATTAAGACAAATCGTTCAAAATAGTTCTTTGTAGTTCCAAGTTTTGTTTATTATATTATTATAGTAAAGACAAAGTTTTTACCGTCTCTGCAGAATATGATGAGAAATGATTTACACACGGAACCCGCCCGCAATACAACAGAAAAAATCCATCGTCAAGTTTTATGATATTGAAAAGGAAGGGCGATAAGTCGATAAGTAAACGAAATGGGAGACTGAAATTACAATCTGGATAAACCGTAATATCAATCAAACAATATGGTCGAGCATCTTATGATTACGATCACCGTGTAAATGGATAAGCTCACTCTCACAATGGAGCATACTTTGGCTTGCCATGCCAAGGCTAGTACAACAGAAATAAAGTAATGCCAAATCCATGAGTTTAGAATTTCAAAAAAATTATAAAAAAAAATGAAGTCTCACTGTAGTTTTTGCTTATGCATAATACCCAGTGCTCAGTCAGTGGAAGATACAATTAATATCTAGTTTTTGCTGAAAGGTTTCCCCATTGTTAGTTTTATTCCAGGAAGAAAAATTAGGTCGGATGAGGAAGATTATTCGACTTTTTATAAGCATATTTGGCTCGCGCTTCTATATATTTTCTCAATCTCTTCCATCAATGAAAGGGCAATGACATTGGGTGGTGAAAACATATTGATATCTACAAAGCCTAAGCCTATTTCTGGAAAAAAATGCTTTGGGACATGATTGATTTAGTTAATAATGTTTGGAGGTCTACGCACGCAACATATAATATTGAGTGCACTAATCATTAGAATATGAAATAACATAATGTAACAGAATACAAAACTTTAAGTATTGCTTGGTTGGTGAAATATCCGGACAAGATTAAAAGCTCTGTAGTTCATACTTTAGCGTAGCTAAGCCATACAACTATGAAAGTATCATGAAAAATGTGACTTTACCTTTATTTTGGAGTATCCACCGTCGCATACACACCATTTTTACCAATTTGCCACAACTTTTTTCGAAAGTTCTGCATAATAGCGCGTCCATGGTTTTTTGCGATTTTAGATGAGATTTTGGACCATATACGGCTAAACGAGTTTAAGTTTTTTGCCGGAGTGCTTCTTTTGGCGTATTCTTGTTTACATAAGGCCCAAAACCGCTCAATCGGACGGGCTTGTGGAACATTAGGGGCATTCTGCGACTTTTCGACAAAATCTATACTTTCACCTCGGAGAAAGTTCGTAACTTCCGAGGTGTAGTGGCAAGACGCAAGGTCAGGCCAAAACAAAACTTTGCGGTTTTTAATAAAAGGAACTAATCTCTTTCGAATGCACTCTTTCAAATACACTTACTTGAAAGTTCATCGTACCCGTAGAAATATAAGGTTTCGAAGCTTCGCCATTTTCATCAATGGCCTGCCAAACCAAAAACTTTCGAAAAAATTTGGTCTTCGGTTTTATTTTTTTCTTCGGATCAACTGTTTTCCCGGGTACTAAACTACAAAATTTTCGTCCAACAATGTCTTGGGGGTCAATAGGGCAATAAGTTTCATCGTCTAATATGATCGTTTTCCCCGAATTCCGAGGAGCTGATTTTTCAACAATTTTCCGACAGGCAGTCTTTGCCCGCTCCGATTGGTTTTTTACGTAGTTAGGAAAGGACTTGCATGTCCTGGACTTAATGCCCAGTTTTTTTACTTTAATTTCATGCAAGTAGCCCTTTGAAATATTCAATCTAGCAGCTGCTAAACGCTCCGATATATTGGGCTCCCTTTCAATGAGCTTTCTGACTTTCTCTGCCAACTTGAGGGCGGCTGTAGAGGTCTTACGACTCGTTGGCTTTCGGTAATCTGTATTACCACGGTCACTGTACCTTAATAAAATATCGTAGATTGTTGAACGGGCATATCCTTCACTTAAAAAATGTCGAACTGTGTTTTTTTTACTTTTTGAACTAACATTTTCGAAGTAGTGGACAACACGGTCACTTAGAAATTTTCTTCGAGACGTCTCCAACGAACTTCCTTGAAAAACTTATCTACCTAGTTTCCATATTCATATGTAGCTTTTAACGCGCTTTTCAGTTTGCATAAGCTTTTTCAAATCATGCATGGCGTTAGGGAATAGCAAAGCTTTTAAGTTTGTCCGGATTATTCACCAACCAAGCAATATGCATATAGGTGTTATAAATACGGAGGGCTCACATTGGGAAGCTCAACGGAGATTCACTTTGAGACATCTCAGAGACTTTGGTTTCGGGAAAACTGTGATGCAAGAACTGATTATGGACGAAG
>Ga0210040_10010757_pt1 | contig 10456 bp, 6 predicted proteins | sample CryGeyCG12114_NA_FD_185462 | JGI IMG/M metagenome (GOLD analysis project Ga0210040, IMG submission 185462) | Groundwater microbial communities from aquifer - Crystal Geyser CG19_WC_8/21/14_NA (SPAdes) (version 2) | ecosystem: Environmental > Aquatic > Deep subsurface > Groundwater | place: USA...
TTCTACCAATACCTAAACCGGCACCTAAAGCAACTAAACCAGCACCGATACCGGCACCCATAATTGCTAAACCTGTACCTTCGGAAAGGCCTTGAACAACTTGAAGCAATAATGCTAACAACATAATGGTAAATATATAAAAGTGAAAAAAATTAAAAACTTTTTAATTAATGAGCTCCGTGGCCCATATCATCGGCATGATCGTGATCTTCAACGGCTCCGCCGAAATACATAGCGGTGAGCAGGGTAAACACATAAGCTTGTAACAAGGCTACAAACAATTCCAGGAAGTTCATAAACACCGCAAAAGCTACGCTCACTGGCCCAATTGCCCAACTTTGAAATATAAAAATAAGGGAAAATAAACTCAGGATAATAATGTGGCCCGCTGTAATGTTGGCAAATAACCGGATCATTAATGAAAACGGCTTGGTCAAGATACCTACCAATTCAATCGGAATCATGATAGGTAACAAAGCAACCGGTACTCCGGGCGTTTTAAAAATGTGCGACCAGTAAGCTTTATTGGAATTGAACAAAGTAATAAGTAAGGTAAATATAGCTAATATAGCCGTCACGCCAATATTACCGGTTAAGTTAGCGCCGCCCGGCATTAAACCTAACATATTATTAAACCAGATAAAAAAGAAAATAGTAAGCAAGTAGGGCACAAACCGCTCGTATTTGCTACCAATGTTCGGTTTAGCAATATCGTCGCGCACAAACAGAATAATAGGTTCAAAGAAAGACTGAATACCGCGCGGCGCTTTTCCCTGGTTCGACTTGTACCGGCCGGCAATAGTAAAAAATACCCCCACCAATAAAATAACGCTTAAAAACAAAGACGCCACATTCTTAGTAATGGAAAAATCCAGTGGCCCGGCATGATGCTCTTCGCCTTTCGCATTTTTCTCTACTACCGGCTCGCCTTCTTCATTCGCATAATAAATACGCCCATGTTCTAGTACATATCCTTTGTAAGGTTGCAGTTGGTGATGTTCGTTATAAAAGTTACCGGAAGAAAACATTTCCAGGCCGTTCTTACCGTACAAAATTACTGGCAATGGCATCACCACGCCATCGGCAAAATGCCAGGTATAATCATCGCCGATGTGATGGGTTATCATCTCCCCCGGATTAAATTTACCCTCTTCTTCGGCCGGCTCGGCGGCAAATGCCGTAAAGGTTAAAATAGATAAAAATATAGTAAATAACTTCTTCATTAAGAGATATTTAAAAGGAAAAATTTAGCTAACTAAACTTTATTCTGCTGTCTGCTTTTTTGAAATTTGGCGCAAGTTACTTAATATGCCATAGATTTCAAAACCAGTATAAATAAAATAAAGAAAGAAGAAATTCAGCGTAAATTGTAATTCCCGTTCCGAAGCCAGGTACACGTAAACAAAAACCACCATCAGGCATAGCATTACCCGAAAAGCCGAAGAAGCCATATAATAATTCTGGAAATTTGCCGGATCAACTTCGGCGCCTTTCCGGACGGCATAAAAAGTAGCCAGCGTAATTAAAACAAAAAATGCTAGTATATACCACATTAGCGGATGCACCACCGTGTAACCGGTAGTATATATAAGCGCGCCAATACCGGCGGCGGCTAATGCAGTTAATATAAGAAGATTGCGATAAAAATGCATAAAGTAAAAGCTGGCTGAAAGCGCCGGAGCTAAGCTTTAAAACTTATTCCGGGTACAAAGATAGCTTACTTTTTTGTAACCGAAGCTATTACCAGATAAATAGAAGCAATAACGGCCACTAACATAGATGCCACTGTAAACCAGGGATTCTTATTACTTTGCCGTTCATCAAGCCACATACCGGCGTATGCCGCTACCATTATAATGGCAATCATCTGAAAACCCAGTCCGGAGTACTTTAAATAAGGTTTTAACTGCTCTTGCTTGGAAGTTTTATCTTCGGATGTTGTTTCGTTATTACTCATAAAAACAGAATGAAAAGATAAACCTTTTATAAACGGATTTGGTTAGGAGAAGTCCGGTTTTATCTAAAATATTTTGGTTGGGTAGTTAAAAGAACTTTCATACCGAAAACAAAACTTGTATTTTTACTAATTACTCCGGAAAGATTGTGTTTTACTGTCTTACTGTTTTAATTAAGTTGTATTTAAAAAATATCATCTCCCTTTTGGGCGTTATACGGATTAGCCATACGTATATAACTCCAAATCGCAGCACCTTAACTGTTTTGAACAAGCCGTATTCTTACCTGTATCTTTTTATAGTTATTTGTTTTGGGTTAGCTGGTTGCTCCGCCGAGCGTCATAACCCGGTTAGCCGGGCGTACCAAAATACCACGGCGCACTACAACGCTTTCTTTTTAGGAAACGAACGCCTGAAAGAACTAGAAGCCGGGGTGGCCGCCAAAGTCGTACCGGATTACAACCGGGTTTTGCCTATTTTTCCCTACATAGATTCTACCACGGCCAGCACGTATAAAAAAGAGCTCGAAGAGATTATTAAAAAAGCCTCGCACCCCATTCAAAAACATCCTAGCAGCGATTGGACTGATAACAGTTATTTATTAATTGGAAAAGCCCGCTTTTACGGCGTAGAATACGACGATGCCATTAAGACCTTTAAGTTTGTAAACAGTACCAGCACCAATGAGGTAACCCGCCACGAAGCTTTGCTTTGGCTCATGCGCAGTTTTGTAACCGTAAATGATCTGGAAAGCGCCAAAGCCGTTTCGGATATCATGAAAAAACAATTTCTGACGAAGGAAAATGCCATGCTGTTGTTCCTGACGCGAGCGCAATATCACTTGCTGCTGCAAGATACCAAACTCGCCGTTGAAAACCTGAAACTGGCTATTCCCCTCATTGAAGCAAAAGACGAAGCAGCCCGAATCCGGTTTATTCTGGGGCAATTATACCAGCAAACCGGCCAGGACCAACTTGCCTACGAACAATTTTCCCGGATTTTACGCAAAACGCCGCCTTACGAATTAGGTCTGCAAAGCAAGTTATATCTCGGGCAGGTAACTACTTTAAGTAATGCTGCGGATAAAGAAAAAATTGATAAATATTTCCGGAAGCTGCAAAAAGATGCCAAGAACCTGGAATACCGCGACAAGATATTTTACGAAATGGCCCGTTTTGAATTAAAGCAAAACAAACCCGATCTGGCGCTGAAATATTTAAATCAATCCGCAAGGGCTTCTAAAAATAATCTGGGCCAAAAAGGATATGCCTACTTGCTGGCCGGCCAGATATACTACGATAAGCGCCAGAATTATAACCTGGCTTATATGTATTACGATAGTGCCGTACAGGTTTTACCGCCTACTGCTTCCGATTATTTAGCTTCGGTAGAACGCCGGGATATTCTAAAAGATTTTTCGGCCAACTATAACATTATTTACCGGGAAGATAGCTTACAAGCTTTGGCTAACTTAAGTCCGGCCGCACGGGATGAGAAGCTAGCGGAGATTATGGCAATAGCCGAAGCCAAAAAAGCGGAGGCTGCTAAAATAGCCGCCAATGCGGCCCAAGCTAATGCCGGCAATCAACCAACGAATAATAATCAGAACCAAAACAGTTTTAATTCGCCAACCACTAATACGGGTTCTCCTAATGCTAATGTTGGTCCTGCGGCTACTAATGCTTTGTGGTATTTCGATAGCCCCGTAACCATTGGTTCGGCTAAATCAGAATTCATCCGGCGCTGGGGAAACCGGAAACTCCAGGATAACTGGCGTATTACCACGCAACAAATAAGTAATAGTCCGCAGGAAGTGTTAGCCAGTAATAACGTCGATTCGGCGGCGCAATCTCCGCAGGATGTAACCGCGCAACAGGAAGCGGCCCGTTTAGCTTTGGTACAGAATATTCCATTATTGCCGGCCCAAAAGGCTGCCTCAGATAAACGGATAGAAGACGGACTATTTACCCTGGCAGCAATTTACCGCGATCGCCTAAAGGAACCGGCCCGTGCCATTGAAACTTACGAGAAGTTGCTGGAGCGTTTTCCCAGAACCAAGTATTCGGCCGAGACGCACTATGCTTTGTATTTATTGTATAAAGAGGCGAATGATCCGAAACAAGCTACTTACGCTAACATAACCAAACAGCGCTTCCCGAATACCCGCTACGCGAGACTAATCGATCAGCCTGATTATATGGCGCAGGTTTCGGCGGGCAATATAAAAGTGCGGCAACTTTACGATTCGGCTTTTGCGCTGTATAACAAGCAAAAATATGTACCGGCTAGCAACATGCTTAATTCTATCCGGAAAAACACTCCGGATTCAGACGTTAGCGATAAACTGGACTTCCTGAATGTCCTGATTATTGGCCAAACCGAACAACCTAGTATTTTTAAATTGGCGTTACAACAATTTATCTCGCGGCACCCGAATAGTACATTAGTTGGTAAAGCGCAGGAGTACCTTAGCTCTTTTGCCCTTTACGAAAGTGGTAAATTGTCGGAAGCCGAATTTGATAAGTTACACCCGAAGCGCGTATCAGCTCCCACTCTAGTTAAGGAATCTTCCTTTGCGCCGACTTCACCTCCGGTGGTAGCGGAGAATAAAACAACCGCGAAAAAGCCGGCAATTAAAACCGAAAAACCGACTAAAGAAACACCTTCTACTCCCAGAAAGCTGGCCCCGAATAAACCGGTTGTTGCAGCTCCTGCTAACCAGCCGGCCAATGCAGTCGCCAAGTCAGCGGCTACCGAACCAAATACCAACACCAACTCAGAACCAATTCCGGTGGCACCAGCTAAAGCTGCTTTTGCTACGGTAAATATCCAGCTGCCGCAACTGGTGGTGATTGCTTATCCTAAAGGCCACGCAGATTTTGTCGAGGTAATCAGTAAAGTACAAGGCTATAATAACAAATATAACGGCGCTGATCAGCTTACGGTGGAAACAGCTACTTATAACCCGACTACTGACCTGGTTATTATCCGGGAATTTTCTAATGCGAAGAAAGCTAAAATATATACCAGCAAACAAAAATCACCACAATCGCCATTAAGTAAGATAAGAGGTACAAAATTTGATACCTTTGTTATTTCTTCCGAAAACTTACCGGTTTTGCTACAAAACAACAATCTGGAAGAATATCTTACCTTTTATAAGAATAACTATTAATACCACATGGCTGTTGCGCGCCCCAAATCGTCTGTTGCCCGTTCTAATGCAAGTAAATATTCCAAGGTTGTCCGGATTATTTGGCTAACTTTTGTAGCCGGGTTGTTGGGCTTTGTCTTGTTTGTGCTGGCCTTAACGCATAACTTTCTTAATTTATTCGGTGAGTTACCGGGCTTTCAAACGCTGGAGAACCCCAAAAGTGAGTTAGCTTCCGAAATGTATTCGGCCGACGGCGTACTGATGGGAAAATATTTCCGGGAAAACCGATCGCCGGTCGAATACAACGATTTACCCCAGAATTTGATTGATGCCTTAATTGCGACCGAAGATTTCCGGTTTGAGGAACACTCGGGCATTGATTTTAAAGGTTTGATGGCCGTGGGTTATTATGGGCTAACTGGCCGCAGCCGGGGCGCTAGTACGCTTACCCAGCAGGTAGCTAAAAACCTGTTCCGCACCCGGGCCGAAACCAGCCGCGATGGTTTCTTAACCCGCATACCGGGTTTGCGCATGCTCATTATTAAAATCAAAGAATGGATAACGGCTATTCGGCTGGAACGGGCTTATTCTAAAAAAGAAATCCTGGTTATGTACCTCAATACGGTAGAATTCGGGAGCAATGCGTACGGCATAAAATCAGCAGCCAAAACATTTTTTAGCAAAGAACCCAAAGCGCTTACCTTGGAAGAATCGGCCATGTTGGTTGGGGTTGTTAATAGGCCTACCAGTTTTAGCCCGGTTACGAATAAAGAACGCTCACAAAGACGGCGCGATTGGGTGCTATCGCAAATGCAGAAATATGGTTTTATAGATGAACCTGCCTATGCTGCGGCCGTGGCGAAAGATATAAAACTACAGTTCATGATTGAAAACCAAAACAACGGTATTGCTCCTTACCTGCGGGCCGAAGCTGGTAAATGGCTGTTGAAATGGGCGCGGGAAAATGGCCATAACTTGTATTCGGACGGGATTAAAATTTATACAACTATTGATTCCCGGATGCAGCAGCACGCCGAAGAAGCGGTGCAACAGCACATGAAAACGCAGCAAAAGCTATTTTTCAGCACCATTAAAAACACGAAGCCGTGGGTAGATGAAAATGGCCGGGTTATAAAAAACTTTCTGCAAAGCGAAATAAAAAGGACGGGTCGTTACAAAGCCCTGAAAACCCGGTACGAAGATAATACCGATTCCATTAATTATTATCTAAATAAAAAAATACCTATGAAGGTATTTACTTGGGAAGCTCCTGGGGAGAAAGAAGTAACCATGAGTCCGATGGATTCTTTGGCTTATTATAAACGTTTTTTACACGCGGGCTTTATTGCTACCAATCCATTAAACGGGCAAATAAAAGCTTGGGTAGGTGGCACTAATTACAAATACTTTAAATTCGACCACGTAAAATTAGGGCGCCGGCAGCCGGGTTCTACCTTTAAACCCATTGTTTATACGGCCGCTATTGATAACGGCTACTCCCCTTGCTATGAGGTACTAGATGTTCCGGTCACTTTCCCGGCGGAGCAGGGCCGGCCGGCCTATACCCCTAAAAATGATGATGGCAAGTTTTCGTACGGTCAGTTTAATCTACGCAAAGCCTTGGCCTTTTCTAAGAATTCCGTTACGGCTTATTTAGTAAAGAAATTAACGCCGGAAGTAATTGTGAATTACGCAAAACGGTTAGGCCTTACCTCCGAGATCGAAGCAGTACCGGCGGTTGGTTTTGGTACCAGTGATGTCTCGCTTTACGAAATGGCCGGCATGTACGGTACCTTTGTAAACGATGGTATTTGGACCGAACCAATTTATATTACCCGCATCGAAGATAAAAATGGGAATACATTATACGAAGCTTTGCCGCGTACAAACCAGGTATTAAGCGAAGAAACGGCTTACCTGATGGTTCATTTACTTACGGGTCCGGCCGATATTCAGGGAGGTACGGCTTACTACGGCTTGCGCCATCGTTACAAACTAAAAAACCAGATTGCGGCTAAAACCGGCACTACACAAAATAATTCCGACGCCTGGTTTATGGGCATGACGCCCGATTTAGTTTGTGGTATGTGGGTAGGCGGTGAAAACCGCAGTATTCACTTCCGGAGTGCCGCTTATGGGCAGGGGAATAAATTAGCCATGCCCATTTATGGCATTTTCATGAATAAAGTATACGCCGATAAAAAACTGAGCGTATCCAAAGAACCGTTTCCTAAACCAGAATTGCCTTTAACCGTTGAGATAGATTGTAGCAAATACAACAATAGTGTTTTCAACGACACCATCCGGCAAGATCAAATTTTGCGCGTACCGTCGCAACCGGAGCTCGACGAAGACATTTAGCGAAAGAAAAGAATACCATGGCCGCGAGTGAGGAGTTAAAAGCAAAAATAAGCCATTTGCCGCATAAACCCGGCATCTACAAATTTTACGACGATCACCAGATTATATACGTGGGCAAGGCCGTTGATATCCGGAAACGGGTAAGCAGCTACTTCAACAACTCTACCCAACACAATAAAAAAACCCGGCAGCTCATATCGCATATCCGGAATATTGAATTTACTATTGTCGATACGGAATCAGATGCTTTCCTTTTGGAAAATAGTCTGATAAAGCAACATCAACCTAAATACAATATTTTGCTTAAGGATGGTAAAACCTATCCTTTTATCTGCATCACCAACGAACGCTTCCCGCGGGTACTTAGTACCCGCAACAAAATAAACGACGGTTCCAAATATTTTGGTCCGTATGCCAGCATTACCACCATGAACGTGTTGCTGGAAATGATCCGGAGCTTATATCCGCTACGTACCTGTACGTTTAATTTATCGCGCGAAAACGTAGAACGGGGCAAATACAAAGTTTGCCTGGAGTATCACATTGGTAACTGCAAAGGCCCCTGCGAAGATCTGATCGACGAAGAAAGCTACAACCAGCATATTTTGCAAATTAGGAGTATTCTGTCGGGGAACGTGGGATTGGCTAAAAATTTCTTTAAAGAAAAAATGATGGAAGCTGCTCAGGAAACCCAATACGAACTGGCTCATAACTACAAACAGAAAATAGATATTCTGGATGACTTTCAGGCAAAATCGACGGTGGTTAGTAATACCCTAACGAATATAGATGTATTTTCGATTAGTTCGAACGAAAAATATGCTTTCCTGAATTACTTGAAAATAGTAAACGGCTCCATTATTCAAACGCAATCCCTCGAAATTCAGAAAAAACTGGATGAAACGGACGAAGAAATTTTAGCCTCTATGATTATGCAACTGCGGCTGGAATTTGAGAGTAATTCGAAAGAGATTCTGGTAAACATTCCGCTCAGCTTGCCCGTGGATGGATTAACCATTACGGTTCCGCAAATTGGTGATAAACGCAAACTCCTCAATTTATCGATAAAAAATGCTTTGTATCTGCGCAAAGAGAAAGAAAGCATAAACGAAAAGGCCAAAGACACCAGCGAGGTGCGGATTATGGAGACCATGAAAAAGGATTTAAAACTGATGGAGCTACCCAAGCACATTGAATGTTTTGATAATTCTAATTTCCAGGGCGATAATCCGGTGGCTTCCATGGTTTGTTTCCGGAATGCCAAAGCGGCTAAAAAAGATTACCGGCATTATAATATTAAAACCGTAGTGGGGCCCGACGATTTTGCTTCGATGTACGAAATAGTAACTCGCCGTTACCGTCGTTTGCTGGATGAGGGCTCGCCGTTACCGCAACTAGTTATTATTGACGGCGGCAAAGGCCAGTTGGGAATGGCGGTAAAAGCTCTGAAAGACTTAGGCATATACGGTAAAATGGCAGTGGTAGGTATTGCCAAGCGTTTAGAAGAAATTTTTTATCCCGGCGATTCGGTGCCTTTGTACATTGATAAAAAGTCAGAATCCTTGCGGCTGATCCAACGCATCCGGAACGAAGCCCACCGTTTTGCCATTACTTTCCACCGATCCAAACGGGATGCCGGAACTTTAAAAACAGAAATTACAGAAATCAAAGGTTTGGGACAATCCACGGCCGAGAAATTACTTTCCAAATTTAAATCTGTAAAAAAAATACGAGAATTAAGCGAAGCCGAATTAGTGACAGAAATCGGCAAAAGTAAAACTAAAATATTACTGGATCATTTTAATAACGCCTAAGCTTTTAATTGCAGGCAGTAGGTTTACATTTATTAAATCTTATTGTAGATTTATTTGCTACGTTAATTAACCTTACGCAAAAATTCAGCTTAGTTCAGCGATAGATTGAGAATTTGAATTGCCTCTTGCTTTAGCTGGAGGCTTACAGAATCATCAGGTAAAGCTAGTGTCCATGCAAATAACTTTAGGTTGATTTCGCATTAAGTATTTGTTCCTAAAAGATTCTTTTTACTGTTAAGCAAAATCTTTAATATTAATTTAAAACAAAAAGGGAGCTTATTGAAAGCTCCCTTTTTGTTTAACTGGATTATACTGGAATTAGTGGCTCCACAACGTAGATTCAAATTCTACTAATTCTTCCATGGCTCGCTGCGAGGCTAAAATAGCTTGCTGACTACCCCCGTGAATAGCGCTAAGTTCATCATCACCAGGATTAGAAACTTTTTTAATATAAGAACTAAACATCCGTAAATCAAAAGCATCAGCAAGGTTTAAATGGTTAGCTTCGTTTTGCGTGTTATACCAAATAGCTTCTTTCGGATGATCCCGGAAAACCTTAGCTAACTCTTTATAAGAAAACGAACCAAGTGGCTGATCTAAACCCGAATCAGTATTTTTTACATAGAGGGTAATAGCCTGAATATCGTATTTAATTTGGGATTTTTTCTTATCAAAGATTACATTTTCTTTAATCTCCATCCGATCAATCTCTTTAGGTAGATACTCGGCTACGCCTCCACCAGCCGCTGCTTCGTTAAAGGGCTGAACCACATAATTTCTGTTGGCCCGCTTTTTAGCTTGCTGTATTTCGTTCCACTCAGATCTTGCTTGGTTTAAAGACTCAACTTCTTCGGCACTTGGTTCGCCGCTTCCTTTTGCCAGGCTCTTACCAAATTCCGGCGTAGTTAATGACTTTGTAAGCGAATCGTTCTTATAAGCCATTAATTCACCTTTTTTTACCGCATCAATTATAATTTTAGAAATCTCATGATTAAGCGCGAACAAGGGTCTATTCTGTTTTTCTTTCAGGTTTACTACCCGCCACAGCGTACGTTTAAACATAATATCACTTTCCGGCGTAGGCCGGGCAGAAGAATTTTCGCCGGCAGCCGTAGCAACTGGCTGTTGGGCAGCGGCTGTTCCAGTTGGCTGAGTAGTACTCTCCGGACGGT
>Ga0210040_10010758_pt1 | contig 10455 bp, 7 predicted proteins | sample CryGeyCG12114_NA_FD_185462 | JGI IMG/M metagenome (GOLD analysis project Ga0210040, IMG submission 185462) | Groundwater microbial communities from aquifer - Crystal Geyser CG19_WC_8/21/14_NA (SPAdes) (version 2) | ecosystem: Environmental > Aquatic > Deep subsurface > Groundwater | place: USA...
CCATCCCGTTCGCGCTGGTAGGCGGTGTGTTTATCGTGTATTTCTACGGCGTTAATTTATCGGTGGCGGTGGCGGTGGGCTTCATCGCGCTGTTCGGGCTGGCCATCGAGACGGCGATGGTGATGGTGGTGTACCTGAACGAGGCGATGAAAGAACTGGCTGACACCAAAGGCAATTCCGCCGAAACCATCACGAAGCAGGATATCCGCGACTATGTGTTCCGTGGGGCCGCCAAGCGCCTGCGTCCGAAGATCATGACGGTGTCGGTGGCCTTGTTCGGCCTGGTTCCGGTGCTGTGGACCACTGGTGTGGGCACCGACGTGATGCTGCCCATTGTGCTGCCCATGATTGGCGGCGTGTTCACCTCCTCTATACATATCCTGCTGGTAACGCCGGTAGTGTTTGAGATGGCGAAAGAGTACGAACTAAAAAAACACGGAAAACTGGAAATCTACGATGTCAAGCATTAGAAAACACATAGCAGGGATTTCTCCCGGGAGGGCTGTTGAAGGAAGTGTCGCATCTGCTCCTATGCTCCTGTCGCTGTTCATGACCTTGCTCATCAGCACAGGCATACAGGCGCAGGATCAGCCACTGCCCCTGGATAGTGTCTTGCAGGCCATCCGCCGCAACAACCCCATGCTGCAGCAGTACGGCCTGCGCGCGAAGGCCCAGGATGCCTATGCGGAGGGAGCCACCAGCTGGATGGCGCCGATGGTAGGCGGCGGTGTGTTCATGCTGCCTTACTCCCCCCAAAATGTGGAGCGCGACGAGCGGCAAGGCTCCTATATGATTTCGGCGGAGCAGGATATCCCGAACCCGGCTAAGCAGCGCGCCAAGCAGAACTATATGAAATCTAAGGCCGCGATAGAGCTGGCCAAAGCCGGTGTCGCCTTTAATGATCTGCGGGCACAGGCGAAGACCGCTTATTACAGTTGGGTGGTGCTGGAGAAGAAGCTGGATGTGCTGCAGGACAATGCCCGCATCATGGAGTATATGCTGAAGCTTGCCCGCATCCGCTACCCCTATAGCCAGGGCATGCTGGGCAGCATCTACAAGGCAGAGGCGCGCCTGCACGGGGTGGAGAACATGGAGCAGATGATCCGTACCCAGATCGCGCAGCAGAACGTGCAGCTGAACACCTTAATGAACCTGCCCAAAGAACAGTCCTTCCGCATCGATACGCTGGTGCATATGCCGGAGCCGGTCGCCCTGACGGCTGATACGGCTGCCCTTTACAACAACCGCAGCGATATCCGTCAGCTCGACAGGACAATCCAGTCGATGCGGTTGAACGTGGAGCAGGAACAGTTGGAACGCAAGCCGGATTTCCGCCTGCGCTTCGACCATATGTTCTCCCGCAACACGATGATGCCAAACCAGTTCACGGCCATGGGCATGGTCTCTATCCCCATTGCGCCCTGGTCGTCTAAAATGTACAAGGCGAATACAAAAGCCATGAACCTGGAGATTGAGGCGATGCAGCGGGAACGGGAAAGCATCCTGAACGAAGCACAAGGCATGGTATATAATATGGCGCTGGCGCTAAACGAGGCGCACCATCATGTACACAACTACAAAGAGAAGATTCTCCCGGCACTCCGGAAGAACTACGACGTGACCATGCTCGCCTACGAAGAGAACAGCGCGCAGCTGCCCGAAGTAATTGACGCCTGGGAAGCGCTGAACATGGCGCAGATGGAGTACCTGAACAACCTGCAGGACCTGTACCAGATAGCGGTCAACTATGAACGGGAACTTGAAAAGTAAACACAATATAACTGGCTTCGGATCTTGCCACATACTTATCCGGAAGTTGGTTGTTTAATAGTATATAAGATGAAACGATACCTGAACATACTTCTCCTGCTGCTGCTCACAGCCGTCAGCGCCTGCTCTGAGCAACAGCAGGAGCAGGCGGAGGGCACAACCTATACCTGCCCTATGCACCCGCAGGTCGTGCAGCCGCAGCCCGGCACCTGCCCTGTCTGCGGCATGGACCTGGTGCCGCAGACGGTGGAGAGTGAAGAGATGACGGTGACAGATGACCTTGCATATGCCCTGCAGCCAACAAACCAAGCCATTCTTTCCGGTGTGGCGATAGTGAAGCCGCAGCAAAAAACGGTAGAAGCCGCTGTGGAGATGGAAGGCATTATCACCTACGACGAACGGCGCGTCTTCTCCATTCCTGCACGCGTCGGTGGCCGTATCGAAAAGCTGTATGTGCAGTACAACTTCCAGCCGATCAGCAAAGGCCAGAAGCTGCTGGAGGTATATAGCCCCGACCTCGTGACTGCCCAGAAGGAGCTGCTGTACCTGGTGAAATCTGCCCCGGAGGACAAAGCGCTGATCGCCGCGGCCCGGCAAAAGCTCTTGTTGCTTGGCGCTACAGATGCGCAGCTCAACCGCCTGATAAGCAGCGGAGAAGCCAGCTACACCTTTGCCATCTACAGCCCCTACAGCGGCTACGCGGTCGGCCTTAACACCACTGCCCCGTCCGCCGCACCAGGTCAGGCCAGTATGTCATCGGCCGATGGCGGAATGGGTGGCGGTGCAGCAGCACCTGCAGCGGCAGGTGCGCCTACTGCCAGCCAGGAGTTGCCGCTGCGCGAGGGCATGTACGTGAATACAGGGCAGCCGCTGCTGCGCGTGGTGAACCCAAGCCGGCTGTGGGCTGAGTTCAACATACCAGCCGGTGAGGTAACTGCTATCGCCAAAGGTGCCCCTGTGCAGATCACGTTCCCACAACTGCCCACCGAGAAGCTGGAGGCGCAGGTAGATTTCCTGCAGCCTTTTTACGAAGCTGGCGAGAACTTTGCAAAAGTAAGGGTGTACCTGCCGGGCCAGAACAGGGTTGCGCGCGTGGGGCAGCTGGTTTCCGCAAAGGCCACTTATACAACGGCCCCTGCGCTGTGGGTACCCCGCATTGCCGTGCTGGATCTGGGCGCTCAAGCCGTGGCCTTCAAAAAAGCAGGAGGTGTGTTTAATCCGGTTGCGGTGACGCTGGGGGCCACTGCCGGGAACCAGGTGCAGGTGCTGGAAGGGCTGCAGCCAACAGACGCCATTGCCGGCAACGCCCAGTTCCTGATCGACAGCGAGAGCTTTGTAAAGGTGAATTCTGAAACACTGAATGAGTGAAAACAGGATAAACGCCTCACCGGCTCCTACTTCACAATCAGTTAGCCAAAACGGAAAAACATGAAACGATACCTCAACATACTGTCCCTGCTACTGCTGCTATCTGCCAGCGCTTGCACTGAGCAGGCGCACGAGCATACGGAGGCTGACGCCACAGCGGAGGAAACAACCTATACCTGCCCGATGCACCCGCAGATTGTGCAGCCGCAGCCCGGCACCTGCCCTATCTGCGGCATGGACCTGGTGCTGGTGTCGCAGAGCGGGAAAGACAGTGGAGAGCTGATGCTGAGCGAAAACCAGATTGCCCTGGGCAATATCAAAACCATGCCCGTGCAGTACCGTGATGTAGCCGGAAACGCCATTCTGACCGGTAAGCTGGTGCTGGATGAGACGCAGACAGAGGTGATCAGCAGCCGGGCCGCAGGGCGCGTGGAGCGCCTCTATATAAAGGAAACCGGGCAGCAGGTGAAGCAGGGCCAACCGCTGTACGAACTCTATTCCGAAGAACTGCTGACGCTGCAGCGCGAGTACCTGCTGGCCCTGAAGCAGCTACAGGAGTTGGGGAAGGAAAACCCGCGGTTTGCCTCTTTCCTGGAAGCAGCAAAAAGCAAGCTCCAGCTATATGGCCTCACCGAAGCGCAAATCAGGCGGCTGGCGCAAAACGAAAACATGGATGCGCGTGTTACCTTTGTGGCACCCTCGTCGGGGGTGATCACGGATATAGCCGCCGCCGAAGGACAATATGTGGCGGAAGGTGCTGTGTTATACCGGCTCGGGAAGCTAAACAGGATCTGGGTGGAGGCAGAGCTGTATCCGCAGGAACTTGCCCAAGTGCAGACAGGAGACGCGGTGCAGGTTGCGGTGCAGGGTTTCAGCACGCCGGTGCCGGCCAGGGTTACGTTCATCAGCCCTGAGTTGCGGCAAGGCAGCCAGGTAACGCTGCTGCGGGCCGAGCTTCCGAATGCGGAGAACCAGTACCTGCCGGGCATGCAGGCAAACGTGGTGTTACCCGGGAAAGCCGGTAACGCACTGGCCGTACCGACAGATGCTGTGATCCGGGAAGAGCGCGGCAGCCATGTGTGGGTGCAGACAGGCGCCAACACGTTTCAGGCGCGCAAGGTCACGCTGGGCGAGGCAAGTGCCGACAATGTAGCCATTCTGAGCGGCGTGAAGGAAAAAGACCGGGTGGTGACGTCAGGCGCTTACCTGCTCTACAGCGAGTTTGTGTTGAAGAAAGGTGTCAATCCCATGGCCGGGCATTCCCATTAATTCCGATCCTCCAGATAATGAAGCAAACAGATAAATTCAATTAGTTAGAAAGTATAAACCCAACACACGATGAAAAAGACATTTTTTGCGGCAGCTGTTATCGCTGCATTCACATTCAGTGCCTGTTCAGAAAGCAATACCAATAACAGCGAAGCGACAGCTGAAAGCACAGCTGCTGCCGAAAACAACGGGGTGCTGGCCTCAGAAGTAGTAGTGGAAACGCCGGAGTTTGCCTCTGTGGCAGCCCCGGTCAGAACGCAGATAGAGCAACTGGTTGAAGAATACCTGCAGGTGAAGGAAGCACTGGTTGCTGCCGATGCGGAAGCCGCTAAAAAAGCAGCAAACAGTGTTTTGACAATTGCCAATGCTATGCCGGTTGCCACCCTCACCACTGATGAGAAAGCCTACGCGGAGGAAAAGACAGCGCAGGTAAAACAAAGCGCCGCAGCGATTGCCAAAGCCGGGGATGTGGAGGTGCAGCGCGAAAATTTGGAGCAGCTGTCGGAGTCGGTGTTTTCGCTGGCCAAAGCGTTTGGAGCCGCAAACCAGCAGCTGTACTACCAGCACTGCCCAATGGCCAATAACAGCAACGGTGCCTACTGGCTCAGTGCCAGCGAGGAAATCCGCAACCCCTACTTTGGCGACAAAATGCTGAAGTGCGGCAGCACCCACGAGACATATAAACAATAACCCTAACACCTTCACTTTTTATAAAGGCAGAGCGGCGCAGGCGCTCTGCCTTTTCCTTTTAGCGCTTTCAAGCCCTATCCCCGCTCCCCCTTCCCACAGGGCTATATAGGCAAAAGGTGGTCTCCGAAACAAATGGTTTACCACTGTTACCAGCGCTTGCTATATAAGTAGCAGCAGCATATTTATTTTTTAAAACGCTTGATAATCATATAGTTAAATATTAATTTAAAAAACACACTTGGTCCAGGCAACTAGTTACCAGTGCTGCTCATCTATTCTTATATAGCGCAAAATTGCCCCACCTCCCGCCGCTATCTGCTGTCTTAGGATAGCGCCAGTTCGAAGATGTTTTACCGGAGTTCGTCGAAAAGTGAAGTAGAAAAGTCAACAGTACCTTGCTATACAAAGTACCTTATTATATATTTGTTCCAGTACATCGCACATCTACAACGCCTAACAAAATAAAACCATGAAAAATATTACGCTGATTTTCGCTCTGCTACTTGTCTGTTACTGTAACCTGGTATATGCCCAAACGGATGGGATGCTGCGCGGACAAGTAGTGGAGGAAAACGGTCAAGCCATCGGGTTCACGAATGTGGCGGTGCTGGAGGCTGCCACCGAAAAGGTGGTGACAGGCGCCATCGCGGACATGGACGGCAATTTCCAGATTAAGACGCCGGCTGCCGGCAGCTACAAGCTCAGACTCAGCGGCCTGGGCTATATACCGGTGCAGACGCCGGCTTTCGAGGTGAATGCACCCAACTACAGCAAGGACTTCGGAAAGCTGCAACTAAAGGCAGACGTGAAAACGCTAAGCGAGGTGCAGGTGCAGACCCTGCGGCCTACCATCACGACGGAACCGGATAAAATGGTGGTGAGCGTGGAGAACACGGCCATGGCCGAAGGCAGCACCGCCTACGACGTACTTCTGAAATCGCCCGGCGTTTGGGTAGACCAGGATGGCAACATCCAGCTGAACGGCAAAGCAGGAGTGCAGGTGATGCTGAATGGCCGCCGCACCTATCTCTCCGGAAAAGAGCTGCAGAACCTGCTGCAAAGCATGGCCGCCGAAAACCTCAAGGACCTGGAGATCATCACCAACCCGTCCGCCCGCTTTGATGCCGAGGGAGCCTCTGGCGTCATCAACATCAACACCAAAAAAGGCCAGGGCTCCGGCTTAAACGGCAGCGTCTATGCGGGCTACCAGTACAACAGCCTGCACAGCTTCACTTCCGGAGCCGAGGTCAGCCACAAGGCAGGCAACTGGAACTCCTTTGGAAGCCTAAACCTGAACCGCCGCACGCGCTACCGCAACATGGACATGGACCGTGTTTTTCTGGAAGAAGGCGGCAACAGAACCTTATTTGACCAGACAGGCTATGAAGAGAACGAGCGGCTGGAGCCGTCGCTGCGCCTGGGCACCGATTACGACCTGAACGAGCGCCACAGCGTAGGTGCCATGGCGAACATCAGCCTGAACCGGAACGATATGTTCTTCAACACAGAATCGTACCTGCGCAACGGCATGACCCAGTTTATCGACGCCAAAAACAATAACAGCGGCACTTACACCAACAGCACGTTTAACGCGCACTACCTCGGCAAGCTCGACACCTCGGGCACCACACTCTCTGCGGACCTGGATTATGTGCATATCACCAGCGAGGACGAAGCTTCGTTCAACAACGCTTTCTTTAACCTGCCGGCCACTTCGCCTGACTCTGTGCAGTTGCTCCGCAACGAAAACCCGACTAATTACGACATTTACTCTGCCAAAGCGGATTATACCAGACAGCTGGGCAGCAAGAACAAACTGGAACTGGGCGCAAAAGCAAGCTATGTGAAGTCGGACAACGAGCTGCGCTTTTACGAAGTGCAGGGCGAGAGCGAAAAACTGGACACCAGGCGAAGTAACCATTTTATATATACCGAGAACATCTATGCGGCGTATGCCAGCCTGTCTACCACCTTCAGCGACAAGTGGAGCCTGCAGGTGGGCCTGCGGGCCGAGCAGACCGAGTCTAGTGGCAAATCGCTGACAAAGAACGAGCAAACAGACCGCAGCTATCTCGACCTGTTCCCGACGCTGTTCCTGCAACAGAAAGTGAGCGACGATTACCAGATCGGCTACAAGTACAGCCGCCGCATCAACAGGCCGTATTACGAAAACCTGAACCCGTTCATCTTCTACCTCGACCCGTATACCTATGCCCAGGGAAACCCGCTCCTGAGGCCGCAGTACATCAACTCTGTGGAGGTAACGCAAACGCTGAAGCAGGCTTATAACCTCGTGCTCGGTTATGCTGTAACGAAGAACTTCTTTGCGGAAGTGCCGGAGCAGAACCCCGAAACCAACACCACCGTGTTTCAGCAGCGTAACATCAAAAGCCTGAAAAGCGCCACAGCCACACTGGTTGCCCCTATCAAGGTTTCCGATAAGTGGGAGATCAGCAACAACGTCACCGGCATGTATCAGGAGTATACCACCTTCATAAAAGATGAACTCGTAGTGGAGGACCAACTCTCTGTTATCGCCAATATGAACCACACCATTGTGCTCCCGAAGGATTTCAGATTGGAGGCAAGCGCTAATTACCAGGGGCCTATGGTATATGGCATGTACCGGATACAGGACCAGTGGTGGGTGGATGCCGGCCTGAAGCGCAGCTTTATGGATGATAGACTGAGCCTGACACTTAATGTGGCGGATATCTTTAAAAGCCGCATGCTGAAAATTAAGACCGAGTTGAACGGCAACCTGAACGCCATCGATCAGTACCAGGGCCAGCGCGGCGTGCGCCTGAGCATACGCTACCGCTTCAGCAAAGGCACATCCTTTGAGGCGAAGAAACGCAACACGAACCTGGAAGAACTGAACCGCACCGGCGGAAACTAAGAAAGCAGGCAAGGGCTTACACAGGAAAGGCAGCGGCTGAGGTCGCTGCCTTTTTCTTTTCAGGGTATATAGCCTATGTTACAAAGAGCTTTGGAGGAAGACATGGGTGCGCTATATACTCTTTCCAGCAACACCCTGCGCTGCGTACATATATACACTACATGCTATGCCTGACGCCTAACAAGAGGGGGAGTATGCTATATAAAATTAGAGTGGAGGACACACGTAGACAGCCCATGGCCACAGCAGTGACAAGGCTTCTATAAGAAAGCGTTTTCCTGTTATACCTCAGGACTGCTTTCTATGTTCATGATTCGTGATGATAGGAGGTGGTGTGGTTAGGCCGGATAAGCAGCCACAGCAGTATTCCGATAGGCCACGCGAGGAACGCCACAACAATGGCTACCAGCCACCCCGGCTTTCCTCTTCGTTCTGCATCCTTGTAAGACCAGATGATGCTCCATAGATAGAGTATCAGCATCAACACCCCCAGCACCATCCCGATAATTCCCAATCCTAAAAAAAAGTCTCCCATTGGTTCCATAGCTTCTCTAATTTGTGGTTAAACGCTTCGTACCTCTGGCTTCTATTTTTAACGAACGTACCCTATATAGGTTTGACTTTCAACCGAATACCCCAAGCTTCACCCATTAATGCAGGATACAGCGCTTTGGCTTCAGCGGTATTCCTGCTGCGCGTGAATCATATCCAGCACCAGGCCCGACCATGTAAAGCCGCGGGCACCGTGGCCAGCCCCGCTGAAGGGATCATAGTACTCCCGGAAACCGCTCCCGGAAATAAGCTTTTTTACGCTCAGCAGCAGTTCTTCCGCTTCCTGCCGGTACCCTTTCTGCAACAGGAAACGGTGCATAAACCAGTTGAACACGACCCAGGTAGGCCCTCGCCATATATAAACCGACTCGCCGGGGTCAAATGCCGGTTCGTTCGTGGACAGAGACGGCACCGGAAATGACACATGAAAGCCGTTCTGGCTGAACAGGTGCCGTTCCAGCACCGCCTTACAAACGGCATCGGGCACGGTTGGCAACACGACAGGAAAGAAGATGGTGGCTGTGGCTATCTTCAGTTGCTGCAGTTGATGCCCCGCCAGATCGTAAAAAGCCTGATCTTCCGCGTTGTACATATACCGCATGATGCTTTCGCTGCACTGCTGTGCTTTGCGCCGAAACATATGCTCCTCCGGGTCGCCCACCTCGGCACACAAGCCGGCCAGCGCCTCCAGGTTCAGCACATACAGCGTATTGAAGGCGGCATCCTTCACAATAAAGTTATCCTGCCGGTATATCTCCTGCAAGTTATAGCCGCGCCTGAAATTGCCCATCTCCAGCCACATCACTTTCAGGAACAGTTCGGCCCCGGCCTTGCCTTTACCGTAGTTCAGCACCGGATCAAAGCTCGCTTTCCAATCCATGCCCGATTCGTAAGGCGATATAATAGACAGCAGCCCCTCCTGCTCGAAATCGCGGTGATGCAGGAGCCATTTGTAATAGCGTTTGAGTTTGGGCAGCATCTCCCGCAGGAAGGCTTTGTCGTGGGTGTGCCGGTAGATGCGCTCTGCCGCCTGCGCCACCAGCGGCGGCTGCACCAGTGCCGTCATGTGGGGCCGGGTGAGTTGGAGCAGTGAAGCAGGCTTTAGCTGAAATATATCCGTGGCCCGCGCCAGGAAGGGGTGCTTCCAGTAGAGAATGTGCCCGACAAAACCGTCTTCCTGCTGCAACAGGAACAGGCTGCGGATATGCTTCTTTGCCATTTCATATTCCCGGAGCGAGGTGAGGGTATAGACATGAAAACAGGTATCCCAAAAATACTGAAACGGGTAAGTGCCCGGCGAAGGTTTGGTATAGTGGAACGTGTAGCCGCCGTTGTGACCCTCGATCATGTTCTTGTACAGGATCTCCCGGACCTGCCGCTCTATTTCCTCGTCTGATAATATCTCCACACTTCAGGTTACTCGTTCAGTGATCTGTTTAGGTGCTGGTTATTTGATGTACGCATCCCAGCCGGCGTAGCGCTGCGTTTTAGGGCCAAGCGGCAACGCCAGCGCAGCCGCAGCCAGGCCAAGCACCACCCCGGCGATGCGCAAGCCAAGCGGGCTATTGCTGATAAACCAGGGCGCCATCGCCACGGCCAGGCCGAGCAGGATGTTGCCATACCGCCCGATGCGCAGCGGCTCGCCCATGCAGAAAACGGACACTACCACGATCAAAGAGCCGCTAAGGTGAAAAACATCGGCCACTGTTTCCTGTATCCCTACTCCGAACAAGGCAGGTGCTACCACCAGGGCCACGCCCACCAACATAGAAACAACCAGGCTCCAGGGAAAGCTGATTCCCCAGATAGAGGACGCGTACACGGCTCCCGGCTTCTGCGGGAACTTCATCAGTTCCGGTGCCTCGTCCTTGGCGTCGCTCTCCACGGTGCCGCCTTTCCAGAACACT
>Ga0210040_10010760_pt1 | contig 10455 bp, 8 predicted proteins | sample CryGeyCG12114_NA_FD_185462 | JGI IMG/M metagenome (GOLD analysis project Ga0210040, IMG submission 185462) | Groundwater microbial communities from aquifer - Crystal Geyser CG19_WC_8/21/14_NA (SPAdes) (version 2) | ecosystem: Environmental > Aquatic > Deep subsurface > Groundwater | place: USA...
TGCCAAGGTGCCGGTGCTGGTCGATGCCGGGGTGGGCACCGCCAGCGACGCCGCCTTCGCCATGGAACTGGGCTGCGACGGCGTGCTGATGAACACCGCCATCGCCGAGGCCAAGGACCCGATCCTTATGGCCGGGGCAATGAAGGCCGCGGTGGAAAGCGGCCGCCTCGCCTACCGCGCCGGCCGCATGCAGAAGCGCCGCTACGCCGACCCGTCGAGCCCCCTGGCCGGGCTGATCTAGCTCAACGCTCCGCCGGGCAGCTGCTGAAGGCAAGCAGCTGGTAGGGCGGGCAGTAGCCGATGATCCCGGTCAGAGGCGGAATGAGCCCGAGATGACCGAGAGCGGTCCTGGGACCAACGAACGCCAGTGACAGACGGCGGGGCCGAACACCACTCGCAGGCCGCGATCCAAGCGCCCTTCATGTTTGCGGCGGGGCAGGCGCACCCTTGCGCTTGCCCCGCAGCTGTCACTCGACCTCAATCCTGCTTGAAGAACATCTTGCCCGCCGAAGCGGAATCCATCTGTTCCTTCTGAGCGCCGGAATCCGGACGCGCCGGGCCGAGCACGGGTTCCGCGCCCATCGGCTCGACCTTCATCGGTTCGAACTGACCCTTGCCGTCCGGGCTCTGACCCTCGCTCCAGCGGCCCTGGGGAAAGCTGCCGTCGGTTGACGTGACGAAATACTTGTAGGCGAACTCGCCCTTTTCTTCGGCCTGCGGGAAGCTGTTGGGAATGGGAAACTGGCTGGAAAAGCCACCGAGGTCCTCGATCACCGCTAGCCACTGGTTCTGGTGCATGGTGTCGCGAGCGATGAGGAAGGACAGCATGTCGCGCATGCCTTCGTCATGGGCCTGGTTGAAGAGGCGAACGGCGAGGACCCGGCCGGTGCTTTCGGCGGCGATATTGGCCGTCATGTCGGCGGCAAGATTGCCGCTGGCGTAGATGTGGCTCATGTTGAAGGGCAGGCCGTCGCTGTCGATCGGCATGGCGCCGAGGCCCGCCGAAAGCATCTGCTTGTGGATCATGCCTTCGATCGCGGCGCGAGGCCGCTCGCCACCCATGACGGCTCCGACCAGCTTATCCTTAACCCCTTCCTCCTGAAGATGGGCGGGGGCCGTTTCGAGATTAAGAGCAACCGCGGTGGCAAGCATCTCGATATGGCTGATCTCCTCGGTCGCGGTGTGGAGCAGCATGTCGCGGTAGCGGTTGTCTGGCCCGCGCGAATTCCAGGCCTGGAAGAAATATTGCATGCAGACGCGGATTTCGCCTTCCACGCCGCCGATCGCCTGCTGGAGAGAGCGGGCGAAGGCGGGGTCCGGCTCGGTCACGCGAACAGGATGCTGCAGTCGGGTGTCGTGATAATACATGGATCGCGTTCCTTGGCTCCGGAGTGGGAGAAGGGAAAAACGATCAGCTTCCTCGACAGTTTATTGCGAAGGCGATTTGACGCGCGCTAACGCGCCGACCTGCCGCGGAGCGCCGACAAGGTGGTCTGGTTGGTGATCACCTCGACGTCGGTCTTGAGGTGCAGCAGGCGGATGCCCTTGCAGGCCAGCGCCTCGTCGAGGGCGGGGGCGAATTCTTCCGTCCGCTCGACGGTCGCGGCCCAGGCGTCGAAGGCGCGGGCAAGGGCAGCGAAGTCGGGATTCTTGAGCTCGGTCGCGGACAGGCGCTCTGGGTAGTCGCGCTCCTGGTGCATTCGGATGGTGCCATAGCTGCCGTTGTCCACCAGCAGGATGAGGAGGTCGGCGCCATATTGGGCGGCAGTGGCGAGCTCCTGCCCGTTCATCAGGAAGTCGCCGTCGCCTGCCACGCAGAGCACCGATCGACCGGGAAAGCGCAAGGCGGCGGCGATCGCGGCAGGAAGCCCGTAACCCATGGTGCCGCTGGTCGGCGCAAGCTGGGTCGGCATGGCCGCGTAGCGCCAGTACCGATGGACCCAGCCAGAGAAATTGCCCGCGCCATTGCAGACGATGGTGTCGCCCGGAAGCTTGTCGCGGAGCAGCCCCATGCAGGGACCAAGGTCGAGCGCCACGCCCTCGCGCGGGGCCGGCGTGGTCCAGGCGAGAAAGTCGGCATGGGCTTCGGCCCCGGCGCCGAAGGGAAGGAGGTCGGGATCGTCCCAGCTGTCGAGCGCCTGCGCGAACTCACCCATGTCCGAGCAAAGCGGGAAGTCGGCATGATAGACTCGGCCAAGCTCGTTCGGGTCGGGGTGTACGTGGACGATCGTCTGGCCGGGATGGTCGGGGGTGACGAGGGTGTAGCCGTCGGTGGTCGCCTCGCCCAAACGGGCGCCGACCACCAGCAGAAGGTCGGCATCCTTGACCCGCTGGACGAGCTTGGGATTGGGACCATAGCCAAGGTTGCCGGCATAGACCGGGCAGTCGTTGGCGACGGCGTCCTGGCGGCGGAAGGCAGCGGCGACCGGCAGGCCGACGCGGCTGGCCCAGCTTGCGAAATGGTGGGCGGCCGCCGGGCTCCAGTCCGCACCGCCGACGATGGCAAGCGGGGCGGCGGCATTCCTCAGCAGCTCGTGAAGGATGGCGATGCCGTCGGGATCGGGATGCTCGACCAGCGGCGGGACGGCCGGGCGATCGGCCACGGCGACCTCGTCGCGAAGCATGTCCTCGGGCAGGGCAAGGACTACCGGACCCGGGCGACCGACGGTGGCGACGCGCCAGGCGCGGGCAACATATTCGGGGATCCGGCGGGCATCGTCGATCCGGGCGGCCCACTTGGCGATCGGTCCGAAGAAGGCCGGAAAGTCGATCTCCTGGAAGCCCTCGCGATCCTTGTCGCGGCGGTCGAGGTCGCCGACAAACAGGATCAAGGGGGTGGAGTCCTGAAAGGCGACGTGGATGCCGCAGCTGGCGTTGGTGGCGCCGGGCCCGCGGGTGACGAAGGCCACGCCAGGGCGGCCGGTCAGCTTGCCATCCGCCTCGGCCATGTAGGCGACCCCGCCCTCCTGCCGGCAGACCACCGTGTCGATCTCGGCCGTGTCATGCAGCGCGTCGAGCACAGCGAGGAAGCTTTCGCCCGGCACGGTGAAAATGCGCTCGCAGCCCTGAAGGCGAAGCTGGTCGACGAGGATCCGGCCTCCGGTGCGAAGGGGAAATTCGGTCATCGGCCAAGGTCCTGGGTCGGAAAGCGGAGGGAAACCAGCCGGATCGCCTCGGCCAGGGCGGCGTCGGCGGTCAGGTCGGTGGTGTCGAGGAGCAGGGCGTCCTCGGCCTGCACCAGCGGGGCGGTGGAGCGGTGCGAGTCGCGTTCGTCGCGGGCGCGGATGTCGATCAGCACGTCCTCGAGGTGGACGGGCATTCCGGCCGCCGTAAGCTCGGCATGGCGGCGCCGGGCGCGTTCCTCGGTGCTGGCGGTGACGAACAGCTTGGCGGACGCTTCCGGAGCGATCACCGTTCCGATATCGCGCCCATCGAGGACGGCGCCGTCGGGCGAAGCGGCGAAATCGCGTTGCCGGTCGAGCAGTGCGGCGCGCACGGACGGATAGGCGCTGATCCGGCTGGCGACCCCGCCGACCGCCTCGCCCTTGAGTTCGGGATCCTCGAGCAGGCTGCCGATCTCCTGCGCTGCCCTGAGGGCCGAGAATTCGCTCTCCGGGTCGCCGTCCCAGCGCAGCAGGTGCAGGGCCACGGCGCGGTACAGTTTGCCGGTATCGAGGTGCGGAATGCCGAAGTGACCGGCAAGGCCACGGGCGATCGTCCCCTTGCCGCTTGCGGCGGGACCATCGACGGCGATGACGAGGGGCGAGGGGGCAGCCATGGCCGCGGGCTTTGACAGGCACCCCCCGCTATGGCAAGGCGCGCCCCGAATGGCCGGGGCTTGATGCCGCCGGCCTCCTTTTACGTGGAGACTGCAGCCCATGGTGAAACCCGAATGGGGCACCAAGCGCACCTGCCCCAAGTGCGCGACCCGCTTTTACGACCTCGGCAAGGACGATCCGGTGACCTGCATCGAATGCGGCGCCAACTTCAGCCCCGAGCCGGTGCTCAAGTCCAAGCAGCCGATGCCGTTCGAGCAGGTGACGGTGGTCGCTCCCACCCAGACCGCGGACTCGGATCTCGGTGCCGAGGATTTGGCGCTGCCGGACGAGGATGAGGAGCCCAGCGCCGACGACGAGGTCGATCTGTCGACCGGCGACGACGACCTGGGTGTCGAAACCCAGGGCGACGACGACGAGAACAGCTGAACGGCCGTTTGCCCGTTTGTCGAAAAAAGCTGCCTCCGCGCGGCTCTTTTTTTGCCTGCCTCTGGCTGGCGGTGCTGCTTCTTGTTAGCCCTTGTCTATGGGGTGGGCACGGGCGCTGGGCGCATGGATCAAGCGGCACAAGTTCTGGTCGGCGCTGATTGCGCTGGTGCTGGGCTTGATTCTCTATCAGCTGCTCAAGCCGACCACCTATGACTACAGCTATGTGAGCGAGCCGGTCGGCCGCGGCGAGGTGGTTCGCAGGGTCACCGCCAGCGGCAAGCTGCGCGCGCTCAACACGATCAAGGTCGGCGCCGAAGTGTCGGGCCAGATCACCCGCGTGTTCGTCGATTTCAATTCCCCGGTGAAGGCCGGGCAGGTGCTGGCCGAGATCGACCCGACGCGGCTGCGCGCCCGGGTGCAGCAGGCGCAGGCGCAGGTCGCCACCGCGCAGGCCGCCCTTGCGCAGGCCAATGCCGGGGCGACCCGGGCGGCGACCGACATCGGCATCCAGCAACGCGAATACGCCCGCCGCGAGCAGCTGGCGGAAAGCGGCTTCACCTCGCGGTCGGCGCTCGACACTGCTCAGGGCTCGCTGGCAGTGGCGCAGGCGGCACGGCGAACCAGTGCGGCTCAGATCGCCAGTGCCCGGGCGCAGATCGCACAGGCCAATGCGGAGCTGTCCTCGGCCCTGCTCGACCTTCGCCGGACCACAATCGTCGCGCCAACCTCGGGCGTGATCATCAACAAGCTGGTGGAGCCCGGGACGACCGTCGCGGCAAGCTTCCAAACTCCCAACCTGTTCGAGATCGCGGCCGACACCACCCGGATGCAGGTCGAGGCGTCCGTCGACGAATCCGACATCGGGGAGGTACGGGTCGGGCAGGACGTCGGCTTCACCGTCGATGCCTACCCCAACGAGCGGTTCAAGGCCGTGGTCCGGCAGATCCGGCAGGCCGCCGTCGAAAGCTCCAACGTGGTCAGCTATCTCGTCATCCTCGACGTCGACAATCGCGACGGAAAGCTGCTACCCGGCATGACCGCCAATGTGGAGATCGTCACCGGGCGGGTGGCCAGCGCGCTTCGAGTGCCGACCACGGCGCTGCGCTTCCGGCCCAAGGTCGCCGACCGGCCCAAGGGCGGGGCTGGGACCAGCGGGCAGCAGGTCTATGTGCCCGGCGCCGACCCCTACAAGCCGGTCCGGCGCGTGGTTCGCCTCGGCCTGCAGGGCGAGGACTTCGTGGAGATCACGGCTGGCCTCAAGCCTGGCGAACGGGTGCTGATCCGGACCAGGTCGACCGTCCCGCGCCGGACCAGCGACGATGAGGACGAGACCGCAAGTGGCGAGTGAGCCGCCGCTTCTGGAAACTCGCGCGCTGGAAAAGGACTACACCCTTGGCGGCGAAACGGTGCGGGCGGTGGCCGGCGTGTCGCTCACCGTCAACAGGGGCGAGTTCGTCGCCATCATGGGCGCCAGCGGGTCGGGCAAGTCGACCTTCATGAACATGATCGGCGCGCTCGACGTGCCCACTTCCGGCACCCTGCTGCTGGACGGGATCGATCTTGCAAGCCTGTCTACCGACGAACTGGCGGCGATCCGCAACCGCAAGATCGGCTTCGTCTTCCAGCAGTTCAACCTGCTCGCCCGGACCAGCGCGCTCGACAATGTGGCGACCCCGCTGATCTATGCCGGACTGCACGCGGCCGAGCGGCGCAAGCGCGCCGCCGCCAAGCTGGAGGCGATGGGGCTCGGCGATCGGCTCGACCACAGCCCGGCCAAGCTGTCGGGCGGGCAGCAGCAGCGCGTCGCCATTGCGAGGGCGCTGGTCACGGAGCCGCTGATGCTGCTCGCCGACGAGCCGACGGGTGCGCTCGACACCGCCACCTCCGAGGAGATCATGCGGCTGTTCGGGCAATTGAACGACGACGGCATCACCGTCGTGCTGGTGACGCACGAGCCGGACATCGCCCAATATGCGGAGCGGCGAATCCTGTTTCGCGACGGACGGGTGGTGGAGGATAGTCCGGTGACCAATCGCCGGCGCGCGGCATGAACCTTCGGCGGACGCTGGCAGGCGGACTGGTCAACGTCGGCATCGCGTTGACCGCATTGCGCACCAACCTGATGCGCTCCATCCTGACCGCCCTGGGCGTGATGATCGGCGTGCTTGCGGTGATCCTGGCGATGGCGGTCGGCAACGGCGCCAAGGTGTCGGTGGAAAGCACCATCGCGCAGCTGGGCTCCAACATGGCGCTGGTGTTTCCGCGTGCGGACGAGGAGCGCGGCGGGCCGGGCGGCGGCGTCGGCAAGCTCAACGACCGCGACGCGCGCGCGATCGAACGCTCGATCCCTGGCGTGATCGCGACCGCGCCGCAGATCCGCTCTTCCGTGCAATTGTCGATCACGGGGCGGCGGGTCACCAGCCAGGGCATTGCGATTACCCCTGGCTACGGGATCGTCACCAACAGCGATGTCGAGAACGGGCGCATGATCGGCGACGCCGACGTCCAGTCGGCCGCGCGGGTGGTCGTGCTTGGGCAGACGGTCGCCGACCGGCTGTTCGGCGACCTCGATCCCGTGGGACAGAGCGTTCGCATCGACCGGGTACCGTTTCGCGTGGTCGGGCTGCTCGCGGCCAAGGGCTCGAGCCTGGGCGAGGACAATGACGATGTGGTGCTGGTGCCGCTGACGACCGGCCGGCAGCGCTTCACCACGTCGCTCAAGGGGCCGGACGACTTGTCCATGCTGTTCATCGGCTTCGACCCATCGGTCGAGCTTGGTGGCGGCAAGCGCGACGTCGTGCGGCTGCTGCGCGAGCGGTACAACGTGGGGGCAGGCGAGGTGCAGCCCTTCACCGTGCGCACCACCGAGGAGTTCCAGGAGCAGTCGGGCACGGTGACAGCCGTCTTCCAGGCGGTGCTGGTGGCGATCGCCTCCATTTCCCTGCTGGTGGGCGGGATCGGGATCATGAACATCATGCTGGTCAGCGTGACGGAGCGGACCCGCGAGATCGGGCTTCGCATGGCGCTGGGCGCCCGGCGGCGCGACATCCGCAATCAGTTCCTGGTCGAAAGCGCGGTGCTGTGCATGATCGGCGGACTGCTGGGCCTGGTGCTGGCGATCATCGCCGCGCGCACCTTCGAGAAGCTGGCCGAGTTCCCGGCGCCGATCGGCATCCCGGTGGCAGTGGGGAGCATCCTGTTCAGCGCGTTGATCGGCCTGGCCTTTGGCGGCTACCCCGCGGTTCGAGCCAGCCGGCTCAGCCCGATCGAGGCCTTGCGCAGCGAGTAGGGCTGTGCGGCGGCAGGCACAAAAAAGCCCGCGTCGCCGCGGGCTTTGAAGGGGATGGTGGAGCCGTGGGGGATCGAACCCCAGACCTTCGCAATGCCATCGCGACGCTCTCCCAGCTGAGCTACGGCCCCGTGTCCCGCGCGGCCTTTAGGGTGAAGTGCGGCTGCTGCCAACCCCTTTGTTGCGCGGTCTTCCACTTAAAGGAAAACGGCGCCGGTTGCCCGGCGCCGTTTGTCCTGAACAAGGCCCTTCCCGGGGCCTCGGCGATTACTTGTTGAGGTTGTCGCCGACGCTGGTGAAGGTCTTGTTGAGGTTGTTGCCGATGCTGGTCAGCGCGGTGATCGCGGCGACGGCGATGAGGGCAGCGATCAGGCCATATTCAATGGCAGTCGCGCCGTCTTCGTTCTTCAGCAGCTTGACGAAATTGGTCATGGTCTTGGTCTCCAGTGTTCGCGTGTTTCCGAAGATTCTTCTTCGGGCACCGGCGGCATCGAAGACCCGTCAAGCTTTCGACGGGTACTTCGAGACGGAGTGACTGAACGCTACAACGAACGTCAGCCGCCGGTCTCGAGCGAAACCCCGCTGCGATCCGAAGACCGCCGGCGGGGCTTCACGTTGCCAGGCTTACTTGTTCAGGTTGCCGGCGACGTTGGTGAAGGTCTTGTTGAGGTTGTTGCCGATGCTGGTCAGCGCAGTGATCGCCGCAACGGCGATGAGGGCCGCAATCAGGCCGTACTCGATCGCGGTGGCGCCATCTTCGTTCTTCAGCATCTTGGTGAAATTGGTCATGTCCGGTCTCCTAGTTCCACTTGTCCCCGGGTCAGCCCCGGGACCAACAGGACTGCCAGGAGCCCGTCGGTCGAAAATGGTTCTAGAAGAGAGGGGTTAAGAAGGTCTTTCGCCGGCCGGTTAAAGCGCGTTCAGCATCTAAGCCGTTCAGCGCACGTCCTCGAACACGCGCTCGGCCGCCCTTCCAAGTTCCTCGATCAGGCTGTCGAGGGTCGCTTCGCCGGCCGCCGGCCTCGGCGCCGGGGTGCGGCGAGGCACGCGGTAGCCCTCCGGTAGGGAAGACGCGCCGCGACCGTCAACGCTAAGCGCGCTGGCCATGAAGTTCCGCCAAATTTGCGCCGGCACGGTGCCGCCCGAAACCTGCTTGCCAAGGCTCTTGTTGTCGTCCCGGCCGACCCACACGCCGACCACCAGGTCGCCGGCAAAGCCGACGAACAGGGCGTCGCGATTGTCCTGGCTGGTGCCGGTCTTGCCGAAGGTGGCGGTGGTCATTGCGGCACGCTTGCCCGTGCCCTCGTTTGCGGCGGCCCACAGGAGATCCAGCATCGGGCGCCAGTCCCGCCGCTCGTCGAGCTGCCCGCCGCGGCCGAAGAAGCTGCCGGCAAAGCCCTGTTCTTCCTTGGTCTCGAGCGGCAAGCCGGTAGGGGCGACGGGATAGCGGCCGCCGGCGATGGCGGCATAAGCGCCTGTCAGCTCGAGCAGGCTGACGCCGGCCGTGCCCAGCGCGACGCTGGGGCTATCGGGCAGGGTAGAGCCGATGCCGAGTTCGCGCGCAGTGCGCAGGACGTTGGCGCGGCCGACCTGTTCGGACAGGCGGACGGTGGCGGCGTTGCTGGAGCGGGCAAAGGCCTCGCGCAGCGGAATGCGGTCGCGATAGACACCATCGTTGTTGGCGGGCGTCCAGCCGTCGATGGTGATCGACTTGTCGTCGACCAGGGTGCTGGGCGTGTAGCCGGCCCGCAGCGCGGCAAGGTAGACGAACAGCTTGAAGGCGGAGCCGGGCTGACGCCGGGCCTGGGTGGCGCGGTTGAACGTGCTGTCCTTGTAGGAGCGGCCGCCGACCATCGCCACCACCCGCCCGTCCGGGCGCATGGCGACCAGCGCCGCCTGCACCCCGGGGGCGAGCGGGGCACCGGCGATGGCGCGGTTGGCGAAGCGCTGGAGATCGGCGTCAAGCGTGGTGCGGACCTTGACCTCGCCGAAGTCGCTTTCGAAGGCCTGGCCCGCCTGCGGCGCGACCCAGTCGGCAAAATAGGTGCCGGTCGGGACCTTGTTGGTGCGAATGACGGGGCGGGCCTGCGTCACGGCCTTGGCCCGCGTCGGCGTGATCACGCCCGTGTCGGCCATGGCGGCGAGCACCAGCCGGGCCCGCTTCTGCGCGCCCGCGAGGTTCCGGGTCGGGGCCAGTCGGCTTGGCGCCTGCACCAGTCCGGCCAGCATGGCCGACTGGGCAAGGCTCAGCTGCTCTGGCCGGCGCCCGAAATAATGGCGCGAAGCCGCGCGCAGGCCGTACACCCCGTCGCCGAAGTAGACGGACGACAGATAGCGCGACAGGATCTCGTCCTTGGTCAGCCAGCCTTCCAGCCAGAAGGCGATGATCACCTCCTGTGCCTTGCGCTTCATGTCGCGGTCGGCCGACAGGAAGCTGGTCTTGGCAAGCTGCTGGGTCAGCGTCGAGCCGCCTTGGCGCACGCCGCCGGCGCGAAGGTTGGTAACCAGGGCGCGGCCGATGGCGCGCGGATCGATGCCCCAGTGACGATAGAAGCGCCGATCCTCGATCGCGACAAAGGCCGCCGGCGTCAGCGGGTTCAGCTTGGTCACGTCGACCGGCGCTTCCTTGATCGCGCCGCGTCGGGCGATCGGCCGCCCTTCGCTTGAGACGATCAACATCGCCGGGTCGGGCAGCGGCTCCAGCGCGCGGCCGAGGGGCGCGGTGATGATCAGCCACAACAGGGTGACCAGCAAAAGTGCGCCAAAGGCGGTAAAGCCCCAGCGAACCCATGGCTGTCGGACACTTTGCGGCGGCGGGGGCGGTGCATAACCATCGTCGGTGAGCGGCGGCAACGGCGGCGGCGAAGGCGGTGGGGCGGGCGGCCGCTCGTCCCTGCGCGAGCGCCAGCCGAACAGGCCGCGCCGCCGGGTCAGCGGCGGCGCAAAAACCGACGACGGCGC
>Ga0210040_10010761_pt1 | contig 10455 bp, 5 predicted proteins | sample CryGeyCG12114_NA_FD_185462 | JGI IMG/M metagenome (GOLD analysis project Ga0210040, IMG submission 185462) | Groundwater microbial communities from aquifer - Crystal Geyser CG19_WC_8/21/14_NA (SPAdes) (version 2) | ecosystem: Environmental > Aquatic > Deep subsurface > Groundwater | place: USA...
TGTCTCGCTGATCGCCGCCTCGGTGGTGATCAGCAGACCGGCGACCGAAGCTGCATCCTGCAGTGCGGTGCGAACGACCTTGGTGGGATCGACGACGCCGGCGCTCACGAGGTTCTCGTAAACGTCGGTGGCCGCATTGAAGCCCATGGTCACATCGTTGCCGTCGATCAGCTTGCCAGCGACGACCGCGCCGTCATGACCGGCATTCTCGGCGATCTGGCGAACCGGTGCCTGAAGGGCGCGGCGCACGATGTCGATACCGCGGGTCTGGTCGTCATTGGCGCCGGTGAGGTCCTGCAGCGCCTTGGTGGCGTAGAGCAGGGCCGTGCCACCGCCAGGAACGATGCCTTCCTCGACCGCGGCGCGGGTTGCATGGAGGGCGTCGTCAACGCGGTCCTTGCGCTCCTTGACCTCGATCTCGGTCGCACCGCCGACCTTGATTACCGCCACGCCGCCGGCGAGCTTGGCCAGGCGCTCCTGCAGCTTTTCCTTGTCGTAATCGGACGAGGTGGTCTCTATCTGGGCGCGGATCTGTTCGACCCGAGCCTTGATGGCATCACCGGCACCAGCACCGTCGACGATGGTGGTGTTGTCCTTGTCGATGGTGACCGTCTTGGCCTGGCCGAGCATCGCCGGGGTGACGTTCTCGAGCTTGATGCCGAGATCCTCGGAGATCATCTCGCCATTGGTGAGGATCGCGATGTCCTGCAGCATGGCCTTGCGGCGATCGCCGAAGCCCGGAGCCTTGACGGCCGCGACCTTGAGCCCGCCGCGCAGCTTGTTGACCACCAGAGTGGCCAGCGCCTCGCCTTCGATGTCCTCGGCGATGATGAGCAGCGGACGACCGGCCTGAACGACCGATTCGAGCACCGGCAGCATTGCCTGCAGGTTGGAGAGCTTCTTCTCGTGGATCAGGATATAAGGATTATCCAGCTCGACGGTCATCTTCTCGGCATTGGTGACGAAGTAGGGCGAGAGATAGCCACGGTCGAACTGCATGCCCTCGACGGTCTCGAGCTCGAACTCGAGGCCCTTGGATTCGTCGACGGTGATGACGCCTTCCTTGCCGACCTTCTCCATGGCTTCGGCGATCTTCTCGCCGACTTCCTTGTCGCCATTGGCGGAGATTGTGCCGACTTGGGCGATCTCGGCAGATCCCGAGACGTCCTTCGAGCGGCTCTGCAGGTCAGCCACGACCTTGGTCACGGCGATATCGATGCCGCGCTTGAGGTCCATCGGGTTCATGCCCGCAGCAACCGACTTCATGCCTTCACGCACGATCGACTGGGCGAGCACCGTCGCGGTGGTGGTGCCGTCGCCAGCAATGTCGTTGGTCTTCGAGGCCACTTCGCGCAGCATCTGTGCGCCCATGTTCTCGAACTTGTCCTTGAGCTCGATCTCCTTGGCGACGGTGACGCCGTCCTTGGTGATGCGCGGCGCGCCGAAGCTCTTGTCGAGCACCACGTTGCGGCCCTTGGGACCCAGCGTGACCTTTACGGCATTGGCGAGCGTATCCACGCCCTTGAGGATGCGCTCACGCGCATCGCGGCCGAACTTTACGTCCTTGGCAGCCATATCGTTTCTCCTGGAAATTTCAGTGTTTAAGGGAAAGCGCTAAAAGGGAACCAGCTTCAGCCGATCACGCCCATGATGTCGCTTTCCTTCATGATCAGCAGGTCTTCGCCGTTCAGCTTGACCTCGGTGCCCGACCACTTGCCGAACAGGATGCGATCGCCTTCCTTCACGTCAAGCGGGGTGACCTTGCCGTCTTCCGAGCGGGCGCCGGTGCCTACGGAGACGATCTCGCCCTCACTCGGCTTTTCCTTGGCGCTGTCGGGAATGATAATGCCACCGGCCGTCTTCTCCTCGGCCTCGATGCGGCGGACCAGTACACGGTCGTGCAGTGGACGAAATGCCATGATAATGACCTCTTCCAAAATTAATCTATCAGTCGGGTTTGGCACTCTCGGGTGGAGAGTGCCAGCGGCCTGCATATGGTCGGGGCCGGCCGGTGCGTCAACCGCGGCGCCGCAAAATCTCTTGCCGCGGCAGCGCAGCGTACACTTGATCGTGGATGATGCTGTGGGGCCTTTCGTTTGTCTCGTTCAGGGGATAGGAACCCACGCGAACAGTTCAGGAAAGCCGCTCCGCATGATACCGGATCTCAAGATTCTCGCTGCCTCTGGCTTCGCTCTGGCCTTGGCCGCCTGCGGCTCACCCGCCCGCGAGGCGGACGATCCTGTCGCCATAAACGATGTTCCTGCCGCCGATGTAACCACCGCCGCACCGGGAGACGCGATCGTACGCGAAGGCGCATCCGAGGCGACCGACACGGCCGGCGAGGCTACGGAAAGCGAGGAAGAGGTCGCCGCTCCCGCGCCGAGCCCCTCTTCGAGCGCTTCTGCCAGCGCGAGTGCTGCGCCGACCGTCGCCGCTGTGACCGAGCCGCCAGCTGGTTTCGCCATCTGCAGTGCCTGCCATTCGGTCGAACGCGGCGAGCACGGCATCGGCCCCTCGCTTGCCGGAGTGTTCGGCTCGCATTCCGCAAGCAAGCCGGGATATGATTACTCGGAAGCGATGGAAAGTTCAGACCTTACCTGGAACCAGGCGACTCTGGACCGCTTCCTGACTAATCCGATGGGCGTGGTGCCGGGCACCACGATGGTTTATCCTGGCCTCAAGGACGCCGCGCAAAGGCAGGCGGTGATCGCCTACCTGAAATCGCTGTAAAGCGATCCGGTCGAGCCGCTGCCTGCGGCCAACCCCGAAGCGGCGGGGGCTGCAGCACATCGATCCTCCCGCCCGAGCGCACCTTTGCTCCGGTGGACCGAGACCATCACGCCTGCGTGCTGACGGGTAATGCTATTGGTCGAACATAGCGGCGCCACCCATGAAAAAGGGCGGCGCCTCGCGGCACCGCCCTTCCTTGGTGATCCGGTTGGATCCAGGCTTACTTAAGCTCGACGGTACCGCCAGCAGCCTCGATCTTGGCCTTGACCTCATCGGCCTCGGCCTTGTTCACGCCTTCCTTGATCGCCTTGGGAGCCGACTCGACGAGGGTCTTGGCTTCGGTCAGGCCCAGGCCGGTGAGGGCCCGGACTTCCTTGATGACCTGGATCTTCTTGCCACCATCGCCGGTAAGGATGACGTCGAATTCGGTCTTCTCCTCGACGGCCTCGGCAGCAGCGCCACCGCCGGCCGGGCCGGCAACCGCCACAGCGGCAGCGGCAGAAACGCCCCAGGCCTCTTCGAGCGCCTTGGCGAGTTCGGCAGCTTCCATGACGGTCAGCTGCGACAGGTCTTCAACAAGCTTGGCAATATCGGCCATTGTCACACACTCCTAGATTGGTTGGCTCCGGCGCATCTTGCACCGGCAACATTTCGCTTCTTCAGGAAAAACCGCTTACGCCGCTTCCTTGTCGCCATAGGCGGCAAAGACACGAGCGAGCTTGGCCGCAGGTTCGTTGACGACGCGGGCGATCTTGGTCGCCGGCGCGTTGACGAGGCCCACGATCGTGGCCCGCAGCTCGTCGAGCGAGGGCATCGTGGCAAGCGCCCTGATTCCTGCTTCGTCGAGCACCGTCGCCCCCATCGAACCGCCCACGATCTCGAGCTTGTCGTTCGTCTTGGCGAAGTCCACCGCTGCCTTGGCGGCAGCCACCGGGTCGGTCGACCAGGCGAGACCGGTTGGGCCGGTGAGGAAATCCTCGAGCCCGACATAGTCAGTATCCTTCAGGGCGAGCTTGGCGAGGCGGTTCTTCGCCACCTGGTAAGACGCACCAGCTTCACGCATCTTCGTCCTGAGCGCCGTAGACTGCGCCACGGTCAGGCCGAGATTGCGGGTGACGACCACCACGGAAACCTCGTTGAAGATATCGCTGAGCTGGGCGACCGATTCGGCTTTCTGCGAACGATCCATGCCGTACTCCTTCACAAATGGTCGAGCGTGCCCGGAGGCATGCACGACCGGCTCACATCGGCCCGCGCCGAATGGCACGAGCACGGTCCGATGGGGAAGGAGGTGTGACCCGGTCCGATCAGGAGCGGGATGCGAACGGTTGAGCCACCCTGACGCGAGTGCCGCCGTTCGAAAATCTCGTTTCCCCGTCTAGGCTGGACATTAAGGACGGGCAGGCCCCGGCCACCAACTGTCTCGGACGGATGACCGCCAGAGCGGTCGGGGCGGGCAAATAGCGCTCCGCCACATGAAGTCAACTCCTGTAGCACCTTCGTTCTGCTGAGTTGGCCCTTAGTAGGCGGGCAGAATGCCGGGAATAGCAGTTCTATAATCCGTGCTGCGTGGCGCAGGAGAGATTGCCTCCGACCCTTTGACAGGCGCAGTCCGGTTCCCTATATGGCTCGCAACCGGACAGCTTCGAGCGAGGCGCGCCTTACGCGGGGGCACGCCAGGGATGGAAGCCCGGTTTCCCGTGAGATCCCAAGGCAAGCTGCAGTGCACACTTCTAGGTGTGTTCGTCTGCGGCCTTTCGGCGTCTCGCGAATCACCCCCTGCGCGCGAAGTTTCCGCCGGCATGCGCATGTCCGGCCCGATACGAAAGAGGCGAACTCCTTCCATGGCGACCAAAGCGAAAGCTCCGAACACCTCCAGCGCATCGCGCACCGGTGGTAAGTCCAAGCGCATCCGCAAGATTTTCGGCGACATCCACGAAGTGGTGCAGATGCCGAACCTCATCGAGGTGCAGCGCGAAAGCTACGAGCAATTCCTGCGCTCCGATCCATCGATCGATTATGTCTCGGGCCTGGAGAAGACGCTTCGCTCAGTGTTCCCGATCCGCGATTTCGCCGGCACTGCCGAGCTCGATTTTGTGCATTACGAGCTCGAGCCGCCCAAGTACGACGTCACTGAGTGCCGCCAGCGCGGCATCACCTATGCCGCCCCGATGAAGGTGACGCTGCGCCTGATCGTGTTCGAGGTGGACCAGGAGACCGAGACCCGCTCCGTGCTCGATATCAAGGAGCAGGACGTCTATATGGGCGACATGCCGCTCATGACGGGCAATGGCACCTTCGTCGTCAACGGTACCGAGCGCGTGATCGTCTCGCAGATGCACCGTTCGCCGGGCGTGCTGTTCGACCATGATCGCGGCAAGACGCACTCCTCGGGCAAGTTCCTGTTCGCCGCGCGGGTGATCCCGTATCGCGGCTCGTGGCTCGATTTCGAGTTCGACGCCAAGGACATCGTCAACGTCCGCATCGACCGCAAGCGCAAGCTGCCGGTCACCTCGCTGCTCTATGCGCTCGGGCTCGATGACGAGGAAGTGCTGGAGCAATTCTATCAGACCGTGGCGTGGAAGCGCGCATCGAGTGGCTGGGAAATTCCGTTCGTGGCCGAGCAATGGCGCGGGCAGAAGCCGTCTTTCGCGCTGGTTGACGCCAAGACCGGCGAGGAAGTGTTCCCGGCCGGCCAGAAGGTATCGCCGCGCGCAGCCACCAAGGCGGTCAAGGATGGCCTCGAGCGGTTGCTGATCCCGACCGAGGAAATCTTCGGCCGCTATGCCAGCAAGGACATGATCGACGAGAGCACGGGCCGCATCTACATCGAGGCCGGAGACGAGGTTTCTCCTGAGAACCTTGAGAAGCTGGACGCTGCCGGGATCGATCAGCTCGACTTGCTCGACATCGACCATGTTCAGACCGGCGCCTGGATGCGCAACACGCTGAAGGCCGACAAGGCGGAAAACCGCGAGGAAGGTCTCGAGGCGATTTACAAGGTCATGCGCCCGGGCGAGCCGCCGACCAAGGAAACCGCCGAGGCGCTGTTCGAGGGCCTGTTCTTCGATTCCGAGCGCTACGACCTTTCCGCCGTGGGCCGCGTGAAGATGAACATGCGCCTGGGCCTCGATGCCGAGGACACGGTGACCACTCTGCGCCGGGAGGACATCCTCGCCGTCGTCAAGGAGCTGGTGAACCTGAAGGACGGCAAGGGCGAGGTCGACGATATCGACAATCTCGGCAACCGGCGCGTGCGCTCGGTGGGCGAGCTGCTCGAGAACCAGTATCGCGTCGGGCTGTTGCGTATGGAGCGTGCGGTCAAGGAGCGCATGAGCTCGGTCGACGTGTCGACCGTCATGCCAAACGACCTGATCAACGCGAAGCCCGCGGTCGCCGCGGTGCGTGAGTTCTTCGGATCCTCGCAGCTGTCGCAATTCATGGACCAGACCAATCCGCTCTCTGAAGTGACGCACAAGCGTCGCGTTTCGGCGCTTGGGCCGGGCGGCCTGACGCGTGAGCGCGCAGGCTTCGAAGTGCGCGACGTTCACCCGACGCACTATGGCCGCATCTGTCCGATCGAGACGCCGGAAGGCCCGAATATCGGTCTGATCAACTCGCTCAGCACGTTTGCGCGGGTCAACAAGTACGGCTTCATCGAAACGCCTTACCGCATCGTCACCGACCACAAGGTAACCGGCGAAGTCCGCTACCTCTCGGCGATGGAGGAGCAGAAGCACACCGTGGCGCAGGCCTCGGCCGAGTTGAACGGCGAGGGCGGCTTTGCCGAGGAGCTGGTCTCCACCCGACAGAACGGCGAGTTCGCACTGACCCCGCCCGAGCAGGTGACGCTGATGGACGTCAGCCCCAAGCAGCTGGTCTCGGTGGCCGCGTCGCTCATCCCGTTCCTCGAGAACGACGATGCGAACCGCGCGCTGATGGGCTCCAACATGCAGCGCCAGGCGGTGCCGTTGGTCAAGGCCGAGGCGCCATTCGTGGGCACCGGCATGGAAGAGACCGTGGCACGCGATTCGGGTGCTGCGATCTCGGCGCTGCGCTCAGGCGTAGTGGATCAGGTCGATGCCGGACGTATCGTCATCCGCGCCTCGGGTGAGGTCGATGCCGGCAATCCGGGCGTCGACATCTACTCGCTGCAGAAGTTCCAGCGTTCCAACCAGAACACCTGCATCAACCAGCGTCCGCTGGTGAAGGTGGGTGACGTCGTGGAGCAGGGCGACATCATCGCCGATGGTCCTTCGACCGATCTTGGCGAGTTGGCGCTGGGGCGTAACAGCCTCGTCGCTTTCATGCCGTGGAACGGGTACAATTACGAGGACTCCATTCTCATCTCCGAGCGGATCGTTAAGGACGATGTGTTCACCTCGATCCACATCGAGGAGTTCGAGGTGATGGCCCGCGACACCAAGCTGGGGCCGGAGGACATCACCCGCGACATCCCCAACGTAGGCGAGGAAGCGCTGCGCAACCTCGACGAGGCGGGCATCGTCTATATCGGTGCCGAGGTGCATCCGGGCGATATCCTGGCAGGCAAGATCACGCCGAAGGGCGAAAGCCCGATGACTCCGGAAGAGAAGCTGCTGCGGGCGATCTTCGGCGAAAAGGCGAGCGATGTGCGCGACACCTCGCTGCGTCTGCCGCCGGGCGTCTCGGGCACGGTGGTCGAGGTGCGGGTGTTCAACCGCCACGGCATCGAGATCGACGACCGTACCCGCGCCATCCAGAACGAGGAGATCGAACGCCTCAAGAAGGATAGCGAGGACGAGCGCAACATTCTCAACCGGGCGACCTACAATCGCCTGCGCGAGATGCTCTCGGGACAGACGGCGTCGGCCGCGCCCAAGGGGCTCAAGAAGGGCACGGACATCACTGACGAGGTGCTCGACTCTGTCGATCGCCATGACTGGTTCAAGTTCGCCGTGGCTGACGACAACATGCAGGCGCAGCTCGAAGCGGTGAAGGGCCAGTACGACGAGGCGATCAAGGCGATCCGCGACAAGTACGAGGACCGCAAGGAGAAGCTGGAGCGGGGCGACGAGCTGGCTCCGGGCGTGCTCAAGATGGTCAAAGTGTTCGTCGCGGTGAAGCGCAAGCTGCAACCGGGCGACAAGATGGCCGGCCGCCATGGCAATAAGGGTGTCATCAGCCGCATTCTGCCGGCCGAGGACATGCCTTTCATGGAGGACGGTACGCCTGTCGATATCGTGCTCAATCCGCTGGGCGTGCCATCGCGCATGAACGTCGGTCAGATCTTCGAGACTCACCTGGGTCTCGCCGCGCGTGGTCTCGGCCAGCAGGTGACCCAGGCGCTTGAGGAATGGCGCGAGGCCAATCCGAATGCCGGCAAGGATTATTCCGGCGCCCAGCCGCCTTCGGCGGTGGTGGAGAAGCTCAAGGACATTTACGGCGAGCAGTACCATGAGGACCTGGACAGCCGAACGGTGGAGGAAGTGGTCGAACTGGCACAGAACCTGAAGAACGGCGTGCCGATGGGCACTCCGGTGTTCGACGGTGCGCGTGAGGCCGACGTGTCGGAAATGCTGGTCAAGGCAGGCTTCGACTCGTCGGGCCAGGTGGACCTGTTCGACGGCCGGACCGGCGACATGTTCGACCGCAAGGTGACCGTGGGCTACATCTACATGCTCAAGCTGCACCATCTGGTCGACGACAAAATCCACGCGCGTTCGATCGGGCCGTACAGCCTCGTCACCCAGCAGCCGCTGGGCGGCAAGGCCCAGTTCGGCGGTCAGCGTTTCGGCGAAATGGAGGTCTGGGCCTTGCAGGCGTATGGCGCAGCCTACACCTTGCAGGAGATGCTGACGGTGAAATCCGACGACGTGGTCGGCCGCACCAAGGTCTACGAGTCGATCGTCAAGGGTGACGACACGTTCGAAGCCGGCATTCCCGAGAGTTTCAATGTGCTGGTCAAGGAAATGCGCAGCCTCGGCCTCAATGTCGAACTCTCCTCGCTTAACGAAGGCGAGGACGAGGACGGCTTCGGCCAGATTGCGGCGGAATGACGGGGAAGGGCGGCCTCAGCGCAGCGCAGGCCGCCCGCCTCACTGCCCCCTGTTTCCCCTAAAGGGATGTGAAAAATGAACGAACTGACCAAATTCACCAACCAGATCGCCAAGCCTGAGACCTTTGACCAGATCCAGATCGGGATCGCGTCGCCAGAGCGTATCCGCTCATGGTCCTTCGGTGAGATCAAGAAGCCCGAGACTATCAATTACCGTACGTTCAAGCCCGAGCGTGACGGCCTGTTCTGCGCGCGCATCTTCGGCCCGGTAAAAGATTACGAGTGCCTGTGCGGCAAGTACAAGCGGATGAAGTACAAGGGCGTCGTCTGCGAGAAGTGCGGCGTCGAAGTGACGGTCACCAAGGTGCGTCGTGAGCGCATGGGCCATATCGAACTGGCCGCGCCGGTTGCGCATATCTGGTTCCTGAAGAGCCTGCCGAGCCGCATCGGCCTGCTGCTCGACATGCAGCTGAAGCAGCTCGAGCGCGTGCTGTACTTCGAGAGCTATATCGTCACAGAGCCAGGCCTCACTCCGCTCGAGAAGTTCCAGCTCCTCACCGAGGACGAGCTGCTCGACGCGCAGGACGAATATGGCGAGGACGCCTTCACTGCCGGTATCGGTGCCGAGGCCGTGAAGATCATGCTTATGGATCTCGATCTGGAGCAGGAGCGGACCGACCTGCTGCACGAACTCGAGACCACCAAATCCACGCTCAAGCCCAAGAAGATCATCAAGCGCCTGAAGGTCGTCGAAAGCTTCATCGATTCGGGCAATCGCCCTGAGTGGATGATCCTGGAAGTCGTGCCCGTAATCCCGCCCGAACTGCGCCCGCTGGTGCCGCTCGATGGCGGTCGCTTCGCGACCTCGGACCTCAACGATCTCTATCGCCGCGTGATCAACCGCAACAACCGCTTGAAGCGCCTGATGGAGCTGCGCGCGCCGGACATCATCGTGCGCAACGAGAAGCGCATGCTGCAGGAGGCGGTCGACGCGCTGTTCGACAATGGCCGTCGCGGCCGCGTGATCACGGGTGCCAACAAGCGTCCGCTCAAATCGCTGTCCGACATGCTCAAGGGCAAGCAAGGCCGCTTCCGCCAGAACCTGCTCGGCAAGCGCGTCGACTATTCAGGTCGTTCGGTGATCGTGACCGGGCCGGAGCTCAAGCTGCACCAGTGCGGCCTGCCCAAGAAGATGGCGCTCGAGCTGTTCAAGCCGTTCATCTACGCCCGGCTCGACGCCAAGGGCCTGTCGATGACGCTGAAGCAGGCCAAGAAGTGGGTCGAGAAGGAGCGCAAGGAGGTCTGGGACATCCTCGACGAGGTGATCCGCGAGCATCCGGTCTTGCTGAACCGTGCGCCCACGCTTCACCGTCTGGGCATCCAGGCGTTCGAGCCCGTGCTGATCGAGGGCAAGGCCATCCAGCTGCACCCGCTGGTCTGCTCGGCCTTCAATGCCGACTTCGACGGTGACCAGATGGCCGTGCACGTTCCGCTGAGCCTCGAGGCTCAGCTGGAAGCGCGCGTGCTGATGATGTCGACCAACAACATCCTCTCGCCCGCCAACGGCAAGCCGATCATCGTGCCCTCGCAGGACATGGTGCTGGGGCTCTATTATCTGTCGATGGACCGCCAGGGTGAGCCGGGCGAGGGCAAGGTGCTCGGCGGGATGCAGGAAGTTCACCAGGCGC
>Ga0210040_10010763_pt1 | contig 10452 bp, 9 predicted proteins | sample CryGeyCG12114_NA_FD_185462 | JGI IMG/M metagenome (GOLD analysis project Ga0210040, IMG submission 185462) | Groundwater microbial communities from aquifer - Crystal Geyser CG19_WC_8/21/14_NA (SPAdes) (version 2) | ecosystem: Environmental > Aquatic > Deep subsurface > Groundwater | place: USA...
GCTGGACGAGGCACCTGAGTTCGCGCCGCAGGTGCTCGACGCGCTGCGGACGCCGCTGGAGTCGGGCACGGTGAGCATCGCGCGCAGCGAGCTCAACGCGCGCTTCCCAGCGGCGTTCCAGCTGGTCCTCGCGGCCAACCCGTGCCCGTGCGGGATGGCGTCCACGCCCGGCGCCGAGTGCCGTTGCCCGCCGGCCGCGGTGCGCCGCTACGCGGACAAGATCTCCGGACCCGTGCGGGACCGCGTCGACATCGCCCAGGCGTTCCTGCCGCTGCGGCGCTCACACCTCAAGGCCACGGGCACGGAGGGCGAGCCGTCGGCGCGGGTGGCGGAGCGGGTGGTCGAGGCCCGCGAACGGCAGCGGAGCCGCCTGCGGGGGACGCCGTGGCGGACGAACGGGGAGGTCCCGGGGCCGTACCTGCGCCGTTCCCTGCCGGCGCCGCACGGGGCGCAGCTGGCGTGGGACGCGCTCGACCGCGGCCGGCTGAGCGCGCGCGGGGTCGACAAGGTGTTCCGGCTCGCGTGGTCCGTCGCGGACCTGGCCGGGCGCGACCGCCCGAGCCGGGACGACACGGCACTCGCCCTCGCCATGCGCCGGGGCGAGCAGCCCGGCACCCTCGCCCGGGAGGTCGGATGAGCACGCCGGACGCGGAGGACCGGACCGCGCGGCTGGCGCTGGCCTGGGTGGCGGACGCCGGCGACCCCGTCGTGACCGGTCTGGTGGAGCGCCTCGGCGCGGCCGACACGTGGGCGGCGGTCCGCGGGGGTGCACTCGGCGAGGGGCTGGCGCAGCGCGCCGGTGCCCTCGAGCTGGACGTGTGCCGGGCCGCCGGGGTGGCGGCGGACGTGCGGTTCGTCGTGCCGGGCGACGAGGAGTGGCCGACGGGGCTGGACGACCTCGCCGGGCTCGAGGCGGTCCAGCGCCGCGGCGGCGTCCCTCTCGGGCTCTGGCTGCGCGGGCCGGGCCACCTCGTGGCGCTCACCGAGCGTTCCGTGGCGGTCGTCGGCTCCCGCGCCGCCACCGCGTACGGGAGCGGGGTCGCCGCCGACCTGGGCGCCGACCTCGCGGACGCCGGGGTGACGGTGGTGTCGGGCGGGGCGTTCGGCATCGACGCCGCCGCGCACCGGGGTGCGTTGTCGGTCGACGGCGCGAGCGTCGGGGTGGTGGCGAACGGGGTCGACGTCGCCTACCCGCCCGGCAACGCCCGGATCTTCGAGGCGCTGGCCGCACGGCACCTCGTCGTCTCCGAGCTCCCACCCGGCTCCCACCCGACGCGGGTGCGGTTCCTGGCCCGCAACCGGCTGATCGCCGCCATGAGCGGCGGAACCGTGGTGGTCGAGGCGGCCGTCCGTTCCGGGGCCCGGAACACCGCCGGTTGGGCCGCGGCCATGGGCCGCCCGCTGATGGCGGTGCCGGGCCCGGTGCACTCGGCCGCGTCGGTCGGCCCGCACCTGATGGTCCGCAGCGGGCAGGCGGTCCTCGTCACCCGGGCGGCCGAGGTCCTCGAGCTCGTCGCGCCCGCGGGGCAGCACCTGCTGGCGCAGCAGCAGGGCTCCGTCCGGCGGACCGACGGGCTGGACCCGGTCCAGCTCGGCGTGTTCGAGGCGTTGTCCGCCCAGCGGTGGCGCACACCCGGGGAGCTGGCGCGCACGGCCGGCGTCCGGGTGCCCGTCTGCCTGGCCGCGCTCAGCGAGCTGGAGGCGTTGGCGCTGGCCACCGGAGACGCCCGCGGCTGGCGGGCGACGCCGTCCGGTCTCGGCGGGTGAGCGGCCCTTGGGTACGGATGTCGGGGGCGGCGGGGTCGGGGTCAGCGCGCGCCGCGGAGGAACGCCTCCAGCAGCGGGCCGGCGCTGCCGGAGCCGGACTCGCCGTCCTGCACGTAGACGGCCACGGCCAGGTCGCCCTGGGCGGCGATCATCCACGCGTGCGTCTTCGGCGGGGTCTTCCCGCCGTACTCGGCGGTGCCGGTCTTGGCGATGACGTCCGGCCCGTCCAGCCCGGCGAGGCGACGTCCGCTGCCCTGCGTCACGACGCCGCGCATCAGCGACTTCAGGCTGGCGGCCTCCGCGCGGGTCAGCGGCTTCGCGGTCGACGTCGGCCGCTGGTCGCTGATCAGGGTGGGAAGCACGGTGCGGCCGGCCTCCACGGTCGCGGCGACGAGGGCCATCGCCAACGGCGAGACCTGGTCCTTGCCCTGGCCGAAGATCGCCTCGGCCCGGGCGTTGCCGTTGCCGCCCTTGGGGACGGACCCGAAGTAGGCGGGGAAGCCGACGTCGTAGTCGGTGCCCACGCCCAACGAACCCGCGGCCGAGGCGAGGTCGGAGGAGCCGAGCTCACCCCGCTGCCCGATGAAGGCGGTGTTGCACGACTGGGCGAAGGCGGTCCGCAGGTCGATGCGTCCGAGGTGGGCACTCGGGTAGTCGTCGTAGTTCTCGTACGTCCGACCGCCGACCTTGATCGTGCGCGGGCACTGCACCCGGCTGTCGGGTGTCAGCCCCGCGCGGAGGAGGGCGAGGGCGGACACCACCTTGAACGTCGACCCGGGCTGGACCTGGCCCGCCGTGGCCACGGGCTGTCCGTCCGTGTCCTCGGCGTTCGCAGCCGCCAGCACGGCCCCGGTGGAGGGGCGGACGGCGACGAGCGAGGCGCCGCCGGAGGCCCGGTCCAGCACCTTCTCGGCCAGCTTCTGCAGCCCGACGTTGAGGGTCGTCTCGAGCGGCTTGCCCGTCACCGCCTCGACCTCGAAGGCCGTGGTCGCGGTCGCCGCGCTCCCGGACGAGGCCGAGGGGGACGACGCGGGCGACGGCGCGTCCGAGGGGGAGGGGCTGGCCGACCCGGAGGTGGTCGGCACGAGCTGGACGACCACGCCGGGCGTGCCGCGCAGCTGCTCGTCGTAGCGCTTCTGCAGGCCGCTGAGCCCGACCTCGTCGCCGTCGGTCACCGCCCCGCCGGAGGTCTTCACCACGTCGGCGGTGGCGGGTCCCACGCGCCCGACGAGCGCGGCGGCGAAGTCGCGCGTCGGGGCGAGCATGACGTCGTCCTGGACGGGCAGCGCGCCGGGGATCGCGAACACCTGGCGGTTGGACGGCCGGTCGGGGTCCGTCGCGCGGAACACGATGGCCGGCACGAAGGCCTCGGCGCCGGAGCGTGCGACCAGGCGGGCGTAGGCCTTGGGGTCGACGTCGACGAGCCGGGCCAGGCGGGTCGCCGACGCCTGCTGCCGGTCGGCCGCCAGGTGGGCCTTGTCGATGCCGATCCGCACCACGGAACGCTTCTCGACGATCGGGTCGCCGTCCTCGCCGAGCAGCTCGCCGCGGTCGGGGTAGAGCCGGTGCTGGGACAGCCGCTTCGTCCCGTCGAGCGCGGGCTGCACCAGGGTCGGCGACCAGGTCGGCCGCCAGCCTCCGTCCTCGCGCGCCAGCTCGACGGTGGTGTCGTAGGTCCAGGGCTGAGGCACGCCGGGGAAGGTCCAGCGGTAGGCGAGCGTGGCCCGGGTCCCCTCGACGGCGGTCACGTCGACCTGGGGCGCCACCGGCCCCATGCCGCGGACGAGCGGCTGGAGCTGGGCGTCGGCCTGGGCGCCGGTCGTGCCGGCGAAGGCGACGGGGGTCAGGTCCTTCTTCTCGAGGGCGTCGGCGAGCTGGGTCGCGACCTGACGTGCGGCGTCGGTGTCAGGCGGCGGGTCCGGGGTCGGGCTGCTGCTGCAGCCTGCCGTGACCAGCGCCAGCACGAGCAGCCCTGCTCCTCTTCGCACTGCGCTTATCCTGCCACCCGGAGGTGGCCGGATGAGGATCTACGCGCAGCGGCGCGGCCAGCTGGCGGGCCAGCTCGCCGGCGACGTCGCCGTGCTCGTCTGGGCGGTGGTCTGGGCGGTGGTCGGCTTCGTCGTGGACGGGGCGGTCGCCGGCCTGGCCCGTCCGGCGCGCGAGGCTGCACGGACGGCGCGGGACCTGTCCGGGCAGTTCGGGGACGCGGCGACGACGGCCGCGCAGGTCCCGGGGCTGGGCGACCAGCTGCGGCGCCCGTTCGACGCGGCCTCGGGGAGCCTCGGCGACCTGGTGGCGACCGCCGACCGCCAGGCGGTGACCATCGAGCGGCTGGCGACGGCCATGGGGTGGCTGGTCTTCCTCATCCCGGTGACGACCTTGCTGCTCCTGTGGCTGCCACGCCGGGTGCGCTTCGTCCGCCGGGCCCGGGCGGCGCAGCGCTTCATCGACGCCACGCCCGACCTCGACCTCTTCGCGCTGCGGGCGATGGCCAACCAGCCGATGCACGTGCTGGCCGCGATCAGCGACGACCCGGTCCGCGCGTGGCGCGCGGGCGACCGTCGGGTGATCGACGCCCTGGCCGAGGTGGAGCTGCGCGAGGCCGGCCTGTCACTGCCGGCACGGAGCGGCTGAGCCGGGCCTCAGGCCACGAGGTCGCCGTACTCGGGGTGCTCGTCGAGGAAGGCGACCGCGAAGGGGCAGGACGGACGCACCTTCTCCCCGCGGCTCCGCACGTCGTCCAGCGCGGCCGCGGTCACGGCGCTGGCCAGGCCCTGGTTGCGGAAGGCGGGCTCCGTCGCGGTGTGGGTCAGGTCGAGGACGTCGCCGCGCCGGACGTACGCCAGCACGGTCACCACCTCGCCGTCGACGCGACCCTCGTAGCGGGACCCGGCGTCGTCCCGGCTGGTCTGGACGTCGGCGCTCACCGGGCGGCTCGAGGCTCGGGCATGGCCCCATCCTCCCGTCCGCCGTCCCGTGCGGGTCGGGCGCCCTGCCCGTCCTCGGCGCTCGGCCCGGGCTCCGCACCCGTCCCGCTCCTGTCGCCCGGTCCGCCGTCCGCCGTCAGCGGGCGGGCCGGTCGAGCCGGGCGAGCAGGCGGGCTCGGGCGTCCGGCCACTCCTCGGCGAGCATCGCGAGCTGGACGGTGTCGCGCCAGCTGCCGTCGGTCCGGATCCGGTGGTGCCGCAGCACCCCTTCGCGCTGCGCACCGAGGCGGGCGATCGCCTCCTGGGAGCGGACGTTGCGGATGTCGGTGTGCCAGACCACGCGCTCGGCCCCGAGCCCCTCGAAGGCCCGGGTCAGCATGGCCAGCTTGGACTCCGTGTTGACGAACGTGCGCCACCAGGGCCGCCCGACCCAGGTGTGGCCGATGGCCAGAGCCCGCACGGCCGGGGCGATCTCGTAGAAGGAGGTCGTCCCGACGAACGTCCCGTCCGCCAGCCGCTGGGCGTACGCCACCCGGTCCGGGTCGGTCAGCGCGGCCGCGACCACCCGGCGGGCGTCAGCCAGGCCGTGCACCGGCGGGTAGCGCAGGTGCGCCAGGACCTCGGCGCGCTCCTGCGGGCCGCCGAGCGCCGCCAGGAACGCGGGTGCGTCGGCCAGCCGCAGCGCGTCGAGGCGCAGGTGCGCCGTCCGGAGCGGCGGGGCGGCGAACCAGTCCGAAGCGCTCATCGCTGCTCCCGCCGGGCCACGACGAACAGGCGGCGGAAGGGCAGCACCGTGCCCCACGCCTCGGACGGGTACGCCTGCGCCAGCCGGTCCCGCAACGTGGCGGTGAACGACCCGCGCAGGTCGTCCGGCAGGGCGTCGAGGTAGGGCCGCGCTCCCGTGCCCTCGAGCCAGCGCAGCACCGGGTCCGGGCCGGCCAGCACGTGCAGGTAGGTCGTCTCCCACGCGTCGACCCGGCAGCCGAGGGCGACGAGGTCGGCCAGGTAGTCGGCGGGTTCGGCCACGCCCGGTCGGACGAGGCCGGCGGCGTGCTCGGCGTACGGCGCCTCCGCCGCGACCTGGCGCAGCGCCCGGTGGCTGGGGGCGTCGAAGTTCCCGGGGACCTGGAACGCCAGCCACCCACCCGGGGCGAGGGAGGAGACGAAGCCGGGCAGGAGGCCGCGGTGGTCGGGCACCCACTGCAGCGCCGCGTTGCTGAGGAGCACGTCCACCGGCTGCTCGGGACGCCAGGCCGCGAGGTCGCCGAGGACGAAGGACACGCGCGGACCCGCGTACGGCCGAGCGGCTTCGATCATGACGGGGGAGGAGTCGACCCCGGTCACCTGCGCCTCCGGCCACCGGTCCGCGAGCCCGGCCGTCAGCACGCCGGGGCCGCAGCCCAGGTCCACCACCGCGCGCGGCGCCTCGGCGCCGACGCGGGCGAGCAGGTCGATGAAGGGCCGCGACCGTTCGTCGGAGAAGGCCGCGTAGGCCCGGGCGTCCCAGGTGGGCACCGCGCTCCTCGGGATCGTGCGGCGGCGGGTGCCGCCGGCTCCGCGCCCACGCTAGCCAGGCCGACGGCGACCCCGTCGGCCACGCCCGCGGTCGGAACCAGACCGGTCCCACGACGTCCGGCCGGTCCGTGTCGACGACCGCCTCGGGCACCAGCTGAACCTGTCTGCCACCTGTCGGGAGTTTTTGTACGAACGAGGGACGCGGGAACGCCGTCCGCCGTAGGATCCCGACCACGACACACAGTCAGGGGGGCGATGTGTCAACAACTGATTTCGGCATGCGCAGACCGCCGGTTCGTCCGGCGGCTGGGGTGGGACATCTCCCACGGACGGACGGCACCAGGCCGTCCCGCCCGGCCAGCACGTCTTCCAGCCCGGCGTCCGGCTCGCCGCGGTCGTCACTGTCCGTCCTGATCCGCGTCCGGGGTGCGCTGCCCAGCCTGCGTCCGGCGGAGCAGCGGGTCGCCGAGGCGGTCCTCGCGGACCCGGCCGGCGTCAGCGAACGCTCCATCACCTCGCTCGCCCGGGTGTGCCGGACGTCCGAGACCACGGTGCTGCGCTTCTGCCGCGCGCTCGGCCTGGCCGGCTACCCGGAGCTGCGGATCGCGCTGGCCCGCGCGGCCCAGGGCGAGGAGGACGACCGGGCTTCCGGAACGGCCTCGGACGGCGAGATCGTCGCGACCGACTCGCTCGCCGAGATGGTCGCCAAGATCACCTACGCCGACCAGCGCTCGATCGCCGACACCGGTGCGGCGGTGGACGTCGCGGCGCTGTCGGCCGCGGTGGACGCGATCGCCAAGGCCCGGCGCGTCGACGTCTACGGGGTGGGCGCGAGCGCCCTCGTCGGGCAGGAGCTGCACGGCAAGCTGCACAAGCTCGGCGTGGCCAGCTGCGTGTGGGCGGACCCGCACGCGGCCCTGTCGTCGGCCAGCGGTCTCGGGTCCGGCGACGTCGCGATCGGCATCTCGCACACGGGGACGACGATCGACGTCATCGACGCGCTCCGCGTCGCCCGCACCCGGGGCGCCACGACGATCGGGATCACGAACTTCGACCGTGCCCCGCTCGTGGCCCAGAGCGACGTCCTGCTGACCACGGCGGCGCGGGAGACCACCTTCCGCACGGGCGCGATGTCGAGCCGGGTCTCGCAGCTGGTGCTGGTCGACTGCCTCTTCACCGGGGTGGCGATGCTCTCGTACGACCGCTCCGTCTCCGCGCTGGACTCCGCCCGCGCGGTGCTCCGCGCCCGGCACACCGAGCGCCACGAGCGTCCGACGGGGCTGGGCCGGCCCGCCTTCGCCCGGACCGACGGGCTCAGCGTCCAGTCCTGAGCGCGTCGGTCGGCCGGGCCCTCCTCGTGGAGGACCCGGCTCGCACGTCCGCCTGCCCTCACGTCCGCCGGTGGTAGGCCTCGCGCCACGTCGGCACGTGCGGCAGGCGCCGCAGCGGCATCCCGGCCTCGGCCGGGGTCCGGGCGGCCTTGACGTTGTTGCAGCGCCGGCACGCGGCGACGGTGTTCTGCCAGGTGTTGGCGCCGCCCCGCGACTGCGGCACGAGGTGGTCGACGGTCTCGGCCGTCGTCCCGCAGTAGGCGCAGCGGTGCCCGTCGCGCCGCAGCACGCCCCGCTTGGACCAGGCCGGGGCCGCGGCGTAGAGGAACGTCGTCTTGACGTAGCGGACGAGCCGGAGCACGACGGGCCAGGGGTAGGGGCCGATGGAGGCGCCGAGGCGCGACTCCTCGACGACGGCGACCTCGCGCACCAGCATCTTGATCGCGTGCGTGACCGAGACGGTGTGCAGCGCGGTGTCGTCCGTGTTGAGCACGACCACCGTGGACACGACCACCTCCCCTCTGCCCCGTGCGCGCCGAGCAGGACCGTGGCCTGGCTGGTCACGGGGCCCGATCAGGGTGCACGAGGGACGTGTTGGCCGTCAGCAGGATTATGGGCCTCGTCGGGCCCTGCGAGAAGGTCCCCGGGCACACCGACACCGTGCTGTCACCGGAGCGCCGCCGTACGGTCACGGTCGGCAGGGGCGCGGGCCGGTGCAGCCTCGGGCGGGACGGCCTGGGCCTCGACCTCACGTCGAGGTCGATCCGGCGGACGGGGTTGACGATCTCGAACACGTGTTCGAATATAGCGGGGTGTCAGTCGCAGCCGTCCTCGACGAGGTCCCCGACCTCCCGGTCCGCGGGCTCCCGGCGGTCCCGCAGGCGCCCCGCGCGGTCGACGCGGGCACCCTCGACGAGCTGCGGCAGCGGGTGCACCGGATGCAGGGCGGGGCCAGCGGCCGCCGGCTGCCCGGGCTGGTCCCCGAGCTCGACCTGGCGACGGGGGCGGCGTACGCCACCGACAGCGCCGGGCTCGCCCTGGCCCTGCTGGCCGGGCCCTCCGCAGCGGGCGAGTGGGTCGGGGTGGTCGGGGCGCCCGACCTCGGCTACGAGGCGGCGGCGGCGCTGGGGGTCGACCTCGAGCGCATCATCGTCGTGCCGCACCCGGGCGAGCACTGGCTGAGCGTCGTCGCCGCGCTGGTCGACGTCGCCTCCGTGGTGCTGGTGCGGCCGTCGGTGGCGGTGGGCGAGCACCCGGCCGAGCGGCTGCGGGCCCGGCTGCGCACCAAGGACGCCGCGCTGGTGTGCTGGGGCGAGTGGCCGCGCTGCTCGGCCCGGTTCCGGGTGCGGGAGTCGGTCTGGTCCGGGCTGGGCCGGGGTCACGGGCACCTCTCGGGTCGGCGGCTGGTCGTGGAGGTGGGCCGTACGGGCTCGCCGCGGCAGACGTTCGGGCTGGACCTGCCCGGCCGGGGCGGGGTGGAGCCGGTCCGCACGGCCTCCGAGCCGGTCCGTACGTTCCGCGAGCCCGCTCTGGTCGCCGGTGGGACCCGGTGAGCGCGCTGCTGGTCGGCGACCGGACGGGGACGCCGGACGACCGGACGCGTCCCGGCTCCGAGCCGCCCGTCGAGGACGACCGCGGGGGAGCGCCCCGGGTGATGGTGGTCTGGTGCCCGGACTGGCCGGTGGTCGCGGCGGCCGCCGAGCTCGGGCTGGCCGTCACCGACCCGGTCGCGGTGATCGAGGCGGGCGAGGTGTTCGCCTGCTCGGAGGAGGCGCGCCACGACGGCGTGCGGCGCGGCATGCGCCGGCGCGACGCCGTCGCCCGGTGCCCCGAGCTGGTGCTGGTCGACCACAGCCCCGAGCGTGACGTGCGGGCGTTCGAGGCGGTGCTGTCCGCGGTCGAGCACGTCAGCGCCACGGTCACCCCGATCCGGCCGGGCCTGTGCGCCCTGTCGGTGCCGCGCCGCTTCTACGGCGGGGAGGCCCAGGCCGCCGCGGTCGTGGCCGAGCACCTGGTCGACGTCGGGGTGTGGGACTGCCGGGCGGGGATCGCGGACGGCATGTTCACCGCGGAGCAGGCGGCCAAGCAGGCCGCGCCGCAGGAGAGCGTCGTCGTGCCCGTGGGCGGCTCGCGCCGCTTCCTGTCCCGGCTCCCCGTCGCGGTCCTCGACGACCTCGAGCAGGTGAGCCTGTTCCGCCGGCTGGGGCTGCGGACGCTGGGCGACCTGGCCGCGCTGCCGGTGCGCGACGTGGCGACCCGCTTCGGTGCGTCGGGCTCCTGGCTGCACCGGTTGGCGCGGGGTGCGGACGCCCGGCCCGCCGTTGCCCGGCAGCCCCCGCGCGAGCTCGACGCGCAGGTGACCTTCTCGCCCGGGCTGGAGACGATCGAGCCGATCGCCTTCAGCAGCCGCCGCACCGCCGAGTCGTTCGTCGCCGAGCTGTCCAGCCACGGGCTGGTGTGCGGGGAGGTCCGCATCGAGGTCAGCGGCGACCGCGGCTGGGTCGGCTCGCGGGTGTGGGCGCACCCGCGCTGGTTCAGCGCGGCCGACCTCGTCGACCGGCTCTACTGGCAGCTGCAGGGCGACCCGGCGCCCGAGCCGGTCGAGACCGTCCGGTTCGTCCCGGAGGCGGTGGAGTCGCTCGCCGACCACGGCGAGGGGCTGTGGGGCACCGCGCCGGACGAGCGGATCGTGCGCGGCGTGGCCCGGCTGCAGGGGATGCTCGGCCCCGAGCAGGTGCTCACCCCCTCGCTGCAGGGTGGTCGCAGCCCGCGGGACCGCCAGGCGCTCACCCCCTGGGGCGAACGTTCCGGCGACCGTCGCCCCGCCGGACTGCCGTGGCCGGGCAGCATCCCGCCCCCTGCGCCCGCGCGGGTCCTCGCCGAGCCGCTGCCCGCGACGGTGCTCTCCGCGG
>Ga0210040_10010764_pt1 | contig 10452 bp, 5 predicted proteins | sample CryGeyCG12114_NA_FD_185462 | JGI IMG/M metagenome (GOLD analysis project Ga0210040, IMG submission 185462) | Groundwater microbial communities from aquifer - Crystal Geyser CG19_WC_8/21/14_NA (SPAdes) (version 2) | ecosystem: Environmental > Aquatic > Deep subsurface > Groundwater | place: USA...
AGCGGGAGAAACTGTAATATTTGACAATCTTTTTCAGTTCCAAGCATTAGAATATGCATTGTTAGTTACTCACAGTTAGTTAGAAGTCATCCCGAAACTTGGTTTTTAACTAACAACATGTGATGCATATTTTTTCAAAAGTTAGTTAGTTAGAAAGCTAACTTATCTAAATTATCCCTGACTAATTTCCTGAAACAAAAAACCTGTACAAAATATGTGCACAAATCCCTTAATCACTGCAATCAACGCTTATCACAAAATGATAGCAATTTTAACAAACTACGTTACAACGATATTTACAGAACAAACCTTGTTTGTTAGTTAGTGAGTATTCAGTACAATATATACATAATGTACACAGCATTGCAATCATAATACATGAGCAAATCATTTAATTAAATCAATTGTAAACCAAAAGCCATATTTAACCCAGCGTATCAAAACAGTACAGCAATTAAGTTCAATGGATGATAAAATCCTCTTAATGTCAAATGTGGTGAATGATTTTAAATTCACCCTACTAAGTTAGTTAACATTCCAAAGCTTCATTTCCACCCATATGCCAAAACCAAAATCTAAAAAAGTTGTAGCAGTTAGTTTCCAGTTTGATAACGAATCGAATAAACACCAGTTAATCCCTGAGTAGAGTGAATTAAAAAAAACTCATAAACTTTATTCCAACAAACTCGTGTAACAAGTAGCAAAAACTCAATAAGTTACTTAGTTGGCCAAGTTTACTGAGTTTTTCTCAAATACTAACCAACTAACTAACCGAGGAACCCCACCTTGGGCACAATGACATAGTAGTCCCATTCCTGTGGCTTCTAAACCCATTGATAAAAGTGTCATCTAGCCCTCTAGGCATCTTTTAATTAATGTCAAGTCTAACCGGATATAGCTTTTGTCCGCGATATACTTTCATTCTTAGTAGTTTGCTCCAGCCAGTCTTATTTCATAATCACACTCCGTATATTGCCATACACTGATTGCATCGTGCGATAAGTTATTAACTACGCCTGGAATAAACAGTTTGGCAAATATTTTCAAGCTACAAGATTTAAACGATGATGTTTCGGGAAAATTTTCCTTCAATACGTGTGCATGCATACTATAAAGAATGGGGAATGATTATTTCCAGATTCTACGGCACAGATTTGAGAATGCATAGTAAAGTAGGACGCTGGAGTCTCATCATTTCATACCAACTCCGCATTCATTCATTCAATTCATTAGTTATCTTCAAGGGGAGTCTTTTCTGACTATGTATGTGCGTGTCTGAGCCCGTGAGCCAAATCCATGTTCGCGTGCCATGGGAAAACACTTGAGTTCATTATTACAGCCATAATACTATTACACAGTAGATGAACGCAGTCCCACGGAGATAATAATAAGAATAGCAATACTCTACAGAAATCCGTATGGGCTCAAAGGTCGGCTACAATTTTCACCAAAATGGTTACTAAAGTCAAAATGTATAGATCCCTAGTCCATGCTAGGAAATTAAACCGCATAATACAACAGATAACAGAATCATTTCATTGGTTTATACAGCTAGTTGGGAACTTACTATATAAAAGATAAAGAAGAAACATTCTACTTATTCTTCCCATGTAAATCCATCTTATTTCTCATTTCATTCATGAGGGGTGTTGTCGATTACTAAGTTTGAGTGAGTGAAAGTGGTTCCCAAAAAACGCGTAGACTTGCCTTTCACCTTTGACCTTTTTCCGCTGTGCATGGCAAACTTTTAGTTAGTAAAAGTTGGCTATAATGAAACCAATTAAATGAACCACTATGGGTATAATGATTTGGAGTTCCTTTGTGCGAACGTGGAATACAGAATTCATGATTTCAAGCTTAAAGGTCATTTCAGTAGTTAATTAGTTGGAAAATATTCTCAGGTCTAGGCATCAGGATCAATACGAAGAATAGTAAAGTTAGCACCATTTCTTTTGTTTTATTGATCTCTACTCACAGTACTTGGCTAAAAATTTGAAGAATTTTGTCAAAACTGGTTTCAAGTAAGTATCAACTAACTAACTAACTAACTACTACAACTTTTGGACTTGAATGGTTACTTACAGAACGAAACGATACTAGTTATAATAGTTATTATTTGTTGTTTTTGATTGTTTCATACCATCACTTGTGATTGCACTATGTAGAAATATGATAAATGCGGGTCCATACAACGAATAGAAAGATTCATTGAGCTATGTACTTAACATAATATCCATAATTATAGACTTACTTACTTATAGTTATATTGTGCCTACCTAGCTTACAAACTGAGTATCATCATCATCAGTTATTACATTAGTGTATATAGAATTGTATACAAATACTAAACGTTGACGATAGAGACGGCGTTTGGTTTACCGTTCCCACTTTTGTAAGCACATTTCAAAAAAGCTGTGAACAAATTCAAAATATGCAAATCATCAATTACTCCTTAAAATTAGAAAGAAAAGAGCTCTCAAATCTAGTCCCCCATTAAGATCCAAAAGTTAACTTACCATTAGTCCCAACATTGTTAAACAACCCAGGGCCAAAGGAGCTATACAAATGCAGTGCGTACACGTTGATTCACAGCCCACTAGATCCTGCGTGTTCATAATTATGTGTCCATGTAAAAACCCACATCAACAAATCTTTCAAGTTTCCAACAAATAAACTAACTTTTGGGGTCACACAACATCACGTTCGCATAACCAAACTAACTATGCTCACTAACCTAATGGTCGTATATATAGCGGGCCAGATCTACATTTACTATATAAAACAAAGTCTAAGAAAGAAATGAAAATTTAAAACAAGCCGTACTCGAGTGTCCTTGAGTAATGGACGAGAATCATCCATAAAATGGCGTAGTCAGTTAACATTAGCATACAGAACGTGACATCCCAATCCATTCTAATATTATATAATAGGCCTAACTTTCACCACGAACTTTCCACATCCAACCTAACCAACATAATCGACACGGCTTTTTCTTGTTGCTAGCTAACAAAACAAATCAATTCAAATTTCCTGCATAGCACTACCAACTATTGTAAATAAAAAATTCTGTGTCCCCCAAAACATTTCAATACATTTTCATTTCACAGATTTTGGAATAACGTACGTACGTTTAACTAGCACAAGGCTATTTGGCAAAGACAGATACACAGACAAAAGGGTGGGTTGGTTTAGTTAGGAATGTGAAAGTTTGTTGCAAATACTTTTAGAGTTAGTTAGTAACTTATAGAGTAAGTTAGAGAGAGAAGAAAGAAAGATGACTTGCCAGCATAATGAGACAGCTAAGAAACAATGCTTTGTTCGCCGAACTCACTTCTTCCATGAAGGTGATGGTATACTTGCTATTCTCACCTCGTCTTTTCACGGCACTGATCAACGCCATAATGCTTCCATCTGCACCTTTGATCTGGAACACATACCGTTAAAGTTTAGCTAATCGACTCCACTACTCATTCGTTACGAAATCTATTTGATTCATAAAATTTAATTAGGTAAACTTAATCTCATTTCTTAAGCTCAGGGCAGCACGTACAGTTAGAGTAACGTTAGAAAAACAGCAGCATGTACAAAAAATATTGTCGATCTGGCTATTCTGGCTAAAGAATGCCCTGTGGGGGAGAACAATTCTACTATTAGATGATGATTTGACCTCTCACGGGAAATTAATCGGGTATTTACTCACTTTCTTACTTACTTACTTACTAACTAACTAACTACACATAGTGTGTGAAGTAAGTAAGTTAGTAAGTAAGTTAGTTAGTTGGTTAGTTACTAACTAAAGAGAGAGTGGCAAAAGGAGCGCAGTATAAAACTTGAAGGAGTTTCTTGGGTTTCCAGTTGGTTGCGGGTTACATAATGGGTGTGAAGAAAATTTCTATAGAAAATGGGCTATGGATGATGATGAAAACCGCAGAAGGGAATAAATTCTGATGAGTTGGTGGTTTCATGAAACTTTCATGAGCTCAACGAGTGTTTTCGAGGAACGGGACGAATAATATACACTCGAGTGAGGCTCGGGTAGTAATAATAATGGGGTTACAATAGTAATAAGATGGTGACCAAGGTACGCAGATGAAATCAAGTGACATGCTAGAATAAATGACGTCTTGGGACTACTAAGGTGAAAGTGGTAAGCAATAAACACCCGAGCCAAAAATTTATGACTTGTTGTTTCCCTAGTTTTATACATCTCTCCTCTATTTAGTTTACAGTTTGTTATGTGTGTTGGGTGCGCAAAAATAAGTGGTTGGTGAGCAAATAAAGTGCTTTGAATTTAATATGCCTATAGATGGGCACTTAAAATATATGGTGATAGAATTTTGAGGAAATCAAAATACGGAGATGGCAGTTTTTACTGAGGGATAAAAATACGTGTCATTGTTATTACCGCTGGAAAAAGTAAGGTAAATATATTCTATACCCGTAGATTGTAATTGTATTATTGTAGCAAAACGGGATCAATATGTAATAATATCGTACAAAGAAATAAGAATTTGGTGAAAGGATTCTTTAGCTAACTATTTACTACATATACGAATTGTGTAATAAAAGTGGGAGCCAGGGAATGTAAACTTACACCGATATCAGCTGTGGAATTGTTGAAATGAACATAAAAGGTTTCTCCCTCGAGTGCATTGAGTATCTTGAGTGAGTATTTGATTTGACCAGCCTCAAAAATCACTGCTCCAAACGGATTTTCGAATGCGGGAGAAAACACGGCGAAACATCTTTTCTCCTGTGAAACACAAAGTACCATACAAATGGGATTATAGGGGCTATTCAGTAGTCAGCAGTCCTCACAAACAAAATTTGAGTCCATTCCCCATCTCCATCAGGTTTAGACACTAACTAACTAACTACATTATATTTGATCCTTGGATCCTTAGTATACACACGCAATTCTTCAACAAACTAACCATAAGCTCCCACAATGTCCTATTCACAAGCATATTCTGATTCATCAATTGCGCAATAAGTTTTAATTATATTGCAAATGTATCGTATAGCAACATTTGAAATGAATCCTGTAGATTTTTTCAACCAAAGCTATAGACTAGACAAAAAAATCGAGTGTTTCGGCTATACTGATTTGGTTTAAGACTAACTACATATAAATCGCTAACTGAAGTGAAGTGAATCGACTATAGATAACTACAGTTAGATAGGAATCCTATAAGTCTCCATTTCAACGGTATCAGATTCACCCAAAGAATTCAAGTTTATTACAAAAGCTTTTCATTCTGTGAAAACCCCAGCTGCACTAACACTGTGTACTGAGCCGAGAAATGGGGCAAATAGACTCGACTATAAACGAACAAAGATCTTCCCACAGAGACTATCTCCCAAACATAAACAGTCTACACAATGGATCAATGTGGAGAATAGAAAACGATCGTCTACACTGGTTTCTTACTGGGATGACGCTCTAAGCCAACAACAGCTCGTCAGCTTTTTTAAAGCCCACGAAAAACAAACAGGATGTGCACCTAGTTTGTGCACGTAATCTCTACGACTCATTAAAAATAGCATTAGCCAACAGTATCTGCTCAAAAATATACTTTTTTAACTACTGTTTATTGTCGAATATTCTGTCTTCAATACAAAGCGAACCATATTGCATAGGAAAAACTCTGTTGTCATTAAAAACTCGCCAGACATACATAGTTGTTTATGTTAAGTCGATTTTGTGATTAGGGCCTGACTACTTTCGTATGCATGCAATTTTTACTTTCTGTTTACAGAACTTTGATCGTTAAAGATGTGTATAAACAGTAGAGAATTTCCACCGTATTTTTGCGCAGATTTCATGTCGAGCGACGCAATAGTTAGTTAATTAATTAGTTCCTAAAAGGGAAATAAGAAGCATACCTCAGAATCACATTCACAAATGGATGGAGTGAACCGCACTTGAAACACAACCTCTTCACTAAGATCCTTTATGGAGACCGCCTTTTGTTTGGAATCAAATGGACAGAAGAGTGTATCAGACGTGCCTTTAAAAACTTGCTCTCCAGTGATGCTAAAAATGCGATATCCTGGACTGCAAGGCGGGTGGCCTCCGAACGCTCCTTTGTGAAATAAAATGAGGCAAACGTTTTATTAGATTATTATTATCATCGGTCTCTCCACCCTATTCTTTCATACACGACAATGTGAATAGCAAGCATGAGTAGCAGAGGTTTTCGTGGGTTACGCTATGTGTGTGTTACATAGTAATCTTCTATGGGCTGTGTAATATGGCTGCTTGGGTTACGGAGGGCTAGGAGTCAACTGTCTAGACAATGTAGGAGGTGTGAAATGCAATTTTCTAAATCGCAGCATAAAAATTAAGATTCAGAAACGCAAAAACATGGTTTGCAAGAAAATTTCAACCCAAATGCACTTGGGCGGATCAGTAAATCAAGCTACAGAGCATTCTAATTTGGACATTTTGTGACGGACTATCAAAACTACCGCGTCATACACATAGTTCATTCTGTGAAAAAACTATAATTTGTTCTTTTTCCAATGTGTTTGTTTTCAAAATCAAAGCTGAACCCGTAACAAAGCTACTTTGTTGGTTTTTCAACTGTATTTTACCAAATTTACAAAAACATGCAATTCAATTAGCACATGAAAGCAAAATGAATATATGGCTTTCATAGTCAATATAAGTTAGTTATGAAGACTAATAAAATTGTTTGTATTGCAGTGAAACCCACTAATGACTAGAGAGCATTTTTCCCTTCATCTTTTCACAAATGAAGTGGCAAATAGTTTTTTTAAAATTCAAAGGTTACAAAAGAATGGAAACATAGTATAGTTGATTAGTTTAGCTGAGTGAGCAGGAAATCAAAAGTTGGACTCCTTTGTTCTCATATTAGAGAAGGGTTGATGTTGCCAAGAAATAAATTATTAGTTAGTTTGATAGGAAAGGGACTAACTAACAAACTGACTGGCTATCTTTATACAAAACGTACAAAGCTCAAGTGTGTGCAGGCAACACAGGGTTTCAATATTGAATGAAAGTGTTTGTTTCTGCATGCATCATTTGGTTTCTCATTAAGAGCCTCTTTCTGTGATGACATGGAGACATTCATTAGAGCACAATATAGTAGGGTACTAGTTAGTCAGACAGTTACTAGTTACAACTGTAGGAGAGAGCACATTCACTTTAATAGCAGTAGGAAGGAGCGGAAACGGGAAATAATAATGCAATAATAGTATTTCATTTGAAATTGCATTTCGTAGTCAGTCACACAGGCAAAAGGCACTCAATATTTATTTAGCTGAGCCAAGAACAGGGGCAGAGGAAAACTTCACATTCTTCATAATAACATTCATTTAAAACGTACAGAAACCATTTGGAGACTCTGACACATTAGGGGTCAAAGGTCGAGTTCCTTTTCATTTCAAACAGAAAATCATACTAAAAATTTTTAAACAGTAGCTTATTAACCCTAGACTTTTATTCATTATATCGAGAAAAGAATTTAATATGCATGAGGAATTGCATACTAACTAACCCATTAGTAACATAACAAAAAAAATCGGACGAATATTAATGAATAACTTGAGTGATAAAAGTTAGAAACTTGTAAATGAATCCGATCCTATATATACGAAAACTGTGACTTGTGCATAGGAAATAGGAACCAACCCTTCCTACTTTTTTTTCCTCATAATGATGCGACTCCACAATGAATTCATAATTCTTTCCTTCTACACAAATGGATTCCCATTTCTCACTCTTTTCTGTTTCATCTAGCATACAAAAGGAGATTTTCCACTCCTATCAAACTTTATTCCACTGTTTATTATTATTGTACATAAATGAAGTGACAAAGAGTAAGTGCCCCTCATTAATTTTATTCAAATTCTTGATGATTTCCACAAAAGCTTTTCCCAGGGAGCCAAAAGATGGCCCAACCGTTAATTAAAATAATTATATCCGCATGCATGGTTCTATCCAACTATACTATCAATGCAACATTACTAACTTACAATGTAAGGTAGTACTTTCCTTGGCCCACAATTTTGTGATACTAACAAACAAACAAACAATAAAACCTGCCACTTTTTCTCTACACATTCATCACATACAGCAGGCAAACATTTCATTTCATCGGGAATCAAAACGAAAGTACTACACCGCATGAATTCATTTCTTTCATAAACGAAAGAGACCCACATAGAAAATCTAACTTGCTTTCCTACACTGTTATATGAAAGCCTCAAGGAGTGAAATGAGAATCTGGGCCCATCTTTTAAAGTTACCGTAATTTCCTTCACTCGTATATATATATTTGAAACATACTTACTGTGAGTTCCCATGTGTGCCACTCACTGAGTTCACTCAACTGGAAAAATCAACTTTGATTCGTTCAAATACCGTGGACCGAAAAAAAACGCCCTTATATTAAATCCCCACAATCGACTCAAAATTTAAAATCCGATGTGACCAAAAAACGCCGAGTGTATCCGTTTGTATTATGCATAACAAAAAAGTTGTTTGCTTAAATGCAAAACGGAGTCAAATGTGACTGACAAAATGATAAAATTTCCGGCGGAAACGAGTAACCTATAAATTTGACAGTTAACGGTACAAGAAGCCAATATACTCCCGTCATACGTGGGAGACTACATTTATCTGTTTTTGAAATACCTAGAAGCAATGGGAGCAATCTTCTAAAGTAGCAATAGGAAACGCAACCTTTGCAAATTCAGAGAACTCAGAATTCAATATACTGCGTCTTATTCCTTTCTAAGATGGTGATCTGCAGATACTGTAAAATTTTCTTGGGCTAAAAATACGATCCTTTGTATTCAAGAAGGCAAGTATGAAAGTACGAGTAAAGCAAAAAAGGAAACGCATACACAAGGGTTACTTACTTATACAGTACTTATTACCAAATAATATACGATACACTTATTGTATGCAAAGTTAAAACCTGATAGGTCCACCAGAGAGGATTGTGTATTCAGAAAATATACATTAGATAATAGAAGTTGTAACAAGATTTTGCACATGAGAATAAACTTACTTCACTGATTGTATTATGCAGACACCGTATAGTCAGTTGCATGGTAGTAAATTAAATGAACTGTACAAAGTTGCCCAGATGAGAGTGTGCATGCATGTTTTTTGCATGCTGATCAAGATTGGAAAAAGGGAAAGTTTCCTTCACTTCAAATCATGCTCATCATGATCACTCGCATATACTTCACATGTCTAAAGTCGGTTCCTTCCATTAACACAACCGTTTTACATGGAATAGCATTTCCAATCCAATAACAGTTTTAATCATTTTTCACCCCAAGCTGCATTCATACCAGCCCAAGGTTACGTTATGTATTTAGCTACAGAACTTAATACATAAAACTCCTAACCAGTTTAGCTGTTTTATGGTACAAGGCTTTGAATTCTAATAATGGAAAGTGCTGGAAGCTACTTGGTTATCGAAAGATTTATTGAGCAATTGATTATGTCATGGTTTTTTATAAGCGAGGGAGAGAACACCGTATTTTAAGAACTTGACATTGGGACCGAATTACATTTTGAATACGCGTATACTACAAAAACACATGGTGTCCATTTTTACACACACATATTGCTACTTACTACTCGTACTAATACTTGAAGTGCCCAATGTGTTATTCTTAACTAACTAACTAGATAACTATCCAAGCTGTCTGAAAAATCTTTTATGAGGATTACGAGAACATATAAATCTCGCCACTGAAACAAGTAATTACATCAAAGGGTCTACATACAAATATGTGCATGGTACAAGGTTCCAGCTCGATCTTGGTTTCGTTAGTTAGTTTGAAATGACACAAGCACTACTGCTGGTAAAGTGAGTGTCAGTAGTGAGTGAGAAAGATAAGAAAGTAAAAGTATAAGCGTTTTCCATTTTATTTAGCAATCTTGAAGCGTTGCGTGCGTTTCGCTCACTCAGTTTATGTTATAACTATGTGTGTGATGTGACATGCAATGATACGATAAAAAGGGATGAACATGGAGATTTGTGCCAGTGCTCTGTTCCTCTTCCTTATTTCCTTCCTAATCATGTCACCAAAAGGAACCAGAAAACTCAGTCTTTCACTCACTCACTCACTTATAATATGTCTCCATGTTACTCACTTGGAGTAAGTATTCTCATTCTCGAATAGTTACAACAAGCATATCGCAGCGTCCGCGAAACTTTGCAGACTCTGAGTGAGTGAGAGAACAAAATTTGCAAACTCATGTAATATGCACGCTCACAGGTATTTGCATAGCAAATAGAGAGGAGGACTGACTAACTCGGTTAGTCTTACAGTTAGTTCGATTACATATTATCGGAGTAACATTTATCGGAGTACCCGTTCATCAGAGTAACATTCATGTAGTAACATTTAATTGAGTAACAAAAAAATATCCAATGCTGGTCATTTGAGTAACTATTTATTACT
>Ga0210040_10010765_pt1 | contig 10452 bp, 9 predicted proteins | sample CryGeyCG12114_NA_FD_185462 | JGI IMG/M metagenome (GOLD analysis project Ga0210040, IMG submission 185462) | Groundwater microbial communities from aquifer - Crystal Geyser CG19_WC_8/21/14_NA (SPAdes) (version 2) | ecosystem: Environmental > Aquatic > Deep subsurface > Groundwater | place: USA...
TTGGCAGCGCTGCATCGCGCAGGTTCGATACTTCTACCAGGTTGTGCCATTGAATGGAACTTTCCCTTTTTACGCCAATCGCATCGGTTGTGTTGCAGATGTCGGCAACGGCAACAATGGCATTCTGAAAAAGTTCCCGTTCTGCATCCTGGATGGCTTCTTCTTTTGCTGCAGTAAACGGACTTCGCTGCGCAATGATGGTGCTGAGAAACGGCACTAATCCCGTACGTTCGGAAACAATTCCTTTCAGATGGCTTAACTCCAGGTGGCAATGGCAGTTGATTAGTCCGGGCAGTAAGGTTCCGGAAACGGTTTCTATTTCGCCCGATACTTCTGCTTCCGGCACTACGGCTTCTACAATGCCACTTTCTGAAATAATGAGCACATGGCCTTTTGAAAAAGTTTGCCCGTCAAACAGCTTGTCGGCCCGCAGCTTTCTGTAGGTAATCACCTGACTAAAATACAGCCTTCGTTACAATTGAGTATTTTTGCCACCCAAATTTTACCATGCTCGATAAATTAGAAGCCATTAAGGCGCGGTTTGATGAAATTGGTGTTGCCCTCACCAATCCGGAAATTATTGGCGACAACCGGCGGTTTGGCGAACTAAGCAAAGAATACCGGAGCCTGGAAAAGATTGTACATGCCTATGGCGATTATAAAAAGTTGCTGGACGATGCCGATTTCTATAAAGAAGCCCTGAACGGTGACGATGCCGAATTGCGTGACCTGGCGAAAGAAGAATTGCCGCAGTTGGAAGCGAAGAAGGAAGCTGCCGAAAGCAGCATCCGGCAAATGTTGATTCCTAAAGATCCGCAGGATGAAAAAAATGCGATTCTGGAAATACGCGCCGGTACCGGTGGTGATGAAGCGTCGCTTTTTGCCGGCGACCTGGTGCGTATGTACCTGCGTTATTGCGAAGGCCGCGGCTGGAAAACGGCGCTGCTAAGTGAAAACGAAGGTTCGGTTGGCGGGTATAAAGAAGTGCAAATAGAAGTGGTGGGCGATGATGTGTATGGCACCCTGAAGTTTGAAAGCGGCGTGCACCGCGTGCAGCGCGTGCCCGATACGGAAGCCAGCGGCCGCGTACATACCAGTGCCGCAACCGTAGCCGTAATGCCGGAAGCAGAAGAAGTGGACTTTGAATTAAACCCGGCCGATGTAAAAATGGAAACAGCCCGAAGCGGCGGCGCCGGTGGGCAAAATGTAAACAAAGTGGAAACAAAGGTGATGCTGACGCACATTCCAACCGGAACCGTTGTGGTGTGCCAAACCGAACGCAGCCAGTTGGGCAACCGCGAGAAAGCCATGAATATGTTGCGTACGCGCTTGTATGAAGAACAGGTGCGCAAGCAGGAAGATGAAATTGCACGACACCGCAAAAGTTTGGTAAGCACAGGCGACCGCAGTGCTAAAATCCGCACGTATAATTTCCCGCAGGGCCGCATTACCGATCACCGCATTGGCATGACGCTTTACAATTTACAGGATGTATTGAATGGCAATATTGGTGAGCTGATTGATGCGTTGCAATTTGCAGAGAACGCCGAAAAAATGGCAAAACAAAATTGAGCCGTTCTTTACATTTTATGAGTATTGACAATTTTAAAAACGCCACTATCTTTGTGTTTCAATGTTGGTGCATCGTTTTCTACACTTTGTAGATTGTGGTACACATTGCCTCAAGTGTTCTGATGAATGATTAGGTTGTTAGCATTGTTTTAAAGAGTTCTGGCATTATTTTTTCTATATTTTAAATGTCAGTATGTAAAAAAAGTTCTTTCGATTATAGTTTCTTTTTCTTTAACAAACTTTGGAAACTATACTAAATATATTTTGCGTTATAAGTTTGATTTGAATGATCGCTTAAAACGCATTCAATTTTCTCATAAGCAGTTAGTTTTGGTTGCGACCCCTGTTTCTACAGGGGTCTATTTTTTTATATAACGGTACCAAACCCAAAGTCCCAAAAAGCTGCCCGTCATATCGGCAACCCAATCACCCAAATCAAACGAACGGTTTGGAATAAACTGATCCTGAACAATCTCTACTGTTATTCCATACACGGCTGCGGCTACTACTATTCCAATCATGCCGCGCCTGGCAGGCATAAGCGCCCAAAGCCAAAGCAGCAACAACACAACGAAAAAGCCGATGTGTACCCATTTGTCAAAATAGACTTTTGAAAACCAGTTGCTTTTGGGAAGCGCAGAGCCAGGCAGGCAAAACAAAAAGGAAATAATAAGAAAATAAACGATGGCCAGTAAAATGCGGATGCGTGCAGAGATAAGCATACGCAATAATAAAAAGAAAGGGCTTAAAAAAGCCCTTTTACAAACCAACTTATAAGAACCAAGCCCACAAAACGACTGGTATGCTTTAAATACGTAGAAAAGAGTTGTGTGGATTGGCTATAATTTACCTACTACATACAAGGCGCTCATGGTAGGCACCGGGCTGCCGCCTTTACGCTCCAGGGTTACGGCAAAAGCCTGTGCATTCTGCACGTTTTTCATTTTTACCAATAGCTGTTGTTGTTTTACTTCAAACACGCCTAGGTCTACCGGCTGATTATTAATAAGTGCCCAAAGCTGGTATTGCTTGTCGGAAGCAGGTTGCGGCAGGTTATTAATCATCATGTACACATCGGTACTTGTAGTATCCCAATAAACTGTAGCAAGCGCACCGGGTGCATTGGTGGTGCCTTGCATAGCGGCCAGTTTTACGCCGGGCCGTTGCATCCGCTGCGCATCTTCTTTCATTTCTGCCAATTGCGCGGCCGATTGATTCACATCTTTTTGAAGCGCCAGGTTCTCATCGCGCAATTGCTGATTCGTATTATTTAAAGTAACAGACCAGATTAAGACACCAATTAGTGCTGCTACCGATGCGGCAGCTACTATTTTCCAAAAGCCCATACGGCGCACGGGTGTAGCATGGGGTTTTGAAAAAGTTTGTATATCTGCCGCTTCAAAGTTTTTAATCGAATCGTCAATCTTTTTTTTTAGCCCCGCGGGAGGCGCATCAGCGTTTTGTAAAAGCTGCGTTTCCAGCGCTTGCTCAAACCGCAGCCGTGCTTGCAGCACTTCTGGGTACTGCCGGCAGGCCGCTTCAAACTCCTGTTGCTCGGCATCTGTTGCCAGGCCAAGCACATAGCTTTCAACTACACCGCTCGATATGTATTCTTTTACGTTCACTTAAGTTAATAACGTTCGTAATTGGATTAATGCACTTCGGATTCTTGTTTTAACAGTTCCTAACGGAATATTCAATGCCTTTGCTATCTGGTCGTGCGTGAATCCCTGGTAATAAGAAAGCTCAATCAGCATCCGCTGTTCATCTTTTAATTTGAAAAGCACTTTTTTCAAACCATAATCGTCCATGCCCGGCCGTACGGTATACGTAAGCATATCGTTATCGCTAAGCGTTTGCTGCCGCGCACTTTGCTGAAACGATTTAGACCGCGTTTTATCAATCGAAGCATTGCGCGCAATATTCAGCATCCAGGTAAACAACCTTCCTTTCGATTCGTCATAGCTGTCTATTTTTTTCCAGATGTTAATGAACACTTCTTGTACCACATCGTTTGCCAGTTCGCTATCGGTTACAATCTGCTTTACCACGCCATGCAACGCACCTGCATAATGGTCATACAAATAGCTAAAGGCACCATTGTCCTTCTGGCGCAAAAGGGCCACCAGCTCCTGCTCGTCGTATGGCGTGTGGGTACTCAAAAAGTTGGTTCAGTAAGTTGGATGGCAGCAAACCATCTGTGAAGAAGATACGTTTTCATTGCAAAAACGGATTGTCAGGCTACGATATTTTGATACGCGGCAGCATCCATCAGCGTGTCGATATCCGCAGTATTTTTAATCTTCATGCGCACCATCCAGCCATCGCCGTACGGATCGGTGTTGATAAGCTCCGGTGCGGCATTCAGCTTTTCATTTATTGTGATAACGGTGCCATTCACCGGCAGAAAAAGGTCGGATACTGTTTTTACGGCTTCTACAGTACCAAACACCGCTCCGGCTTCCAGTTCCTTTCCTACAGTTTCAATTTCTACGTAAACAATATCGCCTAATTCGTGCTGCGCAAAATCAGTAATGCCTACCACGGCTTCATCACCTTCAATCCGTACCCATTCATGATCTTTTGTGTAGCGCAATTCAGAAGGAAAATTCATGGTTATCGTTTAGTTTAGCCTGCAATATTAATCACAGTTTCAGGGATATAAAAAAGAAATCGCAGATTGAAGAACGATTCTAACCTTCCTGCAGTCCGTCAGGCATAGTAACGTTAGGAATATTGAAGAAGTGAAGACGTAGCCTGCACGTAAATTTTGTAGTTGCAGTTATAAAGCGGGCAAACCAGAATGCCTTATGCTATAATAGCCGTATTGCAACGTTGCAGGCGGGTAAGCAACTGAAACGCCTTGTGCCTGGTATGGGGTTTTGAAAAAGTTTAAAATAACACTTCGGACGTATAGCAGATAACCTAAACAATTTCAAAAGCTCATTAAAAGATGTGCGCAACTGTTATTACAAATAAGGCGCTATTCTTTTCTAACCGGCAGTGCGGCACGCAGCTATATACATACGATAGCGCCGAATGTTTAAAAGTAGTGGGATAGAACCAATGCAGCCATATCAAACGGCGCTGCACAGCATATTTTCGCTACATTAGCCCAAACTAAACCCACTGCAATGGCAGAACTACAACCTGAGTTTCGTCCTTTTGTACCCGCAGAAACACGGATGGCCGAATTTACCATCAAATCCATTCTTACCGGTGCACTCTTTGGTATCATCTTCGGCGCCGCAACGGTTTATCTTGCGTTAAAAGCAGGTCTTACGGTTTCGGCTTCCATTCCCATTGCAGTAATCGCCATTACACTGGGCAAACGTTTTTTAAAAACTACGATTCTTGAAAACAATATTATTCAAACCACGGGTTCGGCCGGCGAAAGCATTGCAGCCGGCGTGGTATTTACCTTGCCTGGTTTCCTGTTTTTAAGCCAGGCGTCAAGTGCCAACTATTTTAATTATTTCACTATATTGATTCTTGCCATTTTTGGTGGCTTGCTGGGTACGCTGATGATGATTCCGCTACGGCGCTCGCTGATTGTAAAAGAGCATGGCGTGTTGCCCTACCCGGAAGGAACGGCCTGCGCCTCGGTACTAAAAGCCGGCGAGCGCGGCGGCGAATTTGCTAAAACCGCTTTTGCCGGATTGGGCGTAGCCTTTGTGTATGCGCTGCTGCAAAAGATTTTTCATGTGATTGCCGAAGTGCCCGCTTTTATGACGCAGCAAACCCAAAAAGCGTTTCCGTCGGCACGCGTTAGCGGCGAAATAACACCGGAGTATTTAGGCGTAGGCTATATCATTGGGCCGCGCATTGCCGGTGTGCTGGTAGCTGGCGGCGTGTTAAGCTGGTTTGTATTTATTCCGCTATTGGCGTCCTTAGTTCCGGCCGATACCATTGCGGCGCAACTGGTAAAACTGGGCTATTTAAAAGATTTAGCAACAGCCGGCGGCGCAGGCAACTGGAATCCGGCGGCACATAACTTCGATGATTGGTCGGCGGCGATTTACCGCGCGTATGTGCGGCAGATTGGCGCGGGCGCTGTAGCGGCCGGTGGTTTTATTACGTTAATTAAAACCATTCCTACCATTATTTCTTCATTTCGAAGCAGTATCGGTTCTTTAAAAAAGAATGGCATAGAAGGCGTGGAAACAGCAACCGTAAAGCGCACGGAGCAGGACCTTTCGATAAAGATTGTAGGCATTGGCAGTTTGATCTTGATTGCCGTTGTAGCCCTCATGCCGCAAACCCTGATACCCGGAACTTCTATCGGCAGCAAATTATTATTAGGCATTCTCGTCATTGTTTTCGGGGCCTTTTTTGTAACGGTTTCCTCACGCATTGTCGGCCTTATTGGTTCGTCTAACAATCCGATTTCGGGCATGACGATCGCTACTTTAATGGGCACCTGTTTGATCTTTATTGCCGTAAACTGGACTGGCCATTTCTACGAACCGATGGCCCTTGTAGTAGGCGGCATGATTTGTATTGCTGCCGCAAATGCCGGCGCTACCTCGCAGGATTTGAAGACGGGTTATATTGTAGGCGCTACGCCAAAGTATCAGCAGATGGCGCTTTTTGTTGGTGCCATTGTTTCTTCGCTGGCGATTGGTGCTACGGTGAAGATATTAGATACGCCAACGGCAGCAATGGCGGCGCAAGGCATTCAGCATGCGATCGGCACCGACCTGTATCCGGCACCGCAAGGCACGCTAATGGCAACATTGATTCGCGGTATTTTGTCCTTTAACCTGGACTGGCAGTTTGTATTGGTTGGCGTTTTTATTGCCATAACGCTGGAGTTGTGCGGCATCAAATCTTTATCATTTGCTGTGGGTACGTATTTGCCGCTTTCTACAACCTTGCCCATATTTATTGGCGGCGCTATACGCGGCCTTATTGAGTGGCGTCATAAAAAGAGTGGTGTAACGATTGCGGCAGAAGAAGAAGATTTGGGGCGCGGTAATTTATTTGCAACCGGGCTGGTAGCGGGCGGTGCGCTGGCCGGTGTGATCGTTGCCTTTCTTTCGGCGAATGACACTATCAATGCCGGTTTGCAACGCATCAATGCCGAGCATGGTTTGGAAGCGGCGCTGGGCATAAACGGTTATTATCTTTTAGGTGTTTTGGCCTTTGCGGCTATGTGTTTCCTGCTGTACCGCACCGACAGTAAACGCGTTTGATGATTGCTTGCTTTAAACAAAAATGCCGTTACAGTTTTGTAACGGCATTTTTGTTTAGCGTATAATATGGGGTTTTGAAAAAGTTTCATTGTTTCTGTATTTTTCAAAACCTTATATTATTTTGGCAAAAAGAAGCGAAAGCCTAACGTAAAGCCGGTATTACCACCAATAGCAGAACTCGCAAAAAAACTTTCCTGCGTTGCTTTTGTAACGGTGTTGGCATATGATGTTTCGTTTTTTGTATTTTTATATTCAATGGCAACAAGGTTATTTAAACCCGCTTCAAGCTGAAAGTGTTTACTTACGACATAGCTGATGCCCGGATAAAGACTTAAACCAGCGCGCGTTTCCTTTAATGTATACTTAAAGCCACTGCCGGTTTGTTTGCCATTATTCAAAATACCATACAGTTCACCTTCACCAAATAAATAAACTGCTTTTCCAAGCGGCACATACCTGCGGACAAAAAGCCCCGCACCATACAAATTGGTTTTGTATTCCGGATTTGAAATGCCGTATTTTGTTTTCCCCGTTCCTAAATACGCCCGAAGTCCGATAACTACATTTTCTTTTACAGCAACGCCAACTGAAGGCGCAAAGTTGAAACTGCTTTGTTCAAGTTCATTAAGCGAATCTGAAAAGTTCGATGTAATATAACTAAGATTGGAACCGATCAATACTGTCCCTTTTGTGATTTGTGCTTTAGCGATAATAGTAACGCATAAAGAGGCGACTAAAAAAGGTAATGCTTTTTTCATATGCAATTAATTTTTTTCAAATAGAAAAAAAGAATTGCAACTAAAAAAAGCTAATGCTTGCTTTAACAAAAGGAAACGTTAATCAGCGGTTTTCAATCTCAGAAATAAGAAACGCAATGTCGAATCAATCCTTGCGTGCTGTTGCTGGTAGCGGCTATCTTCCCGGATGTTTTGGATACGGCGTTCCAGTTGCGGATGGCTGCTCACCCATTCGGGTTGGTGCGTATCCGGTTCCTTTTGTAAAATCTGAAATAGTTGTATAAACCCTGCTCCATCTATGTTTCGCGCAGTAAGCAGAGCCAATCCTGCCGCATCCGCTTCACGCTCCAGGCTGCGGCTGTACGATAAGCTTTTAAGGTTATCGGCGCTGTTTAGCACGGCCGCACCAATAGCACCGGCATCCCCAATAAGTGTTGAAAAAAGAAGCGTGGCGCTTGCCTGCCGGAACAATGTTTTTAGCGAATGCCGGGCCTCAATATGAATAAACTCATGTGATAGCAACGCCGCAAGTTGGGGATAGGCCGTAAGCTGATTTAATAAGCCATCATAGATAATAATGTGCCCGCCGGGCAAGGCAAATGCGTTGGCAATGTCGCCATGTACAACCGTAATCTGAATCGGATAATTTGAAGGAATCTGCAAGGCATCAAAGAAGGCCGTTGTATATACCGACCGGTTTTCATCAATTGTAAAGTCACGCTTCAGCGCAGCATACATTTGGGCACCCAGTTTTTTTTCGTATGAAGGCGGCACCTGCGAAGCAAGCGCGGTTGCTGCCCATGGCACAATGAAAAAGTAGGCAGCTGCAAAAGCAGCCAGCAGCGCAACTACTATAAAAAGTGCCGTACGGTTGCGCGTTTGTACAACACGTTTTTTGCTTTTAACCAACCGGAAGCTTAAGGCTTCGGCAAGCGCGCGATCCAGTATTTCCAAGGTTTGCGGCGGATAAGCTGTATAGGTAAATAAGGAACTTTTAGACTGGTTTGCTACAATCTCCTGATACGACCAATAAACCATCCGGTCGCCTTCCGGCGTAGCAAACCGGATGACAGCTTTGTCGTTTAAAAGCGAAAAAACCGCTGGCTGCGCATGGCCGTTGCTGGTATATGTGGCATTATAAGCTAACATAAAGCGAAGCTGTAAAAGTAAGATAGCAGGCGGCGGCCGCAAACTTTTTCAAAACCCCATATCATAAAAAAGGCACCGCAATTTCATGCAGTGCTTTTATAAAATAAAGCTACGAAACGCGTTTTCTTTCAGCCAATAATAACTTACAACTCTTTTACAACATTGGCTACCATAGCAGGCTTGCCAAGCGTGTAATAATGCAGCACCGGTACATTGGCGGCTTTTAGTTCTTTCGATTGCTGCAGCAACCATTCCGTACCCACCACTTCTACTTCCGCATCGGTTTTGCACTTCATAATCTCGTTAGAAAGCGCTTCCGGTATATCCACATGAAACGTGCGCGGAATAACGGCCAACTGCTTTTTGGATGAGATGGGTTTTAATCCCGGGATAATAGGCACGGTGATGCCGGCATCGTTACAGGTTCTAACAAAATCAAAATATTTTTTATTGTCGAAAAACATCTGCGTTACAATATACTCCGCACCGGCATCTACCTTGGCTTTCAGGTTTTGCAGGTCGTTGTGCATATTGGGTGCTTCATAATGTTTTTCAGGATAACCCGCTACGCCAATACAGAAGTTTGTTTTTACCGCATTCTTTAAATCTTCTTCCAGGTAAATGCCGTTATTCATATTGGTTACCTGCTCCAGCAACTCGATGGCGTATTTATGGCCGCCGGGTTCCGGCTCAAAAAAGGTTTCATTTTTCGGCGCATCGCCACGCAGCACCAGTACATTATTCACACCCAGAAAGTTCAGGTCTATTAATGCATCTTCGGTTTCCTGCTTGCTAAAACCGCCGCAGATCAGGTGCGCCACGGCATCTACTTTATAGCGGTTCATGATGGCGGCACAAATGCCGACGGTGCCGGGCCGTTTGCGCACGTCCACTTTATCAAACGTGCCGTCAGCCTTGCGTTTAAACATGCTTTCGCTGCGGTGATAGGTAACATTTATAAACGCCGGTTTAAAGGCCATCAGCGGGTCCAGATGTCCCCACAAGGCATCAATGCCTTTGCCTTTCAGGGGCGGCAAAATTTCAAACGATACAATGGATTTGCCCTTGGCCTCGTTTATATAGTCGGTTACTTTCATCCCAAAAAAATGTAGCGCGAAAGTACACTACGTTAACGTAATACAAAAGCAAGGGTTTGCTAATTTAAAAGCCCGCCATTTGCGCTTATTTTTACCGAAACTTTTTTGTTTGAGCATTACCATCCATACATCCGAATTGGTGAAACGCTACGGCCAGCGCACCGTGGTGAATCATGTTTCCATCGAAGTAAAGCAAGGTGAGATTGTAGGCCTGCTGGGGCCGAACGGCGCCGGCAAAACCACGTCGTTCTATATGGTGGTGGGCCTGATAAAACCGGATGAAGGCGAAGTGTTTCTGAATGAAACCAATATTACGGATCTGCCAATGTACAAACGCGCGCGTATGGGCATTGGCTACCTGCCGCAGGAAGCCTCCATCTTTCGCAAATTGACGGTGGAAGAAAACATTGCCGCCGTGCTGGAAATGACCAAACTTTCGAAGCGGGAACAGCGGGAAAAACTGGAAGATCTGCTGGATGAATTCCGGCTGCATCATGTGCGCAAAAGCAATGGCGATGTGCTGAGCGGCGGTGAGCGGCGGCGCACGGAAATTGCCCGTGCCCTGGCCGTAGATCCAAAGTTTATTTTATTGGATGAACCTTTTGCCGGCATCGATCCGATTGCGGTAGAAGATATTCAAAGCATTGTAGCCCGCCTGAAACATAAAAATATCGGCATTCTTATTACCGATCACAACGTAAC
>Ga0210040_10010766_pt1 | contig 10451 bp, 8 predicted proteins | sample CryGeyCG12114_NA_FD_185462 | JGI IMG/M metagenome (GOLD analysis project Ga0210040, IMG submission 185462) | Groundwater microbial communities from aquifer - Crystal Geyser CG19_WC_8/21/14_NA (SPAdes) (version 2) | ecosystem: Environmental > Aquatic > Deep subsurface > Groundwater | place: USA...
CTCGCGCCTCCTCGATCGTCCCGGTCTGACGTGGATCCTTCGGCCTCTCATGGCTGTTGATGTAGGCAGCGGCATCCCAGGCATCCTGGTCCGACAGGCTGTACGGCTTACCGAGCGGCATGTTGGCCTTGATGAAGCCGGCAGCGGTGTCGATCCGCGCCATGCCTGCGCCCCAGTTGTAGGCTTCCGGTCCCCACAGCGGCGGGTATGTATAGCCGGTGGCGCTTCCAGGCGCACCATTCCGCTGGCCCTGCCCTTCAGGACCGTGGCAGGAGGCGCAATTTTGTACATAAACTGCCTTTCCCTGCACCAAATCAGCCGCCCTATCTGGAAACGTAATTTTTACAAAGCCCTGCCCTTCCAGCTTCCGGCCCACAGGAATGCCTTTTCCCAGCCACTTGATGTACATCACCATGGCTTCCATCTCTTTGCTATTAAGTGGCAGCGGCTTACCCGCCAAGCTTCGCTCCATGCACCCGTTAATGCGTTCCTCCATCGTACTGATAGCATTCTCGCGCCCTTTATAAGTAGGGTAAATACCCCAGATACCTACATAAGGAGCTGCAAATTCCTTTTGCCCCGCCTGCAGGTGGCAGTTTTTGCAGGACAGGTTGTTACCGGCATAGCGCATCGCTTCGACCTTAATTTCCGGGCCAAGGTATTTGTATGTTTCGCTGATAAGATCATGCCCGTAGCGGATGGAGCGGCCTTCCGGATTGTCTGCCAAGATATCCAGGTTGAAGCGATTTGCCGCAAAATAAAAGGAAGCCTGATCGGCTGTTTCCGTGGTTGCGCTGCCTGTTGCTGCCGGAACGCGCGCATCGGCCGCAATCGTTTCAGGCGATGATTTACCTGATAAGTACAGCATCATCAAGTAAATAATCAACCCAAGTATGGCTAAAGCAATAACCAAGACAAGAAAGCCAGGTGGCTTGAATAATTTTTTTGGGTTGAATGGATCTGGCATGATAGCGGGTGCAAAGGTGGTATAAAGCTATACGGTAAATGGCTGGAACAGCAAAAAAGCTTACCATTTATTGAAGTTGTATAGAAGGTTCAGAACAGGTGCAGAAAGGCCCAAAGGCAGCTAAAAATATTGCTTCCTTTGGGCCTTTCTATAAAAAGTTGTTTTGTACCCATCAAAACCTTGCTTGTTTCATTCCTTAAGGCCAATGCAGAACCACCGGCCACCGGAATGTTCCATAGCGCGCAGGCAAGCTTTAATTGTATGGCTACTTCCAAGCTGGCTTAAAGTACACTTACCTGCGTTTTGCCATGGGGTGCCGGCAAACCATCTTCACCTAAATGTACGAATACCATTTTATCGATGTGCAGGATCGTTTTCCTTGTTATCAGGTTTCGCACCTCGCTGCGCAGCGTAATAGAAGTTTTACCAAAAGACACTACGGCCAAACCAAGCTCAATAATATCGCCTTGTCTGGCTGAATTGACAAAGTTAATTTCTGAAATCAGCTTGGTGACTACCCGCAAACTGCCCAACTGGCCAATGGCATAAATGGCAGCCTCTTCGTCGAGCCAGCGCAGGAGACTGCCGCCGAACAGGCTGCCATTAGGATTTAAATCTTCAGGCTTTATCCATTTTCTGCTATGGAAGTTCATAAGCTATCAAACTATCATTATTTTTATTTGGATCCCCTGCTCAATCTATAAATTTTTCCTTCGCCGCCATAGCTGAGCAGCAGCAATTCATTATTCTGATCCAGCCCGAAAGACGATATAGGAAAACCTGTGGTAAGCAGCAGTTCGTTTCCGGCCATGGTTCCGTCTTCGTTCAGGGTCAGGGCCCATACTTTGCCGCTCGCATAGTCGCCAAAAATATACTTGCCTTGCAGGGCCGGTATATTTTTGCCCCTGTATACGTATCCACCCGTCACCGACACGCCTTCCGAATGCTTATATTCATGTACAGGCAGTATCAGGCCGGTTTTGTCGCAATTTGCATCTGTTTTAAAGCAATCGGAAGCTTCCATTATGTTCCAGCCGTAGTTGCCTCCGTTTTGGATGATATCTATTTCCTCTATTTTATTTTGCCCTACGTCACCTGCCCACAATCTGCCGTTTTGGGTGTCGAAGCTAAACCGCCACGGGTTGCGCAAGCCATAAGCATAAATCTCCTCCCGAAAGCCTGATGTGTTATTTGCAAAAGGATTATCGGCCGGAATTCCATACTTGCGGCTGCCGGAAGGTTTGTCTACATCAATCCGGAGTATTTTACCCAACAGTTTGGTTTTGTCCTGTGCATTATTCTGCGGATCGCCGCCACTGCCGCCATCGCCAACAGCAATGTATAAAAAGCCATCAGGCCCAAAAGCAACTTTGCCGCCGTTATGATTTTGGTAAGGTTGTTTGTAAGATAGAAGGATTAACTCGCTGCCCGGATCAACCTGGGTTTTTTCGCCCTTCTGAAATGTAAAACGCGAGATCCTGGTTTCGAGCGGCTCGCCTGTCGTATAATTTACATAAAAATACCCGTTAGAGCGGAAATCCGGGTGGAAAGCCAGGCCCAGCAAACCCATTTCTCCTCCAGAAACCACATGGTCTGTGATATCCAGAAATAAGTTTGCCTTAGTTGTATTAACAGAATTATCCGGCAGCCAGAAAATTTTCCCTTGCTGATCAACAACATAAAGGCGATTCTGACCATCAGCCGCGGTAACTGCCTCTACCGGGCTCTCAAACTCAACATCAGAATATGCCTGCTTCAGTTCATACTGCGCATCGGCAGGCTCTGCACAACTGAAAAACATAGCGCTTAAAAGAAAGCAGCTTAGAGGGTATAATTTCATAAGGTTAGATTTTAATTCAACTATAGGTTAATACGGCAGGCAAAGCTAGGTGGCTGCCACATCATCCTTTAATCCTAATTATACTTTGCTAGTGATCGAATCAACTGGCTTTTGATAGCATGAAGCCTGCTCTTTTATGCTATAGCGCAGTACTTTTCTCTCGATTAGTAAACGTTCTATACTTTATTGTTTAATTTACTGTATCTTACTCTGAGATTATAAATGGCATTTTACATAATTTGTTCAGGATATGAAAGCTTTCTTTTTTACTATTATCTGTGTTTTATTTTTTAAACAGGCTTTTGCCCAATCTCCTGTAAAAGTTGCCATTGCAGGTCTAAGCCACGGCCATGTAGACTGGATTTTCAACAGAGCCGATAAAAAAGATATTGTTTTAGTCGGCATCTATGAACCTGATAAAGAACTGGCGGATAGATATGCCAGGAGATACAAGCTTGATCAAAAACTGTTTTATACCGATCTCGCTAAGATGCTTGATCAGGTAAAGCCGCAAGCTGTCTCAGCTTTTGGAGCAGTTAATGATCATATTACTGTTGTACGGGCCTGTGCGCCACGAAAAATAAATGTAATGGTAGAAAAACCACTTGCTACCACATTGGCTGATGCCAAGGAAATTCAATCTCTCGCTCAGAAAAATTCCATTCATGTACTTACAAATTTCGAAACGTCGTGGTATGCCAGTAACCAGTATGTTAACAATCTGGTTGAAGAAGGAAAATTAGGAGACATCCGAAAAGTGATGGTGAATGACGGGCACCAGGGACCTAAGGAAATCGGGGTTAGTAAGGAGTTTTTGGAAATTTTAACTGATCCGGGAAAAAACGGTGCAGGTGCTCTGGTAGATTTCGGATGTTATGGTGCTAACCTGATGACCTGGCTTTTAAAAGGTGAAAGGCCTGTTTCGGTAACAGCAGTTATTCATCAGAACAAGCCTGACATTTATAAAGAAGTGGATGATGAAGCTACTATTATACTTCAGTATCCTAAAGCCCAGTGTATTATCCAAGGTTCTTGGAACTGGACTTTTTCACGGAAGGATATGGAGGTTTATGGCAATAAAGGCTACGCGGTTGCGGTGAATCCCACCACAATTCGTCAACGTCTGGAAGAAAAATCCCCTGAAGAAGTTATAAAGCTGGAACCGCGGCCTGAACCCTATACTGATCCTTTCTCTTTACTGGCTGAAGTTGTGAGTGGACGCTTAAAGCTGGATAAAAATGACATGTATGAATTACCTATCAATGTTATTGCAGTAGAAATCCTGGAGGCCGCTACAAAATCAACAAAATCTAATAAAACGGTTTTCTTAAATTAATTTATAGGCAGAAATCGCCTGCAGCAGTATCACCATAATGAGGCATGAGTAGGAACGTATTTTTAAATTCATACTTACGGCCTCTCCTGTTTATGCTTTAAATATTATCAACACATTTAATATCTTGTATCTCATAAACCATTACTTCCACATGAAAAAGATTAAATATACGATTGCACTGACGCTGTCTATGCTGCTGCTGGGGCACCTCTCCCAGGCCCAGACATCCACTAAAGCAATTACGCCGGACTCAACAGCGATAAAGAAAGCTTATGAAGAATGGCTGCGGCTGGACTGGCCCAATTTCACGCGCTATAAAAACGACAATGCTAAAACAGGCTTGCCGGCCGCAGGCGAAAAACGCATCGTATTTATGGGCAATTCCATTACAGATGGCTGGAGCAACGTGTCGCCTGCCTTTTTTAAAGGAAAGCCTTATATTAACCGGGGCATAAGCGGACAGACAACACCCCAGATGCTGGTGCGTTTCAGAGCAGATGTAATCAACCTTAAGCCTGAAGCTGTGGTTATTTTAGCAGGCACCAACGACATAGCGGGCAATACAGGGCCATCCACACTTGAAATGATTGAAGATAATCTTGCCTCTATGGCAGAATTGGCCAAGGCTAACGGCATCAAAGTTATACTTTCCTCTGTGCTTCCGGTTTACGATTATCCCTGGAAACCTGGCCTTCATCCGGTAGAGAAAATTGCAACGCTTAATAATTGGATAAAAAGCTATGCTGAAAAAAACGGAATGGTTTACCTCGACTACTTCTCCGCTATGGCAGATGAGCGGAAGGGGTTGCCTGCCAAATATTCGAAGGACGGCGTGCATCCAAACGAGGCAGGCTATCGGGTAATGGAGCCGCTGGCAGAACAGGCAATTGCCAAAGCGCTGAACCAAAAGTAATTTGTGCAGCATCTTAAATGAGCAAAAATCACCTTTAATAATTAACTAAAGCGGGACTGCCGGATTAAACTATATATGACCATAATGCTTTTATAAGTCTAGCAATACGTAGATTAACGTTGTAGCATAACAAGAACCATTTCTATGCGTTTCAGTGTTGGTACTACACGACCTAAACCAGCCGGATCTATGGACACACCTGAAGAAACATTATCCAGAGAGAAAATACCTGAAGAAACGGTAGATGAAACCAATACTATTTTGCCTGATCCGAAAGCAATAGTACCGGATGCTTTACAGGAAGGAAACGCACTCTTTCTGGGCCCGGTAATGGATGGCTTTTTTCAACCCAACCAGGATAAGCTACACACGCCCCCGCGGTGGGAACAGGGAAATTATAGTATTACTGCCGATGCCTGGCCTCCTCCCAGTTTAGTGCCCAACCTGATGGACCTTACTTCTTACAATGGATACGTGCTTTTGGTCATTGCCTCTGCCTGGGACAGTGAAGTAATAAGCCAGGCCAGGATACTTGGCGTGATGGATGCGATGGCTGGTGATATACTCAGCAAATTTACTTACCAGCACCTGCAGGAAAAAGAGGAGGAAATTGCAGCTTATACTTCGGGTTTAAGTAATTAACTCAAGTTGCAGGGCTTTTACTGGATTAAGGTCTTACTGCTGTTTACCCATTTACTTTTCGTCTGACAAGACTACACAGCACAAAATAAGTTAAGCTCTTTATACTTCAGCAAGCTTTCAACTTGCTGAAGTATAAAGAGCTTAAAAATTAGCCACGCAAGTTGAAAGCTTCAAAGTTCAGCCGGGAAGAGCTGTCAGTTTCTCAACAATTCGCTCGCAGTATTCATGTGTCAGCAGGGCATCCTGAGCCGATATTGCAGGAGTACCATTCCCGGAGACGGCTTGTAGAAAGTCTGTAATCATCTGCTCAAAGCCCCGTTTGTGTAAAGTGGGTTCCCAATCGCTACCGACTATATGTGTAATCTTCCTGTCCTGTTGAATAACCAGATCGGCCACATTGTAAACTGTGCGCTTTTCTGTAGCGCTCATTACCTCCACCTTTTCTTCTGTGTGGCCGCTGTCGCGGTTCATGATGCCGATAGCTATTTGGCCGGTAGGTGCCAACAACTGGATGACTACCTGGTAAAGTAAATCACCTTTTTTGCGACCGCTAACTAATAGATCTGAAATCGGGTAAGGAAACAGAAAACGCAGTGTGTCCACTACGTGAATAAAATCATCAATAATAAAACGTCTTAATTCATCCGGAAGTGCTGTACGATTTTTCTGCATAATGATCATGCTCGGTTCCGTGACCTCCTTCAACTTGCGGTAAACAGGGGCAAAACGCCGGTTGAAGCCTACCACAAACAGCAGCCCCTTTTGCGCTGCCAGTTCCACCAGGTGTTTTGTCTGCTCATAGTATAAGGTAACCGGCTTGTCCACATAAACGTTTATGTTGTTATTCAGCAATGCTTCCACTACCTCAAAATGGGCATCCGTTGCTGAATGCACAAAAGCTCCTTTTATACCACTTTGCAGGAGCGATTCCAGAGTGTTGTGGAGGCAACTGAAGCGATATTGCGCGCCAAGCTGTTGCAACTTGTGCGCATCCCGCGAGAATAAATGAAACTCATACCCTTCCCGACTGTTCAAAACAGGCAGGTAAGCCTTTTGTGCAATGTCGCCCAAGCCGATTATGCCTATTTTTGTGATCATACTTTTAGGTGAATTGGAAATATTTTACTATATATAAAGCTTCCTTTCAATGTACAAAGGGAAAGCTGAAGATATACTCCTGCAGAATCACCGGCTTTACTTATCTCTTAACAAGGCAGCCGCAGATACATCTATAAACCAATGCACATTTCCGGAGGCTGGTTGTATAAGCTGGGCCGGATAAGTTTCTATGTTCTTTTCTGCTTCGAGCACCTGCTGCACTGCTGCGGCTTTAGAGTCGCCATATACCAGGAATGCTATGTCGCGCGCCTGGTTGATGAGCGGCGCTGTGAGGGTAATGCGGTAGACATCTTTATCTTTCAGGAAAACAGATGTAACGGTGGCTGCCTGCTCGTGCAAAACAGGCGTGCCGGGGAACAAAGAGGCTGTATGTGCATCATCGCCTAAGCCCAGTAAAACTAGGTCAAACTGTACCTGCTCCGAGTTAAAATGTTGTTTTATACTTCGGGCATAATCTGCTGCTGCTTCCTGCGGGCTGAGGCTGGTGTTAACTCTGAATATTTGTGTTTCAGGTATAGCCAGCGGATCAAACAAGGCTTTTTGTGCCATCAGTGCGTTACTATCCGGGTCATCTGACGGCACGTAGCGCTCATCACCAAAAAAGAAGTATATGTTGCTCCAATCCAACTGATCGCGATAGGCCGCCGAAGCAAGCTTTTCATATAGCTTTTTGGGAGAACTGCCACCCGACAGTGCTACCGAAAAGGTACCATAATCTGCAATTGCCTGCCGGGAGGCTGCTACAAAAAAGTTGGCTAACGCCGTAAGTAATTCTTCTGTGTTAGTATAAATCTGCTGCATCTGCATAAAACTATTTTTTATTCTGATTGGGCAGCGTTACCCAATGAAATCCATCACGGGCTATCAATGCTTCGGCTACTTCCGGCCCCCATGAATCTGCTGAATAATTAGGGAAGTTCAGGCTCTTCTTGTTCTGCCAGGCATTCAGAATCGGCATCAGCAAATCCCAGGCAGACTCCACCTGGTCGGCACGCATAAATAATGTCTGATCCCCTACCATCGTATCCAGCAACAGGGTTTCATAGGCTTCCGGCGCCTCGAAAGTATAAGTTCCTTTGTAATCAAATACCATATCAACAGTATTCAGAACCATTTCCAGTCCCGGCCGCTTTGCCTGTAATTGCAGTCTAATACTCATTTCGGGTTGTATGCTGATGATGAGCCGGTTTTGCTGCCACGTTTCTGTCGTCTCCGGCGGAAAAATTAAATGCGGCACATCCTTAAATTGTATGGTAATCGTTGACGCGGTCTGGTGCATGCGCTTACCGGTTCTGACATAGAACGGAACACCCTGCCAGCGCCAGTTGTCTACAAAAAACTTTACCGCTGCAAACGTTTCGGTGTTAGATTGTAGATCTACGCCTTCTTCCTGGCGGTAGCCGGGTACTTCCTTTCCTTCCATCCAGCCTTGGCTATACTGTCCTCTTACAGTATTCATCCGTACTTCCTCGGCCATAAAACGGCGCATGGCGTGCAGCACGTCTACTTTCCGGTTGCGAACTTCATCGGCTCCAAAGCTGGTGGGTGGTTCCATGGCTACAAGGCAAAGCAGTTGTAGTATGTGGTTCTGCACCATGTCACGCAAGGCCCCTGCGCCTTCATAATATCCGCCCCGATCTCCGACGCCTAATTGCTCGGTAACAGATATCTGCACATGTTCAATGTAATTACGGTTCCATAGCGGCTCAAGCAAAGAGTTAGCAAACCGGAAAGCCATAATATTCTGTACCGTTTCTTTTCCCAGGTAATGATCAATGCGGTAAATCTGCTTCTCCTCGAACAGCTGCCCCAGCAAATGATTTAGTGACTTTGCTGACTCCAGATCGTGCCCGAAAGGTTTTTCAATTACAATGCGGGTATTATCCGGATTTTCAGACAGATTTGATTGCGCAATGTTCTCAGCAATAACCGGAAAGAAATTCGGCGATACGGCCAGATAGTAAATTACCTGCGGCTCCTGTTTCCATTCTTCTTCATGCGCCTGAATTCGTGTGCCTAGTTCCTGGTATGTTTCTGCCTTCTGCAGATCTGAAATCTGATAGAAAATATGCTGTGAGAAACGCTCCCAATCTTCTTTTTCTGCTTTTCCTCTGCGCGAAAACTTATTTATACCTTCCAGCAGGGTTTTTCTGAAATCCTCATCTGTCAGTTTGGTTCGCCCGGTGCCAATGATAGAGAATTCTTCAGGAAGGCAGTTTTCCAAAAACAGGTTATACATGGCCGGAGCAAGTTTACGCCAGCTCAAATCGCCTGTTCCTCCAAAGATTATAAAAATGGTAGGCTGCGATTTCAAAGTCGATTTAATAGATTGCATTGTTATAGGTATGAGAGGAGCGGAATCAGTTTAAGTATGTTATTTGGTTTTGGACTTAATCCACGGCGTCCGGCAGCCATTCGGTGTGCAGGAAAGTGCCTTCTTTGCCGACTAATTCATATGTATGGGCGCCAAAATAATCCCTTTGCGCCTGTATCAGGTTTGAAGGCATGTGTGCGTTGCGGACACTATCAAAATAGCCCAGGCAAGCTGAAAATGCAGGTATGGCAATGCCAGAGGAGACAGCGGTAGCCACCACAGCGCGCATACCTGGCGCTGTTTCCTGCACAAGCGCACTTATCTGTTTATCAAGCAGCAAGTGCTCCAGGTTTGGGTCTTGCTGATAGGCTACATAAATATCTTCCAGAAAAGCAGCCCGGATGATGCATCCGCCCCGCCATATTTTAGCTATCTGATCGAGCTGTAACTGGTAGTTATAAGCCATAGATGCTTTGCCCAGCATATGCATACCCTGCGCATAAGTAGTTATCATACTGAAGTAAAAAGCCTGCTCCAGCTTCTGTAGAAATGCATCCTGACTTTCTGCAGTAAAACGACCTGGCTGTTCAGCACCATACACCGCAGCTGCTTTTACTCGTAAGGCTTTATACTTTGATAAATCGCGCATCGACACAGCAATATCAATAGTAGAAACCGGCAGTTCCAGATCCATGGCTTCCTGCGAGGTCCATTTGCCTGTTCCTTTGGATCTGGCCACATCCAGCAGATTATCCACCAAGAAATTATCTGCGCCTGCTTCCTTGAACGTGAAAATATCGCGCGTAATTTCCAGCAGAAATGATTGCAGGCGGCCTTTGTTCCATTGTTTAAAAATTTGATAGATTGCTGTATTATCCAGTTGAAGTCCTTTGCGCAGGATTTCGTAGGTTTCAGCTATCAGCTGCATCAGGCCATACTCGATGCCATTGTGCACCATCTTTACAAAATGACCGGCAGCACCGGGGCCGATATAGGTAACACAGGGCTCGCTGTTTACTTTGGCTGCAACTGCTTCAAAGATAGGCCTTACAATTTCATAAGCTACTTTGTCGCCGCCCGGCATCATGCTGGGGCCGCGCCTTGCTCCTTCTTCGCCGCCGGATATGCCCATCCCGAAAAAGTGCAGTCCTTTTGCTTCCAGTGCTTCTGCCCGCAAAGTGGTATCTTTAAAGAAGGAATTGCCTCCATCAATCAGGATGTCGCCTTTATCCAGCAACGGCAACAGTTCATTTATTACACTGTCTACAATGGGGCCCGCCGGAACCAACATCATAATGGCTCGCGGGGGTTGCAGACTTT
>Ga0210040_10010767_pt1 | contig 10450 bp, 6 predicted proteins | sample CryGeyCG12114_NA_FD_185462 | JGI IMG/M metagenome (GOLD analysis project Ga0210040, IMG submission 185462) | Groundwater microbial communities from aquifer - Crystal Geyser CG19_WC_8/21/14_NA (SPAdes) (version 2) | ecosystem: Environmental > Aquatic > Deep subsurface > Groundwater | place: USA...
ATATAGGCTACATTATAAATAAAGTTGCCACATTTTAAAGCTTCAGAACACAGCACGCGGTACGGAAAATTCAATTATGATTAAAAATTCATCTCATACTTGTTGAACTGTAAGTTTTGGAACAGAGCTCTCAGTCAGTGCTAACTAATAACTAAGCTCCCTTAGTAGTAGTAACTAGCAAGTAAGTAGTCAAGTCAAGTGAGTAATGAATGGATAAAAGAAAGAGAAAGGAAGCAGGTGTAAGTAAGGTATACTGTAGTTTTTAGTTAGCTAGTTAGTTTCAACTAGAGCATGTGTTTTGTACTGGATTTATATGTTTTTTTCTTGTGTTCCACACCTTTTGGGTACAAATGGTTCACACTATAGGCTATGAACAAGTAACTAACTAAAGCTCACGGTGGGCTATCCATTATTTATTGTTTTAATCCTGTATGGGTGATTATTTTTGTACAGGGGGCCATGAAAATTTAATTGCTAGAGAGCATGGACCAAGCTTTTTGTTCACACGTAGACGTGTTCAGCATATTGCAACAGGAATAATTGATTAGCTATTATTATTGAGGGTAATGGTTATTTCCTCCGTGAGATATGTTTCTTCAGGATAATTTTTCTAGCCGAGACTTATTCAAGTAAATTGAATCTAGTATTCATAAGATTGTGCTAAATCAGCGATCAGCAGTTTCCTAAGAAAAAGAAAAGTAAACAGAAAAGACAGCTAGTATTTGCAAACTGGCACTAAATGGGTAGATGACTGTTATCAGCTAGTACTAGCTGCATTCAAAATAGAAAATCCAACATGCAAGGTGAAAGTCCTGGAAGTTTTTTTTTCAATTCTAACCACAGCGTTCCAAAATAGCAAAAATATCACGAAAACACAAAAGGGACTACACCACATCCATAAAGCCGGTGATACTAAGAAAACCGCAATCCTACATAAATAACTTACACTCTGTACTTTATGACTGGTGAAAGCATAGGGAAAGTGCAGTGAAAACCAGATGTAGCCCTTTTTATGAGAAAATAGCACGCAAACTTGATCGGAAACTGACCGCAACCGTACATAAATTATTACAATGAGTCTTGCAATGTCTAATTCTTTTTCCTTTGCATTCTTCTAACCCAGGAGCTTCGTTTGATTGTGCGATGCTTTGGGTGGTAGAAGTGGTGGCGGCATGCCTCCGCCGCAGCAGTTCCTCTCAGCCTCCTCAAGCCATATACTCCAGTGGACCAGAACTCCGAATACCGCTGTGTACTTGCTGCTACTCCTCATCCTTATTACCCTGTGCCCTTTGACGTGTCAGGACGACAAGTCTTCACCCAGCTCATTATGTCCTGCAGCACGAAACCTTACGTTGGAGGGCCACTTTTGTACCCGCTTAGACCACTATGTGTCCAATATTACCGAGCTGAGAAGGCGAGAACCCCAGGCCATATCCATGTTCTGCGAGCTGGATACTATTCTGGACAAGTACGATTGTGCTCAGCCCTACTCTGTTCATGTGGAGACGGGCCAGTGTCAATTTTGCCGAGTAAGTTTACATTGTGAAACAGCGATATACCCTATCTTTAATGCAATGGTATAAGAGAGAATTCTAATAATAATTTGTATTTTTTGTTTCCCATAGGCGGCATTTCGAGACTGGGTGTGCGCCGTTGTAGCAGACGGAGAAGAAGGGTCGGACGACCCTTGGAGCGGGCCCAGTCCGTTCACCTGCAGTTCACAACACAAAGAAAAGTCGGTGACAACGCAAAGTCTCCTAAAATGTCCGAGGTGTGCCTCCATATGTCTACAGGTGATGCGCGTGTGTCCGTATTTGGCTCCAGATCGGTACCAAGTGGATAGTGAAGGACGGACGGGTCTGCACGCATCCCAGTACGGAGGACACCCAGCATTTTACTGCCCTGGACACGTGGACCGTGAGCCATCGGAGACGCCACCCTTGTTTTCCTCCTCCTCTTCTTCCTGCCCTCGCGCCTTAGAGCAAGTTCAGAACTTTTGTGGTCACACCGGTAGTGATAGTAGTCATGGCAGCAACAGTGGCTATGACCAGTACGGCAGCCTCCTTGACTCGACTCGACAATCGTCACAATCCTCATCATTGTCGTCATACGTTCCTCGCCCCCCGCAATCATTCCCTGTGGTCCAGGATGATCGTACCATCTACTACTACAACTATAATCACCTGTCCAAACGCAAGTCCCCGGCTCGGTCCTTCCGTGACTTGTACTCGCTGCTCCACTCCAGGCCAGAGGAGGAGGAGGACGACGACTATGATGACTACGATGGCACCTACGAGGACTTTAGTAACAATAATAATAATGAGTTCAGTAATAATGATAATAAGTATGTGTACTCGTACGACACGTCGGCGAGCAACCTGCTTGTTCACAATAATGATGGGGATGACAAGGCGTCGGAACCTCCTTACTTCACGTCCTGCTGTTGGCAGTACTACTACTCAACAGTGGACACCAAAGAGTATGGCGTGGACACCAATGGGTACTACAGTGAAGAGCCTTCCACAATTTTCAGTAGTACCCATTTCAACTCCAAGGGGGAGGAAGATGTTGTGAACTATCAGTGTTGCAACTCCATAGCGGAATGTTCAATGAAAGATCCGTCTGTGGGTGCTACAACTACTACTACTATGAAAAAGGATAGCAGTAGCAGTGAACCGTACGGTGTTGGTAGTAATAAACAATTTCGAGCAGGACGCCGTTCGGCAGTTTCAGTAGATGGGAAAATGGATTCCAAAGGGAAAAGTTCAACAGTTCTTCGTGGTGATATAAAATCCTCTACTGTGAGCAGTGATTCGAGCCTGAGGCACCAGTCAGTGACCTCAGGTGGGGGCAAAACGGGGTCCACAAGTGGTGTCCTGCTCATGTGTGTGAGTTTTTTGTTGGTTCCAACGGGTCTGGCTATTGTGGTAGAATGCTACTGTGGGACTGCCGAAGAGCTGTTTAGACTGGGAGGAGTTGTGCTCCCTCCGATTCTACGAGTAGTGCTGATATTATCCAATTTGTTGCTCCGATTGCTAATACTTCTATTCTTGTTGGTTGTCAAATTGTTGTTGTTCAAATCGTTGTTGTTTTTGTGGCGAAGAGGAGGCATGCAAAAAATGTTATGGACTAGAAATACATGTACTATTGATACGACTACTTCTTCTGTGGTGAATTCTACTGATTTCCTGCCAAATAGAGTTGTAATTGAACCTTTGTCGAAGGAGGCATTATTAGTGAACATCTGTAGTTCTTGGCGAAGACGACGGAGACGTTCTTCGTCATTTGAAATTAAGCAACAGTACTTAGATGAAGAGTCCAGGAAAAGCTTGTTAGAATGGCCTGTTGTAAACTATGATAGTAGCGCTAGGAGGGGGCAGTTCCTTCTGGCTAATAATTATAATAAAAATTGTGTGGGGAGGTTTATTCACGAAAAGGTATATGGTAGTTGCAATTCTAGTGGTCAAGTCTATTTGGATTTGCTGAGGGTTCAAAGTGGAACAGTAATTAAGATGGGGAAACCAAAGTTCCCATGGGCTATATTGTGTTTGTTACTACCGGTTTCTTTTAAATGTTTACAACTATTTTCTAGGCATAAGACTATGTTGATAGTAGGTATGAATTTTACATGGTTTCTGGGTGGTAAGAGATTTCAAAGTATGAGATTACATTGTCATCATCGCTCATCATTTTTTTCGCCTCGTTCTATCAGTTGCCAACCCAAGTTCTCTCATGACAGTATTTATTTTATTTTTTTATCATATTCAACTAGAAAAATAATAGTGAATTCAGTTGAGCATATAATATTTTGTACATACTATGCTTTCAATTCTCTTGTACTACTAGTTTCAGTATCGTTATTATTTTTGTTATTTTTAGCCATAATAATTATATCAGTAAATGATACATTCTTTCTCCTCAAATGTGGTCAACCACGACATGGTGCATCTGCTGTCAGCTGTCAATTCTGTCCCAGAGCTAAGCTGACCTATATAGCAAGTATAAATCATAGTCTTATAAATAATAAGCATAGTTGCTTATAGTTGAAAATACAATAATTTAACAGGCATTGTTACTAACTATTATCAAGATGTTATTATTATTCGTACTTCAGTACTAACTATATTATATGAGAAATCTCGTTGTTCATGAAATAGAAACGAAGCTAAATGATTATTTACAAAAAAAACTTGATGAAATTACTAAAGGCTTCCTTTTACATACCGCTTATTACTTAAAAGTCTACTTAAACTGTTGAACTAATGTTAGAAACTCTGTATACACTGAATTCGATTCAATATTCCTATTTATATTATGCTTGTAGCATCTTTTCTACCAAAGTATTCAAATCACTGTTCTCCGATCGCACATTTATAGTTTCCCTCCGTGTACTTGGTTTGTTGATTGGGCACCATACTGCCCATAGATCCTAGAAAGAACAAAAGTCCTTGTGCTATACCGAAGACTAAGAATTCAATCATTATACTATTAACGACTACTAAATTAGCTGTACACATTGTCCCGAGGTAAAAAGAAGTTTCTTTTCAAGTTCATATAATTAACAAGTTTACCAGACTGTTCCCAATTATCCAACCATTTGGACCATAAACTTTACAGTTCTTATTGTCTTCTCACTTTTGTTTTCCACTAGTTGTTCCTTGTTTACTCCCAACTTCATTTCAGTCCCTCGCGTCACTTTCTTTTATAATTTGCAGCCCTACAATCTTATTGCGACGAACCGACATATTGCTAATTCAAAAATATTTTCATTTGGTTTCAAAAGAAAAATGCATCATAAACAATATACATTATCCACTTGTGTGTCAAAATAGAAATCCCCAACAACTTTTCACTAACTAAACTCTTACGATTTCAATTGACAAAGAAAGAAACCTTTCCATACAATGTTTTCCCACATCCACACGTCAGGATGAACTTCGGGTGAAATGAGAACTAACCATTAAACTTATGATTTTGTTAACAGATGACGATGACTCAAGCAAATCGCACAATATCTTACGTAAATGATAAAGCAAGATGATAATCTATTATATACCTACGTTGGATGTTAAGTCAGAGTTTTACTGCCGATTATGAATATTCTTATGATGATGATTATTGTTCATATAGTACTGAAACAGTAAGGGTACACCCGATGCCGTGTAAAGTCGTACATTTCTACGTGCGTAAATCTCCCAGCCAATCAGAGCAGACTTCCAACTTCTACTTACTGATGTGATTGGCTGGAAGATTTACGCACGTAGAAATGTACGAGTTTACCCGGCATCGGGTGTACCCTTAGTTTGTATTTTAAACAACAGCATTGTGCGTAACTTGATATAGGGTTAAAAAATCGTGTATTGCATAATGCACGTGAATTGTTGTTATTTCGACTTTTTTGCTGAAATTGCAGGGTGAATGTTCGGTCCCTTGGAATACATTACACAGAGAGTGAATAAGTAGTCAACAGAACATATTAAAATTGATTTTAAAAGATTGTGGTGCTGGAAATGTGGGCGTTGTCAAACGAATACGAAATTTTCTATTGTTTATCATTCATCTTAAGTATACAGTGTTTCTTTATCCTTCATAATTTTTTGTATCATGTAATAGTAGTACTAACCATGTAACAACCAATCAGTGTTATCATATTATGGAACTGTCAGTTTTTATTAAACGTGAGCCCAGTTAGGTTCGTACAACCAGATCATTTTTCCCATTTCTAAATTCGTAGAAAAAAACTGAACGCAAACTTTCAAAACTCATGTTGATATGCTATTACGACGACTAAAAAACTATTATTGTAGCATCTAACCGTAGAAAACCGGACAAGGGAGCCAAACAATGTGTTATATTATGTCTAAAAATATATTATGTAGTATGGGGATTGAGATGAGCATATGGATTGCATTGTTGAAAGAAAACTGACTTTCTAATCCGAAGATTGTACCTCCGCGTGTTAATAAAAATAAACTGGACTACAGACGTATAACTATTACTTAAACCTAACTAACTAAAAATCTGCTGTTTTGTGAGAAAACAATGAATGAATAAAATACGAAGTAAAAATAAATTCACCACAGTCCCACTCATTTTCATGTTATATAGATATCATTTATTAACTTTTATAAAAGTTGCAAACACAACAAATAGACTATTTCCTAAATCTATATATTGATTACATATAATAGACATTTTTTCCACCCATTGATTCCACGGTCCTTAGTTTATTTAAGGCAGTTTCCGTATTTTGATTATACCGAAGCAATTTTTTTTTTACAAATTGTAGGCAAACAAACAAACACCCTCTCAAAAACACTCCCTATATATTTATTTATCAATCAATTCAGTTTTGATTTTCACTTGAAAACACACAACTTTGTACAAGTCTCAGCATTAAAAAATCTACATCTTATTCATACTTACACTATTTTTATTGTACAATGATTTACCCTTTGCAGCCCGGTGCTTTTGTTGAACAGTCAGTGCATTCCGCAAATAGATTCAACTCACAAAAATGCACTGCCATTGTTGTTGGCATGATTTAGACTTAGCATACAAAATACTCATTTTGTACCACATCTTAATCTTTTAGAACTATAAAGAAAATGTTTTAACCAACTCACACACGGTAGAAAAACAGCATAAGATATAATGATTACTCACGATTTTTTTTAAATTCGTACGTTATTTGTCCTTATAAAAAACACACCAGGTTTACACGAAAACATATTTCCACTATCATCAAGTTAAGAAAATACCATATTTTCATTTACTTAAGGCCTCAAAACTTTCCACACAAGTTTGGCGACAATGAACTCACAGGCAACGTTATGTCCAAGCATGAAAAAATGATATCCCTAACTTATATATTAATATAATTTCTAGTAAGATTCCCATGCTGTGCTATAAGGCTCGGTTTAAAGGCACACTTTTTATCATAAAATTAAAGTAAGCGCTTATTCACGTGGTGTTAAGCATCTTTACAAAAAAGATATTCTCAATCAGGGAAAATTGACTTGTAGGTTGTAAGTGACTGACAAGTCATCATATAAGACTATAAGTACATAAAACTAATTAACTAAACAAACATCAGCTGAACAATGAAAGATACCGAGTGTTAAACAATTTAATCAGTACACTAAAATATGAAAAAATAGACAAGTACTACAATAAATTCACTTCACAAACACACAAAATATTAAACCTATCACGGAATTATTACACATTCTATAATGATTAGACGAAGTTGGTTGGTAATGATTTTCTTTTTCATTTTCCTCCGTAGTTCAAAAAATACGTACAATAGCATATCCAAATATTTAGTCCACTATATTTTGAAGCCTTTGGTGGGAAGCTTAAGCACATGTGCGTACAATTCTAGCCTATCTACCTACCTGAAAAAGTATTGCCATTATGTGAAGACAATAGTTACTTATACTCCCACATTAAAAAAATTTTTTTTTACAAGACACTACGATTTTGACTTCTTATTTCGTCAACTTTATTACTCACTGAGTGCGAGTCAAGAGATCACGATGGGATTGGGAAATGTGGCGGCGAATCGAATCCTTATTTTCAAAAGGTTCCCCACAGAAACAACATGAAAAGTCTTCACGTGCTCCATCACTCGTGCTCAAGTCAGAGTTGCTTCCATTTTTACCGGAATTTTTACCAGCCGCTGCTGGTCCACCCTTTTTATCCTCCTGGTATCGATGAACTGAGCTAATGTGCTTGATAAGATGAGCCTGAAGGGAAAAAAATCAATAAAAATTAACAAAAATTGACAATAAACCAAACAAACCAAAGGCAAATATAGTACAATACCTTCTGTCTGAAAGATCCCTTGCAGAAAAAGCAGGTGAAAGGTTTTTCTCCCGTGTGCGTCCTAAGATGAGCAATGAGATTCCATTTGATGAAAAAGCCTTTTCCGCAGTACTGGCATGAGAAGTTTGGTTGATGCACTTTTTCATGCTTTTTGTAGTCATCGTACGAGGCACACTCATAGTGACACATGGAACACCTCAAGATCCCTGACTCTGGAATTATTTGCAAATGAGGTGTTTTCGTCCTTTGGTTTGTAATTTTGGTTCCCACTTTGGCCAAGATTGCCACCTACAAGAAATAATTGAAATAATGAATCATTGTAAATAGACTCAAATCACCTAAAGCCCCCCAAACACTGAGTAAGTAAATCTGTATTATTTCGTTTTCTTACCTGATTGTTATTGCCGGGACCACCAGACGACTCGCCTTTGGAAAGATTCGTGGCGACCTCATTCTTCACAACTCCCGCCTCGGGGAGATTATTGTTATTATTAACTGGATTTGAATGATGCACTCGCTTCTTCTTGGTCGGTACCTTCTCATTATTGTTGTTGTTATTATTATTATTGTTATTACTGCTAGTCATATTGACAGCAATCTGAGACTCAGACAAGTTGAGGGATCTCTTGGCCGCTCTGGGAGCTGGACTACGTCCAGGTGGATGAGATCCCAAACTACCCACACGATTCTTCTCCCTTGTTCGAGGATTTGGAACATTCAAGCTAGTCCCAGCATTTGGTGTAACTGCCGATCCAAAAATCCTTTCCGCATCTGAGCTCGCATTTTTATCCGCAACCAATGAGCTGTCCCCATCTACATCCACATCCCCTTCAATGTCCACATCTTCGTCCATAGCAACTGACACATGGTGTGAAGCGTCCATAATTCCGTCATCCGAGGTGATTCTTCGTCGTCGAGATGCTGATGAATCGATTGTCTCTTCTCGCAAGTTCCCATCCGAAGCAGAGATACTAGTATTAGGGTCCTTGTGCAATAATTCCATTGGTTCTGAGCCATCATAGTCGGGTTCGCTTTTCAATTGTCCGTGGTCTGAGGAAGATCCCACTGATAAGTCTTCAGGTTTCGGGGAGCCTTCACGTGTATCAGGCTTGATTTCTTCAGTTTCTTGTCCTTCTGAAGCTTGTTCCTAAAAAGCACATGAAAAATTTACCATGAGATACATTGAACACACTTTAGTTCACTATCAATATTCCATTTCATAAAAGCCAATCTATTCCTAACTTACACAAATCGGTTATACAGTAAAAGCAATAACAACCATACTATCATAAATCAAGAAGGGTTTATCCAAAGCTAACCAAATGCTGTTATCATTTATACACAAGAACTTAACACTATTTACTACAACTATAAAATTCCTGTGCAATGGGCTTAGATTAGAGCCATAGGACTCAAGTCAACACAGTATTTTCTTCACGTAGTCAACTTGAATACCAAAACAGCATGTGAATATCCGAGATAACGGGATCAACACGCACGCACTATAACTAGCAAACAACAGATAAAAATACATCAATACAAGGCAAGCACTTGCTCAACCTTATAACTAAACGATTAATTTAAAATTTCAAAAACCCTCACTAAAAATTCTTTACAAACACGTAAAATCAATGCGCAAAGGAAACACAGCCGACGCTACTTTCTGAGGCCAGAACAAAGAAAACTGTACTGCGCAGGTGCAACCGTCAATCATCATGAGCACTAACTACTATACTTTGCACTTTGCAGAATTAAAAAATGTTGCCCATGTTATTCGGTTACCCTCGATAAGTGGCCGATTTATGCAGATTAAATCCCTTAATCAGTAAAAAAAGTGGCAAAAATAATTCAATGCTCATTTTTTAGTATATAAAAATTAGTTGGAAAAAGTTCGTTAATATTTTGTGGAAAACAAAACTACCAATGCCAGGTAACCTAGCGAAAAAACTACCATCTTTTATTTTGAATAAGGAACAGTACAACGCATTTCTAAACCAAATTTCGCCCATTTTATAATTCAAACCAAATTGTAAACTCAAAAGCAAGCCAGAATGTGAAATTCTCAAACAATTAAAGTCATTTGTACACTTTCTGTCACTTACACAATTCAATTTATTCTACACACAAACCCAAATGGAGCAAACAATTCAAAAATCTTCAGTCAACCAACCACTTCAAATCTACTCCAATAGGTCACACATTACGTTCACATACTTAAGTAAGTACACATTAACTTCTCTCTCTCTCTCTCTCTCTTCAATCATTAGATTCCTTTTATATTCCACTTCCCATTCAGAAGTACCCTTCACCATTCCCATTCAACTGCTCACATCCGCTTTACCAGGATGAATGGGAAGCTTTCTCGGATCAGAAGGGAAAATGAGAAACTAAATAACTACCATCAATTCATTCTTAATCAAATTAATCATTTCTCCCATTCATTCTGCAATCAGGCGCGGCCGTCCATTCTAAATTCGGGTCAATTTACCCAACCCACCCATTATATTATTGCTTACTCCCTATACGCAATAATAATAATTTAAGCATTTATTCATTAACGAGCATCCTCATTCAACATGAAATTCAAGAATCTTCTTTCTCTTCATATCCTCAATAAATAAAT
>Ga0210040_10010768_pt1 | contig 10450 bp, 9 predicted proteins | sample CryGeyCG12114_NA_FD_185462 | JGI IMG/M metagenome (GOLD analysis project Ga0210040, IMG submission 185462) | Groundwater microbial communities from aquifer - Crystal Geyser CG19_WC_8/21/14_NA (SPAdes) (version 2) | ecosystem: Environmental > Aquatic > Deep subsurface > Groundwater | place: USA...
AATTCCAATCTACCCCAAAATCAATATTATTCTCCCCAGGCAAATAATATGAATTTGCATTTTCCCGGACAAACCAATGAAAATCTAGAATATGACAAATATGGTAGTGCAACGAAACGAACTTACCGGCGCTACTTAAATGCTATAAAGCCTGATCAGAACGATAAGCTTATTTATTATAATCATTTTATTGATGTACCGGAGGAAACGCCTTATACCGCACTGGGTAAGATTTTAACCGATGTAGATACCACCAGGTTAAAAGAGCAGGGCTTTGTGAACCGGAGAATCCAGGATCAGCCGTATCTCCATAAAAGATTTGTAGACCGTACCCGTAAATTAATTTCTGCGGAATACCTGGTTAAAGTAGACAGCGGTTATTTTTATCTTTTCTCCTACGCACCTATCCGGCACTTAATTCCAAATGAAGAAGATGTTATCATTGCCCAGGATAGCTTAAACCGCAAACATTCGGCCCTTATTGGTTCCATTCAAAAATATAAGTAAAATGCCTTTTTTGTGGAATGGGTTAACAAAAACTAATAACATAAAAAAGCCTCAGCAATAGCTGAGGCTTTTTTGTTACAATATATAATGCAGGAACAAGAATTACATCATGCCACCCATGCCGCCCATGCCACCTGGCATACCAGCACCGGCACCAGCTTTCTCTTCTTCCGGCTCGTCCGAAATTACGCAGTCGGTAGTTAAAAGCATACCGGCAATAGAGGCCGCGTTTTCTAAAGCTAAACGGGTAACTTTAGTCGGGTCGATAATACCAGCCGCAAACATTGGTTCAAAACGACCTTCACGGGCATTATAACCAAAATCACCTTGGCCTTCGCGAACTTTCTGAATAACCACAGAACCTTCGCCACCAGCGTTAGCTACGATGGTACGTAACGGCGCTTCTGCAGCAATACGGATGATGTTAACACCGGTTAATTGGTCGTCATTATCAACTTGTACATTGTTCAGCGCTTCGATTGCGCGCACTAAAGCTACGCCACCACCAGCTACAATACCTTCTTCAACGGCCGCACGGGTTGCGTGCAAGGCATCATCAACGCGGTCTTTTTTCTCTTTCATTTCTACTTCGGTAGAAGCACCAATGTAAAGAATAGCGACCCCGCCGGATAATTTAGCTAAACGCTCTTGTAATTTTTCTTTATCGTAGTCAGATGTAGTAGTTTCCATCTGGGCTTTGATCTGGTTGATCCGGCCGGTAATTTCTTCTTTGGTACCTTTACCATTAACGATAGTGGTATTATCTTTATCGATAATGATTTTTTCAGCCTGACCTAAGTATTCTAAAGTAGCGTTTTCTAATTTAAATCCGCGTTCTTCCGAAATTACTTGTCCACCGGTTAAGATAGCAATATCTTCCAGCATGGCTTTTCTACGATCGCCAAAACCAGGGGCTTTAACAGCTGCAATTTTTAAAGAACCACGCAGTTTGTTTACTACTAAAGTTGCTAAGGCTTCGCCGTCAACATCTTCCGAAACAATAACCAATGGTTTACCGGTCTGAACTACTTGCTCTAATACCGGCAGTAATTCTTTCATGGTAGATACTTTTTTGTCGTAGATTAGGATGTAAGCGTTATCCAGGTCAACTTCCATTTTCTCCGGGTTGGTAACGAAGTAAGGAGATAAATAACCACGGTCGAACTGCATACCTTCCACTGTTTTTACTTCAGTTTCGGTACCTTTCGCTTCTTCCACGGTAATAACACCATCTTTACCTACTTTATCCATGGCGTTGGAAATCATTTGGCCAATTTCGGTGTCGTTGTTAGCAGAGATAGTACCTACTTGAGCAACTTCGCTGGAGTTTTCGATTTTACGGGATTGAGTACGTAAGTTCTCCACAATGGCGTGAACCGCTTTGTCGATACCGCGTTTCAGATCCATTGGGTTGGCTCCGGCCGCTACGTTTTTAGAACCGGCCGTATAAATAGCCTGCGCTAATACAGTAGCAGTGGTAGTACCGTCACCGGCTTGGTCAGCAGTTTTAGAAGCAACTTCTTTTACTAACTGGGCACCCATGTTCTCGATTGGGTCTTTCAGTTCAATTTCTTTTGCAACCGTAACTCCATCTTTGGTGATAGAAGGTGCACCAAATTTTTTGTCGATTACCACGTTACGGCCTTTAGGGCCTAATGTAACTTTAACGGCATTCGCTAATTTATCAACGCCAGCTTTTATCTTATTGCGGGCATCGGTTTCGAACGAAATATTTTTAGCCATAATATTTATATTTATTTAATGTTTTAAATTTTATTCCGTGGCTGCCAGTTTTTTCAGCCACCTATATTCAATACTATATTACAAAACAGCAAAGATATCCGACTCTTTCATAATCAGGTAATCTACACCTTCTATGGAAATTTCAGTTCCGGAATATTTACCATACAATACTTGATCACCAGCTTTAACCGAAGGTTTTTTTCCTTCTCCATCTTCTTCAGATACCGAAACAACGGTTCCTTTTTGTGGTTTTTCTTTAGCAGTGTCCGGGATGTACAATCCTGAGGCAGTTCTTTCTTCAGCTCTCGCTGGCTCTACAATTACTCGATTAGATGTTCCAGCAATCGGTTTAATGTTTAATGCCATAGTTTTTACTTATTAATTAGTTTTAGATAAAATAATATTGAAATAAAATTTGTGCAAGTCTTAAGTGTTAACCTTAAAAAGAGTCTTACATTTCTTGTGCCATTACTTCTTTTCTGTCAGATTTAGTCAAAATTTCCGTTTTAACGTCCTGAATGCTGTCAAATACAAAAGAAATTTTGTCACCCAGCGTCATTGGGTTATATATATTATAAAAAAAATCCGGTGATAAGCAGTACTTGTTTCACCGGATTCTGATAAAGTAAACTAAATCTATCGTTGTAAGGTATCGCCAATTACGGGAGTGGTTTTGTTACCGGAAGGTACCTGGCCAGCCCCCGCCGGAGGAACCGTTTGCGGAACTACTGGAGCGGCTGCCGGGGCAGCACTTTGCTGACTGGCTCGTTGTTGCGTAGCACTCCGGCCGGATACACCACCCGCACTTTTATCTACCAAAATATTTGCAGAAAGAGCTAATACCACTAAACCAATGGCTAATCCCCAGGTCAATTTTTCTAATAAATCACCGGTTCGTTTAACGCCGATCAGATTACTGGAGCCGGCCCCAAACTGGTTAGATAAGCCACCGCCTTTGGAATTTTGGGAAAGTACTACCAAAATGAGCAGCACACAGATAAAAATAATAATACTAATAAGAGCAATGTACATAACTAAATTAAAATTTTATGGTTAAAAATTATTATGTTTTAACCGGTATTAAATTCTGCTAAAAATTCCGTGTACCTGAAAAGTAAATTATTAACTTAAGTTTTGAAGTTTTTCAATTTGAGACGCAAAGTAAGCCTTTTTTTCCGGTATTTTCAAGATAAGGTGCTCATATATTTTTATGGCTTTCTTTATTTTTCCTTGCTGTACCAGTATATTAGCTAAATTCTCCGAAGCCAGGGTTTTCTTTATTTTCGTACTCCGTAAAGATAAATCTTCCTGCGGTTCGGGCCGTAACTTGACATTCGACATCGATTTGAGCTTCGGATTTAATTTCAGGTACTGATCAATAATGTCTAGCTGGCGCGTTAAAATACTAGCAGGCGGCGCTTCGTAAGAAGTTAATTCGTGATGTTTACTGTATTCTAAAAATAACTCGGGACTGAAATAAAAGGGCCGCGCCGTGGCCAGTTCATTTTTTAATAGCAATGTTTCGCCTAAACGGCTCGAATCCATCCAATATCCCAGTTCATTCGCATCGAATACTTTGTATATAATTTCTTCCTGGTAATCTTGGGTAGCCGCATTCTTTTCTAACGGTTCAGATTCTTTTTCCGGAGTAAACAGGTATTCATCAAAACGGATAAGGGTTTCCGAATCATCTCCTAAGTCAGCCGCCGTTGCTTTTTGTAAGATACTGTTTTCATCTGGTATATCCGTATCAATAGGGTCTTGCCTTGATAAAATATCATCGGCAATTACTAAGTCTATATTGGAAGTAGTTTCCGAAGCGGTTGCTTCAAAATCGGAAGTTGGTAAACTTACTTCTGGTGCATTTATATCTTCTTCCTGCTCCGTTACATCTGAACTAATATCATTTGTGATAAAAGCCGTAACTGGATCGGCTAGCGGTAAGGCCGGGTTAAGTTGATCAACAATAAAAAGGGAGTCATAGTCATCCGGGTAATCAACCAACAATTCCGGTTGATTATCTGCAACTATATTATCCGATAGTGTAATTTGTTCGTCTAAAGGTGCCTCATCCAGATAAATAGTTTCAATTTCTGAATAATTTACTTCGTCTTTTAAAGTTGTTTCTTCCGGTTGCGTAATGTTATCCGGACGAATTTCTGGTTCCGTTTGCGGCGTTTCGTTCGGATGAACTGTTGCAGCCGGCAATCTTTCTTCCTCCGGTATAGCTGCTTCAATATTATTTAATTCTGTCTCTTCTACCGGGCTTGGGGCAGGCAACAAAGATTCAGAATCAGGTTCGGGCTGTTTTTCGGAATTTGGATAAACAGGTGGTTCTAAAACCGGTTCGGGAGTTTTATCCGGAATATCTTTTGTACCCGGTTCGGTAGTATTATCAATGGATGGTAAAGTTTCCGGTTCGGTTGAAGACAGGAATGTTTCGGGTTCTACTTCCCCCGGGGTTTCTACTGGACTATCTTCTCTTGGTGGAGCAATAGGGGACAGTACCAGGTCCGAACTGGAAGTATAAATCAACTTCTTCAAAAGCTGCCGGTTGGTAGCACAGGCGGCAGCCCGCCGCAGCTTTTGGTTCGAAAGCATGCTGCCCCGGTCGTAAGCGGCTTTGGCCAATAATAAATGAGCGGATTGGCAATAAGGGAAATTTAAAGCTAGTTGTTCTAACTCGCTTATTTCCTGATCAGTAATAGCCGAAACATGGTGCAGAATATCTAAAAAAGCCGCTTTATTCATTAAATTTACAGATTGCAGTTTAGAATTGACTGAATAAAGGCCAAAAGTTTGCGTTTAAAATTTAAAAATTAATCCGTTGCGGCTATTTTAGATTAATTAGAACAGCAAGCATTAGATAGCCACCAGGTATAGTACTTTTTTGAAGTGAACCTTTATATCTTCTGAAATCAACCTTTAACTTTTAGCCTTCAACTTTTAACGTAATCTTACCAATTGGCTAAAGTTTTGTTAAAAACATCCTGTACCATGCGTTCGGTAATTTGCCGGATAGAACGTTCGTCTATTTGGGAGATGTTCTGACTCTGCTGAAAATCGGCGTAGCTGGAAAAAGATTGTTCAAAATCCTGTTTTGGGTCTTTGTTGTTGCGGTAGCGTACCTGTAACCGAATAGTTAAACGGTTAGCTCCGGCAATGTCGCCGTTTACCGGATCGTTTTGGATGGAAGCCGGGCTAAAGTTATAAGCTAAGATTTGTCCTTCTATCTCAATATCACCGGAATTGGGTACCAGGTCCAGGTTAGAATTGCGCTGAAAATAACTCCGGAATTCTTCACTTACCAGGCTGGTCAGAAAAGAGGGCCCTTCGCCGGAATTGTTTTCGAAGTTCTGAATGCTCATAGATTTAATAGCCGGATCAATATTAGTACCGGTAAAGGAATAATGAACACAACCCGACAAACTCATGCTGAGGACAAAAAGCCAAATTGTTACCACCAGCTTATACTTCTTCAATGTCATACTGTTTTAATTTTCGGTATAAAGTTCTTTCGGATATACCCAGGTCTTGCGCCGCGTATTTACGCTTGTTATTATGTTTTTTAAGAGCTTTCAGAATCAGTTCTTTTTCTTTGCTTTCCAGGGAAAGCACTTCATCTTCGGTTTCATGCGAAATATCTTCAACTTTATGCGGATCGTAATCCTGCGCCTCTTTCACCGACCAGATGTAATTATCTTTATTTTCCGGATGGTGGGGAAAAGGCCGGGCCTCAAAATTATTAACCTCGCCAAATAACTGACTGTGCTCTTTCAGGAAATCACCTTTGGTATTATTGTCGTGCGGATTAACCAAGTCGAAAACCACTTTTTTCAACTCGTTCATATCCTTTTTCATATCAAATAACACTTTATACAACAGATCGCGCTCCGAAATATTGTGGTCAGCTTTGTGATCAGTTCCCAAAAGCATGGGTAAGCGGCTATTTTGTTCCTGGGGCAGGTAGCTTCTTAACTTTGTAGCCTCCAATTCGCGGTTTTCGTATTCCAGCACCGATATTTGCTCTACAATATTCTTAAGCTGCCGGATATTTCCCGGAAACTGGAAGCGCAATAATTCGGTTACGGCATCCGGGGTAAGCGAAATAGGTTTAACCTTATACTTTTCCGAAAAATCAGAAGCAAACTTCCGGAAAAGCAAGTAAATATCTTCGCCTCGTTCGCGCAAAGGAGGCACACTGATGGGCACCGTATTTAAACGATAATATAAGTCCTCGCGAAAAGCGCCTTCGCTTACAGCATTCATCAGGTTTACGTTGGTAGCGGCTACTACCCGCACATCGGTTTTTTGTACTTTAGAAGAACCTACTTTTATAAATTCGCCGTTTTCCAGCACCCGGAGCAAACGGGCCTGGGTACCCAAAGGCATTTCGCCGATTTCGTCCAGGAAAATAGTGCCGCCATTAGTTACTTCAAAATAACCTTTGCGCAAATCGGTAGCCCCGGTAAAAGCGCCTTTTTCGTGGCCAAACAACTCCGAATCGATGGTGCCTTCGGGAATGGCGCCGCAGTTAATGGCAATAAACTGGCCGTGCTTGCGCGGACTTAAATGGTGAATTATTTTCGAAAATGATTCCTTACCGCTGCCACTTTCACCCGATATCAATACGGTCATATCGGTAGGCGCTACCTGCGTTGCTACCTGAATGGCGTAATTAAGCAAAGGTGAATTGCCAATAATACCAAACCGTTGTTTTATGCTTTGTATTTCTGAAGGATTCATTTTTTTAGTCCACGGTCCATGGTCCACAGTCCACGGACGCAAATTTACTGTATGTGACCTGATTTATTTTTTATTGGAACCTTTAGCAATTAGTATAATCTTCTACCAGCCATCCTCAGATTGAAGTTAAATCTATTTAGATTATAATCTATCACCTGTGGTCTGTGCACTATCAACTGTGGACTAAATACTAAAGCACCGGTTCTCCGAAAAGCGTACCCACGGAGCAGGAAGAAATCAGCACATCTACGTAATCGCCTTTCTGATAATTTCCTTTCGGGAAAACAACCACTTTATTCTGATCGTTGCGGCCGCTTAACTGGTCTTCAGATTTTTTGGAAAAGTTTTCAACCAAAACGCGGTGCACCTGGCCAATGGCCAACTGGTTGCGCTTAAAAGAGAGCTCCCTTTGTTTTTCTATAATTTCGGCTAAACGTCTTTTCTTAATCTCCAAAGGTATATCATCGGTCAGTTTACGGGCTGCCAGGGTACCAGGGCGTTCCGAATAAAAGAACATATAGGAATAATCGTACTGCACGTAATCCATCAGCGATAAAGTATCCAGGTGTTCCGCTTCGGTTTCGGTACAGAAACCGGCAATCATGTCGGAGGAAATAGCACAATCTTCACCAAGGATACGTCGGATCGCATCAACCCGGTTCAAATACCATTCCCGGTCGTATGTCCGGTTCATGAGTTCCAGGACCCGGGAATTACCGCTTTGTACCGGCAAATGGATGTATTTGCAGATATTCGGATACTTCTTCATGGTATACAATACCTCATCGGTAATGTCTTTGGGATGCGAAGTAGAAAAACGTACCCTTAAGTTGGGGCTGAGTAAAGCAACCCTTTCCAATAAACCGGCAAAATTTACGAATTCGGTGTTATCTGCGGATGTCCACTTGTAGGAATCTACGTTTTGGCCCAATAAGGTTACTTCTTTATAGCCGTTCGCAATCAGACTTTTTGCTTCTTCCACAATGGAGTGCGCATCACGGCTGCGTTCGCGGCCTCGGGTAAAGGGTACCACGCAGAAAGAACACATATTGTCGCAACCCCGCATAATGGAAATAAAGGCGCTTACCCCGTTGGAGTTTAACCGGATCGGGTTAATATCAGCATAGGTTTCTTCCCGGGATAATAAAACGTTAACCGAACGGGAGCCGCCGTCTACTTCGCTAATCAGGTTAGGCAAATCGCGGTAAGCATCGGGGCCCACCACCATATCCACCAGTTTTTCTTCATCCAGTAGTTTAGATTTCAGGCGCTCGGCCATACAACCCAACACGCCCACGATCATGCCGGGCCGTTTTTTCTTGTGCGAATTTATTTGCGACAAGCGCATCCGCACAGTTTGCTCCGCTTTTTCCCGGATAGAACAAGTATTTAAAAAAACCACGTCGGCCTGGTTCAAATCAGAAGTCGTATCAAAGCCTTCTTTGTAAAGAATGGATGATACTATTTCACTATCGGAGAAGTTCATGGCGCAGCCGTAACTTTCGATGTATAACTTACGGCTCTTACCTGTATTTATATCGGCCGTTACCTGAGTGGCAGTTGCCGCTTCGGCGGGCCGGTTATCTATAAAATCAATATCCTTTAAAAGCGTATCCATGCGTAATCAAAATCAGGGGGCAAATATACAAAAGATAAAACTTTTAAATGACATTTTGGCAGTAAATTCTTTCTAAGATCTTTAAAAGCATAAAATAACATAGAACTTTTATGCAATACATTTACATTTAGGTTTAAAGTTAATTATGCTGCTTTCAATAAATTAACTTAACTCAAAATGTAAAATTTTTAGAAGGGCATCTGCTTTCAACAAACATTCCTGGTATTCTTTCTCCGGATCAGAATCGTAGGTAATGGCGCTGCCCACCATAAAAGATAAGTACCCCGTTGGCGCATTGTACTGCAAACTCCGTATTACCACATTAAAATCAAAATCGCCGTTAGGTAAGAAATAGCCCATGCTACCGGAGTAAAGCCCGCGCCTGGTTTTTTCGTACTGTTCTATTAACTGCATGGCCCGTATTTTAGGCGCTCCCGTCATGCTGCCCATCGGGAAAGCATTTTCAATGGCATTAACCGGGTGGCAATTCGGCCGTAACTGTCCAGCAACGGTGGTAATCATCTGGAATACCTGTTTAAAGCCGTAGATACCGAACATTTCTTCTACCTGCACCGAACCTATGACGCAGGATTTACTGAGGTCATTCCGCACTAAATCCATAATCATCATGTTTTCGGCAATTTCTTTTTCATCATTTCGTAATTGCTCCCGGAGTTCTTGGTCCTGTTCCGGCGTAATGCCCCGCCGGATAGTGCCTTTTATAGGTTGGGTAAGCACTTTATTACCAGCCTTTTTAATAAAGCGCTCCGGCGAAGCGCCCAGCAAATATTTATCCTCCAGCTTTACATAGCCGGCAAAAGGCATGGGCGATAGTTGGTTCAGGCTTAGAAATAAAGCAAGCGGTTGTAGTTGTACGTTTTCAGCGTAAAATTCCAGGCAATAATTCATTTCGTATACTTCGCCATTAAGAATATCATTTTTAATATCTGCAATTGCCTGCAGGTATTCCGGTTTGCTAACCCGGGACTGCACTATTATGTTAGGGTTTGTAAATGACTGGGGTAGGGGAGAAGCCAGAATCTGATTTAAAATAGTGTTGACGTTATTTTTCTGACTATAAATACGGAAATAATCGGGTTGAAAGTGCAGGTAGATTTCGGGCTGGAAGAAACGAATAAGTGGAAATTGGAGAAAATCCGGATGTTGACTTTTTAGGCGCTCAATCTGGTTTTTAAGATCGTAACTGAGCAAGGTACATAAAATATTTTCGCCCTGGCTTTCTACCGCTGTTTTTAACTGGGTAAAAGCATCCGCTGAGTCAGCTATATTAATTTGCTCCTTACTAACAGCCAAGATGTTTTCGAAGCCATTGTATTTAAAAGGAATTTGGTTGTTTTCGTAAAAAGCAACTAACCGAAACTGATCTGCCCAATGTAATGCTTTGGCTTTTATATCGGCCGCCGAAACGGTTAATTTATCATAAAAAAAGCTTTGGCTAAACATGCCGCAAGATAAATGATGTGGTATAATAAGTTTTACTACTCCAGCAAAAAAATAGCAGTAAAAACAAGCCACAAAAAAAGGAATGGTAAACTACCATTCCTTTTCAACTTCTAACAACAGCTTATTGCTGACGTTATCTTATTTATGCTACTTTTTGCTCAACATCGGCGAAAATACGGCCGCAATGTTCGCAAACAATAATTTTTTTGTGGGAAGCAATATCCGATTGGCGTTGGGGTGGTACGGTATTAAAGCAGCCGCCGCAAGCATCGCGTTTAACCGCCACTACGGCTAAGCCATTCCGCACATTTTGCCGGATACGTTTATAAGCCATTAACAACCGATCTTCAATTACCTTAACGGCTTCTTCCC
>Ga0210040_10010769_pt1 | contig 10449 bp, 3 predicted proteins | sample CryGeyCG12114_NA_FD_185462 | JGI IMG/M metagenome (GOLD analysis project Ga0210040, IMG submission 185462) | Groundwater microbial communities from aquifer - Crystal Geyser CG19_WC_8/21/14_NA (SPAdes) (version 2) | ecosystem: Environmental > Aquatic > Deep subsurface > Groundwater | place: USA...
TTAGTTAGTTAGTGTCTTCACTCAGTCAGTCAGTCAGTGTAGGTAGGGAGATACATCGTGTGAAAAAAGATATGCCAGATTAAGATTAATACTAATAAAAAGAAGAGATGTGGAAAAAGGGTGCGAAGACAGTCTCTAGTATGCAAATAAATGGGGACACTACATGGGGTGAAACAAAAGATGCTCATGCATATTACTGCTTTTCACACATATCTATGTTGCACACACTGAGGGGAGACTTTTGTCCCAGTTTCTTGCAAATCACCGTGTACTGTTGGAGAGCCAGAAACAATTTTGTCTCTAATCTATTTGCATATTAATATAAATTCAAGATGAGTCAGAACTTCTGGTCCGGTAAGCTCACTCATAACATTAGTTATAGGAAGTTAGCTTTTATAAATTGTGAGTGGGGAGGGCGCAGGTGAAATTCTGTGTACGTATGCATAGTGAAATGAATGAAGCCTAATGCAATCACTATGATTCTCACCTTTCCCTCACTACTGTAACTGTAGCATTCTTAAATGAGCTTAGCGAATGGTTTTCAATGGAGACATGACAGTGACAAATAATTCTCTACTTATGATGACGACAAACTATATTCAGGCTTTTAGGGTTGGCTCCTTATGCTGCGAAATTTCTTTATGTCATCTCATGTTTCTAACCCTTGGTTGTGATGATTAGTCTTGGAAATTGGATCAAAATGTATGCATGTGTGAAAGGTTTTTTGTTTTTGTTTTACTTCAGCAGTAGTTATTCTAACTGCTTATTTGTTTAGTTAGTCAGTTTTATAGTTAGTGTTTGGATTGGGAAGAAGAAGACGTAAAAAATACCATTTGGTAAACCACGCTAGTTTAATGAGCATTGCCTGATAGTAAAATGCTACCAACAGAGATAATGGATGTAAAAGCCCTGTGTTTTAGTTACTTTTGTTTCTTATCCATGTATTATGTAGCTGACAGTGTTTTTTGTGAGTAGGCGCAAAAAGTAAACAAGTTGGCCGAGTCCCGGTACATAAATGAAGCTACTGGCACCAACAGACAATATCAATGTTGACCAGTGGATACTTTTCTAGAATGATTACCTTATTATTTTTCCATCCATCATAAATAGTTATATATGAGTAGAGTTGTTGGTTAGTTAGTTACCAACTAAAAGTAATGATTCTGGGGGCGGATGAAATGATAAGATAGTAAGTGATGAGTAAAAAAATGATTTTTTCCAAACCTTTCCAGCATTTCCTCATTAGGCAAATTATAAGGTAAAGTGGACCGGACTGACGGATATTCAAAATGTAATGTTTCCTTTGGCCTCAACATTTTTATAAGCTTAACAAGCTGATGGACAATTCAAGATTTGTAGGTTGGTGCTTTCTACTCACTCCAGGTGTTTTTTTGATAGCTTTTAATACGTTTTTAGTGTGTAAGAGGTGGAAAAGTCTGTGTGTGTGTTTTTCTATCCCATTCTTATTAAAGTGAGCAGGTTATGTGCTACATACAAGCATTGGTTAATGTCAACTTCCAGGGTTATAAACACTCTGATGTGCAAAGAATTTATGACAGACGGCAATACAAATTTTAAAAAAGTTAGAATAAAAAAAAAATAGACAAGAAAACAAGCACATAGCTATTTTTGAAACAATACTGGCTGATTTGTCCTTTTCTTATCGGAAAAATAATGGGATAATTATGTCTGTGATACTTTGACTTGACGCATCGATGTGTTCATTAACTTCATGTGATCATTTATTTTTGTAGTATGGTGACTATATTATTGAACTGAATAAATTGTGCCACCGAGCAATTTGTAATTAAAAGCATTGGTTATATCAATACGGCTTTGAATATAGTCATACATAACACAGGAGTTTTACTCATTCTCATTACTTTTCATTATATACTCATGAAAACGGGCAATGAGAATTGCACGTGAGTCAGAAGTTACAAATCCAATTATGTCAGCATTATTAACTAGACTAAAGCTAAAAATAATATATAGTGAAAGAGGAAGATTGATCTGAAATAAATTAGGCCAATTATCCCATACGCAAAGTATTATGATTATTGACCACATATTTAAATATAGAGCACGCTCAAGCTGACCGACTCAAATTACATATTCATGGAGCACCGATACTGGATATGGAATGAATGAAATGAAAGAGAAATTGTAAGTTTCCTTTTCCTCTCAATTTTGAGCATTTGATTGCACACTGCTGGCTACAAGATATGCTTATATGTGAGTGAAGACAAGTCCAACTAACTAAACTGAAAGTGTTATAGGGGAACGCCTTGGACTGATGATATTCCTCTTCCCGCTCACAACTGGATGCAAATGAGAATTCTGGGCACGTCCCAAATGCATTTTCTTCTGGAAGGAAACTTTACGTGTGTGTTTGCAACATTTCTTACATCATACCCCAAGAGGAAGGAGAATGGATGCGTTCTTCTCTGTATCAGTCATTTTTTTTTTATAACAACGCATGTTGTCTCTGCAAAATTGCGAACGAATATTTGTTCTTTTTTATGTATGTAAGCTGAAGAATTAAATTTCAAGTCTTAGTCCTGTATTGAGACGATTCTTTGATATTTTGTTTGGGGCAAAGAGAATATATTTTCAGCAAGAATTTGCTCAAAATTTGGACGCATAGAAAGGTTTATTTTAGTGACTAAATTTTCTTTTCTTCTGCAGTCAATACCTTTAGCGAGCTTTGGGAATGACAATAAGTATAATTGTAACAGCTTATCTCAAAAGTATGAAAATATGTTTGCTATTTGAACGCCGTAAAGTTTGTAGCTAGAAAAGCTTTGTAAATCAATATTAGTCTTCAGATTACAAAGCCTGTTCATTGGAAGAAATTGTCCGTCAAGAAGAATGATAATAATGATTTCTGCGCATAAATGAAGTAGTAAGTAAATAGGTAATAATGCATATAATTTGTTGCAAATAGATTAAACAAAACAATTATAAGAAATTGATGCAACATTATTATGTTTGCGTTGCTTTAAAAGTACCTTTGCAATCTTAATTATGAAACGCTCATGAAAAATGATAATTGCACACCCGAATGTCATGTACGTTAGAAAACGTCAAACTCATCATAACACAACCTAATGATTTTTTTATTTCTCATAACTTAGCAAGTACTTGACATGTTAAATTATGTAAAATCCACCAACTTGAACCATTACTACAACCTAGAGAACAAACTTACCAAAATGATCCCAAAGACTACAATGTTTTGCACCTACGCACAACTCACTTGCACATAAACAGCAATAATAATGGTAATCACCATATAATAATAAAGATTTAAAAAAACATTTTTACGAAAAAAATTCAAATCATCTATCGTCATTTACAAACTTTGGCGTGCTCAAAGCTCTAAACGTTTCCAAGAATGTGGTGAGCTCATACGTACATATAATTACCATTATCATTGAAATTAAACAGCTTAACAGCCTCGTGTTTAAACTTTTAAAAGTTATTACACTCATTCAAGGATTTCAGTTTTAAGGGAACGCTTGTGGATGTCATGCTCAAACATGTATTTACCACTTATTACTTATGCACAGTTGCGTCACGGAATTCTTAATAAAAATGTTCATACATGATTATCATATATACTTCAACTACGACCAACGTTGAATGAGTACCAGCCCAAAAAGTCAGTAGGAGAAAAACATTTCATTTATGCAGATGCAATAAAGGTATTTCATTCTCTTACAGTTAATGGGCGCAGTTGAGAAGAAAAAGTTCATCACCGCATACATATAACTTTTATCCATTTGCACGATGAACGTGCACATCATGTTAAAAGACTACACATAATTTCCTGATCCCTAAAACCTATAGACATTATTCTATGTATCCATAAAACTGCGTTGTTAGTTAGTTATAGCATTACACTAACACTATACTATTACATGCTAAATTCGCTTTGGTTTCAAAAGTGGTAACAAACACAATAGCTACAATGCCATTATTCGCTAAATGAGCTAGCCAACTGTATATTATGCACCACCCGTGCTACCTTAATGGCTATCGAAAGATAATTGGTGAAAGGCTAGAGCTAAAATATACATTTATGTGCTAAACAAAGTACGTAATGGCTAACTAACTATAAGGCTTGGGCAGGGAGAAACTGTAGATTACAATTCAGTCCATGAAAGGATACATTGGATTCACTAAATGGTCTATAGTTAATGGAGTAATGAGTAAACACATGAGGGTATGGGTGCATGTAGTATGTTGCATCGCCGCTTATTGCAATTTTTTAGTCTTTCTGTATGTACAGTAATATTCTCATTCAGCGCCTCACAAAAACCCATGAAATTGAATGTGTTTCACATGCAGGATTTTATACGTGCGCTCTTTTAGCTACGACTTTAGCTCTTTACAAGCCACACACATGTTAGCGCTACGTGCGTAACATTCAATTTTCATGAATTCAATTGTGAATTGGCTATAAACGTCGATATCACGGGGTTTTAGAGTTTCACAGGGTAAACACCTTCACACAGGGATGTAGATGTTCCTTTATTAAATCGTGCTACAGTGAATTGGAAAGAGAGAAAAATGGATGGACTTTTACAAAATTCATATGTAACTAACTATATAACAATCTCTCTGCCATGCACAATGGGTTGCCACCTGTAGTGATTGTTTGTTTGGGCAGCAGTTCCGAAAATGCATCGGGGAGTAAAAGATTCCTGTTTTCATGCTGTACGAACATGTAAACAGGGCTGTTTGGAAGGCATTAGACGGTGAATAAAAATGTGTAAAAATTGTGAAGCTAGAAAAGATGTAGCATTCAAGGATATTATTTTGAGCATCAGTTAAACTGGCCAAATGAATGTTTTTCACAGCCTTTGGAATAGATGTATACCATAGTTTTGAACATGCATGAACATACAAGCTAATAAAAGGAATAGACATAGACAGGCTTCCCACATTTTCTCAAGTTTATGCACATTTGTTTATCCGTAGGCAAATGAAGGTTATTAGGGCGCTCCTGTCATCTCTAATAAAATGGTGGCCGTCAAGTTATGCAATTTATGGAGGAAGTACGTAACGATATACGGGTTTCCGGTCCTAGTAAGTAAAAGTCTCAAAAAAATGTATTTACCCATAGGGCTAACTTTAACTAACTAACAAAGTTGGTATACTCGTGGATTAAAAATGGACAAAAAGCAAGTAGATTGATTACACACGTTAGTTAGTTCGTGAGTTAGAACTGTAACCCAATTAGAAAATGGTCACCGTATATGCTGTAATGAAACTGAAGAGCTGTTTAAGAAACCTAATGGTGAAATAATGCATAGTGATTAGGTGCGATAATTTATTATTGCTGTCTATACACAGTAGTATAGTATGGTAACCTGAAACCAGTCGTTTTTTGCCCACACAGTCTGTTGTGCATATGCTTGCCCAGTGACTTGAATGCGTAAAAAATGATACCACTTGCAGAAACAAGTATGAACGGCTTTCATTATTATTGATCCAGCAGTTGATTTCCAAAGTATAATGAGATGAGTTTCCGGTCACCACTTTTTGCTACCGATTCAGAAAGTTGCCAGAAGTCATACATTAAAGTAACAAGGACTGTGTCTCATGAATTTCAAGTGGCTGTGTGGATTGTTTGACCGACAAAAATGATTGAAAGAATTGCTCCAAGGGACAATTCCATTCATTTCCAGCCTGTTGTTTGTTTGCTCCAGTTTTAGTTGATATGCTAGTAGCTAACTAACTAAGCTGCATATTTTTTTAGAGGGCAGACTACTACATTTAATGTTGTACGGCGAATTAAGTGGGTCACAGAGAATAAAAAACCTTTCATTCAACACATCTGAGTGGGTTCTGGAAGATACCTTGTGGCGAAAGGCGCTCATTCATTGTTTAATAGCTTAATCTTGAATTGATCAATTTCATTGTTGCAGAAGTCTACGTAATGCGTATTAACATGGTAAGCGAATCAATAACCTTAGTGTACATATTTTAATGAAGATTGATTCAAAGAAAATTGGCAAAAAGAAGTTTTAACTTCATTAGTTCAACGTCGATCAAAGAAATTCGTATTCTGCATGTTGTTCGGAAATGATGGTCTGGGTCATCGTTGAGTAAATATATTCGCATTCTGGATCTGGATGAATTTCCGGGACTGCTTGAAAAAAAATTAAACTAAAAAATGATTAATCGCATCTTCCTATTCCCTTAAACCTTGATAGTTATAGTAGGAGTGGAAAATTGAAGGAAAGACCACCAAAAGTGCTCATCCCACCGAACGTATAACTTAACTAACCAAGTTTGGACCACGCTGATACTTTAAATATGGTAAGCAAGAATAATACATAAACTTTTATAGGTTTCCCCAAATTTCCTTGATAAATTGTCTGTTTGAACTCCTTAATTTGTATTACCTACCTACTACCTACCAAGTTAATGTATTAGTTAGTTTTAATAGCTTAATCTCTTGTACAGTCCATAACCATAGACTGACTTGAGGTCATGTCGAAATGTACAACAAAAAATGTTATTGTCACCGATGTTTTTTTTTCTCTCAAGTTGAGTAAGAATGATGAGGATAATTATTATGTAGTGATGCTGTGCATACAGGAATTAATATTCTACGAAAAGAGTTTTGTCATCTTTTTCTCCACATAGTTAATGTCATAATAGTCTCTGGTGACTTCTTTCTATGCCACAAGTTGGTGAAGTCTCCAGAATAATTTATTATTAGAACTCCACAGTCTCAACTCATATCATTTGAATATATCATGCTGACTTTTCAAATTTTCACTCCCATCAACAACATTGTGTGTTTTAGTTTGTATGTACAAGGGTCATAATTTCTCATTGTGGCTTTCCTTTACTGACTAGTATACGATGTCGACTGCGGCTTTATGTCATACTCTGTACCAGTGGATATGGCCATTTACTGTGTTTCTTTTTTCTTTACAAATCCACTCGTCTGTTGATAATGTGTGTTACGTGCAAGATGTACTAATTAACTGGCAGAAGAACATGAATGAATTAGGATGGTTATGTTATAAGGTTTGTAGATAATATGCAGAATGCAGACATATCACGGTGCAGTGGTATAAGGTAGAAGGTAGCCCTTGTAGTTAGTTTGTCTATAATGTTTGTATTCAATAGTTTAGCTAACCGCACTCAGTTTAGGATGTAAACTTTAGGCAGTAAGAAAGGTACTGTATTGAAATAGTGTAGTACAGTTCTAGTTAGAGGCATTTCAGTTCATTCATGGATTTTTTTAAGGGTTGGCGAATGAATAAATAAGGGATTTACTTTATTACGAAGCCGAAGGCGGAGTCTTAAAATTACTAGAAACGGGAGCGCCCTATGCTCCACATGTTAAATGGAAAATCACCTGAAAACGCAAGTTGGAATTTCTGTTAACACACTCTGTTTGGAACGGGGTAAAAGTTGTGTGCGCAGTTTTCAGACAGGTTTTAGAATAACCCCAACCGTGACCAAAATGGTTTAATTTTGTAATTAAATGTTTCAATTTGAAATGTTAAGGTAATTTTTTGGTCATCTGATCAGTTTACTGGAATAACTTGTAGTAGCATTATTGTTGGCGCGAAAATCAAAATGATGTTGATTGAAGATTCAATTTGCGATTGCAAGTTGGTAAGCAGAGAAAGACTAGCTGATGAGACTACCGAAAAACGATAAAACCCCTTATTATTATTACTGCTTTTTGTAATATTAATATAAATAATTCCTTATAACCCGGCTTCGTCGTAATACCCTCTTGCTGAGGTTTATTTCTTGTAAAGATTGTTTTTCATATTAATCCCCCTTTTACAAATTCCATAGCATACATTGCATTATAGTCTTTCATAACTTACTTTTGTGAAAGGCGAATTTGCAATGCCTTTTACGTTATTTCGACCATTTTGACACCATGTACTACAAAAGTTCAAATTTCAAACTGTTTGTTATTTTCACTCATTTGTGAAATAGCACTGGTATGCATTCACAAGTTAACTAATAATTTAGTCAGTGAGAACTACGAGAGTGAATAATGGGTTTGAGAGCAGAAATAACTCAATGTCCTGTAAATTGATTCCTGCAAAGTATACATTTTTCTTGACCAGTCATGCTCTCGTGCCCAAGACAGACTTGGATTAATTACCATACTATGGTAGATAAATTTTGCAAGGCGCTCGTCTGACTAATTGGGAAATCGCAGCTGGAGTCTAATTAGAACCCGTGACAGGGTCTGTCATTTCGTGCATTACCCTGGGTTCAACAAGATATCAAGACCAACCACACATTGTAAAGTCTATGCTTTATGGTGGCTGGCTGGTTTGATATAATTAGACTGGCCATTTAATAAAAAATCTTATCAGTAAGCAATTATAACGATTTTTTTCGCGAAAATTCACAAAAACAGCAGCAAATCCTTTGATGCAGCTACGTTATCTTAATTTTGCCGGTTCCTTTTTTTCTAACGTTTAAAAACAAACCAAAGCCAGCATGAAAATCCTTGTATACCTCTTAATTAATTTAACGTATGCTTAGCGTCTCATGCTCACATGTTGAAATTATGCAAACATTGCCCTTAATCTAGCACACAATAAATAACGCGGGAATGTGGAAACATTCGCTACATTTTTTTGCTGACAGACAGCAAACTAGACTATGATATACGCCAGTGTTATTTGCCACAAATTACAAATGTGACACATTAACTGGTTTGACAATTCCTACTGAATGCTAATCTAGTCAATTTGATAGTGCAGTTAAGTAAACAATGGTTTTTATAGAATTGGAAACACCAATTTCTCACCTGTTTTGCATACATGGGTAATAATTTTCTCCAAACGAGTGACAAGAGTTGTCTACAAAACACAAAACATGCAATCCCCTTTGTCAATCTGTTTTGCCGTCATTTTAATGCACTCACAAAGCTCGTATGTGAACAAAAGTCAACAAATCCTTAGCTTTGGGATTTCTACGAGTTAGTCAACTGTCTTCAACATTTTGAATTATGTTTCCTCTGTGTCCGTACCCTCTGGTTTTGTTTAATATGCTGCTCATACAAAAGGTGTGATAGCAAACCTGGCAGCGATTTGGGATCATGTACACATTTTTGTCACTTCTGTCGGCCTTTTGTTCCTAAAAGGAGAAATCCAATGATGAAAACTAGGTTTGATAATTATTTGCCCATTTAAGAAATTTCAGGAAGTGTTTATCAGATGTAGAAGTTTTTCTTTCGCTCTTTAGCTGTACACCCTGTGTTTAGCAAGCACAATGAAAATTTGTTGATGGGGGGACTATTTATTAGTCACTGCCATTTATCAATGGTAGCCCGACTGTGTTCTTTTCACTTGATTTTAAATCAGAACAGTTATACGTTGGTATTTTCACTGGTCTAGATGGAGAGATGACTCAAATGTCCGGTTCATTTACATCTATATTATGATTTTATAAGCAACAAACTAAAAAATTTCATCCGTCGTGCTAAGACTACAAAAACCAATGAACAAATGCGTGTTTTCTGTTCATATTTTTTAATTGCTGAAAAATGGTAAAAGTTGAATCTGGTATTTTGATTTTTGAAGCTACTTTACCAATGTAACTCAGCTCATTTTAAATATTGCTCAAAATTCTCGTTTCTAATTCAAGGTTTTGCATTTATTGAAATCATTTGAAAGTAATCTACAAGTTTTGGGGCACATTACATATAGTACATGCATGATTATGGGTGAAACAGTGTGATCCAAAGCCGCACAGCAAACCTGAATGCATCCAATAACAATGAAAGAAAATGAGCCACTTAAAAAAGCATCTTCACTTCGTAAGCTACATAGCTTAAGTGAATCCAGTGACCCATTTTTGGATCATTAAGTGTATTCTTGTGGGCTAGTTTCACTGATGATGGACAAACGTTATCAATATTACTACCTACAGCTTACCGTGTATATTTTTTGTAAGAAAAAGCCAAGAATTCAGTAGCAGCATCTTTCGGTCATTTGATAGTGAGCAAATACAATCAACTAACTAACTAGACCACAACATTATGTGATACCTCAAATTTCATAAAATCAAAATGTTCTACGTAACTATGTATTACATACAACATGAACCTGATTGTCTCCACAGTACAAATCTTCTATTCCTGTCTACTCGCTTGCTTACAACATACAGGTTCATCTAACTGCCATTATCTTTTTCTCCACTTTTTATCTAAGAATCCAATTTTCCCAATCTCAATGATCCTCTTTTATCTCAAATGACGGTAATAATGAGCAACAGTCTAGAATCTACGAGCAATTCCAACCTCACTATCTTTTCTTACCTGTTCTCAAAGTAGAAACCTATGTTGTACAGTCTCACTCTTTTTAATAACAAACAACAGAAGCGGCTACTCGTGATAATAATATTGTTGCATGATAAACAAGTCCGTCTAGTTTCCGTCTTAAA
>Ga0210040_10010770_pt1 | contig 10449 bp, 9 predicted proteins | sample CryGeyCG12114_NA_FD_185462 | JGI IMG/M metagenome (GOLD analysis project Ga0210040, IMG submission 185462) | Groundwater microbial communities from aquifer - Crystal Geyser CG19_WC_8/21/14_NA (SPAdes) (version 2) | ecosystem: Environmental > Aquatic > Deep subsurface > Groundwater | place: USA...
TACAAGTGGTTGCGGTGCAAGTCATGCGGGCATTCCATTTACCTGCCAGGGCCAGATAAGTACTATCAGCCGGCTGTTGGGTGGTACTGTCTGGTTGCTGCGCTTTGGCAATTTGTTGTTCCCGGTTAGTTAATTCTGCTTCTTTTAGCTGCAGGTTTTGTTCTTTCGCTATTAACTCTTGCTCTTTTTGGGCCAGTTCGGCTTCTTTTTGTTGTACCGATGTTTCCCGTTCGCGTATGCCGCAGCCGGAAAATAAAACAGGAATAATAAAGAGTAAACCGAAAATCCATCTCATGAGCAATAAGTTAAATACAGGGTAATTTCGATAAAAAATGGTATAATCAACAAAAGTAGTTCTTGCTTCGGGTAGCCTGAGCTATTGGTAACAGGCACGATATACCCAGCTTAATGGCAGAAAAACACCACTTGCGGTTTAAGAATAATAATTTATAATTTACGACAAAAATTATAAATTCTCTAGCCTGTAACTTTTAGTTCTCCTCAACATTACTACATTTAAAGTAGAAGTGTTACAAACTACGTTGCTGCCCCTTATTATTACGGGTATTTAGGCCCTGGCCATCGACTGCTTGATTGCTTAAAACATTAGTTATAGATTACTGCATAAAAAAGCAATTGTTATAGCCTTTTACTTTTTTGGGCCGTAGGATTAATACAAACCAAGAAACAGTAGCTATGCCAACCAAAAAAGAAAACTCAAAAAAAGAAGATCCCTGCTGGGAAGGTTACGAAAAAGAAGGTATGAAAACCAAAAGCGGTAAAAAAGTACCTAACTGCGTTAAAAAAGACAAATAAAATACTGGTTAACATTGCAATAAGAATAGAGCCACTTGTAAACAAGTGGCTCTATTCTTATAAAAGAATTTTAAAGGACTTTAATTACGAAAGATTTTGGGCGATAACATTACCATCGTTCATGTAACTTTTGCCTTAAAAAGGCAGTTTATTAGAACGCTAAATATTTTTTAAATTTCATTGCTAAAGCTATCGTACTATGAAAAAAATCTTTCAAACCATTGCCTTTGCTTTTATCATGTTAATTTCATCTTTATCCGTAAGTGCCTCTACCGGTGACTTAAATAAAGAAAAAGTGCCAACCGCCCTCACTGAACAACGTGCACAGGAAATTGAAGCCCGGGTAAATGAAATTAACGAAATGGATAAATCGCAACTTTCCAGAGCAGATCGTAAAGCTTTGCGCGGAGAATTAAAAGCCCTTAAGAAAGAAGCGCAAGGAGGCGGTATTTATCTGTCATTAGGTGCAGTTATCATTATAGTTCTTTTATTAATTATATTACTGTAAACCATTTTTTTAAGCTTATCACCTAGTAGTTGGTGCATTGCTTTAAGGGCTGTTCTTAGCCATACCGGGACTTACCGTGTTTCTGCCTATCAGGCAGAAACACGGTAAGTCCCGGTTTTCATTCCGCGAAAAACACCCGTTTTACCCGCGGGCTTACATTAGTTAATAATTCATAAGGAATAGTACCTATTTTGTTGGCCATTTCCGTCAGGTTCAGGTTTTCTCCAAATATTTCTACGGCATCGCCAGCTTTCACATCCAGGCCGGTTACATCTACCATGCACATATCCATGCATACATTGCCAATAATGGGCGCCGACTGTCCGTTTATGAGTACTTGCCCGGTGCCATTACTAAAGCGGCGGTCGTAGCCGTCGGCGTAGCCAATAGCAATAGTGGCTATTTGTTTGCCCGTGTCGGCTTTGCCTTTGCGGCCGTAGCCCACGGTATCGCCGGGCGCAATTTGTTTTACCTGGGAAACGGTGGTTTTCAAGCTTCCTACTGTATGCAGGTTTTCCTGTTCCTGTCCGCTAGCTTCTACGCCGTATAAGCCTATGCCCAGACGTACCATATCTAGTTGGTGTTCGGGAAACCGCACAATACCCGCCGAATTTAAAATATGTTTCAGCACCTTATAACCTAAGCCTTGCTCTAGTTGGTCCGCCATGTGCTGGAAACGGGTTATCTGCAGCTGAGAGAAATTGTTGTGTAGCGCTTCGTCAGCGCCGGCCAAATGGCTAAACGTACTTACTACTTGTACTTGTGAACTAAATTTTAGTCTTTGAATTAGAGCTGGTAAGTCTTCTTCGGTAAAGCCCAAACGGTGCATGCCGGTATCGAGCTTAATGTGAATATTTAAAACTTTAGGTGCATTTTTCGTAACTGCCAGGCAAGCTTCCAGTATTTCGGGCGAATATATTTCGGGCTCCAGGTGGTACTGCTGTATTTTGGCAAAGGAATCCGGCGACGGATTCATGACCATGATGGGCAAGGTAATACCGTTTTCGCGGAGTTGCACGCCTTCGTCGGTGTAGGCCACGGCCAGGTAATCTACCCGGTGAAACTGCAGTAAATTGGCTATTTCGTAAGAGCCGCTGCCGTAAGCAAAAGCTTTTACCATTACCATTACTTTGGTTTCGGGCTGTAGTTTGGCGCGGTAATAATTGAGGTTATGCACCAGCGCATCCAGGTTTACTTCCAGCACTGTGCCGTGCACTTTCTGCTGAAAGGCCGCTACTATTTTTTCAAAACAAAATACCCGCGCACCTTTTACCAGGATGGTTTCGTGTTGAAAGTTATTCGGCTCAAAGTGGGCCAGAAAATCGTCGGTAGCCGAAAAAAAGTAACTTTCTAACCCAAATTTTAGTTGGTGCTGACTTATCTTGGGCCCAATCCCGATTAATTTGTCTAAAGGCTTATCTTTTAGGATGTCGGCTACCTGGCTATAGAGGGTTTCGTCGTTTAAGCCGGACTGCAGCAAATCCGATAAGATCAAGGTTTTGGGGCCCTGCCGTTTTTGGTTTAGTAGTAAATCTAAAGCAATGGAAAGACCGGCTAAATCGTTGTTATAGGTATCATCAATAAGGTAACAGCCGTTAATGGCTTCTTTCATTTCCAGGCGCATGGCTACCGGCTGTAGTTTATGCAGGCGCTGCTGAATTTCGGCTACCGGTAGTTTTCGCCACAATAAAACCGCCAGACAGTGCAGTATATTTTCTACGGAAGCCTCATCGGCAAAAGGCAAAACCAAGGTGTGGTCTTCTCCTGCAAACCGGAACCGAATAGTTGTTTTATTGCCCACGATACGGCTTTCCAGCACCTGCACACTGGCTGTCTGGTGCCGCGACCAGGTAAAAACGGGCAGCCCGGCCGCTTGTACGGCTGAATGTATTTGGGTATGATCAAGACAGTAAAACAAACACGAAACATCTTGGAATAGCTGTAGTTTTTCTTGTATTTTTTGTTCTAATGAAGCAAAACCTTCGTTATGGGCCGGACCAATGTTGGTAAATAAACCAAACGTGGGTTGTATAACGTCCCGTAGGGTTTCCATTTCGTGGGGCTGAGAAATACCGGCTTCAAAAATGCCCCAGGTATGCATTTCGTTTAGTTGCCACACCGATAAAGGCACCCCGATTTGGGAGTTATAACTGCGGGGGCTTTTGGCAATCAGTTCATCGGGACTTAACAACTGCGCCAACCACTCTTTTACAATGGTTTTGCCGTTGCTGCCCGTAATGCCCATTACTGCAATTGAAAACCGCTGCCGGTGAGAAGCCGCTATTTGCTGCAGGGCCGTCAGGCTATTAGGTACTTGCAAAAAGTTAGCTTCCGGAAAAGCAATCGGTAAACTAGCGGCATTTTCAATGCCCGGAATATCCTGGATTTCTTCTACTATAAATTGCCGGACCCCTTGGGCGTATAAAGCGGATACATAGGCGTGGCCGTTATTAAAAGCGCCTTTTATGGCAAAAAACAAAGAACCGGCCGGACGCCCCATTTTCCGGCTATCGGTAAGCAGGTACTGCACCGGTTGGGGTTGTACATACTGCAGGAGGGAACCTTGGGTAATATCGGCTAAATCGGCAAAAGAAATCATAAAAGCAGGTAAATTATATGGTAAAGGTACAAAATCAGAACAGGAAATGCGGCGGTTGGCCGTGCAAGTATCTGGTAACTTATAACCTTTCTCTACCGGTGTACGATACCACTATTACGTTTACTTTAGGTTTAATACAGGTTTACTATGAAAACCGCTTCCGGACAACCGTTGAAACAAAAGCTGTACGATATTATTTTTAAATCCGACACGCCGGCAGGTAAGCTTTTTGACGTGGCGCTGTTAGTACTTATATTATTAAGTGTGCTAACCGTGATGCTTGAAAGCATGGCTAGCCTGCAACAAAAATATGCCGCCTTGTTTCATACGGCCGAATGGTGGTACACTATTATATTTACGTTAGAATTAGTTTTGCGCATCTGGGTGTATCCCAAGCGCCACCGGTATCTCTTTTCTTTTTTCGGTATCGTAGATTTGCTGGCTATTCTACCTACTTATATCAGCCTGATTGTGCCGGGTACGCAATATTTTATGGTTATCCGGGTGTTGCGGCTCCTGCGCATTGGCCGCATTTTTAAACTAACGCATTTCCTAAAAGAAGCCAATATGCTTTCGGGAGCTTTGCGGGCCAGTTTACCTAAAATTTTAGTGTTTATCGGTACGGTACTCACGCTGGTAATGGTGATTGGTTCGGTGATGTACGTGGTAGAAGGCGGCGAAAATGGCTTTACCAGTATTCCCAAAAGCATTTATTGGGCTATTGTTACCCTCACCACCGTTGGCTACGGCGATATTGCCCCGCAAACAAATTTAGGCCAGTTTCTGGCCGGCTTTGTGATGTTACTGGGCTACGGCATTATTGCCATACCTACCGGTATTGTAACCGTAGAAATTTCCAACGCCGGGAAAGCTGGGCGCCAGCGGGTTTGTACCGCCTGTAGCAAAACAGGCCACGATCCGGATGCGGCTTTCTGCAACGCTTGCGGTACGGCTTTACCACCCGTTCCCAGAGCCTAAACTTTGTGCTGCCTACTACCAGGCGTTTATGCTGATTTACTTAGCGAATGAGTTTTGAATGCCTTACCTTTGCCGCCTTATTTAAATGCGCGTAACATCTTGAAACCGAACAAATATTACGGGGCCGCTATTGCGGCTTTTACCATTTGGGGCTTTTTCCCGCTGGCCTTAAAAGCGCTTACCCATTACCCCAGCGAACAAATATTGTATTTCCGGATTTTGTTTTCGGTTGCGTTACTGTTTGTGGTTAGTTTTATTTTCCGGCGCCATAGTTTACACGAAACCTATCAGCAATATAAAAACAGTCCTGTTCGGGAGAAGCGCCGGTTTATCGGGTTAAACATTCTGGGTGGATTATGCCAGACCCTTAACTGGTTTGTATTTATTTACGTTATTAACCACATCAACATCCAGACCGGCTCCTTTTCATATTTGCTTTGTCCGATTATAACGGCCTTGCTGGGCTTTGTTATTTTAAAAGAAGAGTTGAAGCCCAACCAGTGGCTAGCCATTGGCCTGAGCTTAATAAGTTGTTTTTTATTGGGTTCCGGTTCGGTTAAAAATTTGCTTTTTAGCCTGGTAATAGCCTTTTCGTATGCCTTCTACCTGATTATACAGCGTGTATTAAAAGAATACGATAAGTTGGTGTTGCTTACTTTGCAGCTAACGGTAACTTTTATATTGCTCGGTCCTTTTTACCAGTATTTCAACGCGGATCATGCCTTGGGCATTGATCTTTATTTCTTCGGGATCATTCTGCTCATTGCTTTGGCGTTTACCATTATACCGCTGTTCCTGAATTTATTCGCTTTAAAAGAGCTAAAATCCGGCACCATTGGTATCCTGATGTACATCAACCCGATCATTAACTTCATTATTGCTTTTTTGTACTTTGGTGAGCAAACCAGTACCCAGCAAGCAGCCGCTTATGCTTTAATCTTCTTTTCCGTGATTATTTATAACCTCAACTTTAAGAAAAGAGCAGTACCCATAATCGGTTAAGCTGGCGTTATCCGCAATATTTTAGATTAATATTACTTAATCTTTTTTTACGTTTTGCAGGGTAGAGTTAGTTTTTTTATCGGAGGTTTCGATGATACTGAACTTGCCATTGGTTTCCAGTACAATTGCTTCTACTTGATCTAGCGAAAGAATACCCTGGTTACGAGCCGCTTGTAACAGTTCATCTTTGCCAATTCTTTCTTCCTGCATGGCTTTAGCTCTAAATTCACCCTGTATAAATAACAAGCGGGGCTCCGACTTTACTAACTTGTTTATAAAGGGAACGCGTACATAAAACCAGGATATTATAAATTGCAGTAAGATCAGGAGCGCCAACCCCGTTACCCCTTCTGCCAGCGGCGTATCTTTCGATAATAAAGCCGTAGCCAAAGTAGAACCCAGGGCAACGGTTACTATAAAATCGAAAGCGTTCATTTGGGATAACGTACGCTTTCCCGATAGCCGCAGCATGATGATTAACGCCACATACGTTAGGGAACCGGTAAGGAGTATCTTTATGATTTGGGACAGGTTATCGAATAACATAACAACATTATTTAGCTTATTAGATAATATATTTAGTCGGCCAGCACAAAATGGCCATTTTGATTGGGCGGGCGCAGTATCTAAACGTAATTGCTTATAATAGCTTCGTGAACCTGCTGCGATAAGCGGTGCAGCACCGGCGCAGTTGTGTGTTGTTGGAGCTGCCCTAAAACCTGTTTCATGGCCTGTTGCACCAGTCGGTCTTCTTTCCCGTAATCCCAGATCGGCAGTATACAAGCCGCGAAAACTTCTTCAAAGCTTCTTGCTTTTATAATAATGCGAACGGTGCCCTGTGCATCTTTTATATTTTGTTCCGGAAAATGCTGCGACCGATAAGCCAGCAAATCGGCTAGGGCATGCAAACTGATGATGGCGGTGCCCGGATCGTTTATACCAGGACTCAGGGCTTTTACCGCTACTTCTGTTAACTGTCGGAAGCCATAGAAATAATTAGTGGTAATGTCTTCTCCAATGTGCATATTAACGGCCACCTGCAGTTTTTCCAGCAACTCTTTTGGTATTGTTTGCCTATTACAAATACAGCATAAAGGTGTATCTTTTAAAATAAAGGTTTCGGTAGGATAAAGAAAAGAGATCACCAGGTTCTCCTTTTCGCACAATTTCAGGAGGCTTTTTTCTTCGAACCCCTGAAAAATATTAGAAGTTGGGGCCATTACCTGTAAGCCGGCGGGTAAAATATTTACTTTTTCCGGTTCTACTTCATATAGACAACTATGCCGGAGCGATTTATTGGTTTGGTCGTAAATACGGGCAATAATGGTGTCGTATTTAACCGATTGCGTAATATAATGCAGAAAGTAGATAAACAGGAAAATATCTAGGATAGTGAGCAAAATCAGGAAATATGTGCTGATGGCAGGCACATGAATGCCCGAATCTACATCGCGGATGGTACTCAGCAGGAATAGCGCGTACACAATGGTACCAATATAAAACCCCAGCACCACCTGCTGAAAACGGTTGCCAATTAGCTTGTCTAACACCCGGTTACTTAACTGGGAGGCCGCCTGGTTTAAAACAATCATCACCATCGAAAAGCTAAACACGGTAAGCGAAATAATGCCGGCCGCCACCGTAGAAATAATGCTGCGGGCCGTGCTGGCATCTTTCAGGCGGAGCCACGATAATTGGGCTTTCAACTCTTTTCCGGTATCCGAATAATCAAATTCCAGCATGAGCCAGGAAAGTAACAAAAAAGAAAGAGCCGTAATGGCCGGGAAGAAGGCAATGCTCTCCAGGGTTTGGCTAACCTTTTCTTTCAGCCATTTTATAATTTTATTCATCAGGATGAAACATTAGCTGGACATAACTATCAGGACACAAATATCAAGATAGCCTATCCATTAATTTATTATTTTATAAGTGGATGTTCATGCATAATCCCCTGAATAATAGGTCGGTGAATTTTATCAGGAGAATGCTTCTTTATCTTTATAATTATTGATTTAAAGATAAAAACTAACAATTAATCACTAACAACTACTACAAAGTATCCGGTGCAGGTTCATTGGAGCCTTTTGCCGGCGAATTTATTGGCTGCGGTATCCCGGCCGGGTCTATGAGTTGTACTTGCTGCCGCGGATAAACCGGTATAATTTTGTTCAGATATTCCGGCTTACTTAGTTCCTGGGCAATCCGGAGGGTGAGTTCGCTTTTCCATTTACGGCGTTCCCGGGCACCCACCAGGTAGCGGATATTTAAATTGGTCCAGGAATCTTCGGTAGACAAGAAAACCTGGGGTTTATCCGCAATTTTATCTTGCAAGCCGGCTTCCTGCATCAGCTGGTAATACTGATGGGCGGGCTGTTCCATATAAGTACCCAGTAAATCCTGAGCCGTTTTGTCTAGAACTTGCAGCGCTAAAGGCAAATCCGATTCGTTTGCGACACTTACCGGAAGTTCATCCCAGACGTAAGGAAAATCGCCGGTCAGGTTAATAACGGTGCCGGTCAGAATTTCATTATTCGGGAAAGTAACCATGCGGCCGGTGGGCTGTTCGGCGTTTACGTAGCCGGCCTGGTAAGGCGAACCTATTTCCCAGACCGTGGTAGTAAGAAAATCAATCCGGTAAACATCGCCAAAAACTTCGCCTACCCTAATCCGGTCGCCTACCCGGTAGTAGCCCTGAAAAGAGTTAAGCAACCAACCGGTAAAGCTTTCGATGGGCGTTTGCAACGACCAGGATAAAGCCAAACCGATCAGGCCCAAAGAGCCCACCAAAGCCCGGATATCACCGGCCATCACACTTAAGGCTACGCCAATGGCCAGGAGCCAAACCGCTATCGAAACCAAGGAAATAATGGCACTGGAACTATGCCAACTACCAATTAATTTTCGAAGCAACTTTTTAAGCAGCCAAGCTATTACCCAGGCCAGCAGTAAAGCTGCCAGCGCAATGAAGAATTTAGGCAGATTATAGAAAAAGCTATTCCAGAGATTCCCCAGGGCGCTTAAAGCTTCATCGGTAGCTTCTTTACTAGACAAAACAGCTGTGCTGTCAGTTGCAGGCGAGGTCAAGCTGTCGTTTGGATTAACCGTATTTAAGGAATCGGTTAAAGTTTCGCTTTCCAAGGTATCCTGCGCCAGGCCCGCTTCTCCGGGCGAAATCATTAACAAAATAAACCCGGTGATGGCCACGGCCAGAATAGAAGCCTGCCGGAAATTCTTCAGTCTGTTCTCCGCCCCTTTTACCAACGATCCGGCTTTAGCTTTTTTTCTTCTGGTGGTTCTTCTTCTGGAATTTGTAATTCTGGAATTTACAGTTCTGGAATTTGCAACTCTGGTTGGTTGGTATCGGGAGCTTCGCGACGAAAGTGACTTTGCCGGCGAATTTCTTCTTTTGGGGTTAAATAAAGGCATAGGTAATGGTTAGCTAATGTTTAAAGCATTCTGCTTTACAGTTAGGCCAAGGGCAGCGGCAACTAAAGTAAGAGATTAACTGGTCTATACGGGATAAACTACCAGAATGGGTAAAAAGGCCTTACCTGATGAATGATTAGCCAATTTAAAAGCCGATGCTACTGAAACTACATGAAATATGTTTAGTGCAGGTAATTACTTCCGGGCCTGCTAAACCCGGTACTAAGTATAAAAAATCAGCATCAGGTATGGTACTTTAAATACTTTTAGCTCACTTTGTTTATGCTGCGGAACATTCTTTGCTTTATGTCATTTAGCCAGGAAAAGAAATCTAACCTAAAAAAAAATAAAGACAGTAAAAATGCAATTATTGTTGTTTCTATCTTCTAAATTACCAGCTTATGAAAAATATAATCTTGTTTGCTACTACCCTGCTTCTCTGGGGACAATGCCGGCCCAAAGAAATACCGCAAGCCGCCAATAGCCTGGATAAAGAACTTCGGATTACCCTAAACCAGACGATACCGCTTACCGGTAGTAACCATACTGATTTGGGAAAAATAACGCTTGTAAACCTGAATGATAGCCGGTGCCTGGCCAACGCCATGTGCGTACGGCAAGGAGCCGCTATTACTACCTTTAGTCTGGAGGCGGGACTTGGTAACCAGCAAAATGGGCAATTATTTATTGGTGATTTTATGCCTAACGATGTGCGGAACAAGCGTAACCTGACGGCGGACACTATGCTGGTGCAGCTAAAAGATAAAGAATCGTATCAATTAATCCTCAAAGACGTCCGGCCGTATCCGGGCACCTCATCTGAGCCTGCAGAGGTTACTTTCCTGCTGAAAAAGCCATAAAAAAAGGCCTGGATTACTCCAGGCCTCTTGCTACTGAATCAACGTTCTCAACGTTCATTTCGCCGAACTGATCGGCTTGAGCTTTTGTTGTCGCGGTATCCCCAATAGGGGCCGGACGGGGTTTGGCTAAGTTAGGATCATCGCCCACAATGGCTTCGGCTGTTCCTTTTTCTCCTGCCGGATAATCTTCGCGCACGTTCTTTTGGTCGGAAGAGCAACTGGTAACTACCAGCAGCGCCAGACCTAAGGATATAGGCAAT
>Ga0210040_10010771_pt1 | contig 10448 bp, 7 predicted proteins | sample CryGeyCG12114_NA_FD_185462 | JGI IMG/M metagenome (GOLD analysis project Ga0210040, IMG submission 185462) | Groundwater microbial communities from aquifer - Crystal Geyser CG19_WC_8/21/14_NA (SPAdes) (version 2) | ecosystem: Environmental > Aquatic > Deep subsurface > Groundwater | place: USA...
ACCACTTCCTCTCCTCCTCACTCGCATAACACGTCGCGCCGGCCCCGACGATCATCTTCCGCCTCTCAAACCCGGCCTCGGCGAACCACTTGTGCACCACCCTCCCCACAGGCATGGGCGCACACGCATTCCCGACCAACATGCGCGACATGGCGTCGTTGAAATGGCGCACGTGGGGTGTCCAGTGGAAGCTGTCGGCCTCGCGGGCGGCGTAGATGCCGTCGGGCTTGAGCAGGCGGCGGATCTCGCGCAGCGCGGCCGCGTGGTCGGGGATGTGCAGCAGCGTCTGGGACGTGTAGATGACGTCGAAGGAGGCGGCCGCGAAGGGCAGGCCGGCCGGCGAGAGGATGTCGCCCGCCGTGAAGGTCAGGTTCGGGTAGCTGGACGGCGGGTGCAGCGACGAGGCGCTCGCGACCACGGCGTCCGAGGCGTCGAGCCCCGTCACGTGGCCTGAGGGGAGGTAAGTGCAGAAGCCTGAGGTGATGGTGCCGGGCCCGCAGCCGATGTCGAGGAGGTGAAAGTGTGGTTGGAGGTGTGGGAGGAGGAAAGCGGCCGAGTTGGAGACAGTGCGTGAGGCGTGGGATCTTAGCTGGTGTGGTTTGTTAGTTCGCGAGCAGGGCAAGCGGTTGTGGCCTGCTGGGCGGAAGATTTCTCGGCGTTCGCTCATGGTCGGGACTGGGGGAACTTACCACAGTTTCAGAGTGGCCTTGCGTGTACGTAGACTTCGTGTGAGGGGAGGCATTGTCTGAAGACATACTGTTGGTACGCGGGCTAAGACGTGTTTCTGGGTTTGTTCTGTGATCGGTTTCGCCGTTGAACAGGCTGTTGTTTTGCTGCGGTATGAAACCTCAGTCTGGATGTTGGCAGGGGAGTTGTCGGGCCACGGGGATCAGTGTCGTTATATCAGTCTGGATGTTGGCAGGGGAGTTGTCGGGCCACGGGGATCAGTGTCGTTATATCACGTCAAAGTGGGAAACAACCGAATGATATCCTTAACACTGACTCATATTAAAACTAGTACTCGAACTTGAAAACCTCTCGGACATAAAAGAGCCGGAGTTTACCAAATAAAGGCGAAGTGACGTTCCAGTTGTTGATCAGAGACATGGTGTCGGTCGTTTTTCTACAAAACGCCCAATCACAGTCCATCTCGTGTCCGAGGGTCTAAGACTCGCATGAACTGAACTAAACATGAATCAGTTGCCACGCATGTGATATGGTGCCTGGTACGTGACGCGGACGGGTATTCGGGTGAAAAACAACACGAGCCGGAACGCAATGTTGTGAGACCTGGCGTGTGTGTATGTGACACGAATGCTATGCATACGATGTCGTTCGACAGTGCTGCGATAGTATATGGGTGAATTTGCAATAATAGTACCCGCCTTGACTCTTGGTTCTTGATACACACTTTCTGCACTGCGGCGCAAGGACCCACTCCATCCGTTTCGGAAGCCCCTAATTAGCATCAACCCGTCTCAAGTATTCACAGTACAAGTACTCCTAGTCTTGCACACTTTCAGTCTACCTTGAAACAATTTAATCTGTTCAAGTTCTTCCCACAGCGACGCTGGCTTGTCCTTTAGGTCCTTTCCATGTTTATCCCGTAGACGCTGACCATTCCATCATTGGAAGTGATAATAATAGATTTTCTTCGTCGAGTTCTTCGAAACTAAGTCCTGGCGTACCTACCTAGGTACTTGTGGGTGATGGCCTAAGTCGATAGACGTCGGAGCCATAAGTACCTAGGTGATTACTTCCGAAAAGAGGGTGGTCCCTTTTTTACTAGCACACGTACCTACATTCATTCGGTCCTCATTTTTCGATAGTGGAGGACGAAATGGCTAAGAAACGGCTGGGAGGAGTTTACGACTACCTTGGTTAGTACACCTTCTAGTTACAACTAAATAGTCTTTAACTCGCGAGAGCCCTAGATTCGGGTTATCCATCACGCCGGACAGATAGGAACGTTTGGCATAGTATACACACGGGGAAGCTCACTAAATATGAATAAGATTCGTCAAGAAACGGCTACGGGAATAACGAAAATTGTTATTGTTACATAGAAATGGTTCGACCTATTGAAACCGTTACCATTGACGCCACGTAAGGACGTAAAAGTCGCCTCTGCGCTCCACTCTACTGCACCAGCCACATTTAGTAGATGCGCACTCCGAGGCCGTTGAGGTTGGTGTCAACACTTCTCTTTTAGGCACTGCTTGTGCCGTTGGTCGTGGCAGCGGCTGCGGCAGCCTTGCACTGCGGGTTTCCGTAACTCAGGAGCCATGCAGCGTTGTTGAACTCGGCGTAGTTGGTCTGGATCTGCTTCTTCTCGTTCATGACCATGTAGTTGATACCAGCGACTGGGACATTTGCTCCAACACCTGGGAGAAGGAACCATCTCCATGTGATGGAGTGGCAGTCGTGCCAGATGTTGAGGGTCTGAACCTTCTGGACTGGTGCTTGAGAGCCCTGGCCGTAGATGAAAGCCTGCTTGCTGGGGAAGGTGACGGTCTGGAGGGTGATGTTGGCCATGAAGTTGATACTGTCTGATAGATCGGTGAAGTCGTCTGCCAACAAAGTGTTGGCGAGGGCCGTGTTAAAGTTCTGGCCAGTGTGGGTCAAGAAGTCAATGAAACCGTTAACGACCTGAGCGGCATCCTCATCGGTGATGCAGGTGCTGGGTGTAGCAGATGCAACGGCGCTGGCAGAGCTGGCAGAGCTGGCGCTCTTGGTAGCAACCGATGTAACGGTTACAGTGACAGTGGCCTTTGCTGGGCAGACTGATCCGCTGGCAATGGCAGTCACAGTCTCGGTCTTAGCAGAGCATGAGGCGCCGTTACCATTGCTAGCAGTTGGAACGGCATAGACGGTCTTGGTCGTGGTTGTAGGAGCTAGCGTCGTTGTCTTGACATCGGTGAAACCGAAGCATGCGCACGCAGAGCTATAGGCCGAGGTGGCGCAAGCGCTGGCGTAGTTGGGAACCTCGTTGGGGCAGACGGTAACGGAGGCACGCTTGCTGTTGGCATGCCAGTCTTCCCAGTTGCCGGAAGAGGTGAGCGTGACAGTAGAGGTACTACAAACATCAGCTTTCGTGTTGTGTGCAAGACAGCAGTCTACTTACATAGCTGGTGGTGTCACTGTGGTCGCAAGGAAGCTGGCACAGTGCTGGCCACGGAGCTTGTCATCACCAAGAGCAGCCTTGCCTGTAACGGCAGCCAGGCACGAGTCTGCAGTGCATTGACCAGCACGAGCGTTGAATGGATTGGCAAAGGCACCGCCAACGAGTGCCAAAGGCACGGCAATTGTGAGGAACTGCATTATGAAGCTTGTGTATGAACGAGTGGAACAGGTTAAAGAACCTTAAGGACGACGAGCTCGAAAAGAGTGAACGATTGAAAATTCAATCAAGTGTTGCTGCAATTGTACAGGAGGTGTAGTAGAACAACAGGGTCATCCTGAGGGTGCTAGGAGTACTTATTCGAATTTTGTATCTTGCCCCTCGGCGCTTGAGCATCGCTCTCTCGAAATCACCCGTCAGCCACGAAGGCGGCCTAACACGAGGGCGGACTGCTGCAACAAGCCTCGTAGTTCGCAGAAAGCGGAGACTGGCTCGGCTCAGTAGCGAGTCACAAGGGTGGAAAACAGTCAGTGTCCCCAGAAGAAAGATGGGACTGACCTGAACGGCGTCATGCTAGCCTCATTACACGTCTGGAAAAGGAGACGGGTGCCAGATCAAAAGGAAAATTGGGGTTGGCACGAGCCGCAGTATGGTTGACAGCCGTCTTTGGTAGGCGACATCAGATTAAAATTATGATTCAACAGCATAATTAGTCACCAGAGGCATAAAAGTCGACACTTCCCAGCTCTTCTCCGGTCCCGAGATCATGAGCGCGGAGAAGAACATTGGAAGCACTACTCACTCCATGATTCAGGGGTGCACGCTTCGATTTGAGAACATGGGAAATTGCAGATGGAGTAGTTGGGTTGTGGACCCATGGATCACCAGGTACCAGGTGACAGATACCGATCGCCCACTCTGACAACTGCCAGTAAAAGTAGCTGCCGTTGTTGTGCCTTGGCTCCATCTGACTCCAATAGGTTAAGTTACCTATTCGTAGGTATCTAGGCACTTAGTGGCAGCGGCTTGTCCAAGGTGACAGCGGGTGGTCGATATATCGAGAGTGGTTTGCCAAGCACAAACATCCCTTCAAGTCACCACGGTTGTGGCACTTCAGACCGTGTTTGGTAAACAATCACTCTTGCACCAGTAATGTAGTCGTGTGCTGGTGTCGACACCTGGCACTGGTTGACTAGAGCGGTGGCGGTAGATGCAGCCCTCAGGCTGGAGGTGTGGTTCAGTCTTGTCTGGCTTGCGTCATGGCTTGCCCGTGTCGCCCGTACTGCTGGGGGTTGCACCGGTTCGCCGGTCTCGATGGGGTATCCGGTAGAAGCCAGCCCAGGCACACGATCATCCGTCGCTTACCTTTTGGGCTTTTGTGAAAAGCTAGCCACGCCTTTGAATTGATGTACTCCTGGACTGTGATGGCTTTGAAGAAGCGTACAATGTCACACGAGCAAGATTGAGAACGTTGTCAGATCACGACTAAGTCACGTGTACGGTGGCCTAACGTGAAAACCCAAAAGTCACTGTAGCGTCACTGTCACTGCCGGTCACGGGTTGGCACACGATTGACACGGTGTCGCCAAGGGCATTCGAGATTGTTATTGTTACCACCTATTCTTTGACAGTCATTACCTCCTACCTGGTAGGTGCTACTCCATTGCATCCTGCAAACTGCACTAGCGACACGGGCTTAAGTAAGAATTGCACTCCTACAGTGCCGACACTCACGTCAAGCTGTTGCGTGTGGTGGAGAACTCGAGATCACCCACAATCTCCAATGTCTTGAGAGCCCCGAACATACGGAGACCACGTCCGGCAATGTCCCAGCACCCTGAGGAGGGCCTGGAGCCCCAGCTTCTGCATGGTGAGTTACTGGTAGGGGAACAGCCCTACATTTCCCAGAGCACGGCAAAGCCTGCCTGCAAAGCTGTCAAACATTAACACCAACATCCAGTCCATGATTTACCACAGCTTTACACCAAACCTTCAGCCTCTTCACTCCTATCTGCGCTGAGACTCTTGAAAACCATACCGACCAATTTCAATGCCGAGCATGTCTCGCAGTCAGCACGACCTCAAGTCGAAGCTTCTGGTGTGCCTCGTTATCTGACTTCGATCGTCTCGTCTTCGCTGTCCTGGATCGAATGCGATGATACCAAGGATCTCATTTGGAACGTAGCCAGCGTTCGGCTCAGTGAGCGCTCGGGTAGGAATGCTATGCCTAGCATGACAAGGACCTTCAGCGTCGCATCAGATCTGCACATAGCTTTGCATGAACCGTCGTTGACCGAGGATAACCTAGGATTAAAGACTTGGACCTCTTCTCTTTTGTTGGCTCGACGTCTGCCAGAACTGCACAAGCACTTGCCAACCTTGTGTACAGAAATCCTCGAACTTGGGGCTGGAACAGGTCTGGTAGGAATCGCGGCGGCATACACCTGGAACGTGCACGTCACCTTGACTGACCTACCTGAGATTGTGCCAAATCTGCAGCACAACGTCAAGCAGAACGCTAATCTTGACCACGGTCGAACAGCCAGCATGACAGCTCGGCCGCTAGATTGGGCTGAACCTATGGATAAGGCAGAACCTGGTCGAGAATTCCTCCTTATCCTAGCAGCCGACCCAATTTATTCTCCTAACCATCCAGCTTTGCTGGTATCAGCCGTACGACGATGGTTGAAGCATTCGCCCGAAGCACGATTCATCGTGGAACTACCACTGAGGCAAGGTTATACGAAAGAGCGGGAAACCCTGCGGGATGAGTTGCTGCAGTCAGACATGGAACTTGTCGAGGAAGGGACGGAAGTCGGCTACGATGATTGGCAATCCGAAGATGGGCAGCCCTCGGAAGTGGAATGCTGGTGGAGTGTATGGCGGCCAAACAATGCTGCGAGCATCAAGTGATAACCGACTTGAACCCGTTGTACGCTTGCTCCATGTCGAACGCCAAATCCCTCGCTTGATCCTCGCTAAGCTCTTGTGATGTCTTCATCTGGTTCAGTGTAATCAGCCACTGAATAATCTTGCCCCGATGCTCGAAGTCCTGGTTCGTCACCTTGTTCACGGATTGTATGACAGCGGACAAGAGAGGGTGTAGTGAGGTTTTTGAGTTCATGCCGAGGCGGAGTGCGTCGAGGAATGTGATGAAATCCTCGGTCGCTGCGAGGATAAGGCTGCCTGCTGCACCAACCTGTGCGGGAGGTCCAGGTGCGCTATTGTGTGTTGCCTGCACTTCGTCCAGAATCATACCTACTCTTAGTCGTTCAGCTGCTCGTGGGCATTCGATCTACGTGTTTTAGCCGGCGTCCAGTATACTATGATGTTTGCACACACGTTCCACTTGCGCATGAATGTATCAAGATCGACAAATTCTCTCGACACGTTCTCGTCGTTGAGGATGGATTTGTACTGCTTGAGCATTTTCGAGCACATTTCCCGATACTCGCTCTCACTTAAAGCGTCTTTGATGTAGGCCTTTTCTAGTCCATCGATTGTCCTGATTATGCTATAGATTTCTGCCAACGAATCTATGCGATCGCGCTCCGCGGCAGAGTCGGCGAGCTTGACCTCCTCATCGAGGTTGACCTTCGCATTTAGCGAGCTTGTCGGTGTGTAACCGTACGGGGTCGGCGCATAAGATAGAGGTCTCGAGGCACTCTGCGTACCGTACATGGTGGGTGGGTTGCGATCGGAAAGCGAGTTACGATGCAAAGCGTGGATAGTGCAGCTGTGTTACCGTGTACGCATTGCGAGGATGCGCCAGTCATCCCAGCATGTGCATTCAGCAGCAACTTGAGTGCGGGGAAGATGCGGACTAGAAATTATCTTGGCGAGATTTTTTCTGGCTCGGTCACGGTCGTCGCAACTCAAAGGCTGCGGGTTCTGCCTTCTCTTCGCTACAACGATTTCGGGACTTGTCGCATTCAAGTTCTATTCGGTCACACGCTGGGAGTTCTCACAATGCCGAAGCAGTCGAAATCGACCAAAAAGTTCGAGAGGACTCAGCTCAAGGGTGTGATTGAGCGCAGAAAGGACTTCGCAAAGGTCAAGCAGCGTCACAATCAGAATGAGAAACGAAAGCAGAAGTCTGCAAAACGTGCAGAAAAAGAGGGCACAAATGCAGGATCTTCCGAAGCCTCAGAGGGTGAAGATGTCGAGAACTTGAACGCCGACGAATACTTTCAAGAAGCATTGCCAATTCCTGGAGAGAAGAAGCAAAAATCACAAGGCCATACAGGGAAACGGAAACGTGACAACGAAGACCAGGAAGCACCTGCACCCAAGAAGCTTGTTAGAGATGAAGATGCTGTTTCAGCCTCAGAAGACGAGTCTGGTGACTTCCAAGGTCAGCTGGACGCACTTGCAGAAAAAGATCCGGAATTTTACAAATATCTAAAGGAAAACGACGCTGAGCTACTCGACTTCGATGAGGATGCCGATTTCGCAGAGGTCGACCAGCTAAGCGATGACGAGGAAGAAGAGACGACCAAACAGTCGAAGAAGCACAAAGCCAATCGCGAAGACGAACTAGCAGATGTATCAGTTGTTACAATGGCGATGGTGAAGAAATGGAAGTCGTCTTTGGCAGAAGAACACTCAATCAGAGCTTTACGCCAGGTCATCCTGGCGTTCCGCGCTGCAGCACACACCAACGATGAAGAAGACAAAGAGTATAAATACTCCATACCTGATTCAAATGTGTACCACGAAGTGTTGGTCACCGCTCTCAAGGATGTTCCCACGACTCTAGCGCACCACTTGCCTGTCAAGGAATCGGCCGGAGGCAAACTACGGATTCCGACAGAGTCTCCCAAATTCAAGTCACTATCGCCCTTGATCAAGTCTCAAGCATCATCTCTGCACCACCTCCTTAGTCATCTTACGGACAATGCTACAATGAGACTTGCATTGCAATCTTTCGAGCCTCTACTGCCCTATTTGCTACAATTTCGAAAATTCATGAAGCTTATCATCAAATCGATTGCAGATATATGGTCAGATAACAGCCACAATGAAGCCACGAGAATTACAGCCTTTCTCACCATCCGTCGGCTGATGGTGATCGGTGATGCAGGATTGCGGGAAACTGTCCTCAAAGCGACATATGAGGGCGTGGTAAGGGGCAGTCGCAATACCACCATCCATACCCTGGCTGGCATAAATCTTATGAAGAATTCGGCAGCTGAAATTTGGGGGATCGATCAAAGAGTCAGCTACACGACCGGGTTTACCTTTATTCGACAGCTGGCAATTCATCTCAGGGGCAATATCACGAAACCTACGAAGGATTCATACAAAACGGTCTACAATTGGCAGTTTGTGCATTCGCTTGATTTCTGGTCACGAGTCCTTTCGACACATTGCAATTCTTTGCTCGAGGCCCAGAACGGCAAAGAGTCTCAACTCCGACCACTGATCTATCCTGTTGTGCAGATCACGTTGGGCGTTATGAGACTCATCCCTACATCAACCTACTGGCCTCTACGCTTTCAGCTCATGCGAAGCTTGCTGAGAATATCACAGGCCACTGGCACGTACATACCTCTCTCCTCGGCTCTGATTGAAGTCTTGAACGGCGCCGAAATGAAGAAGCCTGCAAAAGCGTCTACTTTGAAGCCGTTAGATTTCAGCTCGAACATACGCGCTCCAGCCACGTACTTGAAGACTCGCGTCTACCAAGATGGCATAGGCGAGCAAATAGTCGAGCTATTCTCCGAGTTCTTTGTTCTGTGGACTAAAAGCATTGCATACCCTGAGTTGCAGCTACCAGTCACAGTCATGCTGAAGCGCTGGCTCAAGGTGGCTTCCAAGCCGAGTGGGAACAAAAACGCCAAAGTCAACCAAGCTTTGCTGCTTCTTATCCAGAAGTCTGAAGCCAACGCCAAATGGATTGAAGAACGAAGGAACGAGATCAACTTCTCCCCGAAAGACAGGGCACAGGTAGAAGCATTTTTGAAGGATGTGTCATGGGAGCGGACACCACTCGGTGCTTTTGTTGTTGGGCAGCGGAAAATGAAGGAAGAAAGGATCAAGACGCTTGAACAGGGCAGGAAAGATGAAGAGCGGAGAAGGAAGGCACAAAAGGACAATGATAGCGATATCGAAGGTGCATGATGACCTATATATGGCCATGAGGAGATATCAGCAATCCCATGTTGACAACTTGTATGCAAGCCCACCACAGGCTGACTGTATTCAATCTCTATTGCTTGGTTCTCGAAGACACAACTTCAAGACCCGTGTCTGTAAGAATTTCGCCAGCCTACGAACGTGCTTTACAATTACCACTCCCAATATTCTAGAAGGATCGCTGGAACATGATGGTCAGGTCCCCACGTGCACGAGACCCCTCAAATACCTACCCAGGTAGTGATTACAAGAGTGAATGGCACGGTGCGGGATCTCTATGAGATCCTCTTCACAGGTTGTGGACACCGTGATGACCCGGCGAGTATAACACCCCAAAGTGGAGTGTGGAGTGAGATCCTTCTTCACGCTCAATTATAGTGCACGGAGACTGTTTGTTCTTCACCTCCTCCTTTCCTTGTGCCAATCATCCTGTTCGACTTCGCCGTCGTTCCCGTTGGTTCTCGTTAACATCTGGCTAGGTTTCATAACTAGGCAGTAAGCGGCAGTCAACTCTGTCCCGTGACTATCTGCTTGCCAGAAGTCCGTCGATTTACCCATGCGGTTCATCAAGCGTAACCAATGCTACCAATTGGTTCCGGCCATCGTCTAGGAACCACTTATCCATGAAATTCTCATCTGCAGAGGCCATGCTATCCTTCATCGCTCTGTCGAGGTCGTGCCGCTCGCAGATACATACGACCTTCCTTTTACGGAACGGTCGAAAAACATGAACTCTCCGTGATATTTGCGACTACATGCCTGCGAAGTCTCCCCTGTAGGTTGTATATGCAGGTATGACTCTATCCCACTCGCTCGCTTCGTGCTTGCGGCAGAGCTTGCCCGAACCGGTCTTCTCTCTCCTTGGTGACTGCATGCCCATAGCATCCAAGCATGGCATCGCAACAAGCACTTGACGACAAGCAGGTTGTCCGCCACATCGAAACGGCTGCCACAAAGCCGCATTTCGAGAATGTCGGCAAGACGGAGAAAATTGTCACAACTCAAGACTCACGGTTTGCGGCCGTCAATGCCAGAAACAAGCCCAGTCCGTTCTCCAAGAGTCTCCTCGCGCTTTACCCGATATTGTTTGTTGCATTCATGAACAGTGCTGCTAATGGCTTCGACGTACGTCCTCGATAGGTGGACGCCCGTTCAAGCCTTGGAGACTAAGAGCCATGTAGGGCAATAC
>Ga0210040_10010772_pt1 | contig 10448 bp, 7 predicted proteins | sample CryGeyCG12114_NA_FD_185462 | JGI IMG/M metagenome (GOLD analysis project Ga0210040, IMG submission 185462) | Groundwater microbial communities from aquifer - Crystal Geyser CG19_WC_8/21/14_NA (SPAdes) (version 2) | ecosystem: Environmental > Aquatic > Deep subsurface > Groundwater | place: USA...
CCGCGGAGACCTTCCCGGTGGCCCGGGAGCGGTTCGGCCTGCTGCGCCGCTTCGAGGGTGTGCTGGTGTCGGGGGAGGAGCGGCTGGCCAAGCCGGACCCGCGGATCTTCACGCTGGCCCTGGACCGGTTCGGGTTCAGCGCCGCCACGACGGTCTTCGTCGACGACTCCCCGGTCAACGTCGCGGCGGCCTCGGCGGTCGGGCTGACCGCCTTCGCCTTCACCGACGCCGAACAGCTGCACGCGGACCTGGTGGGCCTCGGCCTGCTCGCCCCGCGCTCCCCGGTCGAGGAGCCGGTGTTCCACCTGACCGAACGTCGGCACTGGGAGCAGGCGCGGCGCGAGCGTCACTACCCCTGGTCCAGCCGGGACCTCGGCTACGAGGCCGAGGGCTTCGTGCACGCCAGCTTCGCCACCCAGCTCGGCCCGACCCGGGTCCGCTTCTTCGGCGACCTGGCCGACGACGACCTGGTGGTGCTCGAGCTGGATCCCGGCCGGCTCTCCTCACCGCTGGTGGTCGAGGACCTCGGCGCCGGACCCTTCCCGCACCTGTACGGCCCGCTCGACCCGGCCGAGGTCGCGGCAGTGCACGCCTTCCCCCTGGGCCAGGTCGCACCCGGGGCCGAGTCGTAGTCGGGGCTGAGCCCAGCCCACACCAGAGCCGGTGGCCGAGTCTGTCGGTTGCCCGGCGACGGCAGGTCACGGCGCGTTTGGCGACTGTTCACCCGGTCTGGCTAGCGTCTGGCGTCCTGGCTCCCCCCCGATCCGAACGGACACCGATGCGACGCGCGCTCTACGTGGCAGCCTTCGACTCCCAGCTCAAGTGGTGCGCCCGCATCCGTGACGAGCTGGAGGCCCGCGGGTTCTCCACCGAGGTGATCCGTCCCGACAGCCGCTCGGCGCTGTCTCCGCAGCAGATCACCGACGCGGGGTTCACCGACGTGCCCATCCTCACCCGGGAGGAGCTGCTCACCCGGGCGGAGTCGGCCGACGTGCTGGTCTGCAGCCTGCAGGGCCCCACCACCCAGGCGCTGCTCTTCGACCTCGACGACCGGCTGGCGGCCGCGGCGCTGCCCGGACCGGTCGTGGTCACCGGGTGGGTGGGCGTCATCATCGAGAAGATCACGGCCGGCTACCTGTCCCGTTGTGGTTCCGACGTGGTCGCGGTCAACGCGGCGAGTGACCTCGTGCACTTCCAGCACGCGGCGGCGAGCCTGCAGCTGCCCGCGGACAACCTGTTGCTGGCCGGTCTGCCCTTCCTCAGCGCGCAGCCCGCTACGCCGAGCGACAAGCCGATCAGACGCCTGCTCTTCGCCGACCAGCCGACGGTGCCGGGCACCGCCACCGAGCGGGAGTTCCTGTACCGCGGGGCCATCGACTACGCCCGGGCCCACCCGGACCGCGAGGTGCTGCTGAAGCCGCGGCACCGCCCTGACGAGGACACCTTCCACCGGATGCGCTTCCACCCCGAGGTGCTGCTGGGCGGCATGGAGCTGCCCGCCAACTTCACCATCGACTACACCCCGATCGCCGACCAGCTGCCGCAGGTGGACCTGCTGGTCACCGTCTCCTCCACCGCCTGCCTGGAGGCGCTCGACCACGGTCTCAAGGTCGCGCTGGTGCTGGACCTGGGCGTCCACGAGCGCTACGGCAACCACGTGTTCCTGGACAGCGGGCTGCTCCGGACCTGGGAGCAGATCAGCGCCGACGACCTCGGGACCCCCGACCCGGAGTGGCTGGCCAGCTACTTCTTCCCCCGGACGAGGACCTCGACGGAGGCGATAGCCGACCGGATCGAGGAGCTGTTGGCCACCGGCGAGCGCCCCTCGACCGCGGTCCAGTCCTCGGCGTACTTCCGCAGCTCGGCCGCCTACCACCGCACCAGGGTCGAGCCTGCGCCCAAGGCGGCGACTCGTAAGAGACGACGAGGGTTGAGGGCCCGCGACTTCTTCCCACCCGTCTTGCACCGGCCCCTGGCCGCCGCGCTCCGGAAGGTCCGTCCCGTGGTCACCTGGTTCACCGCCACCGGGAGGCGGCCGCTTGACGCAACCGGCTCAGGACCCGGCTGACCTGTCGTCTACTCACTCGACCGGGAGCCGGTCGGCGCCGCGTCACCAGCGACGGGGTGGGAGGTGGCATCCGACCGGGAAGGTCCAGCTTGGTCAGCAGCCGCCGCCGGAAGTACCGACGCAGGGCCGGCCCGTGAGCCGCCAGGACTGCCTCTGCCGACGACCGGAGGCCCGGGTACCGCTCGGGCTGCATGCAGTAGCTGACGGCCTGGACGAGGGCGTCCAGATCGAGGCCGGGTGGCAGGTTCGCCTCGGCGGGGCTGCCGAGGTCCGCCACTCGGGCGTCGACGATGGTCAGCGGGATCCGGTTGCTGTTCTCGAAGGGCTTCAGTCGTTCCATGACCATCTCGGTCCCCACCCGGGCGGTGCGTAGCTGGTAGCAGCTCGCCGCGGTCATCAGCGCGGTCGAGAAGCATCCGATCACCGCCCCCAGAGCCGGTGCGCCGAACCAGCTCTCGACGATGGCCGGGTCGTCCACGACGGCGAGGTCGGCACCGAGCGCTCTGGCGGCATCGGACAGCGGCTGGGCCAGCACGGGGGGCGCCCCGACGTGAGGCTTGAACACCAGCGTCTTGAATCCAGCCGCTACGGCTCCGCGCACCATCGCCAGATACAGCGCCTCCTCCTCGTCACAGGTCAGGATGCCCAGTGCCCCCAGGTACTGACCCAGCAGGACCGCGACACTGCTAGGGCGGCCGTGGGCAATCTCGCTGGGTGGAGCACCGAGACCCGCCACGACCCTGCGGAACGCCTCGGTGGAGATCACCCGCGTCGCCACACCATGCTCGCTGAGCAGGACCGGGGTCAGCCCGGGGACAAGGTCGAGATGCAGCAGTCGTTCGATCCGGACGGCCACCAGCGTCGGCACCGCGGTACGGGTGGGGCCGTAGCTCATCAGCCCGTCCGCGTAGGTGTCGATGCGGGCGTCTGCAAAGATCCGGCAGAGGGTGAGTGACGGCGCGGTCCAGACGGACTCGACGATGAGGTGCAGATCACCCACCAGCTCCAGACGCTGGGTCAGGTACCTCTCCAGCAGCGGAAGATCAACCGTGCGGGGCTTCCAGGTGGAAGGATGCTGCGGGGCGACAGCGGCGTTGTAGTCGTGTACAGCGCTGAAGCGCTGGATCAGGGCACCCACCCCGGCCACCTCGTCGATGGCGATCGCGGCCTCAGGCACCGACGCATTGATGCTCAGCACCAGGAGGCGGCGGTCGGCGGGCTCGAAGGCGCCGTCGTCCAGCGCCGCCACCAGACTGGCCAACCCGAACGCCGTCGACGCGACGAACAACTGTGTCTTCACACCGCCACCAGGAGGGGACGCAGCCGTGCAGTGCGCTCTGGGTCCAGCCCGTCGACCACCTGCTGCAGCGGTTCCGCTGGTAACCGAGCAAGCCCCTCGCGACACAGCCGGGTCAGCCGTGCCGCCTGCGCCGGCTGGTAGCGGTCGAGCTGGCCGAGGTGGTGGAGCACCATGGCGCAGTAGGAGCGGATGGCCTTGGGAAGCAGCAGCGAGCAGTCCCTGTCCGCCGAGGCCTCCCGCACGATCTCGTCGAAGGCAGCGAGAAAATCGAGCTGGCGCTCGTCGGTGATCTGGGTGAGCGAGGTGGTGACGCCGCGCCGGTAGAAGACGCCGATCAAGCCCACCACGGCAAAGGACTCAGCTCGCAGGTGCAGTCGCCAGTTCCAGAGCCGGTCCTCGCACGTGCGTAGGTGTTCCGGAAAATACAGCAACCCGTTGTCGACCAGCCTTCGCGAGTACACGCCGGCCCAGGCGTTGGGGGCGTCCACTGACGTGGCGCGTCCGACGGGAAGGATCGCGTCACGAGGTCGACCCACCACACCGCGTGGCCCGTATCCGATCCGGTGGACGGTCCGCCTGTGGCCGCGAACCTGGACGTGGTCGGTCCGCACCATGTCACAACCGAGCCGCTCGATCACTGCCGCCAGCTCGGGATAGTACCCAGCAGCGACGAAGTCGTCGCCGTCCAGAAAGGTCAGGTGGGCGCCACGCGCCTCGTCGATACCGGCATTACGGGCGGCAGAGACCCCGACGTTGGCCGGCAGCCTCACGATACGGCTGCCGGGGAGCCGCTGCGCCTCTGTCTCCAGCACCGCGAGGGTGCTGTCGGTGGAGGCGTCGTCGAGCAGCAGGAACTCGATGCCCGGCCCGGCACTGCGCCGCAGACTACGTAGGGTTTGAGCCGCGTAGTCAGCGACATTGTGAAAAGGAACAATGACGGACAGGCGGATCACGCGCAAAAGGTAGACGACCAAGGCTGTGGTCATCGTGAGCGGCGAGCAACCGGTTGGTGAATGTTCCACGTCCACGAGGGGGCGGCGGGTGAGAGCCGCGGCGATGCCGGCCAGGATTGACGCTACCTGTCGGGCGGTGTTCGCTTGGCGTTCAGGTGCCGTCGCCCAACTGGCAAGAACCGCGCCTTAGGTTGCGGTTCCATGACCACTTCTTCCGCCTCCCTGCTGCAGGGTCCGACGCGACGCCTGGGCGACCGACAGGTCGGTCCCGGCCATCCCGTGTACATCACCGGGGAGATCGGCATCAACCACAACGGCGAGCTGGCCAACGCCTTCGCCCTGATCGACCAGGCGGCCGCCGCCGGGTGCGACGCGGTCAAGTTCCAGAAGCGGACCCCCGAGATCTGCACGCCGCGCGACCAGTGGGACATCGAGCGCGACACCCCCTGGGGCCGGATGACCTACATCGACTACCGCCACCGCGTCGAGTTCGGCGAGGACGACTACCGCCAGATCGACGCCCACGCCCGCTCGCGCGGGATCGCCTGGTTCGCCTCGCCGTGGGACGTGGAGGCGGTGGACTTCCTCGAGCAGTTCGACGTCCCGGCCCACAAGGTCGCCTCCGCCTCGCTCACCGACGACGAGCTGCTCCGCCGGCTCCGCGCCACCGGGCGCACGGTCATCCTCTCCACCGGGATGTCCACCCCGAAGCAGATCCGGCACGCCGTGGAGGTTCTGGGGAGTGAGAACATCCTGATCTGCCACGCGACGAGCACGTACCCGGCCAAGCCGACCGAGCTCAACCTGCGGATGATCCACACGCTGCAGTCGGAGTTCCCCAACGTGCCGGTCGGCTACTCCGGCCACGAGACCGGCCTGCAGACCACGCTGGCCGCGGTGGCCCTCGGCGCAGTCTTCGTCGAGCGGCACATCACCCTGGACCGCGCCATGTGGGGCTCCGACCAGGCTGCCTCCGTCGAGCCCCCCGGGCTGCAGCGGCTGGTCCGCGACATCCGCACCATCACCGAGTCCCTCGGCGACGGCGTCAAGAAGATCTACGACGGTGAGCTGGCGGCGATGAAGAAGCTGCGCCGGGTCCAGTCGGCGGAGCCGCAGCTCGCCACCTCGAGCAGCTGACGTGCGCTGGTCAGCAGCGACCCGGACGCTGGCCCTGGTCGAGAGTCCCGCTCAGCTGCTCAACGTGGTCGAGTGGGCCGCCCAGGCCGGCGAGGACGCTGCTGACCTGCGGGTGATCGTCCTCGCTCCCACCAACGAGGCCACGCGGCGTCAGCTGCGGGCGATGTCGGCCCTGGCCCGCCAGAGCGGGATCGACGTGGCCTGGCACGAGCCGCGGCTCGGCGGCGCCGCGATCGCCCGCACGGTCCGCTCGCTCGCCGCGGAGCTGTCCGGGGTCGGGCGTCTGGTGGTGGGCGACCCGTTCTCGGGGGTGCTGCAGGTGGTGATGAGCATCAGCCGAGCGCCCGAGGTGGTGATCGTCGACGACGGCACGGCCACCTTTGAGTTCGCCCGCCAGTGGGTCGCCGGTGAGCACCTGTCGCGCTGGCACAGCGTGGCCACGCCGGGACACCGCCGCCAGATCTCGGTGTTCGCCCGCGACCAGATCTCCAGCTCGGTGCGGCGCCGGATCAGTCCCGAGTCGGGCTGCCGGCTGAGCCTGTTCTCCAGCCTGGACGTGGTGCTGCCCAAGGTGCCGGTGGTGCGCAACAGCTTCGCGTGGGTGCGCAGCCGCTTCCCGTCCCCGGAGATCAAGCTGGGGTCGGACCTGATCGGCACCTCGCTGGTGGAGACCGGCGTGGTGGACGCCGAGGCCTACCTCCTCGGGGTGGCCAGCCTGGTCGACCAGTACTCCGTCGACCGCTACTTCGCTCACCGCAAGGAGTCGGTCACCAAGCTCACGGCCATCGAGCAGCTGGGAGTCACCGTGGTCCGCCCGGACCTGCCGCTGGAGGTCGCGGCCCGCCAGGGCGTGCTCGCGCGCCGGCTGATCAGCTTCCCCTCGACCGTGGTGCACACGCTGCCGCTGGTCCTCACCGGCACCCCGTCGGAGCTGCTGGTCTGCGGGATCGACGAGTCCTGGTACACCGCCGGGGCCCCGGCCCAGTCCGACCGCTTCCTGGGCGAGGTCACCCGTTCGGCCCGCGACCGCTTCGGTCTGGCTGCGGTCGCCTGCTGACTCGAGAGGGCCAGCCGCTCCCACCCGTGGACGAGGGACCCGGGGCCGGCGTCGGTGCCCCTTCCGCGTGGGTGGGGCAGCGGTCCTGCTCCGGTAAGGTCATCGGGTGAATTCGCCGCAGAGCCCCCTCGTGCTGCTCCCGGCCGTGGACGTGGCCGACGGCCAGGCCGTGCAGCTGGTGCAGGGCGTAGCCGGCTCGGAGAAGCGGTTCGGTGAGCCGCGCGCCGCGGCCGAGCGCTGGCAGGACGCCGGAGCCGAGTGGATCCACCTCGTCGACCTCGATGCCGCCTTCGGCCGGGGGGACAACGCTGCGCTGATCGCCGAGATCGTGGCCCACCTGCGGATCGACGTGGAGCTCTCCGGCGGCATCCGCGACGACGACACCCTGGAGCGGGCGCTGGCCACCGGCTGCCGTCGGGTCAACATCGGCACAGCCGCGCTGGAGCAGCCCGAGTGGTGCCACGAGGTGATCGCCACCTACGGCGACCGGATCGCCATCGGCCTCGACGTCCGCGGCAGAAAGCTCGCCGCCCGCGGCTGGACGTCGGAGGGCGGGGAGCTCGACGAGACCCTCGACCGGTTGACCGCCGCCGGCTGCGCCCGCTTCGTGGTGACCGACGTGGCGTCGGACGGCATGCTCAGCGGCCCCAACCTGGACCTGCTCCGGCACGTCTGTGACCGCACCGACGCGCCCGTGGTGGCCAGCGGCGGCATCTCGACCCTGGAGGACCTGTCCGCGCTGCGCGAGCTCGTCCCCTCCGGCGTGGAGGGCGCCATCATCGGTACCGCCCTCTACGTCGGGAACTTCACCATCGAGGAGGCGCTGCGCGCCGCCTCCGCACCGACCGCCACCGAGGACCGCTGATGGGCACGGCCCCCGCCGACAGCTTCCGCCACGCCGGCGTGGCGGAAGCCGGCCACGGCCCGGCGCTCGACGGTCGGCTGCGCGACCTGCTGGCCGGCCAGAAGATCGTGATGACCGGGGCGACCGGGTTCATCGGCGAGCAGCTGCTGTGGAAGATCCTGACCGAGCTGCCCGACACCGTCCCCGCCCTGCTGGTCCGACGCAAGGGCTCGGCCGGCGCCCGTGACCGAGTGGTCAGCCTGGTCAAGAAGAAGATCTTCGCCGACGTGCGGGAGGCCGCCGGCGGCGCGGAGGCTCTGGTGGACACCAGGATCGAGGTCATCGAGGGCGATCTGCCCAACGTGCCGGCCCTGCCGCGCGACCTCGACGTCCTCGTGCACTGCGCGGGCGACGTCTCCTTCGACCCGCCCATCGACCAGGCCTTCACCACCAACGTGATCGGCACCGAGGCGCTGATGAAGCGGATGCTCGAGGCCTGCCGCAGGGAGGACGGGGAGCCGGCGCGGGTCCCGCACTACGTGCACATCTCGACCGCGTACACCGCCGGCAGGCGGCGCGGCGCGATCCCCGAAGCCCCGCAGGAGCACCACGCCGACTACGCCTCCGAGTGCGCGGCCGGGGTGGCCATGCGCGAGCGTGTGGAGGCCGAGTCCCGGATGCCCGAGCGGCTGGCCGCACTGCGCAGGGAAGCCGAACGGCACCACCGTCGCGCGGGGTACCTGACCACCGCGGCGGACACCGAACGGCGGCGCACGGAGTGGGTGGAGGCCGAGCTGGTGTCGGCCGGCACGGAGCGGGCGCGCTCCCTGGGCTGGACCGACGTCTACACCTTCACCAAGGCGCTCGGCGAACGGGTGGTGACCGATCTCGGTGCCGACATCCACGTCTCGATCGTCCGGCCGGCGATCGTCGAGTCCTCCTGGGCCCATCCGTACCCGGGCTGGATCGAGGGCTTCAAGATGGCCGAGCCGCTGATCCTGGCCTACGGCCGCGGCGAGCTGCCGGAGTTCCCGGGCTCCCCGGACTCGGTCCTCGACATCGTCCCCTGCGACTTCGTGGTCAACGCGATCGTCGCCGTCTGCGCCACGCGGCCCGAGGTCGGCCGGCCGGAGTTCTACCACGTCAGCTCCGGGGCCCGGAACCCGCTCACCATCGCCGACATGTACCGGCACATCCGCAGCTACTTCACCGAGCACCCCCTGGAGAAGACCGCCAAGCCGGGGCAACCGCTGCCGGAGTGGCACTTCCCGGGATCGTCCTCGGTGGGTCGGCTGCTGGCCACCTCCGAGCGTGCGCACGCCCTCGCCGAGCTGGTCCTGGCCAAGGTCCCGCGCTCGGACCGGAGCCGGGACGCCGCCCGTACGCTCGACCGGTTCCGCGACCGGCTGGACTTCCTCAAGCGCTACCACGCCCTCTACAACGAATACGCCCAGTCCGAGCTGCACTTCGTCGACGACGCCAGCCTGGCCCTGACCCGGTCGCTGCACCCCGCCGACGTCGAGGCCTTCGCCTTCGACACCGCCGTCCTGGACTGGAAGACCTACATCGAGGACATCCACTGCCCCTCGATCACGAGCTCGGTGCGCCGGATGGACGCGCTGCGCCGCAAGCGGGGCCTCCGGCCCACCACGATGAAGGACCTCAGCACCAACACCGCCGGGGCCTCGGCCGTGGCCATCTTCGACCTCGATGGCACCATCATGTCCACCAACGTGGTCGAGCAGTACCTGTGGTCCCGGCTGCCCGAGCTGTCCGCGGCCGGCCGGGTCGCCGAGGTGGGCCAGGTGGCCCGGCGGCTCCCGGGTTACCTGCTGGCAGAGCAGCGGGACCGCGGCGACTTCCTCCGCGCGGTGTACCGGCGCTACCGGGGGCTCGACCAGGCCGGGCTCGAGCACCGGGTGGACACCACGATGGCGCCCTACATCTTGAGCCGGGTGTCCCCGGACGCCCTGGAGCGGCTCCAGGAGCACCGGGCGGCCGGCCACACGACGATCCTGGTCACCGGTGCGGTGGAGACCCTCACCCGGCCGCTGCGGCAGTACTTCGACGTCATCGTGGCCGCCCAGCTCGCGACCGACGACGAGGGCCGCTACACCGGGTTTCTTGCCCGCCCGCCGCTGGTCGGGGAGTCCCGCGCCGCCTGGCTCAAGCACTACGCCTCGCTGCACGGCGTCGACCTGAGCCGCAGCTTTGCCTACGCCGACTCCCACTCCGACCTGCCCATGCTGCAGACAGTGGGCAACCCGGTCGCGGTGAGCCCGGACGTCCCGCTGATGCGCGCCGCGCAGCGCCGCCAGTGGTCGGTCGTGAAGTGGAAGATCAAGCCACCCACGCCCCGCTGGAAGATCCCGCGCTGAGCCCTCCTGCTGCGCCTGAGCGGGCGGCGGCTCCTCGCGGCGGCGCCCGGTCATGCCCCGCGCTCCAGGTCGAGCAGCGTCGTCTTGGCGTCCAGCCCGCCGATGTAGCCGCCGAGGGACCCGTCGCCGCGCAGCACCCGGTGGCAGGGCACCACGACCGGCAGCGGGTTGGTCGCGCAGGCCGAGCCCACCGCCCGGACCGCGCGCGGGCTGCCCACCAGAGCCGCCACCTCGGCGTACGAGCGGGTGCGGCCGTAGCCGATCTCGGGCAGCCGGCGCTGCACGTCCTGGCGGAAGCCGCGTGACAGCGCGAAGTCGAGCGGCAGGTCGAAGGCGGTGCGTCGCCGGGCGAAGTACTCCTCGACCTGACGGGCGGGCTCCCTGAGCCGACCGGGCGCCCGGAGGACCCGCGGGCTCACCGCGTCGGACAGGGTCTGCAGTACCTGGTCGTGGCCCTCGACCTCGTAGGCGACCCGGACCAGCCCGCGCTCGGTCGCGGCCAGCAGCAGCACCCCGACGGGGGAGTCGAGGGTGGTGTAGGCCAGATCCAGCAGCGCGCCACGCTGCGCCTCGGCCTCCAGCCGCGCGTGCAGCCGGGCCAGCGCGGCGCCGGTGACGGGAGTGTGCTCCAACCGGGCGACGATCCGCTGCTCGGCGGGGCTGAGCTTCTCGGGGCTGAGCTTCTCGGGGCTGGGCTTCTCGGGGCTGGGC
>Ga0210040_10010773_pt1 | contig 10448 bp, 9 predicted proteins | sample CryGeyCG12114_NA_FD_185462 | JGI IMG/M metagenome (GOLD analysis project Ga0210040, IMG submission 185462) | Groundwater microbial communities from aquifer - Crystal Geyser CG19_WC_8/21/14_NA (SPAdes) (version 2) | ecosystem: Environmental > Aquatic > Deep subsurface > Groundwater | place: USA...
ACTAGCACTAACTTTGGGAAAAGGAGAGGTAGAGGTGCCACCAATAGCAGTTATTGTAGTAGTACTGGTTGTAGTACTAACAGACGATTGGAAGTTCCTGGTAGTAGAAGTATATCTTATGAGGATGCAAGTAGTGACCCTGTTTTTCATGCTTGTTCTCATGATTGTCATTGTAGTGAGTACACCTTGCGACATCCAAAGAGGAATCTGGGTACTCGAAGTTTGTCCTCTGACACGGCTCCGGAAGAGAAAGCTGGTAAGTGCTCTCAACTTATTGTCTGTATTCCTATGTGCAGGTACTAACTATTGTAGTAGTTAGTTAGATGGGAAGAGAGCGAAAGAAAGAAAATGTTAGGATATTGAATTTTGAAGAGTTTCTGTGGAAGGCAGTAAGTCTTGACAGAGCACTAATAACTTGGGCGTAGTAAGGAATTAGAATCTAAATTTGATAGTTAGTTAGTTAGTTAGTTATGCCGTCCTAAAATGTGAAAAGAGTGTGAGTGGGTAGGGAGTAGTTGGTTAGCAAGTCTGACAGCGTTAACGCAATTTCTGCCTCATTAATAGTGAGTCGTCTTTGACTATTTGAGTGGCCATAGATGGGAAATTTGACGCCTTTAAGTTTCTAATATGTATGGATGGGTCGTTATGTTGTGAGAGAAATAAGATGAGTATGCTGTAGTTGTATTTTAGTTAATTAATTAGTAACTCGATGTCATGCATTATATTTGTATGGAGAAAGTTTTTTTCTGTGTTTTAGGTGTACATCATGGGATAAAGTATCTATAGTTATTTGAGACTGGTTGATGTTGTAAATATGGTGAAATATTTTTTCACTGATGATTGATTCACTATTTTAGATGGTAGTTTGAGTGACACGGCTGTGAATATGGCACCCGGTAGCTTAGAAAGAGCCAGGAGTCATAGAACGGGAACAGGTTCACAAAGACTCACACCTCAAAATTTATCTGGTCTGAATAAAAAGTCTAATTCTACTTCTCAACTGTCTGCAACAGGTATGATGATGCTACAGTTCAATTCTTTGTGTTCGTGTACTACTAACTACTCTACTAACTGTGTTGTACTGCATTCATTGGCTTTAATCTAATCTTGTGGAGGAGAAGTGGTTAGACCTATTTTACCATAGTTTTTATGATGCATCATATAAAGGGAGTGAATGGGCAACCTGTATGAATGAGTTGGATTATTTGAGAGAGAGACAAAAGTTTATTGCAAGCATGGTCATAAACTGTGAACGTATTTGTGCATAAAAATAATATTCCATAGGTGTAGACATCTATAGACCTATATAACTCTTTTCATAGAGCTCCATAGTAAAGTTTTTGTGGATGTTTGCTCGTGAGTATATGTATTTCTGTACATTAGTTTAATGCTTACTTACTAACAACTATAGACTGACTATCTTGCTATCTATCCACTTAGAGATGAGATTAGTTGATTATGTTTCTGACGTAGCTATTGTTAGTTAATTAGTTCTCCATGCATCTTTGGCTCTGTTAAGTGTGAATTCCAAGTCCAACTAAATTCAAATGCGCTAATGTTTTTGTGTATGGAATACCTATGTACGACGCAATAGGGCGAAAGAGACGCTTAGGTTTTGGCCGTAGTAAAGGTGGCATAGGGATCCACCGAAGTGAAGAAATTTTACCAGGTGACTTAAGACTGGCTGCAAGCCAAGGCGGGTCGTCCATCTCTTCTGAAGACATGTCTGCTTCTCAAGATGTTTCCGACAGGTACATCCTCGTTCGTCCATTTCCTGTGGAGAAAAAAAAGTCCAATAATGATTTCGCTCTTTTTTATAAACTTTTTATTTATTATTTTCCTTGTTTCATTTTTTATTGCGAATATCTACAAAAAAAGCATTGTTTTCGTTCGCGTCCTTTCCCTTCAATCTCCTACTCCTATTATAAGTCTTGATTAATCTTTAAACTCTTTTCTTATCACTACATATTGACGAACTCATTTCTGATCATGACTGATAAACACATGTTTTGAGGCCCATTTGACACTTCCTAGACAAGGACTATGCTTGCCAGAATTATCTACAGAGTACAAACTAAAAGTCTTCTATAGTCCTATTCGTTACATTCATTCATTGCATTTAAAGTATGACTATAGTATGCTTAATTTCCGCTTCATAACCAATTGCTATGTATTACTAATAAATTTTCGGTAGTTATGGTTAATCATTAACTGTACTAGCTTTTGCCCAGTAGATGGGATCAATATTCTACTTATGGAATCTGTCATGTCCTCAACTGAAATCCACGAACGTTCGGTATAGTAGTGATGTTCTCAGGGTGAGTTTCTTAGCGCATAAAACATAGCTTTTGTCTGTGTCTGCTGTCAAATCTCATGTAAGAACTCGGAGGACGGGAGAGCTGAAGGCACTTTTAGTTCCACTTATTGTGACTGTCAAACTGTGTGATTGTTAAATTCATTATCTATGGTATAATTAGCTAGTTAGTTAGTTAGTAGTAGTGGTGTTGTTCATGTGAGTAATAGCTATGAATGTTATCCAATCATAATAGATAAGCAGTCAATGTGTGATCCTATCTACAGTTAGCTGTAAGTAAGATAGCAAGAAAAAAACGCTCAAAATGAATTAATCCAAGTCAGGGAAATGCATACATACTGAATCACTGTGTTTTTGTAACTGAAATGGCTAACTAAAAGTACTGACCACAAAGAAATGTAGGCCTGAAACAAATGGAGTTTCTATTTTCTTTTTTCTATGCATTTTTTCTCTCAATTGGGGCAACCATGTAAGATGGTGGTGGCTCAGCACAAAGACGACAACTGGTGAAACAGAACTCAAAAGAGTCTACAGATGGAAGTGTGAACTCATTCTCCTCCGAAGGATCAACGTATGAGAATTATTGCACTGTGAAACTTACCAAATCATAATTTATCCATTTATCTATTTCTCCATAATATATTTAATGTAATATGCAGTCAACGTTTTATCTAACTATAGCACGAGTCCAACCCTCTATATTCAGAACTGTGTTTCAATGTGTAGTAACTTTGGTAGTTAGTTTCTGTAAAATTTTCATTTTTGATGTTCCTTGGTTCTATCACTTTTGGCCTGTAGTACTCTCTGTGTAGTTAGTTTTTATATGCTCACTCATTTGGACATTTGCATGACTCTCTGTGATCCTTAAAGTTGCATGGAAAGGAAAGTTTGTGGAATTTTTCCAACTTGAAAATTTTATCAATTTGTTGCCAACAACAAGGGTTTATTTATTGCAATGGCTGTCTTGTTGTTCTTCTCGTAATACGGCTTCAATGAAATGTTGGATTTCGTGTACACAACTCGTGTGCAAAACTGCTTAAGTGAGTATTGTCGCGCAAAAACACGAAAAAAATAGTATTTAATTGCCCAAAAAAATACCGATTCATGCACAATGTACACTGACTGTATCCAAATACTTTTGACTATTAGTTTGTTCCTTGTGTAGTTAGTTGGTTACTACTAACTAACTAGCTAACTACTAACTTGTCTGACATCTTGCTTGCATTCTACTGATGATGTTGAAACATGACCCACAGGGGAAAAAATCTTGCGTATTAAAAAGCCAAACTTTGGCAATAACTTTAACCTAACTTTAACTACGAACCAACTTTTTTTTTTTTCGTTATGAACTGTGTTTGTGATGTTTTTAACTCAATCTCAATAATAAATAGTCTTTCTGCTGTTTTTCTATTCTTTCACTAACGAACTATCGAACTATGACTACCAAAAGTTATCTGCGCCGAAAAACCTGCCACACTATACTTTACTTACTGCACTTAGTTTTAATAACTTTTATTAACTAAACACATTGTTGACATGAAATAACGGTCGAACTGAATGCGAACCTGAAAACTGCATCACTTTTTTTCAAAAATTCAGTGCAGAATGTTTGTTGTGGTGTGTGTACCCGATGGAAAACGAATTTACCAACTTACTTACTTTTTTGTGAAAACCAAAGTCTTGTCAACAGACTTGTATCTTAGCGCGTGCGTGCACTCTGCCAATAATAATGATATTTGACATGGATTGATGATGGAATGACACACTTATTTTCTTCCTTTTACTTACCCTTTGTTCTTTTCCACTCTATTGCGCTCCCTTTCCTTGCAATTTTCTTACATGCTTACCGTTTTGATTTCACTCTGACTCTACTTAAATGTTTATCCTCTACTACTACTACTACTTTTTGTGCTTTTATTCCTGTTTGGTGGCAACTAACTAACTCTCTGTGTGTTAGTCTTTAGTGGATTTGATTACTTATGAACCTTTGTTGGTGAATATTAGCTGGGTTCCACGAAAACCTGGGGTTTCCGACGGGGGTCATATAACGGAATTCATCGAGGGGTTGGGACCAGGTCAACTTGTAGGCAGGCAAGTTCTTGCCTCACCAACTCTAGGAGATATTCAGCTCAGTCTCTGTGATCGAAGGGGGAATCTAGAGGTGGAAGTTATTCGGGCTCGTGGTCTTCAAGCTAAACCTGGATCAAAAGTGAGTCTTATTGAGCAAGCTAGAGTTATTTAATTTTAGTTAGTTAATTGGTATGTGGTGAAGTGATGAAGATGAGGGGAAAAGCAAAACTGGGATTTATGAGTGGATTGTATTTTAATGTACAGATCACCCCAGCGCCTTATGTGAAGGTCTACCTTGTGAAAGGAAAACGATGTGTTGCCAAAGCGAAAACTGGGATCGCCAGGAGAACATTGGATCCATTGTACCAGCAACAATTGACTTTCCGAGAAAAATATCAAGGATGCATTTTGCAGGTAATGTTGCGTAAATATTTTGTTATTTCGTGATAGATAAGTGCTTTATGGTATACGACTTGTTTTTCTTGTCACTGCAGGTCACTGTTTGGGGCGATTACGGAAGAGCAGAAGGACGGAAAGTGTTCATGGGAGTGTCTCAAATAATGTTAGATGATTTAGATTTGTCAAACATAGTAATTGGATGGTATAAGTTATTTGGAACTTCATCATTGGTAAGTCTTTTGATTTCGTACATTTCCATGGACTGTGATGGTCAATATTCTGATGAAAGGAGAAAGTGTCCATGCTAAAAAAAATTGTTTGCAGGTATGATTGAATGCAGCTGCTGCTGACACTCAACGATCCCTGGCCAAGAACCTACTCGTGTTAGCTGAATACAAAACCTCAAAGGTCATGTTTTTACGTAATAATTGTCTATTATCCTTATCTTTTGTACAGGCGAAGTCGTTTATTAGCCAATTTCTACAAATCATCGTACTGTGTATAGCTATCAATTCCAACCAATCATATTTTTTAGAGTTCAAATTAACAGGATTCTTTGTTAAATGGCCAATCTTGTTTGATATGATAAAGATGACGAAGTTTTAAAAATTCTCTATAGTTCCAAACCTTAACCTTTGAGAACACTTCTATACAAGCTCTGTACTAACTAACTAAAAACATAACTAAACTATGTACTTCTTACTTGCAAACGCTTTTATAACGTACCTTTTTATTCTGCCGTATTACAATTTATGATTATGATTGTTATCAATAGAGCCATTATTTAAGATGATCATTATGTGTACAATTATGATGTGGTAGATGCATCAAAGATATGAAACAAGTATTAGAAGTATTAACCAAAAAATAAGCCTATAGCATCATTTACTATGGACTACACGTGGTTCACGTGAAAACGCAAAAACAACATCGCATTCACTGTTATGCAATGTTTGTAAATCAAAGCCATAGTCTACTGATGAGTACATTTTCTTTTGGACTAACTATGATTAAACGTAATGGATACATTTTTTCAATACTTTTTAGCATAAGAGTAGCAGCTAATCACACTGTAGATTGTACACATGTAGTATTATAGCATTTATAAGTACTAAAAAAGCTACAAGTAGATAAACAGAAAATAATGGTGCATTTCGTCAAGAAAACTGTCTACCTAAATTACGCGTCTAATGTGTTATTATAAAATACGTGGTTAAAAAATGTGTTATAGACGCGGACCCAAAATAATACACCATACAAGTAACTGACTTAATTATAATATGCTTGCTAACGACTAATTCGTCTAAAAACGCAATCAATCAGACCTTAGTGATTCTTTATACTATATATTGCCAGCTTTAATCCAAAAAGTGCATTTCTCGTCATTTAAAACTCGTACTCATACACAAGATTGCTAAAAACAAAGTACTTACGCTAACTCACTATATAGCTAAGATAATTTAACTACACATTGCTATGCGTCTAGTACATGTAAGAGTAACTAACTATCAAATATAGCTAGCTAATTTGCTACAGCCATCGTGTATAATAATTTTATGCATAGCGGACTAATAACACCTCTCTCAGAGATGTATCCAAAGCATATGATATATGTTATGCAAATCAAATGGAAGGAAGTTTATGCATTGCACACACACTCACACATATTATGTAAATGATGTTTTCCTCATCTATAGGTTGTATTGTATTATTACAAAGTGCTTGTATACCTACAAAACAATCTTGGTATGATAGTCCTGCGTTTTTTGTAATCAGCATCTTTTCATACGTTTCATTTATTCTCATCATAATGTATTTTACATGAATTTTATGCTTGCTGTCGCTCCTGGTTCCTGGATAATGTTTTACTCCACAAGCAAGAAAAAAAGTATAAGGAACCTGCAACCAACCGAAATCATATTAAACCTACATACGTTTCTTCCTCGCCGTAAGATCTGGTGGGCATCGTAAATACAGACTACACATAATAGAACAAAGATTATACCGGCATCGTATTCGAGTCAGAGAGAAGGACCTGCTGTACTTTATGATAAACTGCCAGACTGCGTAAGGGACACGACTTGCCCTTTTATATGTACTAATGTATCATAATTTATCACGACTTACTTAGTATTATTGTGTCATACCGTGTGTGTGGTGAAAGTGCAAGATTTTTTATCATTACTGAAAGCGAATGAATTCTTCTCCGATCATCACATTAGAGAATATGCATCTATTATACTAACTATAGCTAACTAGTGTGTGTTGTGCAGAGAATGGAGTGTCGACAAGGAGAGTCATAACAAATGAACGCTAACTTGTACAAGCTATGTTGTATACCTAATCATGCAGTAGGCTAACTAACTACAAGTAACTAACTAATCAATATTATGTCAAACTGAATGCTTCTGTATCTTCATACGATCCTGTAACAAACAAATTACCAATTGTAACCAACCTTACTAAGAAAGAATAGAGATAAGGGATCTTATGTCGGTAAAAAGGTGACATAACATTATGACTTGTAATATTACAAGATAATGTTTACCATGCCATATGGTCCAAAATATAATATGTCTTATATAAAAAAATATGGTTCCAGTTGTTTATTTTTCATAATTTTTGGCATCACGCACTAGCGAAAGAAAAAAATCACGAAATGAAAACTCGTTAGTTTCTTTATCCTGTTGAGTTCTACAATGATCACTATACGCAATTCTTTATCGGATTTTTGCATTGGCCATGTTCCATGTTCAAATATTCATAAATGCATTCACAGAAATTGTCGTGAATTATTTTAACTACACACAAAAACTGGGTACAAAGTCACAGTCATTGAATCCATAATAATCACATAATGGTATAAATTGCGTATACGGTGCAGTAATTTAATGCATGGCATGTGAAAGGAAGCGGCAGTATTACATGATCAGTAGCATGTACCATTGATTCAGAATGCAAAATGAGTAAACAACACGGGCATCATAAACTTGTGTTATAATGTACAAAATTTTACATGAATATTTTATTTCGCCTTCACAAACTGATGTTTAGTTTCGTAAATAGCAACGGATTCGCCCGATTTTTCATCATAATCAGCCCAATCACCCTCCCCTAGGTCTACCCCTTCAAATGTTGTTGAGGAATTTAAAGCACGCACAATCCAGCCCCCCTGGAAATATGAAATTAATATTCTATATACTACAGATAAATATGAGTGGGTTTGATTAAAACAGATTTTTGAAATCAAAATCATACTCTGAAATCGAAACTCGTCACTTCTAGTCCTCTGCAGTCGAATGCCACAATGGGTAGAAAAACTTCATCCTTCTCCTCATCATGTACGTATGGTTTAATGGAGTCTTCCAAGATAACGAGGGATAGTTCTCGAGAACATCCTTTACATTTGGATTTCATGTGCACATCGGATCTACCAGTGCGCCCTTCATGCGTTTCGCATAAAGTCACATATTGCCATTTGTCAGATTCGTCTCCACAATTGGTGCATCTCGTTTTAATGTAGTACCGAAAATCAGGACCACATGTTTCAATGGATTTTACGTTCTCCAGACGTGCTGAGATTTCTAGTGCCAATTTGCCCATGTTCCTGTTAGTTTTATGTAAAACTAAGAATTAATTTTGGTAAATCTTGAAAAAAAATCCTTTTCATTTGCCAATATTATGAATGATTCAGCTTATGCTGCACTAGAATGACTGGTAGGTAGGTAATGTCCATTCGAAACAAATAAAACGAAGAAAAAGAGTATAAAAAATTGTGAAACACTTTGCAGTTTATTAGATACCAAATGACATTATATTTTTCAGACTATATCAGACAACATGAACAGTGGTAATAATGTATTAGCTATTTACTTAAAAAACAACTTATTTCTTATCCTCGAAGAGAAGAGTAGGACTGCTAAAATCATGTAATGAACTATCCATCAATTCTTCAGGCAGGGGTTCTTCTGATTCATTAGGATAGTAAGTTGGGAAATGAGGTGCCTCTTGCAAAGCTCTGGTTCTCAAAAAGGTATCTCTCAAAGTCACATATGAGTTGGTTCCACCAGGAATGGCTGGTCCTTTTAAAAATATGACATTGTATTTGGTGTTGATCCGTATAATTTTCTGTCCCACAAGTTTACGCCATTGATTTCCCATATGACCTGGGACCTTTGTGCCCGGCCAAATTCTTCCTTTCTCTCCTCCTCCTCCAGTGTTCCCTCCTCGTCTATGGGATTTAGTGACTCCATGTGTTGCTGGCATGCCCTTAAACCCCCACCGTTTCATTACCCCTTGAAATCCACGATCGATAGTGTGAGAAAATACGTCCACATACTGCCCAGGTTTGTAATGACTAGCATATAAAGGAGTTCCAGGTTGAAGTACGGACTCTGGAGTGATCATAAATCGACAGATTTTGGCCTTAGGAGGAAGTCCAGACTCAGCAAAGAGACCACAGTATTCTTTAGTGTATCTTTGAGGATCGCCACTTTCGGCACCTACAAGTAATAGCCCCATAGTGGAGTTGAATCGGCGGCCATAGTTCATTTGCACCACTTCAGGGGGTATGTATTTGATAACATGGTTGTCCACAATTTGAATCAATGTGGTCAAGATTTTCTTTCCTGACTTTTCCCACACTGGATAAACGCCAATTTTTCGACCAATGAGACCAGTGCGTACTGAACGAGCATGCCACTCCCCTCGATTGTGAACAATGTCTCGCAAAGGACTTACGTAAGGCATGCCATCTGATTCTTCAGTGGTTTTTGTAGGACCGTATCTGTCGTAAATAGAATGCTTTACGAAGTCTCGATTGTCCTCTGTCAACTCTTCATCATGCCTTTCACGTCTTTTCACCGGCCAAGTGTGACGTGGATGTGTGTGACGCGTTTTCACTTTGGACATTTCTCTGGTTTGGATGACTTGAGGTAACGATGAAGTAACAAGCGCTGTTAAACATGGTATTGTCTTTGCCAAATTGGTGTTCCATAATGAAGTCATTCCAAAGCTATACGAAAGAATGGGATTCCGAATATGGAGGGTTCTGAAGCTCATGGTGGTTCACGCTTGTTGGATTGATGGCAGGATTAGACACACGAGCCTGCTCTCTAAGATCCGGGAAATAAAATCGACGATAGAGTAAATTATTCCATAATACATCCTTCTAGGGATCTCATAGAGCATTGGCTCTTCGCTTAACTTTTACTCATTACTAGACTATTATTATTATTATCATCAATACTTAATAAAAAAAGAACCTAAACTTATATACGTATATTACGTATACGTAACTTAACTTATAGCTCTCTACTCTCTACCAGTCATTCTCGTGATGATAAAATGCAATACATAATAGTATTCATATGACAGACGGTTTGAATCTCCTCCTGGGGTAAAATCTACGATACTGCCTCCGAATACTTCGCCTGCTATGCTGCTTTCAAACCGTGGATATAAGTATAAAAGCAGGTCTCGGAGGAGGCAGAGAGACTTCATCGAAAGCACACTGCGGGAGGCAGTACCATAGATTGTACCCCAGGAGGCATCACCTCTGTAGGAGGCAATTCGCTGCACCCACTCCCAAACTCTAACCCGGCAGACAATGACTATTCGACATCAGATTAATAAAAATAAAGCTATACGGTTCTGTAAGTTGATG
>Ga0210040_10010774_pt1 | contig 10448 bp, 4 predicted proteins | sample CryGeyCG12114_NA_FD_185462 | JGI IMG/M metagenome (GOLD analysis project Ga0210040, IMG submission 185462) | Groundwater microbial communities from aquifer - Crystal Geyser CG19_WC_8/21/14_NA (SPAdes) (version 2) | ecosystem: Environmental > Aquatic > Deep subsurface > Groundwater | place: USA...
CCGAGACAATTCCCAACGCACATGTGATTTCTTCAGAAGGCTGTCCTGCCGTATCAGATCACCTACATTTCAGCGCGGAAGGCTACAGAAAACTGGGGAGACGCTACGGAGAGAAGATGCTGTCATTAATGGGGTATGGCTATGTGAAGCCTGAGTGATGAAAAAGATCGGCTCACAGCTGAAGCTGGCCTACACCCTCCCGCACTTTATGGGCTACCGCTTCGGCCTGTTCAACTACACTACCAAAACGCCAGGCGGTTATCTTGATTTTGACTACTTCCATGTAGAGGATGGGGTTAGCGATACGAGTAAAGCACAGGCAGCAAAGTAAAACAGAAGATGGGGCTGGAACCCGGAAATGAAAGTAAGTGGAGCATAGGAGAATTGTAGCTACTGGTGCCTGGTTTCGTTTTATGCCCCTGTATTGCTACTTTTGATCTGCCCTTTCAATATTGCATGCTACTTTCTGCCGCTTGGTGTTCTCAAGGCTGGTGACATGGGCTGTGGGAGCCCCACAGGCTGCAGTTTATAACATAAATGTATAGACTGCTTGAGACTATGAGCTACAAAAGCAAAGCTGCTGGCAGGAAGAAAGAGGTAAGTACTCTACACCGCCTTGCATCTGTTCGCTGAGCAGGGAATCAAAGCCACCACAACCAGTTAGCTACGTGTCGCAAGCGGCTGGCTGGGACAGTCAGGGAGAGGCGGCTTTGTTTTAAGGGGATGGTAAAAGAAAGCCCCGGCATCCGCTAAGGGAAACCAGCCTTTCTGTGTATGCATTGGCTTCCATTTTCCGCTGACGTGCACGATGTGCCTATAGTCCTGCTCAACCAAGTGATCCGTCGCTTTATAAGCAGCAAGTTATTGATCCTGCTGTTAGACATGGTCTCAGTGTTGGCAATTTCTTTTACACCGTCTCCAGCCACTGGCTGATGCTCAGGTCCTAATCAGATTTGTTCGCTGACTTTTCCATCCCCGCCTCACAAACTGAGCCTTCACATATGGCTGCAATCTTCTCTTTAAAACAGGCATAATGACGCCATTAGTATGGGCGCGTTATTTCATAAAAGTGCTGGCAAACAGACTCAACCAGCGACCCCTCCTGTTTCATACACGCGCTGCTTAGCCTGGCTGTTGGCAGCTGGATGATCAGTAAAAGCTCTGCTCACGGAAGCAGAGGTGCACTTACGACTTTCGCAATAACATATATAGTAATGGCATAATTCATTTCATATAAATATAGTCGCAACAATATCTTGCAATCGGTTTCATGTTGTTTCCGTTAATTTCCTCGGCTCTCTATAGCTTTAGCATGCTTAAGTAAGTAATACAGATGTTGTTTCAAGCTCTTCTTTTGAGTTTAGCATTCAGAATATGAGTGAATTTTAACATTCCGGAAGCATTCAGCCTTATTGCTGCCTCGTTTGGGTTTGCTGAGTTTGTGGCTGCCTTGTCTTCTCGGACGTTAATGAAAACAATTTATGAAATCGGTTGCAATTTTAAAATTTATTACTCATGTTTACATAAACAAGTGAGCAGTTACTTACATGTGTAGCTACATTGATAGGAACTGAGTCTAATTGTAAGGCAATAAATTTAAGTTATAAGCAATTGGCAATGAAGGGGAAACTACAGGATATAGAGTTGAAAAAGGCGGGCTGCGGTTTAAATCTGGAGGAATAATGCCAAGACCGATCAGGGATCAGGCCAGTGCTCTATATACAGTGGGTGGATACTCCAGTTACAGGTCAATCCAAAAGACATAAACAGCAATACAAATTAATATATACCCGATTATGAAAAATAAATACACACAAAGCTCCGGTGCGACAGGTGCGAGGCCTGCATCGGCACGCATACCCGGCGCCATCCGGGCAGCGATTGCGCTGCTAGTTTACCTGATGGTAAGCATGCAAGCCATGGCTCAAACTTTAACAGTGGCAGGCCGGGTAACCGACGCAGAAACAGGAACAGGTCTTCCCGGGGTGACGGTACTCCTGAAAGGCACTACTACGGCCGCTCCGACGGGAGTGGATGGCAGTTACACGATCAACGTGCCAGACGGGACAGGCACGCTTGTTTTCTCCTACATTGGCTATGAAAACCAGGAGGTGCCGATAAACAACCGCGCTGCGATCGACGTGCAACTCGGCACAGATGCCCAGGCGCTGGAAGAGGTAGTAGTAGTGGGATATGGCACACAGCGGGCTGAAGCTGTAACAGGTTCAGTCGCTTCCATTAGTGCAGAAGAGATTACGCAGGTGCCATCGGGTAATATCACACAGGCGTTGCAGGGGCGTTTGCCAGGGGTAGAGTTTACGCAATCTTCCTCTCAGCCGGGTGCCTCCATGCAAATCCGGATTCGGGGTACGCGCTCCATCACTGGCGAAAATGACCCGCTGGTGGTGCTGGACGGTATTCCCTTTCCAGGGGCTATCTCCGATATCAACCCCAACGACATCAAGAGCATCGACATACTGAAGGATGCCTCGGCGACCGCTATTTACGGCTCGCGCGGCGCCAACGGCGTTATATTAGTTACCACCAAAACAGGGAAAATAGGTCAAAAGCCACAGATAAGCTACAATGGTTTTCATGGCGTGAAGCAGGTTTTTGCCAATTACGACATGATGAGCGGTCCGGAGCTTTTTGAACTGCGCCAGGCAGCCGGACAGTTTAATGGGCAGCTAGGCGTGGATGAGGCGGAGGGTATCGACACCGATTGGCAAGACCTGTTATATAAAACAGGCATTACAACCAGCCATGACGTAAACGTATCGGGTGGCACTGAACAGGGCCGCTACAACTTTAGCGTAGGCTACTTTGAGGATGAAGGCGTTATCCCTTCGCAGCAGTACACGCGTTACTCTATGCGCGGTAGCATCGATCAGGGAATAGGGGAACGTTTCCACGTCGGCTTCACTACCTACAATAACTATAACATGACGGAAGGCTCCAATGTGGGCTTGTACAACATCCTGAGCATGTCGCCTATTGCCAGTCCGTATAACGCGGATGGCACTTTGAGAAGAACCATCCGGATGCCGTTAGATGAAACGTGGCTCTATACGAAAGACCTTGTAGAGGATTTAAGCGATGAATGGCTAAACCAGACCAGGGCCTTTGCCACTTACAACACCCTGTACGGCGAAGTGGCAATTCCGGGAGTGGAGGGCCTAAAGTACCGCGCCAACCTTGGCTTAAACTACCGGCAGAGCCAGCAAGGTGACTATACTGCAGCAGGGGTAAACGCTATCGACCCAGCCACCTTCTCAACTGCTTCTGTGAGTAACGCAATTACGACTAACTGGACCATTGAAAACCTGCTGACGTACGACCGCACCTTTGCAGGGAAGCATAATGTGAATGTCGTAGGATTATACTCTGCCTCGCAAGAGCGCTATAACAGGTCGCTTATCCAGGGAAGGGATCTTCCCTCCGACGCCTTCCAATTCTATAACATAGGGCGGGCTGCCGAAGAAATCACAGTTGACCCTAATGAGCAGAAATATACAGAGTGGGGCCTGTTGTCGTGGATGGGACGCGCCATGTACTCCTACGACGACCGCTATATGCTGAGCGCTACCGTACGTTCCGATGGCTCCTCCAGGTTGGCCCCGGGGCATAAATGGCACACTTACCCAGCCATATCGGCCGGATGGAATATTGCCAGAGAGTCGTTTATGCAGGACGTTACTCCTATAAACATGCTGAAACTGCGTGTGGGTTACGGGCAAACCTCCAACCAGGCCATTGATCCCTACTCTACACTTGGGCTCTTACAAACCAGGCCATATAACTTTGGCCCTGATGTTTACGAAAACGGCTACTACGTGCCGCAGCTGCCTAACCCCGACCTGGGATGGGAGTACTCTAAGACGTGGAACTATGGACTGGACTTCGCTGTCCTGAACAACCGCCTGTCAGGCACAGTAGAGTACTATGTTACGAATACCAGCGATGTTCTGCTGAGCCTTGGTCTGCCGCAGACATCGGGCGCGGAAAGCTACACGGCAAACATAGGGTCTACTCAGAACAAAGGACTGGAGTTCTCGCTCAACGGCCTGATACTGGACAACCTGAACGGCTGGACATGGGAGGCCGGTGTCAACATATATGGCAACCGAAACAAAATCACATCGCTTGCTTCCGGAGCAGATGAAGACAGAACCAACTGGTTGTTTGTAGGCCAGCCGATCAATGTCATCTACGACTATGAGCGAACAGGCCTTTGGCAAGAGGAAGATCCGTACCTGGATATCCTGGAGCCGGGCGGTAATGTAGGTATGATCAAAGTAAAGTACACCGGAGATTATAACGCCGATGGCACGCCGACAAGGCAGATTGGGCCCGATGACCGCCAAGTCATCAACGCGAATCCGGATTTTCAGGGCGGCTTCAACTCGCGCGTAGGATACAAAGGCTTTGACCTGACCGCTGTGGCAGCCTTTCAGCGCGGCGGAATTCTCAACAGCACACTCTACGGAGCGGCAGGCTACCTTAATATGTTGAGCGGACGCCGGAACAACGTTGATGTGGACTACTGGACACCAGAGAACACTGACGTTAAATATCCGAATCCGGCAGGCATAAGAAGCGGCGACAACCCTAAATATGGAAGCACCCTGGGTTACTTTGACGCATCGTACCTGAAAATACGCACCATCACACTTGGCTATAACTTCCAAAGCAACAACTGGCTGGAGAAAGTCGGCATCAATAATCTGCGGCTTTACGCGACTGCGCAGAACCCATTTGTGCTGTTCTCTCCCTACAACCGGGCATCAGGGATGGACCCCGAAACCAACTCTTACGCCGACGAAAATGTGGCGGTAACTACTGGCACTCCAAGCCGTCTGCTGACGATTGGCACGAACGCGCCCTCCACGCGCAACTACCTGGTTGGGCTCAATGTCACATTCTAAAAAAGATAAAGATGAAATTCATAAAAAATAAAGCTTTTATAGGAACAGCCTTAATGATGGCGCTGTCCCTGTCGTCCTGCGAGGATATATTGGAAGAGCAGCCACGCGCTGTATACACGCCCGAGTTTTTCCAGACCGAGAGAGGTATATATGGTGGCGTAACCTCGATGTACGCCCACCTGCGCTATATATACGGGCAAGCCTACTACTATAACGCCACCGAAACCGGTACCGATGAAGCGACATACGCCCAGAGTGCGGACCAGAACTTCAAGGTCATGGACCTTTCAGGGCAGGGAGAGATCACATCCACCGACAGTCGCGCGGATGTGTTGTGGGGAGCCGCCTTCTCTAACATCAACACCGCCAATGGGGTTATTGAAAATGCGGCGGCAGTAGGAACGATATCCGATGCGCTGGTTGCCGAGGCCAGGTTCTTCCGCGCGTTCGATTATTTTAAGCTGGTGCAAACGTTCGGCGGTGTGCCGCTGGACTTGGGCGTGGGAGAGCTGAAATTCAACAACAATCCTTCGAGAACCTCTGTGCGCAACACAGTGCCCGAGGTTTATACCAGGGCCATCTTCCCGGATTTGCTGAGAGCGGTAGAAGATTTGCCGGCAAACCCGCGTGTTACCGGCGCCGCCACCCAAACGCTCGCACGCCTGTATCTGGCAAAAGCCTACCTGACCTACGGCTGGTGGCTGGAGAACCCGGAAGGAATCCCTACGTACCCGGAGACTCCACGAACCGACCCAGACGGGCATGATGCGCAGTGGTATTTCCAGCAGGCATACGATGTAGCAATAACCGCCATTCAGAATCCGGGTCCTTTCGGTTTACAGGAGACATACTACGACGTAAACCTGGGGTCGAATGACCGCAACAGTGAAATCCTGCTGTACGCCGACCATACGGAGACTAGCCAGTTTTATAACGGATCAAGCCTTACGTACAGCAATGGTGGCGCCCCCGAAAACTTTGCCGGCTGGATGATGACGTGGAACTATACCAACATCAGAAGCGCTACGGACCCGAACTGGAGCGATGCTATCAGTTCTGTTCAGCGTGAGGCAGAACAGCATTTAGGGCGTCCGTGGACACGTATGGCTCCGACTATCAACGTTCTTACAAACACCTTTGCCGACAAAACTAATGACTCCCGCTACGACGGTACGTTTACTACGGTTTACCGTGGCAACTGGCCTAAAGCCGGTATCGACGCAGAGGTGGTATATAACGCCAACAGTCTGCCGGTTTCCCCGGGTGGGGCCATCCTGACTTTCCTGGACGAGCAGCCGGCGACACCAATCAGTTACCCTACCGGAGCGGGTAAAAGCAATGTAGGTGCAGGGGAGTTACCCGGAAGAGCCGACTTTGTGATCGGTCCGCGCGACATCAGCAGAATCGTTTACCCTGGGCTCTGGAAACTTGGCCCTTACCGCACCGACAACAACGGAGGGTTAGGCCAGCCGAATGCCGCCAGTACCCGTCCTTTTAGCATCGCCAAATTCTCAGAGCTGTACTTTGTAGCAGCCGAAGCAGCTGTGAAGGGAGCAAATACGCAGGCCGGTTACAGCGCCACCGAATTGATAAATGTAATTCGCGCGCGCGCGGGCATGTGGCGCTGGGACAACAACGGCAATACTTCCAAAGTGGAAGACCATAGCGCCGAGATGATCGCTGCCACGCCGGCAACGATAGACATCAACTTTATTCTGGAAGAACGTTCGCGCGAGTATTATGCCGAAGGTTACCGCTGGTTCGATTTGGTGCGTACGCAAAAGTGGGAAGAGTTGGCTTCTACGTACCAAATCGCCGGAAACAACTACGGGGACCATACGCCTGAAACGGTAACGCGCACCATTCAACCGTATCACTACCTGCGTCCCATTCCGCAAGGACAGCTTGACGCGATGGAGTTGACCGGCGCAGAAAAAGCGGCCTATCAAAATCCTGGATATAATTAATCAGGTGCCTGATCAAAAAGGCTGGCCGCCCCTGTCGGGCAGCCAGCCTTTTTAATTATACCCAAAATCACCTGGCGTGAGGTATCGTAAACACTGATAAATTGCTTTCCTGTTTCCTGGAAGTTGAAACCGATGAAGATGAAGGCTGCGCGATGCTGGGTTACTACATCCTCTGGAATATGGCTACGGTATAATTCCCACAATCTGCTTCCTGACTTGGGGTGCTGCTGCATTGCCTGGCGCCACGCGGGAGGCAGCAGCAGAAACGAAGTACGTGCGTGTAAGTAAAATACAGAAACGCTGTGCGCGCTACTTTGTATGAGACCATACGAATGATGTAGAAATTGACTGTACTTTGGAAAAGCTGTAAACGAATCGGAATGTCTGCCATATTTAATACCCTATGAAGCATATAATTTTGAACCGTGCCTTGCCGGGGAACAACCGGAAGCTATACCCGTTGCTGCAGAAGCTTTCAAGACTCGCGTTGGTGGTTATCCTGGCCATTGTGGCGCAGCCTGCCAACGCTGCAAACGATTCTACCTACATCTCCTCTTCCAAAACAAAAGGAAGCTTTGCGCTTTCGGCTGCCGGTAAAGCTGCCCCCCTGTTTGTGAGCAGCGAAGACGACGCAGGTGTCATCAGGGCCGCCAAGGATCTGCAGGCCGATATAAACCGCGTTACCAAAGTTCAGCCTGCCTTAACGGTAGCTCAGAAGGTGCCTAAGGCAAACCAGGTGGTGCTGATCGGGACCATCGGCAAAAGCCCTGTCATCGACAAGCTGGTAAAAAGTAAGAAAATAGACGTGTCGGGCCTCACCGGCAAATGGGAGACGTACCTGGTGCAGGTGGTGGAGAAGCCGATGCGTGGCGTGGACCAGGCGTTGGTAATAATAGGCAGTGACAGGCGTGGGACTATTTTCGGTATATATGATGTCTCTGCCCAGATAGGGGTCTCGCCGTGGTACTACTGGGCGGACGTACCGGTAAAGCAGCAACAGCACCTGTATGTTCTGCCCGGCCCCCATACCGACGGCGAGCCGGCGGTCAAGTACCGGGGCATCTTTATCAATGATGAAGCACCCGCGCTGGCAGGCTGGGCTACAGAGAAGTTCGGGGGCTTTAACGCAGAGTTGTATGCCCATGTATTTGAACTCATCCTTCGTTTAAAGGGCAATTATCTGTGGCCGGCCATGTGGGGGAGAGCTATATATGATGATGATCCCCAAAGTCCTGTGCTGGCCGATAAGTATGGGGTGGTGATCGGCACTTCCCACCACGAACCGCTGATGCGGGCACACGTAGAGTGGAGCCGCTACGGGGCCGGCGACTGGAACTACCAGACCAACAAAGACAACCTGCAGAAATTCTGGCGTGAGGGCATCAAACGCATGGGGGACAACGAAAGCTTTGTAACCATCGGGATGCGCGGTGACGGCGATGAGCCGATGAGTGAAGAAAGCAACATCGCCCTGCTGGAGCAGGTGGTGGAGGATCAGCGGGCAATCATTGCGGATGAGACCGGGAAGCCAGCCTCGGAAACGCCGCAGGTCTGGGCACTTTACAAGGAAGTGCAGGAATACTACGACAAAGGCATGCGTGTGCCGGATGATGTGACCCTGCTTCTGGCAGACGACAACTGGGGCAATATCCGCAAACTGCCAAAGGCAGGGGAGAAGCAGCGCCCTGGTGGTTATGGTATATACTACCATTTCGATTATGTAGGCGGCCCGAGGAACTACAAGTGGATTAACACAAACCCGCTCCCCAGGATATGGGAGCAAATGCACCTGGCCTATAAGTATGGCGCCACCAGAATGTGGATTGTCAATGTGGGGGACATCAAGCCTATGGAGTTCCCGACGGAGTTCTTCCTGGACTATGCCTGGAACCCGGAGAAGTGGCCGGCGGAGCGCCTGGATGAATACACGCAGCGTTGGGCAGCACAGCAGTTCGGGAAAGCGTATGCAGCACCCATTGCTGAGCTGCTGGCAACATACGGCAAGTACAACGCACGCCGCAAACCAGAGCTCTTATCGCCCGACACCTATAGCCTGACAAATTACCGCGAAGCAGAGCGTGTGGTGGCAGATTATCAAGCGCTAGCCGAAAAGGCCGAGCAGCTTTACAAAGAGATACCTGCCGATTACAAGGATGCTTTCTTTCAGTTGGTGCTGTATCCGGTAAAGGCAAGCGCTAATCTGAACGAGTTATATGTAACAGTTGCCAAAAACCGTCTTTATGCCACGCAAGGCCGCTCCGTAACCAACAAACTGGCGGATAAAGGCAGGCAGCTTTTTGCGACCGACCAGGAACTGTCGAGAATCTACAACGAAGATATAGCCAACGGCAAGTGGAGCCATATGATGGACCAGACGCACATCAGCTACACCTACTGGCAGCAGCCGGAGAAAGACGTGATGCCGGAAGTAAAGGAAATAAACCTCCCTGCGAGTGCAGGCATGGGCGTGGCAGTTGAAGGGTCAGAGGCTTGGTGGCCGGCATCCAACGGAGCAGCAGTATTACCGGAGTTAACCCCCTACGGGACGCAGGAATTCTATATCGAGGTATTCAACCGGGGCAAGTCACCCTTTAACTATACCGCTCAAACGGGTGCTGCGTGGTTAAACATTAGCCGCAAGCAGGGAACGGTGGAGGAGCAGGAGCGCCTTTGGGTGAGCGTAGACTGGAAACGCGCTCCTGCTGGAAAGCAGCGTGTGCCAATAACCATCACTGGCCCGGATAACAAGGGTGTGGTTGTGTATGCAGTGGTGAATAATCCTGCAGCGCTGCAGGCTGAGCGTGTAGAAGGGTTTATTGAAAGCAATGGGTATGTATCCATGGAGGCGGAGCACTATGCGCGTGCCGTGGATGCTGGCGATGCACAGTGGAAAGTGTTACCGGATTTAGGGCGTACGGCCTCTGCTGTATCACCTTTCCCGGTAACGGCTCCGGAACGCAGGCCCGGCGACAACAGCCCGCGTCTGGAGTACGACATGTACTTGCTAAATGGCGGCGAGGTAAATGTGAAAGTGCTGGTTTCGCCAACACTCAACTTTCATAATACGGAAGGCTTGCGCTATGCCGTGGCCCTTGATGATGCGGAGCCTCAGATCGTGAATATCCATAAAGACAATACTACCCAATCCTGGGATGATTGGGTAGCGCATAACATCATCGTGACGCAGTCGAAACACAAAGTAGAAAAGCCGGGGCAGCATGTTCTCAAGATATGGATGGTGGATCCGGGCGTGGTGATACAGAAGATCGTGGTGGAAACGGGAGAGGCCAAACCGAGCTACTTAGGCCCTCCGGAAAGTACTTACAGGCCTAGAATCGAACAAGGCAAAGACAAAGTGGCCAAATAGGGCGTAATAGGAATACATCCTAAGATGGGAGGTGGTTCTCATTCTCAGCCGGAGCGATACAAGGTTCAGCTGAAAGGCTGTAGACGATAAATCTGCAGCCTTTTTGTTTGTGCAGACCACTCGAAACAGCCCCTTGTCCAAACCAAAGGTAAGTGTATGGAGACATACTCAGAAATTGCACAACTCCCT
>Ga0210040_10010776_pt1 | contig 10447 bp, 7 predicted proteins | sample CryGeyCG12114_NA_FD_185462 | JGI IMG/M metagenome (GOLD analysis project Ga0210040, IMG submission 185462) | Groundwater microbial communities from aquifer - Crystal Geyser CG19_WC_8/21/14_NA (SPAdes) (version 2) | ecosystem: Environmental > Aquatic > Deep subsurface > Groundwater | place: USA...
TATCTGTAAGCCGAAAGCCGGCGAAACGGTCGTGGTATCGGGCGCTGCGGGGGCGGTGGGCTTGATAGTGGGCCAGCTAGCCAAAATCGAGGGTGCCCGCGTAATCGGGACAGCCGGCTCCGACGAAAAGGTGGCGTATCTGAAAGAACTGGGCTTCGACGAGGCTATCAACTACAAAACCGCGCCCGACCTAGCCCAAGCCTTGGCAGCCGCAGCGCCTGATGGCATCGACTGTTATTTTGACAACGTGGGCGGCGCCATTACGGATGCCGTGTATGACCAACTCAACACCCACGCCCGCATTGCTTTGTGCGGCCAGATTTCCACCTATAATGCTACCGAAGCGCCAGTTGGTCCGCGCCCGGAAGGTAAGCTGCTTAAAACCAGCGCTAAGCTTCAGGGCTTCATCGTGAGCAATTATCTGGACCGTTGGCCTGAAGGCGTGCAGCAGCTCACCGAATGGTACAGCCAGGGCAAGTTGAAAGCTGAAGAAACCGTTACCGAAGGTTTCGACCAGATTCCGACGGCCTTTCTGGGGTTATTTAAAGGCGAGAATACCGGTAAAGCAGTAGTAAAAGTGGCGTAGTTAACCAGAAACTGCACTTTCACATTCGTTCAGTTCTTTACAGGCTTAGCATCAGCCGATGCTCACACCCCCAACCGGCCATCAGGAGCATAGCACAATTCTCCCAGTTCCACCAGCTCCCGTATCTGTTCCGTCACGGAAACCGCTTGGCCCGGCGTGAAGTGAGCAAGCACCTCACGCGGGGTTTGGGGCGTAGCCTTCACCAGCGCAATAAGCTGGTCGCGCAGTTCCGCCGGCGGAGCGGTTTCCTGCTGGGCTTTCTTTTTAGCCAGACAGAAGTCGCACACATGACAGGCAGCCGCATCCGATTCGCCAAAGTATTCCAGCAACAGCTGTTGCCGACACCGCCCGCCCGCTGCATACCGAACTACAGATTCGGTTTTGTGGCGGGCTAGCTCGCGGGTGTCGGCTAGTTGCTTCTGGTCCAACGGGAGCTTGTCGGCATCGAAACGGGGCGTCGTGAACAGCGCCTGAGGCGACTCGTGACGGGGTTGATACTGAATGATGCCGGAGCGGTGCAGGAACAGCAGCATCTTGCGCATGTCTACTACGCTGAGCTTCAGGTGCTGGGCCAGACTGTTCTCGGAAATCCGCTGAAAGCCCGCGAATAGCTCGCCGCCGTGAAAGCGCAACAAGCTCTTGATGAGCTGATCATGCTGGGCATTGGCGACCTGAAAGCGGTAGAGGTCGGTGTGAGTGATGGGAATAAAAACGCGGGCCGGGTCGTTGACGGCCTCATTCATCTGCACGAATCCCGCGCGGGCCAGGGTACGCAGGCTGTTGTGAGCATCCAGGGCCTTGATGCGGTAGGTTTCGGCAAACTGCTGAATATCAAAATCAAACGCTACCAGCTCGCCGCCGCCTACCGCCGTGCGCGAGAAGTTGGCCAGCGCCTGGTACACCCGCCGTACCGTGTCGAGCGGCGGATGACTCTGTTGGGTACGGCGGCGCAACTCGTCGGCGTCATTAGGGCCCTCCAGCAGCACGGCAAAGGCGTATTTCTCGTCACGGCCGGCGCGGCCGGCTTCCTGGTAATACGCTTCCAAGTTGTCGGGGGCCTCTAGGTGTACTACAAGGCGTACGTCAGGTTTGTCGATGCCCATGCCGAAGGCGTTGGTTGCCACAATACAGTGCGTCCGGTTCTGCATCCAGTCCTGCTGCGTGCGGGTACGCTGCTCGGAGGGCAGCCCGGCATGATACGCCGCAGCCCGCAGACTGTGCTGTTGCAGATACGCGGCTGTGTCCTCGGTCTGACGGCGGGTGCGGGCATACACAATGCTAGTTTTCCCCACCCCTACCCCGCGCACCACTTCCAGCAGCCGGCGCAGCTTGTCTTCGGTAGCCAGCACCGAATACGACAGATTGGGCCGGGCAAAACTCTGCTGAAACACCCGGTGGCCGGCTCGGAATTGCAGCTTCTCCACAATCTGCTGCCGCACCCGCTCGGTGGCCGTGGCCGTGAGGGCAATGCATGGCACCCCCGGCAGTAGCTCCCGCAACTCCGCTATCCGCAGATACGGCGGCCGGAAATCGTAGCCCCACTGCGACAGGCAGTGCGCTTCATCAACCGCCAGCAAGCTCACGCGCATCTTGCCCACCCGGGCCCGGAACATGTCGGTCAGCAACCGCTCTGGCGACACGTACAGGAACTTCACCGGCCCGTACACACAGTTATCGAGTGTCTGATCGATTTCCTGGTGGCTCATACCTGCATACACGGCTTCGGCTTTGATGCCGCGTTTGCGCAGGTTTTCCACTTGGTCTTTCATCAACGCAATCAGCGGCGACACCACTAGGCATAGGCCATCGCGCGCCAAGGCTGGTACCTGAAAACAGATGCTCTTACCGCCACCAGTAGGTAGCAGCGCCAGCACATCCTGGCCGGCCAGTACCGCTCGGATAATGTCTTCCTGCAACGGTCGAAATGCGGTGTGGCCCCACGTCTGGCGCAGCACATGCAGGATGTCGTCGGTGGCAATAGTCAAGGCAGGAGATGTGGGTACAGCACTGCGAAGTTACAACCGGGTTTTTGGAAAAGGAAGGTAGAGAGCCTCCTCATTCAGCCAAGCACCTGCCTACTTTATTTGTACTTCTCTATGAACACTTACTTCATGTAATTGATTGAAGTTCGTCACAAAATTTCATTTCTATGATAGACGCTTTACCTCAAGTACATAAGTATTTTATAATACTGGAACAAAAATAACCCGGCAATAAGAAACGTTATATCAAGTTAATATAATTACATTTACTACGTTGAATCAGATAAAAGAGGGTTATTGGTGTTTTCATCAGTTATCCTTTGCTTTTTTATCCTCTCTCTGCATACTTACCTGCACCATATTAAATTATATAATCATGAGTATAGATTTACTAACTCAAACTTCAACATTATCTATTTTTCACGACAAGCATAATAGCTGGCTCTATTTGGACTGGCACGGCGACCTTACGCTGCAAGTAGTGCAGGAAAATTGCCTGATGACGGCTCATTGCTTTCTAACGCAAAACTGCAGTCGTATTCTCAATGATAACACCAACGTAACCAGCATTACCCCCGATGTAGGTATCTGGCTGGCCACCGAATACCTGCCGCATATCGCCGCCGCTGGGGTTGAGCATATGGCGTGGGTGCACTCCTCCAACATCGACACCCAATCCTGCACCGACGTAGCGCTCTACAACCTTTTGTCGCCAGTAATAGCCCTGTTCAACGACTTGGCCTCGGCTTACACTTGGCTGTGCGTAGTCAAATTCAAGGCTCCTGCCTTGGCAATACGGTCTGCTAAGATAGCCTGTTAGCACCACCAAGAAATCGGAAGCCATGTTTCCCCGATTTCTGGTTCCTTATAGTGACGTCGCATAGCAAGGTTGCTTTAACGGACGGTTAAAAACTAAAAACGCCTGACTCAAACAGAGTCAGGCGTTTTGGATTCCATAATAAGCTACCTACGCAGCAGCCGACTGTCCGTTCTCACGGTCATCGATGGCTTTTTTGAGCTTGGCAATGGCTTGCGTGGCTCGCTCGTCATCGAGACGATTGATGTTAAGCAACATCTTGGTCTTCTCCTGACGCGTGATAACCGGATGGTTGAGCAAACGGATAATCTCCTCTTTCTGCGGCGCCGATGCGTACGTAACGGTTGCAGCTTCAACAACGGGCTCTGCTGCTACGGCTTTCATGGGCGCGGTAGCTTCAGCAACTGCCGCAACTGGTGCAGGAGCAACTGCGGGCACAATGGCCATAGCAGGCTGGGCGGCAGCAGGCGTGTTTCCACCGTAATCCATTTCCTCGGCGGGCGTTGGCTCGTAGCCAGCAGCCCGAATAATCCAGGCCAGAATGTTACGATACGCTTTGCCAATGGCGCGGGTCTGGGCCATGCTCATAATGGCAAACTCCTGGTAGAACTTCTTGCCCTGCTCTTTGCTGGAGCAAATAGCGAAGCCCGCACCCACCGTCTGCCCAGAACGCATGTCAAACAGCGTTACCTTGGCTTGATACTTGATTTCCTGATCATTGGAGACGTTGATAACGTGGTCGACGATGGGCACAATGCCCAAGCGCGAGCCGGCGTACTGCCAGCCTTCCACATTCACGAACTCTTTGCCTTGCACCGTAGTGGTCAGCTTGTTTTCCTTGATGAACTTGGCCAGATCAGTAGCCAAGTGCAGCGTCTCGTCGGAGCGCGAGATGTCGTAGCTCTCCACTTTGGTCTTGCGTGCCGGCTCTTTGATGGTCTTGGTTGCTTCGCTCATGGCGTCTGTTCTTTTATGTCCTGTAATACCGTGTTTGTGTTCTGATATGTAAACCCACGGGGGAGACAAAAGGTGCAAAAATGAATATATTTTTTGTTAAATTTTAACACTGTCCATCAGCTACTTACAGAGCATATTTCGAAAAAAATTAGTTAACTAACTTTTTTAGCTATTTCTACTTCCCTTAAGCCCTCATCAACCGCGCCTGACTATTACCAACCGCCTTTTACCGGCATAAGAAAACCCGCTCCTTCGTTTCCGGAAAACGCGGGAGCGGGTTGCACAGCATGGTCCGGGGCAGACGGACGCATGACCTGGGTCGTACACAAACAGGGCCTCCGGAAGAACTGCTTCCGGAGGCCCTGTTTACGTTTAATCTGAACAGTGGGTTATTCTCTAACTGCCGCCCTCCCAGATCAGTCCGTCCTTCATCGTGATTTTGCGGTCGGCCATTTCAGCTAGCTGGTCGTTGTGCGTCACAATCACGAAGGTCTGGCCCAGTTCTTTGCGCAGCAGGAAAAAAATCTGGTGGAGTTCCTGGGCGTTCTGCGAGTCGAGGTTGCCGCTGGGCTCGTCGGCAAAGATGATTTCCGGCGAATTGATGAGTGCCCGGGCCACGGCCGTGCGCTGCTGCTCGCCGCCGCTCATTTCGCTGGGCTTGTGGTCGGCACGGCGCTCCAGGTTGAGCATGCCCAACAATTCGCGGGCCCTAACGCGCACTTCCTTCTCGGAGCGCCCCGCCAGATACGCCGGCAAACACACGTTTTCGAGGGCCGTAAACTCGGGCAGCAAGTTGTGAAACTGGAAGATGAAGCCGATATGCCGGTTGCGGAACCGCGCCAGCTCCGAGCGTTTCAGCGAGCTAACCGACTCTCCATCAAACAGCACCTCGCCTGAATCTGGGTTATCGAGCGTGCCCAGAATGTGCAGCAGCGTGCTTTTGCCCGCCCCCGACGAGCCGACGATGGATACTATTTCCGATTTCTCAATCGTCAGGTCGATGCCCTTCAGGACTTCCAGCGTGTTGTATTTCTTACGAACGTTGATGGCTTGCAGCAAAACGGAACTAGATAAAATGAGTCGACGGTATAGAAAGCAAATCTACGGCTTGCCCCGCAGATTACGCGGTTTTCCTTGGTTTCGCTGCCGTTAACCGGCGGCATCAGCCAGGGAGTTGGGTATACTACGGTTGCCACTGGTTTTCTGCTAGTTCCAGGTTTCGTTTCTTAGCAGGACCATGCAGAATTCTTCCGTTGTAGTCCGGCACCGATGGTGGGTGCCACTTGTGTTTCTCACTACCCTGTTGGCTCTGGCCGTATGGATGTGGCACCGGCCCCGCAGGGTTTCCTCCGCGGCCCGGCCAGCCGCCAGCACGGCACCCCCACTGGCCTCATCATCCGATAACCGGCTGCGCGGCGTGAACTGGGTGGCCGCCGACTCGGTGGCCAGCGCCAATCTGGAGCCTCTCCTGCGCAGCCGCATCACCTGGATTGCCCAAACGCCTTTCGGGTGGCAACCGGGCGCGGCTACGCCGGAAGTACGGCTGCATACCGGCGCCAGCAACCGCGGCTACTGGGGCGAAAGTGACCGGGGCCTCATCCAAACCACCAACTTAGCCCGGCAGCACGGCATCCGCACCATGCTCAAGCCCCACCTGTGGCTGCGGGGTGGCGGCACCTGGCCCGGCGACATCAACATGGCCACCCCGGCCGACTGGCAAACCTGGTTTGCCAGCTATTCGGCGTTTCTGCTACATTACGCCCAACTGGCCGAAACCAGCAAAATGGATGCGCTCTGCATTGGCACCGAGCTGCAACACGCCAGCGTAGGCCACGAGGCAGAGTGGCGAAACCTGATCCGGCAAGTGCGGGCGGTATACCACGGCCCCCTGACCTACGCCGCCAACTGGAGCGGCGAGTTCGAGGAAATTCGCTTTTGGGATGCACTGGACTTCATCGGCATTCAGGCCTACTTTCCGCTGAGCACCACGGTCCACCCCAACAAAGCCACTTTGCTGGCCGCCTGGAAACAGCCACTACGCCGGATTGAGGCCGTGCAGAAACGGTATAAAAAACCAGTGCTCTTCACCGAAATTGGCTACAAAACCACGCCTGATGCGGCCATTGAGCCCTGGGCCTGGCCCAACCGGACGGCGGTATTTACGGAAGTCGATGAGCAAACCCAGCGTTTGTGCTACGAGGCGATGTTCGAGACGTTCTGGGGGCGGCCTTGGTTTCGGGGCACGTTTATCTGGAAGTGGTATCCGGGCCTGCAACCCGACGGCCCCGCCCGCCGCCACCTCGATTTCACGCCCCAGCACAAGCCCGCTGAGCAGGTAATGGCTCACTGGTATGGCAAGTAATGAGTTGATTTGCAGGTACTAGCTGGTAGTTGTTGAGGGTTGGCTGTTGGCGGATTGATTGTTGATTGTTACTACTGCAACCAATAATCTAACCGGCCGCAATTCAATCAGTGGCTATCAATAAATCAGTAATCAACCCACCACCCATCACTATCAACTCCCCCCAATTCAACAATCAACAATTCAGGAATCAACAATCCCCCCGTTTCTGCCTACTTTCGTGCACTTATCGAACCACTCCATAACTGACCTCCATGAACATTCACGAGTATCAGGGCAAAGACATTCTGAAGCGCTACGGTGTACGCGTGCAGGAAGGCATTGTAGCCGACACCGCCGACCAGGCCGTGGAAGCGGCCAAAAAGCTAAACGCTGACACCGGCACCAGCTGGTACGTAATCAAAGCCCAGATTCATGCGGGCGGCCGCGGCAAAGGGGGCGGCGTGAAACTGGCCAAAAATCTGGATCAGGTGAAAGAAATTTCCGACCAGATTATTGGCATGCAGCTCGTGACCAAGCAAACCGGCGCCGAAGGCCGCAAGGTGCATAAAGTGCTGGTAGCGCAGGATGTGTATTATCCCGGTGAGTCGGAAACCAAGGAGTATTACATGAGTGTGCTGCTGGACCGTGGGACCGGCAAAAACGTCATTATTTATACCACCGAAGGCGGTATGGACATTGAGGAGGTAGCCGAGGCACACCCCGAGAAGATTCACCGCGAGCATGTTGACCCGCGCGTGGGTCTGCGCCCGTTCCAGGCCGCCAAAATTGCTTTCAACCTCGGCCTGACCGGCCCGGCGCAGAAGGAGATGGTGAAGTTTGTAACGGCTCTATACAAAGCTTACGACGACACCGATTCGGCCATGTTCGAAATCAACCCCGTGTTGAAAACGTCGGACAACAAAATCCTGGCCGTTGACGCCAAGGTAACCCTGGACGAAAACGCCCTCTACCGCCACCCTGATTTTGCTGCCCTGCGCGACACCAACGAGGAAGACCCCTTGGAAGTGGAAGCTTCGGCCTCGAACCTAAACTACGTAAAGCTCGACGGTAACGTGGGCTGCATGGTAAACGGAGCGGGTCTGGCCATGGCAACCATGGACATCATCAAACTGAGCGGCGGCGAGCCGGCCAACTTCCTCGACGTAGGGGGTGGAGCCAATGCGCAAACCGTAGAAGCCGGTTTCCGCATCATTCTGAAAGACCCGAACGTGAAAGCTATCCTCATCAACATCTTCGGCGGCATCGTGCGCTGCGACCGGGTAGCGAATGGCGTGGTGGAAGCCTACAAGAACATCGGCGACATCAAAGTGCCCATCATCGTGCGGCTGCAAGGCACCAACGCCGAAGAAGGTGCACGCATCATCGACGAGTCGGGCCTGAAAGTGTACTCGGCCGTACTGCTGAAAGACGCCGCTGAGCGCGTGAAGGAAGTGCTGGCCATGAACAACTAGGTAAGAACAGAGAGTGAGTAACGAAGAATGGCCGTTGAGCGTCCTTGTTAGGAATCGTTCAACGGCCATTCTTCATTATTCACTCTTTAATTTTTACTTCTCCTCCGAAGCTACGCCGGCGTTTTCTTCAGCTTGCACTGGAATAGCTTCTCCTTGCACACGCAACTCCACTTCCATGTTGCCACGGGTACCTACCGAGTAAGGGCATATTTTATGGGCCTGACGTACCATTTCGACGGTTTTGTCGTGGTCGAATTTTTTCAGGTCTACATCAAGTACGGCGCTCAAACCATAGGCTTCCCCTTCCTGAAAAAGCGAAACCGAGCATGATACCGTAGTTTCGGCGTCGAGCTTGTCGCCAGCGCGCTGGGCGATTACGAGCAGGGCTTGCTGGAAGCAGGAAGCGTAGCCGGCTGCAAACAGCTCCTCGGGGTTGGTGGCGCCCTTCTTGCCGCCCAAGCCTTCTGGCACCGACATATCCAGGTCAATGATACCGGTGGCGGAGCGTACGTGGCCGCTACGGCCACCCACGGCAGAAGCATCAGCCGTGTAGAGAGTTTTCTTTTCAGTGGTTGCCATAATAGAATTAGGTTGATCGGGTTATAAGAATAGCTAACTGAATTGTCGGCTGTAAGGTTATAGTGCGGAGCTACAGGGTTTTAGATAAAATGCGGTCATAGGTTTGGCTGGAACGCTATTTCTGGCTAGTTTTGCGCCTCCTAACACGGTCACGTCGTACAACGGATAGTATGAGAGTTTCCGAAGCTCTTGATCTAGGTTCGATTCCTAGCGTGACCACACTACCGACTAAAACCCTCGTTTGCAGCCTGTGAACGGGGTTTTTGTTTTTTGACGTGTGACCTATTGTGCGACATTATTAAAAACATCATCCCCCTATCCTATAACTGAAAAACTGTGTCACGGTCGGCTGTAAGCTTCGCGTCTAGAACGCCAGTCCAGTATACCTCCTGACATGCCCTACGCAGAGGCAGTAGACATTTATTCACGGTAAGACGTCGCTCTAACAGCATCATGTTGTAGTCGGCGAAGTCTCAGCCTATTGGCTGGTCAAGAGATAAGCTCAACATCCGAGGTTTGGCGTGGCCTTACCAGTCAACACACCGAAGCAAGACTGTTTAAACAGCGTGGCCACTACCCTACCGGAAGGGCTATGCTGCTACAGGGTTTTGGTGAAGGCCACTTTGATGCGCAGCTGGAAATCGGCTATTACCTTGAAGATTTCCTTGAGCGTAACCTGCTCTACCTGGGTTAGTACCTTGGGGTCGAGGTAGTTGGTGGGAGGAATCCGGTCGTTGATGAGTTGGCGGGCCTGCTTTTTCAGGCGCATACCCATCAGGTAGTAGTACGCTTGGAAAAGCTCTTCGTACTCTTTCTCGGTGAATACGCCTTTCTCGCGCAGCTTGTGCAGCCGCTCGCCGGTGTTGGTTTTGAAAATCTGGTGTTTGAGGGCATATACCCGCACCAAATCCACGATGGGGGTCATGGTTTTTTTGAGGTCGAATACCTGTTGCGAGCCTTGCGCAAACGTGCGGAAGTTGCGGAAGAAAGTGAGCGGCGGCTCGTACTGCAGGGCATTCTTGGCCATGTAGTAAAAAAAACGATCCACGGGGCCACGCAGTTCTTCGCCCATAAACGATTGGAGTTCGTCCATGATAGCGGCCTCGCCATACAGAAAGCGGCAGTCGAAAAACGTCGAGAACTTCATCACCGTCTCGGCATTCGACTCACTCATCCAGGTGTGGTAGTTGCGCTTCCAGTGCGACAAAGAGTGCGTCCACTTGTGATTTTTGGCCATGAAACCGCCGGTACAGAAGCTGAGCCCAATGTGGTTGAGCTGGTCGGAAACGGCTTCTGCGAAATGCAGAAAGTACGCCCGCACCAGCTCGCGCTGTTCGTTGGCTTTGTCTTCGTAGATGATGGCGTTGTCTTGGTCGGTGAGCAGGGTTTGCTCTTTGCGGCCTTCGCTGCCGAGCACCATGAACACGAACTTGGCCGGCGCGGGGCCGTGCTCGGTTAGCACGCTCTCAATCACCTTGAGGGCAATGGTATCGGCCACGGTGGTGATGACCTGGTTTACAATTTCGGCTTTCACGCCCCGGGTCAGCAGCTGGTTTACCATCTCGGGCACCATCTCCCAGCGTCGCTTCAGCTCCCGCGCGCTCTGCGCCGACTTCACGGCCTGAATGAACATAAACGGCGACTGGGCCAAATCGCTCAGTAGCTTGTTGCGGCTCAGAAACCCGATGTGCTGGCCGCCTTTTTCCACTA
>Ga0210040_10010777_pt1 | contig 10447 bp, 8 predicted proteins | sample CryGeyCG12114_NA_FD_185462 | JGI IMG/M metagenome (GOLD analysis project Ga0210040, IMG submission 185462) | Groundwater microbial communities from aquifer - Crystal Geyser CG19_WC_8/21/14_NA (SPAdes) (version 2) | ecosystem: Environmental > Aquatic > Deep subsurface > Groundwater | place: USA...
AGGCGTCCTGGCAATCCCGGATCGTCGCCGAGTTCGGCATGTTGATGGTCTTGGAGATCGCGCCCGAGATGAAGCTCTGGGCGGCGGCCATCATGGTGATGTGGCTATCGACCGAGAGGAAGCGCTTGCCGGTCTTGCCGCAGGGGTTGGCGCAGTCGAAGACCGAGAGATGCTCCTCCCGCAGGTGGGGGGCGCCTTCGAGGGTCATGGTGCCGCAGACATGGTCGTTGGCGGCGTCGATCTGCGCGCGGCTGAAGCCCAGATGGCGCAGCATGTCGAAGGCGGGGTCGTTGAGCCGCGCCGCCGGGATGCCGAGGGTCCCGGTGCAGAACTCCTCCCCCAGAGTCCACTGGTTGAAGACGAAGCGGATATCGAAGGCCTGCGGCAGCGCGGCCTCGATCTTCTCGATCTCGTCCGGACCGAAGCCGTGGCCGATCAGCGCGGTGTGGTTGATGCCCGGCGCGTTGCCGATCGTGCGGTGGCCCACGGCGTAGGCAATGATCTCCTCGATCTGGGCCGAGGAGTAGCCGAGCTTGTCGAGGGCGGCCGGGACCGACTGGTTGATGATTTTGAAGTAGCCGCCGCCGGCGAGCTTCTTGAACTTCACGAGGGCGAAGTCGGGCTCGATGCCTGTGGTGTCGCAATCCATGACGAGGCCGATCGTGCCCGTGGGCGCGATCACCGTCGTCTGGGCGTTGCGGTAGCCATGCGCCTCGCCCAGTGTCAGGGCCTCGTCCCAGGCCTGCATGGCGAGGACGGAGAGCCGGGCGTCGGGGCAGTTGGCGTGGTCCAGCGGGACCGGCTTGACCGCGAGGTTCTCGTAGCCCCCGGCCTGGCCGTGAGCGGCACGGCGGTGGTTGCGGATCACCCGGAGCATGGATTCGCGGTTGCGCTCGTAGCGGGCGAAGGCCCCGAGCTCGGACGCGATCTCGGCGGAGGTGGCATAGGCGGTGCCGGTCATGATCGCGGTCAGCGCCCCGCAGAGTGCGCGACCCTCATGCGAGTCGTACCCCAAGCCCATGTTCATCAGGAGCCCGCCGATGTTGGCATAGCCCAAGCCAAGGGTCCGGAAGTCGTAGGAGAGCTGCGCGATCTCCTTGGACGGGAACTGGGCCATGGTGACGCTGATCTCCAGCGTCAGGGTCCAGAGCCGCGTGGCGTGCATGTATCTCTCGGCGTCGAACTCCTGCCCGTCCCAGAAGGTCAGGAGGTTGAGCGAGGCCAGGTTGCAGGCCGTGTCGTCGAGGAACATGTACTCCGAGCAGGGGTTCGAGCCACGGATCTGTCCGTCGGCCGGGCAGGTGTGCCAGGCGTTGACGGTGTCGTGGAACTGGATGCCGGGGTCCGCGCAGGCCCAGGCGGCGTGGCCGATCTGGTCCCACAGGTCACGGGCCTTGATGGCCTTCGTCACCTTGCCGTCGCGGCGGGCGATAAGGTTCCAGTCCCCGTCGGCCTCCACGGCGCGCAGGAAGCCATCGGTCACGCGGATGGAGTTGTTGGAGTTCTGGCCCGAGACGGAGGCGTAGGCCTCGGAGTCCCAGTCGGTGTCGTAGGTCGGGAACTCGATGGAGTCGAAGCCCTGCCGCGCATAGTCGAGAACGCGCTTGATATAGGTCTCCGGAATGGCGGAGCGTTTGGCCTCGCGGATAGCCGACTTGAGGGCATCGTTGCGGGCAGGGTCGTAGGCGTCGGAGGCCGCCCCGTCCCAGGCGTGAAGAGCGGCGAAGATCGCGTTGAGACGCTTCTCGTGCATCTTGGAGCCGGCGACGATGCTCGCCACCTTCTGCTCCTCGGTGACCTTCCAGTTGATGAAGGCCTCGATGTCGGGATGGTCGGCGTCGACGATCACCATCTTGGCGGCCCGACGCGTGGTGCCGCCCGACTTGATGGCGCCGGCCGCGCGGTCGCCGATCTTGAGGAAGCCCATCAGGCCGGAAGAGCGGCCGCCGCCCGAAAGCTTCTCGCCCTCGGCGCGAAGCGACGAAAAGTTGGTTCCTGTCCCCGAGCCGTACTTGAAGAGCCGCGCCTCGCGGACCCAGAGGTCCATGATCCCGCCCTCGTTCACGAGGTCGTCCTTGACGGACTGGATGAAGCAGGCGTGAGGCTGGGGATGCTCGTAGGCGGACTCGGAGCGGGTGAGCTCGCCCGTCACGTAGTCCACGTAGAAGTGGCCCTGCGCCGGGCCGTCGATGCCATAGGCCCAGTGGAGGCCGGTGTTGAACCACTGCGGCGAGTTCGGCGCGCCCATCTGGCGGGCGAGCATGTGGCGCATCTCGTCATAATAGGCGCGCGCGTCGGACTCGGCGGTGAAGTAGCCGCCCTTCCAGCCCCAATAGGCCCAGGCGCCGGCGAGGCGGTCGAAGACCTGCTTGGCGCTGGTCTCTCCCTCGATGGCCGCACCCTTGGCCGGCACGGAGCGCCACAGGAACTCGGGGATGCCCTCCTCCTTCACCCGCGATGCCTTGGACGGCACGCCGGCCTTGCGGAAGTACTTCTGGGCAATGACGTCGGCCGCGACCTGGGACCAGGCCTCCGGCACCTCGAGGGTGTCGAGCTTGAAGACGGTGGTGCCGTCCGGGTTCCGAATCTCGGAGGCCGTCGTGCGGAAGGCGATGCCCTCGTAGGCGTCCCTGCCTTCCGTGGTGAATGCGCGCGCGATCTTCATGACTAAATGACCTCCTATCGGTGCGAAAGCCGAGACCGTTCGGCGGTTGCAGGCGCAACGCCGTTCGTAAGCCTTCGATTCTCGTTCTGTGCTTCGCTACTGCCCGCTTTGTCCCACCACATATAGTGGGCTTCTGGTGCCTCAACACACTCTGAAGTATCGCGTTCCACGCCGCAATTGGAATTGTGTTGTGGATAAGCCACGCAAACCCGTTGACTCAAAAGCCAGTCCGAGTCCCTGGGGATAACTGCGAGTCGCCCCCGAGATGCCCACCAAACTGTCCACAGGCCGGGGCCAAGGGCGTGGCAGAGGCATCACATTGAATGAGATTAGGTCGGCGTCCCTCCGCCGAGTGGTCGGGGCGGAGAGATTCGAACTCCCGACCCTCTGCTCCCAAAGCAGATGCGCTACCAGACTGCGCTACGCCCCGAACCGGCCCATGTCATAGGGCAGACTTCGGCGCTTGCAAAGCGTCCGCGTGGCAGGCTGGCACTAGATGTAGGAAAAGGCCGGGAGGGCCGCTCACTCGCAGGGGAGCGCGGCGCCCTCTCCGACGGCCGGGTGCTGGAGGACGTCGCCGGGCTCGATGCCCAGGCGATCCGTCAGGCCGCCGTTGACTTCCAGGACGAACTGGACGGCATCCCCGCCGGGGATGGGCGTCTCGTCCATCGGAACCGCGTTCTCGTGTATGGCGCTGATGGTGCCGTCCGGGCCCGCAAAGATCATGTCGAGCGGGATCAGCGTGTTCCGCATCCAGAAGGCCACCGGCTGGGGCGAATCGTAGACGAAGAGCATACCCTGGAGCGTGGCCATCTGCGGCACGTTCATCAGGCCCTGGGCGCGCTCGGCCACGTCGTCCGCGACTTGGATGGTGAAGTGCGCCTCTCCGAACCCACCCTGGATCGTCAGGCGATCGTCGCGGCACTCGGCCGCTGCCTCGGCGGCGAGCAACGCCAAGAGGACCGCGAGGACACCCCTCATCGAGACAGACGCCCGGCCGCGTCCCAGGCCAGGACCTCGACGGCGAGCTTCCCGCGCTTGCCCTCGATCACGCGCAGGCCCACGGCCTCGCCGGGCGCGAGGTCGGCGAAACCGGACCGGCGCAGCACCTCGATGTGCAGGAACACGTCGTCCTCCGATCCCCAGGTGTTGGCGAAGCCGAAGCCCTTGCCCTTGTCGAACCACTTCACGCGGGCGGGTTCAAGGGGCTGGTTTGCGAGGAGGGCGGGGTCCATGTCCGAAAGGTCCGCGAGGCCGGCACCCGGAGGAACCTCGGGTGGGCGGATCGACAGGACGGCGGTGGCCTGCATCCCGCGATCCGTGCGCGCGGCCTCGACCTCGATGGCCGACCCGTCGGCGACGGTGCTTTGTCCGAAGCTGCGCAGCACGTTCGCATGGAGGAGGATGTCGGGGCCTCCCTCATCGGCGACGACGAAGCCGAACCCCTTGCCGGGATCGAACCACTTCACGTGACCGCGGACGATCGGGCGCCCACTCGGGTCTTCAGACATGTCTTACTATCTCACGGGCCGGCCCCTCGGGGGCCTAGCGACAGGTATGGCCAGAATTGCAAACGTAACCAGTTACCGCGAACGAGGTATCTCACATAACCGCCACAAGCACGATGAACAAAAGTCACGGATTCAGGCGAATGACGGCCCAGGGCGACGCCGGGTCGGGACGCGACCAGCGAAAGCGGTCGTGCAGGCGGAATGGGCCGTCGGCCCAGAACTCGATCTCCAGCGGCAGGAGGCGGTAGCCCCCCCAGAAAGGGGGGCGTGGCGGGTTCATGCCGAAACGCGCGGTGACCTTGGCGACCTCGGCCACGAGCGCGGTCCGCGACCCCAGGGGCCGCGACTGACGCGACGCCCAGGCGCCGAGCCGGCTCTGGAGTGAGCGGGACGCGAAGTAGGCGTCGGCCTGGGGACCTTCGACGCGCGTCACCGGCCCTCTTGCGCGCACCTGGCGACGCAGGCTCTTCCAGTGAATGACGAAGGCGGCGGCGCCAGTTCCCTCGATCTCCTCGGCCTTCCGGCTTTCGTAGTTGGTATAGAAGACGAAGGCCGCGTCCTCGATCTCCTTGAGGAGAACCATGCGGGCGTTGGGCAGGCCCGACGCGTCCACCGTCGCCAGCGCGATGGCGTTCGGGTCATTCGGCTCGGCGTCCGTCGCCTCGGCCAGCCAAGCGCGGGCGAGCGCGAACGGGTCGTCTCCCGCGAAGATGCCGGTTCTGTCAGTCACGTGCGCGCCCCTATGCCTGTCGCACGGGTAAACCCCCACCCACCCCCGACGCAACCTATGTTATCCCGCGACGTGGGGACAGAGCGCCCTCTCGCGCGGGGCCGACCGGCCCTTGATGGGACAGGGCGCATCGCCTACACGGGTCCGAACCATCGCGGGGAAGGGACGGGCCGCATGCAGACCGATCTGCTCAAGGGCAAGCGCGGGCTCATCATGGGGCTCGCCAACGACAAGTCGATTGCCTGGGGGATCGCCAAGTGCTGCCGCGAGGCCGGTGCCGAGCTTGCCTTCTCCTATCAGGGCGAATCGCTCCTGAAGCGCGTGACGCCCCTCGCGGCCGAGGTGGGGTCGGACATCGTGCTGCCCTGCGACGTGGGCAACATGGAGTCGGTCGACGGGCTGTTCCAGGCGCTGCGGGAACGTTGGGGCGGGCTCGACTTCCTGGTCCACGCCATCGGCTTCTCGGACAAGAACGAGCTTCGGGGCCGGTACGTGGACACCAGCCGCGACAATTTCCTCATGACCATGGACATCTCGGTCTACTCCTTCACCTCGGTGGTGAACCGGGCCTCGGCGCTGATGTCCGAAGGGGGCTCCTGCCTCACGCTCACCTATTACGGGGCCGAGCGGGTGATGCCGCACTACAACGTCATGGGCGTCGCCAAGGCCGCCCTGGAGGCCTCGGTCCGCTACCTGGCCGAGGACCTTGGCAAGGACGGCGTCCGGGTCAACGCGATCAGCGCGGGGCCGATCAAGACGCTGGCGGCCTCCGGCATCGGCGACTTCCGCTACATCCTGAAGTGGAACGAACTGAACTCGCCGCTCCGCCGCAACGTCACGCAGGAAGAGGTCGGCAAGGCCGCGCTGTACCTCCTGTCCGACTTGGGCTCGGGCACGACCGGCGAGGTGATGCACGTCGATGCCGGATACCACGTCGTCGGCATGAAGGCGGTGGATGCGCCGGACATCGCGGTCGCAAAGGGCGAATGAACACCGCATCCGGGAGAGGACCATGGAGGGCGTGACCCTCGCCCAGCTCGGGCTCTTCGTGGCAACGCTCTCGGTCGCGATCCTCTCGCCGGGGCCTGGAATCGTCGCGGTCTCGCAAGCGGCCTTCAACCTAGGGCGCCGAGGAGCCATGCCCTACGCGCTGGGGCTCGCACTCGGGGCCTCGGCCTGGTGCCTCATCGCGCTCCTGGGGCTCACGGTCCTGTTCGAGGCGTTCCCTCTGACGCTGTCGGCCTTCCACGTCATGGGCGGCCTGTATCTCCTCTGGATCGCCTCCAAGATGTGGCGCCATGCGGCCGACCCGCTACCTGAGTCCTCGGGCATGGGGCGAGGCCTTGCAGCCGGCATGGCGCTGAACCTGTCGAATCCCAAGCCGGGGCTGTTCTATGCCTCGGTGCTCCTGTCGATCTTCCCGGACCTTCGGGGCGTCGGCGCAAACGCCTCGGTCTATGCCGTGGCGCTGGGCGTCGAACTCTTCTATTACCTGGGCCTGGCCTCGATCCTGTCGGCCGCGGCGATCCGGGCGCGCTACTTTGCCGCCAAACCCTGGATAGACCGCATCGCCGCCGCGCTCATCGCCGTGCTCGGCCTCCTCCTCATCTTGCGGCACTGACCGAACGGACGCAGCCATGATCGACCGCCTGCCTCACGAAAAAGGCTTCCACGTCTCTTGGGACCAGATCCACCGGGATAGCCGGGCACTGGCCTGGCGCCTCGATGGCCAGGGGCCGGATGCCGGCGCCTGGAGAGCCGTCGTGGCGATCACCCGGGGCGGCATGGCCCCCGCGATGATCGTGAGCCGGGAGCTAGGCATCCGCACGGTCGATACGATCAGTGTCCAGAGCTACAACCACCAGACCCAGGCCGAGGCCAGCGTCCTCAAGTCGCCCGACGCGGCGCTCATGGGGGACGGCACCGGCATCGTGATCGTGGACGACCTCGTAGATTCCGGCCGCACGCTGGAGCTGGTCCGCCAGATGTACCCCAAGGCCCACTTCGCGACCGTCTACGCCAAGCCCAAGGGCAAGCCGCAGGTCGACACCTACGTCACCGAGGTCAGCCAGGACACCTGGATCTTCTTTCCCTGGGACATGGCTCTGCAATACGTGGAGCCCTATCGCGGGCGCGACTGAGGGCACGACCCTGGCGGGGTCGCTGGCACGAATCAGTTATCTCACGCGAAGCTTAATACCCGGTTAACGCCGTGCATCTCTCCCGGAGAAAGCCGATGCCCCTGCCCCGCACCGCGACCACCTTCGCCCCGCCCGTGATGGAGGCGCGGCGCTGGCTGGACGGTGTGACCTTCCCGCCCAACCGCCCGCTCATCAACGTGAGCCAGGCCGCGCCGGTCGACCCGCCGCCCGCCCCCCTGCGGGAGGCCATGGCCGAGATGGTGCTGTCGGACCCCTCGGTGCATCTCTACGGCCCGGTCCTGGGACTGCCCGCGCTCCGGCAGGAGATCGCCGCACAGTGGTCGGTGGCCTATGGCGGAGAGGTCCGGCCGGATCAGGTTGCCATCACCTCGGGCTGCAACCAAGCCTACTGCGCTGCCATCGCCACGCTCTGCGCCGAAGGGGACGAGGTGATCCTCCCCGTGCCCTACTACTTCAATCACCGCATGTGGAACGACATGGCCGGCGTCGTCACGGTGCCCCTGCGGACGGGGCCGGGCCTGATCCCGGAGGCCGAGCAGACGGCGGCCCTCGTCACCCCGCGCACGCGCGCCATCGTGCTCGTTTCCCCCAACAATCCGGGTGGCGCGGAGTATCCGGCCACGACGCTCCGGGCCTTTCTGGAGCTTGCCCGATCCCGCGGCCTCGCGCTGATCGTGGACGAGACCTATCGCGACTTCGACTCGCGGGAGGGGGCGCCGCACGACCTCTTCGCCGATCCCGAGTGGGAGGGGACGCTGATCCACCTCTACTCTTTCTCGAAGGCGTACCGGCTGACCGGGCACCGGGTCGGGGCGATCCTGTCGTCCCCCGCCCGGCTCGCCGAGGTGGAGAAGTTCCTCGACACCGTCGCGATCTGCCCGCCGCAACTCGGGCAGCACGCGGCGCTCTGGGGGATGCGGCACCTGGGAGACTGGGTCGCCGGGGAGCGTCGGGAGATCCTAGACCGCCGCGCCGCGATCGAGGAGGGCTTCCCGAGGCTCGCCGCGAAGGGATGGGAGCTCCTGGGCTGCGGCGCCTACTTCGCATATGCCACCCACCCGTTCCCGGAAGCCTCGGACGCCCTCGCCAGGCGGCTGGTTAGCGAGGCCGGGGTGCTCCTGCTGCCCGGGACCATGTTCATGCCCGAGGGACGGCCCGAGGGTGCGCGGGGGCTGCGGATCGCCTTCGCCAACGTGGACCGCCGGGGGATCGGCGCTCTGCTGGACAGGCTCGAATCCATCAACCCCTGACGCTTGCACCCATCCCGGTGCCCGCCTATGCAGGGCCCGCCCCGGCAGAGGGCGCAAGGGGGATGGCAGATGGCGGCGCGCAAGGGCACGAAGTGGGTCTACTGGGTGCTGGTCGGGCTCATCCTGGCGGGCTTCGGCGGCTGGTTCACGGGCGGCGCGGGCGGACGCACCACCTCCATTGGCACGGTCGGCGGGCTTGAGATCCAGGCCCAGTCCTACGCCAACGCCTTGCAGAACCAAATGCGCCAACTGCAGGAGCAGACGGGCCAGACGGTGCCCTTCGAGCAGGTGCAGGCGGCGGGCCTCGACCGCGCCGTGCTGGCCCGGCTTGTCGCCGACCGCGCGCTGGACGCTGAGGCGGACCGGCTGGGGCTTTCGGTTGGCGATGCGCGGGTGGCCGAGGCGGTGCGCGGCACGCCCGCCTTCCAAGGCCTGAACGGAGAGTTCGACCGCCAGGCCTACCGCGAGGCGCTGCGCCGCAACGGCCTGAACGAGGAAGCGTTCGAGACCTCGCTGCGCGAGGACAGCACCCGCACGATCCTGCAGGCCGCCGTCCTGGGCGGCATCCCCAAGCCCCAGACCTATGGCGACCTCCTCGCCGCCTTCTCCAACGAACGGCGCAGCGCCACCTGGGCCACGATTGGGCCCGAGGCCGTCGCCGTGCTCCCCGAGCCGACCGAGGAGGAACTCCGCGCCTTCTACGAGGCCCACCCCGATCTGTTCACGGCGCCCGAGGTCCGGCAGATCGACTATGCCTGGCTCACCCCCGACATGATCCAGGACGACATGGCCGTCACCGACGACGAGGTGCGGGCGCTCTACGACGAGCGGATCGGCGACTTCGTCCAAGAGGAGCGCCGGCTGGTCGAGCGGCTGATCTACCCGTCGGACGAGGAGGCCCAGGCCGCCAAGGCCCGCATCGACTCGGGCGAGCTGACCTTCGAGGACGCCGTGAGCGAGCGTGGGCTCCAGCTGTCGGACATCGACCTGGGCGACGTGTCCCGGGAGGATCTCGACGACGCGGGCGAGACGGTCTTCGCGGCCGAGACCGGGGCGGTGCTGGGGCCCCTGCCCACCGCGCTCGGCCCGGCGCTGTTCCGCGTGAACGCGATCCTCGCCGCCGACGAGACCACCTTCGAGGAGGCCGCGCCGGACCTCCGCACCGAGATCGCGGACGGCAAGGCCCGCGAGGTCATCGGCGAGCTGCAGTCCCAGGTCGAGGACCTGATCGCCGGCGGCGCCAGCCCGGCGGACCTGGCCGAGCAGACCGACCTGGAGCCCGGGCAGATCGCCTGGTCCGAGGGAGTGACCGAGGGCCCCGCCGCCTACCAGGAGTTCCGCGACGCCGCCCAAACCGCGCAGGAAGGCGACTTCCCGCAGGTGGTCGAGCTGTCGGACGCGGGCCTTCTCGTGCTGCGGCTGGACGGCGTGACGCCGCCCGCGCTGCGTCCCTACGAGGAGGTGACGGCCGAGCTGCGCAAGGCCTGGGATTCCGAAGCGCTCCAGCAGGAGATCGTGGCCCGCGCCGAGGCGAGAGCCCAGGCCATCGCCGGCGGAGCCAGCTTCGAGGATCAGGGAATGACGCCGCAGGCCGCGAGCTCCGTGAGCCGCCGCGACCCGGTGGAAGGCACGCCGGCCGACTTCGTGGAGACGCTCTTCACGCTCCAGCCCGGCGAGGCCAAGGTCCTGCCGACCGAAGGCGGCGCCATCGTCCTGCGGCTCGACGCCGTCGAGGCCGCGCCCCAGGACGACGAGAACGTCGTGGCGGAGCGGGATGCCATCGCGTCGCAGGTTTCGGGCAGCATCGCGCAGGACGTCTTCGATGCCTTCGCGCGCCAGCTCCAGACCAACACCGAGGTACGGATCGACGACGGGGCCGTCGCCGCCGTGAACGCGCAGATGAACTGATGGCGCTGTTTCCCGACTTCGACACCTTCCGCCAGGGCTTCGAGGCGGGACAGAACCAAGTCGTCTGGACGCGGCTCGCCGCCGACCTCGACACGCCCGTCTCGGTGATGATGAAGCTCGCGGGGGCGGCCAAGCATTCCTTCATGCTGGAAAGCGTGACCGGCGGCGAGGTGCGGGGGCGGTACTCCATCATCGGCCTGAACCCCGACCTCGACACCTTC
>Ga0210040_10010778_pt1 | contig 10446 bp, 8 predicted proteins | sample CryGeyCG12114_NA_FD_185462 | JGI IMG/M metagenome (GOLD analysis project Ga0210040, IMG submission 185462) | Groundwater microbial communities from aquifer - Crystal Geyser CG19_WC_8/21/14_NA (SPAdes) (version 2) | ecosystem: Environmental > Aquatic > Deep subsurface > Groundwater | place: USA...
CCTCACTCGTTATTACAAAGCTTACTCTTTTCGCAAATCAAAGTCACCAATGGGAAGGCAATCAGAAAAATTAAAAAACTTTTCTTCCAGTTTATCTTGAGCAACATTGTGAATTTTTCTAGAAAAAAAAACCAACGTCTATTTTAACATCCCAAAAACCACAATCAACACCGGCAAACCTTCAAAACTTTTAAATATTCAAATAACTTACTTATTAAAAAAATAAATACTTATTTAATCTAGAAGGATCAATAGTTTCCCCACATGCGAGATGATGAATGAAAATGGGGATCTTTTCAGTAGGACAGACAACTAAATAACGTTAATGGACAAACTACACACTGCACTTGTTGATAAAATATATCACAGTGAGTGAACAGTGAACAGACAGAAAGACAGATGACAGAAAGAAAATGTGGAAGTAAAACTGCCACAAGCAAGACTGTGAATTGTGAACGCAAATATTCGTATCCCACAACAAGCCGGCTTTACAAAACACGGTGATGAGATGTGTAACGTAGTGACGATGTGGCACTTTCATTTCAGCGCCGCCAATCTTAAATACCAATCCCGTCTATAACATCAACGAAAAAGATCTGTGCAGTAGATTGTGTAACTTAATTACTGCGCTTGATAAGTAAATAGAAAAAAATGCCGTCCAGTGGTAGAAACCATGTAACTTTTTTGCTAAAACATATTTTAAGTCTGGTCAAACTATTGTCTCTTCGTGTTAATTATGAACATAATCCAATGTAAACTCTGTTATTTAGGCTTGTTGGTAAATTAAATTACTATTGTTTGTCGATTGCCAAAAACATACCCCAACAGTCCCTAATTCAAACGGATGGACAGTAATAAATTGGATTGGCACCCTACATCTAAATAAATTTCAAATTGGTAGTCAGTTGATGTAACTCTTGTCTGGCTTTTGAGACAGTTAGTGCCATTGCTGCTTCAAAAAAGTGGTGCAGTCAAAAGAACGACACCCTTGATTCCACATGAAAATTGTCAGTTCATGAAATCTATAGTCTATGATTGCTTTTGCTTTGATTACAAAGGCCACATCAATTTCAAAAAATAACGAAAGAATTAAAACATGCATTGTATATACAACCGGCTGCAACAGTGTTGATTATTTTATAAAACCATAGTTTTATTCTCACACTTCATGAATGCACCCGTAAACATAAGCACGGTATATAAAGAATAGTACTTAGCAAGTAAGTTAAGTAACATGATGAAATACGTTGGACAACTATTAATTTATTAAATGTAACAAAGTAAATAGTTGCCATCGTCTAATTTGTGATAACAGACGAAAAATACTCGGAAATCGCTGTCGACTGTGTAGGGTATGATGAAAAACACCATTAAGAACGCCTCCATACGCATAGCTACTATGTAGTCAAAGGCCAATTTATAAGTAAATGGAATAAGTTGATTAAAGAAAGACTCCAGTGTATTAGATATCTGAAAATGTGAGGAAATCCCATACCCCTCTTGGATACTTTACTGAACAATTGATTAGGGATACCGAATTTATTAAATACATATTTGAACTAACGATGGACGTCATTTATCCATGCAATCATTTTCCGCTTTTCCTTCACTCATCCTGCCAAAAGGATATTTAAGCAGCTGGGTACGGCTCGTAAATGTGAATAGGAGGCATGTCACTGAAATAAAAATCACAATGTTTTCCAATGAAATCATGTCTGTGTTGTTGTGTACCGTACTCACTGGTAATACTAGCAAAAATTCATATATTGGTGAAGTGAGGCATTTATTTATTCATGATTGACATAAGAATTATACAGGCCAGTGTAGGACTTTCGGCACTTACGGGTTATCATGACGTACTGACGACGAATACGTATCAATACTACTGGGAGAATCCATGTTCACTGTGGTAGTGGTAGTCGTTGTTTGTTGCTCAATTTCCGCAGTGGTGCTGACCGTGAGACAACCGCGGGCGTTTTTGGTTTGGACTTGTTGTGAAACTGGAAAGGACGCAATTCCACCGGTGCCGGAAAGTGAAGCGATCGAACCGAATGGTTCATCACTTTTGGTACTAGGTATTAATGTAGCTGGATCCAATGGGCTGAGTAGGCGCGGACCACTGTTAGAGTTTCTAAATCCATAAATGTTGTCAAGTATTTCATGAGCATACAACTTTTCCTGATTTTTACGGGAAGAAACTAATCTGCACATTCATAAGTCATTGTAGTACAGTAAATCTACTTATTCCTATTTTGCTGGAGAGTTCATTAGCTTGGTAATTAACAAGTAATCATTGCTAGCAGCCGACCAAAAGGACTACAAAAGCAAAGTACGTAGTTTACATTCTGTATTTTTAATGAATTTCCCATAGTGTATTTCAGTATGCTATTTTTATCACTGCTTTGTGAAATCTTTTCAGAATTAATGAGACTTAGTCATATAGTAAAAAAAATCATAAATCATGGAGAATTAAAATTCTGTGCAAGATTTTCCAAAGCTTAATTTTTTGTAAGAAGAAAAAGTTTTTGATTGAAAAGATCTTCCTTTGAAAAGACTACACTTTACATAATGTAAAGACAAAATCGTAATTGGATGAACAATTCATTCATGTCTCCGAGTTTATAAAAATACCTGAGGAAAGAAGGAGGCATAAACATGGGCAAAGGAAGAGACGTTCTATTATATGAAGAGTTGCTGCTTCGCCTACTGCTATCATCATTGATCTGACCCTCCATAGTTGTCCACGAATTACTCTGTTTCTCGTCATCCTGTACACTATTTGGCTTTCCACTGGGCTCTCCCGAATGTATTACACTCAACTGACGATCGGATGAAGACTGGGTATGATTTGGATCATCATGAGTTGATGAGTTTTTTTTGCTATTTTTCTTCACGTCATGTGGTGTACTAGTTGCTCGTGCTAAGGTTGAGCCATCTCCGCCAAACAAAAAGAATCCGACAGGAACGGCCTAAAAAATATTTATGTTTGGCTGGGAAAAACATTTTGAGAAAGTTTCTCATAAGATTTCATCATCATGTTAGAAAAACTTTCTACACATAAAGCAATCACGTTTTCAGAAAAAAATTGCGTTTCAATAGCTTTGAAGGTTTTTTTCATATTTATAATGCTGAGTGAGTTGACGAAATGGTTCCCAGAAACTCATGTAAGTCAGAAAACTAAATTACTTTAAACGTCAAAAACAAGCGCTGAAAGCCTTTCAACACGAAGCTTTTGTGTTTCTTCTCGTGGATTAATTTGCAAGCTATCAAGAAAATTTCACGCACACAGTGTAGTTTTTATACGTTTTTATACGAACAACCTACGGCTCCAGCCCATCTCAAAACTTAAACAAGGTAGGACTATGTGTTATTCGATAACAAATATATGACAGTTTGTAACTTCGTGAAAGTGTAGTAAAGTGTTTACATCCTCAAACAAACTTCAGTAGTAGTTATATACTTACTGAGCAAGTGAAAGCGCATAGCACAGCAGTTTACGAGCGGTTTTCATTTGCCAAAAGTTTTTGGTTAGTGTAGTGAAATGACACCATGTTTTTAATTTTAACCCTCAAGATTTAATGCATTCACCACACAATGTACAAATAGTTCCAAACAACATGTTTCAATTTTCTGCTTGACTTAATAATTGAGTGGGCAGCGACCAAATCAATAAATTATTATTATTTGTGCTTCACTATCCGCATAGACACTAGAACTATATTTTCCCCATTTGAACAAATTAAATAAATCGTGGGGCAATAATGGGTTTGGTAGCTCAATTTGCAGATTAAATCTATCGCTTAATCAAGAACAATCAAACGTATCAAACAAGGTAAGCTAGTGTAAATAATAATATCTCTAGACGAAAATAGCCACAGCCAGTATAGCCTTCAACTCGAAGAAAATGGTGTAACCTTGCTCGCTCTTATTCAGAAAAGAAAGTAATGGAAGTGAATTTAAGACAAGTAATGCGTTTTCTCTTATCTCTAGACAGTTCACATACCAATAAAATCTGAAGCAATTTAGTTTCCAACGGTACTTCAAATAAATGAATGTTGGTTCTACAGTTCTACTTCCCAATTCTGGTAAGCAGAATCCAGAATACCAATTTTTAAGAGGTATTTTTTAAATATATGTTTCAACCCGCTTTGATGCTAAATCATTTCTTGCAATCACTTTACGAAACATTTGTATCACGCTACTTTGATATTTTAAGCTCAGTTTCAGTTGAAGTTAGTAAAAATCTTAAACACAAATCATGCACGCAGTACCAGAAAATGCATTGGAAAAGAATTAATTTGTATGAATTGTGGTATGAAATTCATTCCATAATTCATACTATGAATAAAGTTCTCGTTCTCACCAGCCATACAAATAAAGCTCCCATCAGTCAGACAAATAAAGCTCTCATCAGTCAGACACATAATCTCCAAAAAAATCAAAGAAGACACAAGTTTCTGGGAAAGAAAAATCTTATGCTTGAGTTTGTAAGAAAGTAAGCTTTCTTGCTGTGTGTCAAATTGAGTCAATTCAATTCTACAGTAACCCACGCCTGCTCTCGAGATTGTTTTATGTTCCAACATAAATATAGTAGAAAAATATCTTGGCTAAAATTACATAGAATGAGATACAACATTAAGCTCTTTTTCTATGATTTTTTCGTCTATGAACACATCAAATAGTATTTGTAAGTTTTGCAGCTTAAAAAAAATAAAAGATAATTTCACAGTTGTTTGGGACTGAAACATGTTTATAACCTGCTTACAATGAACGTGCCATATTGATATTGCCTTTCACCTCATGTCAACTTTCAAGTATATAGTGAAAAATCGATATGGAGATGAATGTTCCCTTACTACAATGCACCATGTCGTTTACAATACCTACGTCGAGATGTAATCCAAATAGGTTTGTCCATGTATGTATTGCAACATTTATCAAAAGCAATAACGTGGACAACTTTGTATTCCTATCCCTTCTAGAGTACACTACACAAAACATGCATAATTTAGTGTATCCGAAACTCCGTGAGAAATTGCATCAGCGCAAGTATCGTTTCTCATGCTCAGCCAAACTAACTAATTAACAAACTATATTAAACATGTACATATTATATTCTGCATCGCAATAATCTAACGCATGCATAAACTTAATTCGATTTTCTCTGGGAGCATACATGAGCTATGGTGGGAAGAGTCCTCCTTCGGTCCAAATCGTATCCTTGTCCACTGATTTCTCCCGAAACGGAAATCTCTCGACTTCCATTACTGCCTGGCAGGTCATCAAATTTGTTAAACGAGTATTCGTTCATCTGGGGAGTTCTACCGTCTGTACTTAAGCACAGCTGTTGAATCTTTTTTTGCCTTTTCATTTCCTTATTCAACTTGTAGCCAACAAAAGCTACAGTCATTCCCAGTAGCTCTAAAAGCAATCCTATGAACAAAAAAATTGGTCCAGCTATCTTCCCTTCTTCCTTGCTCCTATACGGCTTATGATTCTGGGACCATATAAAAGAAAATAATGACCAATTTGGCATATTTCACAACAATATAGCAGCATGGGATCCAGTATCCAGTTTAATCAAAATAGCGCAGCAGTGTTGTGTATGACTTTTACCAGGGCAGCAAAAATGTCTCTAGACTCGTTGAAGGAGCGTCCTTCATCCCGTTCTTTCCTGTATGAGAGGACTGTTAGAACGATCCCTGCCAGGATAAAACATAATCCAAAGATCAAGAGAATCAGGTGGCAATGTGCTGCCAAAGAAACCCCACAGATTTTGTAGCCTTCTTCTTCCTTTATAACCTTTAGCCGCATGCATTCCCAACAGCCGCAAATATTTAGTCGGGCAATGTAGTTTCCATCCTTTTTCCCTTTAGAATACAATTTCGTTAGTTAAACTTACTATTACTATCATTTATTAAAACAATATTAATTATTATTATAATTACTGAGTAAGCTAAAGAAAGCTAAGGATACAGGATTGGATAGTTACCAATCACCAGCTAACTAACTAATGGACAAACTTAAGTTGGACAAGCTTTAAATACAGGCTTCCACAACAATCGTACATGAAGCAATTCGACTAAGTGTCGTAAATGGGTTAATACAACCAACCACAGCATGTTTTCTTCACGACTGCACATAAAACTCGACTCCAAAATCTACTTAATTCTCTAATATCCTATGACGCTTTCTGCATCGTTATAATGTTGTGTGACACATACAAACACAGCAAAGTGGTAGGATATTTACACATGAAGTCTCAATTTGCAACCATGCGAATGCAATTATCCCACCGCTTAAGAACGTAGCTACATTCAATCTATCTAAAGAACTTTCAACGTGTCGCCGTGTGATTACAATATTCATGCCTACAAAACATACCCAAAAAAATTCCTTACCCTCAAATTGTACTGATTGACGTCGGGGTGATACACTAGCTCGTCTGCTACTTAAACTCAAGCTTTTAGTATCCGTCGTGTCTTCGACCCTTAGCCGGTCCTGGTGACTACAACTAGTCTCCATTCTTACGTAACCATTATCTCACAGTTTGTATGAAATCACAACTCACTCCTTCACTCCTTTTCCTCCACCTTTTATACAAGTTTTTTTATGCTGATGAATAAATCAACTGTTGTGGAAATTGTATTTCACAGGCCTATGTTCATGTCCTTTGTATCTTATACTCTACTTACTATTTACTCTTCACTTTTCAGTTATCAGAGAGTGAGTGTGTGAAGCATGCTGACAGCATGTACGTACTGGGAAAACTGTCTATCGTAGAGCCGTGCTTCGTTCCATGTTCTCAAGCTTTCATTTGATGTGACAGAATAATGGGGACTTTCTCCACTTTCCAAAGTACGGTGAGTTGCACACTACTGGTAAAAGTACACTAGAAGTAAGTTTGCAAATACCAATGTACGTTAAAAAGCACGCTCTCTTGTCATGGTTAGAGAGCATGGACTCCGAGAAAGCACGAATCCTATTCTGTGTTCTGTAACTATATATATTATTCCAATATGGAAGTTGAAATAACAGTAGGCTTAGGTACCTGTGTTTATGCATGAGCACGTCATCATGTACTTAAGCAGTTTTCACTAATGTTATAGATACATAGTTACAAATGTTTATAAAACTTGCTGGATAATTTTGGCTGTTTTAGTTTCATTCCAGAAGGGCTCTAAAAGGTTTTTGATGGGGTTCGTGTATATTGCCTTGGGAAAGAGTTTTTATTTTACCTGCATGATGTGGGAAGGAATGCAATAACTTTGTTCAGAATGATTATGTGATGTCCCATAAAATAACACATGGTTGAACTTCATCGTTGAACATGGATTGCATGATTATTGCACACTTACTAGGTCAATGTTGCCTATTAAATTTTAGTATAGATTCATAGTGCAATTAAGAGAGTCTGGTTTTCATTTAATATTGTGGATAGTCTGTTTGATAGCTTTTAGTTTTGGGAATGTACGGAGAAAAGTGTCATTATAATTAGAGTTGGAGAATCCATAAATTCACTTTTGTGAACACACGCGAAGTTAGTAAGACGAAAACACGCGAGAAAGTACAAGTTTTTTTACTTCCGTTTTATGTGTGTACTGCATGTTTTGCATTTAGTTTATACAATAAAAGGTTACTATTTATTCTCATGTGCTGATTAGATAGGAATACATAGTATAAATAGACCAACTATCCAATTAACAGCATATAGCAAACACATGACATGGAACCACAATTGAGTGAAAGTTTCAGGCATGTAGGACTTTTACTGGGTTCGTGGTCACATTAAATTTGCATGAATTCCAGCTCTAAAACGCAAAAATGTGTCTTTGTACTACTTTAACTACCTTGAGTTAGAAACTTGTCCAAACGAGGGCGGGCAAGTGTGCCAAATGATAGTCATCAAAATCCATCAAATATACTTTCTAATGATAGACTATATTTAAAAACACTTTATTCCCAGACGATTCATTTTTTAAATGCATTGAAATTATCTGGCTCAATAAAGTCATGCAATACTTTACCTTGTCCTTAAAATTTATGTATTGTTAAAAATGCATGATGCTCACAGAATTTTAGAATTCAGGTTCCGAAATTGCCTAGTGAGCACTTACTTTATCATTAAGTGTCCCATATATTTGTGTATCTTAAGGAAATTTAGTAAATTATAATTACATAATTATTAAATTGATTTTCGGCAAACTCCTACGCAATACGCTCACAACGACGCACTTCTATATGCTTAATCATGAAACAAGTGACGTACTTTTTCCAGTTGTAATAAATTGAGACGGAATGAAATAGCCAAAACCAAACGTTTGCGTGCCCAAGATACAAATGATAAGAAAATGCATGACGACAAATCTGAATAAAAATGAAATGGCCCCCTCAATAAGATCAAATGGCAAGATGTTCCAAATTATTAAGCACTGAGCCAAGCGAATGAATGTGTATTGTATAATAATGAAATATGCATATGTTATACTCTGTAAATCTTTTATCCAAATATCTCGTAAACTACTGGAGGGATTTTGATGTTTACCATCCGTTATATTAATTTTTTATTTTTGTACCTTAGATGCATTCATGTCTATGAACTATGAACACTTTTTGATGTTTTTAATTCTAGTTTCTATTATATTATGCAGGCAGAGTTCACAACACTACTTCCGTTCTGAGTAGAAATAAAGATTTTGTCCTTCAGCAAGGGTAGAGTTCTTGTTATGTTATTTTATTTACTTTCGTTTATCACAAAAATTTGAAATTAAAGCGAACAAAGAATGCGTATGAACGCAAATCAAAGCTGAAAGTTTCAGCTTGGTTTAAACTTAAGATTCTACAGACCCCTTCACGCAGTATCTCGATGCGTCTAAATTAGCAGAATAATAACGGATGGAAATAAAACTGTGTAATGACGAACGAACGGCGTAGAAGACGTTTCACCAAAAATTGGCTCATTAAAAAATAAAAGAAGTTATGAAAGAGACTTCCAAAACGACAATGAAAACTATATGTTAAAGCGGGTACCATCCAGGTTCCCCTTGACGACTAACAATCATATTGTTATCTCCGGCGCCACCATCTCGTAAACTATTGAACCGAATCCGTACAGCAGACCGTGCAAATTTCGTGCCATAATGACCTTTCCAAAAGCGATCATCCTTTCCATCTATAATGAAATGCAAGTAACGCATTTGTTCAATGAAAGGCGCCGAGCTTTCCTTGAAAGTAAAGGAGTTCCGAGCAGTTTGCCACTCACTACCAGCTTCAATTGCATAACTCTCTCGTAATTCTTGAATTAAATCCTGGCTAGAATCAAATATTCTAAGGCTCCAATTAAATAGCCCACCACAATCAAATCTGGCTCCATACATTTGCGTGCACTCAATTTCAAAGGGGAGACTTATTCTCATTACTGCCGGCGTAAATCCTTCAGCCCACAAATCTATTTTGCACACTTTGGAACACCAGTCAAAAGATGTGATGAAACAATGTTGAGAATTATGAAAAAATGGGTCAGGAGGCAACGATTCACATCCAATGGGCGATTTTTCTATACCCCAGCCATCACCTCCAGAGGTTTGAATACTCCAACCTTTATTTCTCTCTATTAAAAAAACAAGTATAAAAAATATTAAATATTGAAGTCAGCTAGAGTCAATGAGCATTAAATAACTAAGCGTTACAATTAAACTTACGGCATCCGGAATGGTTTACAATGAAGTTTTTACTAAACACGTGATACTTGGCTTCAGCATGAAAAACTATCCAAGCACACGGGTGCTGTTTAATTTGTGATGGAATGATTTCCCAATCTAAGTTATTATGTAGAAACAGATTGCGCCAGAATGACTTTCGAACGAGAAGGTCCTTCCATGCTCTACACACCTATCATGCATTTAATAATTTGATTGGAAATATTTAGGATGGATAAATTCCGAGATAAGAAAAATGAATAAAATATATAAAAAAGTAGCAACTTGGGTACCTGATTGCATGCTAATACATCTTTGACATCAATTCTAGTCAGAATATCTTCTAATACCGTCTCTGGGAGAAATGTGCCGTTTAAAATGTACCCATTATCTTCTGACATGTCGTCATCTAAATCATCTTGATTGCATCGTCGTTCCATTGCGGACCACGACGTTCCATCCCATTCAAAAGGACCTTCATTCATAATTACGGGCCCCCCGTGGTAAGGTCTTGAAAAATCTGGCAGTAAGTTTCCCATATATAATAGAGAATTGTAGAATGGTTTCCCTGCCGCGTTCAATACAATATAACATTCATAAAGTTAGTCAACTGGACCTTACAATTGAAGATGAAGGATAGCAAATCCAAATTTTCTAATCTTCTACCTGAAAAGCTGTCAGTTATCCTTTCCAATTCCCATCTTCTTATCAATTCAGCACAGTATCAGATTTAAATAAAACACGATTA
>Ga0210040_10010779_pt1 | contig 10445 bp, 11 predicted proteins | sample CryGeyCG12114_NA_FD_185462 | JGI IMG/M metagenome (GOLD analysis project Ga0210040, IMG submission 185462) | Groundwater microbial communities from aquifer - Crystal Geyser CG19_WC_8/21/14_NA (SPAdes) (version 2) | ecosystem: Environmental > Aquatic > Deep subsurface > Groundwater | place: USA...
GCCACTACTCCGAGGCATCGCTCGCCCAGGAGTACGATGCTTTCGTTTGGTTCGACACGACGTCGGCAGTTGCCGCAACGGGAGAAGCAGCCCAGCCCGGACAGGATGAGATGTGGCCCTCTGGGCTCTGAAAACAGCCGCAACGACCCACAAGCAGCCGTTCCAGGCGCAAGTCCTCCTCCCGAGCTTCGGCCATACATTCAGGCCGAGTGAGCGGCTCCGTGTTGGGTAGCGCAAGAACTGACCCATAAGCGGAGCAATACGCGCACCCTTGCGAACGCCGGACATTGTGCCCTCGTCGGCTCGCGCTAGGATCTGCTTGCCAGGATGTGGGTAGGAGGCGGACAGTGCTGAAGGTGTTGGCGATAGCCGGGATGCTTGCGCTTGCTCAGGCGCCATCTGATCCACATCTCCCGTCGCCCGTCATGGATCAGGTCGCCCCCTCTCTGCCGGACGGCCTTTCTGGGGCCGTTCTGATCGTTTCTAAGACGAACGGCTGGCGACATCTGGAGCATATACCGCACTCCAACCAAGTGCTGGAGGAGATCGCACATGGCCTCGGGAGAGGCAGCTACGTCACCGAGAATGCGGCCGTCTTCAATGACGAACAGCTGTCTCACTTCGCCGTGGTCGTGCTGAACAGCGCAAGTGGCGATTTCCTCACGCCCGAACAAAAAGCAGCCTTCACGCGGTTTGTCGGTCGCGGTGGAGGGGTGGTCGCACTGCATGCAGCGGGCGACAACAGCCACACGAACAAGTGGTACGCCGACACGATCATTGGCACCACGTTCATCGGACACCCCGGCGGGGACGATCACATCCAGACGGCCCGCATCGTCATCGGCCAGTCGCGCCACCCGATCATGAAGGGTGTCAGAACGCCGTGGTCCCTGCCTGACGAGTGGTACTCATTCTCCAGCAATCCGGTGGCACGCGGCATGATCGTTCTCGCGGAGGTCGACGAGACGAGCTATCGGCCCGGGGCGAAGCTGCAGATGGGCAAGCATCCCGTCATGTGGGTCAACCCGCAGGCGAGAGGGCGGGTGTTCTACTCCGCGCTTGGCCATGATCCGGCCGCGTACGACGACCCGAACTACCGCCGCATTCTCGTCAACGCGATCCGCTGGGCAGCACGCTAGCGCTCCGAACCGGAGGTAAGGCTTGGCTTAGCCGCTTTGAGACGTTTCGAGTGGATCTGATTAGCCGTTTCTGATTCGAACTGACCCAAGGGGCGGTCATTTGGGCGTACTTGCGTGTCCCCGGGACCAGCCGTACATTCAGGCGCCAAGTGGGGCACTTCCCCGCAGCGCTGACCGGCGGGCCGGGCGGTAGCGATACGGGCGCCGGACGATCAGGTCACGCAGCCAGTTCGTTCGCTGTCGCAGACACCACCGGGTCACCGAACCGATAGCTCGATGCGGTGATCGCGCCCATGAAGGCGTGTTCGTAATAGACACGCGCACCCGCATCCCGTCCCGCAGCACCAGCCGCGACCATCAGTGGAATGAGGTGGTCCTCACGGGGGTGCGCGGCACGAGCGGCCGGAGCGTTTGACCAATCGATCAGCCTTCTTGTACGATCTTCAGGCGCCGAGTGGATCAGCGTCTCCTCGAGCCAGGCGTCGAATATCGCTGACGCGACCTTGCCCTGCCGCTCATGATCCCGCGCACGTCATGGTAGCTGAAGCCGCTGCCGATGATCAGCACGCCCTGGTCGCGCAACGGCGCCAGCAACTCGCCCACCGGCAGATGCTCAGCAGGAACGAGGTCGGCCTTGAGCGCGAGTTGCACCACCGGCAGCTGAGCCTCGGGGTACAGCGTGTGCATCAGGCTGAAGGTACCATGATCGTATCCACGCTGCGCATCGAGCCCGGTTGGCATGCCTCCCCGGTCGAGCATGGCGCGGACAGTCTCGGCCAGCGCAGCGTCACCCGGCGCATCGTAGCGGATGCGGTAGGTGTGCTCGGGAAAGCCAGAATTTTCGTACACCTGGTTCGAGGAGAACCGTGAACTTGCCGCGTCCGGCGCAACGCAAGGCGATCGTTCTGCCCCCCGCGAGCATGACAGCTCGGTCCCCAGCGCTTGCCTGGGCGGGGTCAATTGGGCTCGGCGGGGTCGTGACGACCGCAGAAGCAACGAGGAGGAGCTGCCATACCGCCATCCGTCGGACATAGCTTGGCTGATAAGCACCGCAAATTTGCTAGCGGTACGGCCATGGAAAGGCACTGTCGCTGCGGCGTGGCCTCCTCCAACACCGGCTCAATGCAAGGCCGCTTCGACCCAATCACAGTCATTCAGCGGCCCATCGTGACCTGCTCCCCGTTTTCAGGCCGCAGATAAGTTAGCTTCGGTGTCCATATGCCCTTAGCGGGGGTGGTTCGTAAACTCGGCGGGTGCCATCCCGCCAAGGCTGCTGTGCGGACGCACGGTGTTGTAGTCCGTCCGCCATGCTTCGATGATCCGTCTCGCCGCAGCCAGCGAGGGTAACAGGTGCTCGTTCAGGCACTCGTCTCGCAAGCGACCATTGAACGATTCAACAAAGTCATTCTGCTGCGGCTTGCCCGGCGCGATGTAGTGCCACTCGATGCCGGTGTCCTGGCACCAGGCAAGGACGGCGTGACTGTCAACTCGGTTCCGTTGTCACTGACCACCATGCACGGCAGCCCGCGACGCTCGGCGATGGCGGTGAGCTCGCGGACGACACGCCGACCTGACAATGAGGTGTCGACGATACACGCCAGGCATTCCCGACTGTAGTCGTCGATGACGTTGAGCACGCGGAAACGCCGGCCGCAGGCCAATGCATCCGACACGAAGTCGTGGCTCCAGCGCTGGTTGGGTTCCTGCGGGATCGCCATCGGTGCACGCGTGCCGAGTGCTCGCTTCCGGCCGCCACGCTTGCGCACCGTTAGCCGCTCCTCACGGCAGAGCCGGTACACCTTCTTTAGGTTCATGCCCTTGCCCTCACGCTTGAGGAGGATGGCCAGCCGCCGATAGCCAAACCGGCGGCGCTCATTCGCGATCTCGCGCATCCGCTCGCGCACAGCATCGTCCTTCCCGCGAAGCGGCTCATACTGCCATGCCGACCGGTTGACCCCGATCAGCCTGCAGGCGCGACGCTCGGAGAAGCCGTGGTCGGCCATCAGCTTCTCCACCGCAGCGTAGCGATCCGCAGACCGGGTCAGTTTTTTCCCAGCAGATCCTTCAACGTCGACACATCCAGCATCGACTCCGCCAGCAGCTTCTTCAGCCGCCGGTTCTCGTCCTCCAGCGTCCGTAATCGTGCCGCCTCCGACACCGTCATCCCGCCGTATTTCGCCTTCCAATTGTAGAACGTCGCATCGCTGATCCCGTGCTTGCGGCACAGCTCGGCCGTCTTCACGCCAGCCTCATGCTCGCGCAGCACGCCAATGATCTGATTTTCGGTAGAACGGCTTCGCCGCATCGCTCGTCTCCATCTGACGAGCTAACCTAACAATGGCATGATTTCCGGGGAGCAGGTCAATCGCAATCCCCGAAACCTGCCGGTCGTTCAGCTTTGTCAGCGAGCCTTCGATCCGCGAGGTTGGACTTTCCAGTCTGTCGGCTTTTGGCGACGGGGAGTAAGATAGCTGCCGATTGCGCACCTGTGGGTCCGGCGCGTGTAGATTTTGTTCGAGAACCGCTGGTCAGTGCCTCTCCACGCAATCAGCTCCGTCTTCGGAAATGTCCTGATGCACTGCTGTTGCAAATTTCGAACTTTTGAAAAGTAGCATGCTCGAGAGTGCTCGGACCTGATCGGTTGTGCACCTCGCCAATAAATGCTGTTCGCGGGTGCGCCGGAGCAGATGCTGTCAGATAGCTTCGGACAAGTGTGGTTGGCGCACCGATTGAGCCGCCTGTCCAAGGGCCGAATACCAGTCTATCACCAACAGCAGCGCTGTCCTAATAGGCCGCATGTCACCGTCGGTAGGATTTGTACAAATCGTAGGGTGCGTCGCAGGCCTGCTGCTCGCCATCAACATAGCCGTTCGCCTCGCAGATTGGCGGCTAAGCGTCCTTGTGTCCCTGCTGGCTCTCGGGTTAGCCGTTGTGGCGTTTCGGGCAGTCATGGCAGACGGTGAGTGAGCCAAACGCGGGCTCTGATTGCGTTATGCTCATGAGACGGCGATCGCAGCCGCTTCGTCAGCCGTGGCTTGCCGAGATGAGCCTGCGGCCGAGGCAGGTTTGGCTGCGCCGTCGCATACGCTCAAGCGAACTGGCGCTCATTGCTGTAGCGATCCTGGTTGGCGCCGCTGCAGGATTGTTGAGCGTGGTTCAAGGCGCAGCTGCCCGTACCCTCCAGCACCTGCTGTTCAATTTGCCTGCCGACGAGCGTCTGAGCGGCGCCGTTCGCCTCCACTGGACCGTCTTGGTCACTCTCCCGGTCGGCGGAGCGATATTGGCAGGCTTCTCCTTGCTGACGCGGGCACGTAAGCGCGCGTTGGTGGACACCGTTGAGGCAAACGCGCTTCATGGCGGGCAGATGTCGTGGACAGACAGTCTGATCGTCTCTGCCCAGACGATCATCTCGAACGGGTTCGGCGCGTCGGTCGGACTGGAGGCTGCCCATGCTCAGCTGGGCGGGGCTGTAGCGTCCGTCACAGGGCAGTGGCTTACGCTACGTCGGTCGGATCTGCGCACCTTGGTTGGCGCTGGGACCGGCGCCGCTATCGGAGCTGCCTTTGGCGCGCCGCTGGCCGGCGCCTTCTATGCGTTCGAGATTGTCCTGGGAGCCTATACGCCGGCCACGATCGCACCGGTAGCGGCCGCTGCCCTGGCCGGTGTACTTGTCGCGCAAATACTGGGAGCCCAGCCCTACCTCATCGATGCCACGGCTGGACTGCCGGTCGAGACACATCACTACCTGATCTATGGCGGCCTTGGCGCCATCGCTGCGGGCATTGGCATTGTACTCATGCGTACCGTGGGAAAGGTGGAACGTGCTGCTCGCCGTCTGCCGGTAAGGCCAGCCCTGCTCCCGGCAATCGGAGGCTTGCTGTTGATACCACTCGCCTTCTTGACCCCTCAGGTTCTGTCGGCCGGGCACGGCGCCTTACATCTCGACCTCGAATGGGGTGTGCCGCTGGGGTTCTTGGCAGCTGTCTTCATAGTAAAGTGTGCAGCATCGGCGATCTCGCTGGGGTTCGGCTTTCGGGGTGGCCTATTCTTCGCCTCGCTCTTTCTTGGAAGCCTGCTCGGGCACCTCTTCGCAGGCGGCCTGAACACGATCGCGGGCTTTGCTATCGTTGACCCACGGAACGCCGCGCTGGTGGGCATGGCGGCGTTAGCGGTCGCGGTGGTCGGGGGGCCGTTCACCATGGCCATGCTGGTTCTGGAAGCGACCCACGACTTCTCGCTCACCGGGGCGGTCATCGCAGCAGCGCTGGTTTCCTCAGCCGTGGCTCGGGAAGGCTTCGGCTATTCCTTCTCTACCTGGCGGCTTCACCTGCGCGGAGAGACAATCAGGAGCGCCAGAGATATCGGGTGGGCACGATCCTTGACGGCCGGGCGGCTGATGCGTCCGGTCACGACGCCGCTGCCGGACTTCACGTCGATCCGCTCCTTCCGCGAGCAGGTGCCGCTCGGTTCGACAAGCCGCAACGTCCTAGTCGACGAGGACGGGCGCTATTCTGGCATTCTGCAGACCGCTGCGGCCTATGTTGAGAGCGCCGGCAGCGACGGCCCGGTGCGGCTGCTAGCGGTCAACAAGGATGTGGCACTTGGCCCAGGTGACAGCATCCATGAGATAATGGCGACGTTCGACGCTGTCGCGGCGGACGAGCTGGCCGTGGTCGGCGCGGACGGTGCCGTTCTGGGCATTCTGAGCGAAGCGTACACGCGCCGTCGTTACGCAGAAGAGCTTGAGAAGTCCCAGCGTGAGCTCTTTCGCGAGACGTGATTGCCGATGCGCGAGCTGGCAGCGCCAGTCAAAAAGGAAAGAATACGCGTATCGCGAGGATTGCCACGGCGTAGGTGATCAGGTTGAGCGGCAGGCCGACTTTCACGAAATCAATGTAGCGGTAGCCGCCCATCTGATAGACAATCACGTTGGTCTGGTAGCCGAACGGGGTCGCAAAGGCAGCGCTGCCGGCCATCATCACCGCCACCAGAAATGGCCTGGGGCTCACGCCCAGGCTCTGCGCGAGCGCCACGGCTACCGGGGTGACGAGCACGGCAACGGTGGCGTTGGAGAGCAGCTCGGTCAGCACCATGGTAATGCCATAGAGCACGATCAATGCGGTCAGCGGGCCGACTTCCTGCATCGACCCGACAAGCGCACGCGTCGCGTTTTCAGCCAGGCCGCTGTGCTCCATAGCCAGGCCGATCACAACCATGCCGGCGATCAGGATGAGGATTTGCGGTCGTAGGCCCCCATAGGCTTGATCGGCTGTGATCACCCGCAGGAGGATAAGAATTACTGCGCCTGCGAAGGCTGACGCGGCGATCGGCGCGATGCCAGCTGCAGCTAAAGCGACCGCGCCGACAAAGACGCTCAGGGCGGTAATCGCCTTTACGGGATCGAAAGGCCGATGCACCGCGAACAGGGACGGGTCACCAACTTGCGCGCCGGCCACATCAATGTCGTGGGACGGGCCGACCGACATCGCGTCCGTAACGCTACCGCGCATCAACCTGCCACTGAACAGGAACAGGTAGATCCCTCCCGCCAGCGCCATGGGCAGGCCGACGGGTGTTATCTCGAAAATGCCGAAGCGTGGTTGCCCCGCCACTCGGGCCATGTCGTCGACAAGAAGGTTCGTGGACGTGCCGATCAAGGTACAGCAGCCCGTTAGTACCGTGATGTACGACAGGGGTATGAGGTAACGCTTGGGCGATAACTTTAGCGCGGTGGCAACATCCCGCACCACGGGGGCGCCCAGCACGACGATGGGCGTGCTATTCAGGAAACAGGACACCATGCCTATGGCGGCCAGCATGAGCCAGACGCCTGCCGAGCCAAACCGCTGGCACATTGTGATCGCACCATCGATGGCGCGATCGAGCAAGCCCGACAGTTCAAGAGCATACGTGATCACGAAGAGTGAAGCGAGCGCTATGATGGCCGGACTGGCGAAAGCACCCTGCACTTCGATCGGGCGCACGACGCCGGTGATCAGCAGCACCGCCGCACCGCTCAATGCGACGACATCGGAGCGCACCTTGTCCCAAATCAGTGCCGCGACGACCGCAACCAGAACCAGCAGGGTCAAGATTTGGTCAGTCGTCATTGCTGGCCCGACGAGCCACGCAGAGGCCTAAGAGTGGGCCCTCGTGCCACCACGATAACTGTTGTCGGCATGAGCGGCGGGTAGGCTCATTTGTCGGCCTTTGCTATGGCTGGCGCATGGAAGAGCCTAGCGTCCGAAAAAGCCGTCTAGCCTTGGCAGGCGGCGTGGCCGCGATCATTGCCGTCGGCGCGACCGGGTTCCTGATCGGGCGAAGCACGTCTTCGCGCAATACCACTTCGCCCGCCGTCGTACGGGCAATCCCGGCGAAGTCCGTCAAACTTGAGCCAGCACCTTCGCCTTCTCGCGACTCCACCTTGGAGCGCGCTGATTTGCTGGCGCTTGCGGCACAAGCCGCCGATGCGTTTGCATCCGGGATGCCAGCTCCGCCCTCAAATGCGGATGTTGCTGGAAAACGCTTCGAATTGCGCTTGCCGTTTGGTTGCCAAGGACCAGCGGATGCGGAGAGTAATGCTGCTATGCGCTGGCGCTATGATGACGAGGCGAAAGCCCTGCGTGTGCACGTTGCGCCTGTTGTCTGGAGCAAGGGCGATTGGGCGCCCACTGCGCAGCCATCGGCAGCTGAGCCCGTTCGAGGCTTCTGGATCGCTCGCCCCTGGACGGCGAGCGAGATCTGCCCCGCCTCCGAGGCGAACGCTACACCGACAGGGGCCGAGCCGGTGACGCTAGCGGGACAGACACTGGCTATAGCCGAGTATCCTGAAGCCACTGACGTTTCCAATGATCGACGCGACTTGGTCTTCGAGACGGTTCTGCGTGTGTCCCGTGACGAGGTCCAGGCGGACCATGGCCTACAGCTTCACTTAACTGGCCGCATATCGGCCAATGCGGGCCAAGGCTCAATACGTTGTCGCCAGCCGGGCGGGTCCGAGCAACGTCCAATCTGCGTCGTCGCCGTCGATTTTGAGCAAGCGACGGTCGAGAACCCCAGAACCGGCAAGGCCTTGGCTGTGTGGGATCTGAGCAAGGCAAGCAAGGCGGCCCGCTGATACGCATCGCGTTACCGCCCGTTGTACTAGCCTGCCGCCAGCTGCCGCTTCCACGCCGCCACCACGGCACGAGTGACATCTCCCATCAGGCGCATGCGAACGGGGATTGGCTGTCGAGTGCTGGCGATCAGCACCGCCACGCTGTAGCGGTGGCCATCGCGTGCAACGAGAAGGCCGACGTCGTTATACCCGGTACCCAGGTTCCCGAGATCCTGAGCCGTTCCCGTCTTGTGCGCAAGGGTCCAGCCTTGTTGCAGGCCCGATCGAAGGCGCAATGGCCCGGTCTTGCTGGCTCTCATCAACGCCAGCAACGAAGCCGTTGAGCTTGCACTAAGTAGCTTTCCCTGCGCCAGCAGCGAGAGGCCGAGAGTGATCCCGTTTGCCGATGCTCCGTCGAGAGGAGCCGCAAGATAGCGCTGTAAAGCGTTTGCGCGTGCTTCGTAGGTCATAGCTGCGCGAGCCTGCAGAAAGCCCCAGCCACCAGCCCATTCAGGACGCCACTCGAGCCCGGCAGTGCGGGCCTGCAGCTTGCGCTCGCCTGGGCCGAATTTGATACCGGCTATGCCCTTGGAAGCGATCATCCGATTGATGGCAGCCGGGCCACCTACGCGCCACAACAGCACGTCGTTGCAGGTGTTATCGCTCCGCGTCATCGCGCCGCGCAGCAACTCACCAACTGTTGTTCTGTAGCCATCCTTGCCGATCAGGGCGCGAATTGGTTGATGAAACACGGTCAGGTCAGACCTCGTGACCGTCACCGGATCCGTCAGGGACAGTTGTCCGCGGTCGACAGCATCAATTATCGAAATGGCGACCCACAGCTTGCTGACGCTCTGCTGTGGCCGTGGCTCGTCGCCGGCCCAGGCCACCACCCAACCCTCATCCACGTCCCGAATGCTGATGCCGACCTCGCCTTTGAAGCTGGTGCCTAGTGCCTGGACGACGTTGAGCAGGTTAGCGGACGGCTGCGAACGCTCTTCTATTGGACGAGGCACTATCGCGGGTGCGGGTGAGGGCTGAACGTTTATCGGCACGGAGTCGGGCAATACGGGCGGATGTCCGGCGGGAACGCAAGCAGCAAGAGTGAGTATGCCGGCGCTTACGATTATGCCTCGGTACAACAGCTTCAACGTCAACGAGGCTTCCCCTTTTCGACTTCCTAGCGTGCCTTCGGCAGGGGGGAACTGGCCTAATCGAGACTGAACGCGCCTTTGCACCACCTGGGCGCTCGCTAGCGTTCCATATCTGGCTCAGCAGTCGAACTCGCCGTGTTGCCGGACTGCTGAGTTTCGCGACACCGGCTCAGGCGTGCTCGGCGCATCGCGTAGCTGTCGCGAAAGTCAAAGGTGAAACCAAGCTGGTTTCATCGCGCATCTGGCACGCCAACCTCCACCTTATCGCTTCGCTCCGCGAGAAGCCGGTGTTCGGCTCCTTCAGGTAAGCCGCAGCTAATCGCGCGGCCGAATGGCGGCTTTAGGGGAGCGAATTAGTCGCGAGTGTTCTCCTATGGCCGTCTCCTGAATGACAGATTGCGGTTAAGGTGACCCGAGAAGCCGTCCTTGAGATCGGCGCGTAAAACGGTTCAGATCCTTGTGCTGATCAGGAGCCTGGCATGCGTGCTATGATCGTTGCGGCGCTGGTGTCATGGATGGCCGTCTCCTCGACCGGCGAGGCCACTGCAAACCAAGGCCAGCCTGCGAATGGACGCTTCGATATCGGGGGGCGATCCATCCGTCTCTCGTGCAAGGGCGCAGGAGGGCCCGTGGTGGTCATCGATGCGGGGATGGGCACCGTGCCGGTCGAAGATCCGGGCTGGCGGGCGATCGCCGCCCAGATCGAGCCGGTGACCCGCATTGCCTGTATGATCGAGCCGGCCTCGGCCAAAGCGATCCGGCGCCCCCGGGCCCGGGCTCCAGCTTGGATGCGGCCCACGACCTCCATGCCGCCCTGTCGGCAGCTGGGTTGCGAGGCCCCTACCTGCTGGTCGGCCACTCGGTGGGCGAGCTCCATGCTCAGGTGTTCGGGGCGCAGTACCCGGCCGACACGGCGGGGCTGGTGCTCGTGTCCGCAACCCATCCCGATCAGTTTGCGAACTGGCTAGCGCTGCTGCCCGCGCCCGTACCGGGGGAAGAAAAGGCGCTTACGGATGCCCGTGCGTTTCTCACGAGCGCGCAAACCGATCCGGCCAA
>Ga0210040_10010780_pt1 | contig 10445 bp, 10 predicted proteins | sample CryGeyCG12114_NA_FD_185462 | JGI IMG/M metagenome (GOLD analysis project Ga0210040, IMG submission 185462) | Groundwater microbial communities from aquifer - Crystal Geyser CG19_WC_8/21/14_NA (SPAdes) (version 2) | ecosystem: Environmental > Aquatic > Deep subsurface > Groundwater | place: USA...
AGCCGTCTATTCACACTATCTAAGGCACGGTGACGACCACCTTACCAGTTGCCTGATTATCCTATTACCACGTGTGAAGTCAGCAGTGGGTTTTAAATCAACAGTGGTGGAACGGATGTTCTTCATGCTGTAAGGAACGCGGCAAACTCGCAACTCTGAGGGGGTTCCACTTACTTCCATGTACGCATGAGCATCTCCAATGTCCTTCAGCTTGAACGTCCTGTCCATAAACACCTCTTTCGGGAATTTTCCGCTCTCAACCTTCCTCACCACATCCTCCAAGACACTCTCCACCTGGTCCAAGCCCTCGTCCTCCTTCCCTAGACTTTGTCGATTCGTCATTCCATAAAATGTCAAATTACGACAGGTGGGAATCATTGCAGGCTTGAAGCCTTCCATACTCCACTGCTTGGACAACACTCCTGTAACGACCACAGTCCCGTATCTCGCTGTCAGACTCAAAGCCTTAAGTGTCTTGTTCGGTCCTACCAACTCCAATACCACATCAACGCCGTCAGGAAATAGCTCCGGTACCCTCGACTCGATCTCCTCCTCTAAAACCACATGGTCTGCACCTGCCTGCCTCAAGCCATGAACCTTCTCCTCTTTCCTTGTGGTCGCAATGACGGTATGGCCCCTGTCCTTCGCCAATAAGATCGCCCACACTCCTACGCTACTAGTCCCACCATGGACTAACAGACTTGCTTTCCTTCCCCTCCTATCTAAGCCCCCTGCTTCAAACACACTTCCATACGCCGTCCACATACTCATCGGAATGCTGCCTAGTACTTCCCAGCTCAATTTGCTCTCAGGTAACCGATAGAGCCTCCTCTTATGGCACAGCGTAAACTCGGCGTACGCGCCATCATACGCCTTCCCACCACCGTAGATGAACCCCGTAACCTTTTCGCCTTTTGTGAAGCCGGAGTCCGATCCTGCTTCTTCGACTTCACCCACGAATTCCTCACCCAGGATCTTGGGAGGATCCTTATGATATTCCTTCTGGAAGATGTTGAATTCACCCAGGCCGGGTAGAAGAGCTGCCCGGCCTCGGAGCTCGGCGCGATTGAGTCCTGCAACATGCACTCTACATAATATCCACTCAGGAGTTGGGAGGGTGGGACGAGGATACGATGTAACATATTCGAAGCACTCCGTTGGGGGGACGTCTTCGCCTGGCTTGACAAGTACAGCAGCTGTCATGTGACCAGACGGTCTGTTATCCCAGGAAGGCATCTTGGTGAGTTTGCAGGTTGATTGATTAGTGTTGTTGCAGATGACAGGAGGATGATGGTCGGATTCTCTGCCAACACATTGACGGGACTATCAGTTGCAGGACGCCGTAGCCTATATCAAGTTGTCGTGCAAAGTTGGCGTGTATTCCAACGCTACACAAGTAGATGGCCTTGTATCCTGGGTACCTAAACTCCCGAGATTCATATGACGTTGTAAATTCAATGTTTACGACGAAATGCCGAAGAGATGCGGGGAATCAATGGCTCCGAAAGTGCCTAACGTGCTCGATTGCACTGTGGACATGCAGCATTAGTCGGCGGGATGAACCCGTACTTTGGGTGTCCCAGCGTGGTTTGATGATCTGATTATAGACAATGAGAGAGGTACATATGGACACTGTGTGTCCTGGCCATTCGCGGAAGGCATCTCGATGTAGGACTTCTGTATTCAAGAGCTTCAACACCATGCTATCCTCGCATAAAATGTACTTCAACGGGTTCAAACCTGTCAATGAGACATGGTGAGTGTAAGCATCAACCAGCAACGCCTGACCCCCTGGCAGATGTTGGTTCGAAACGCCATACAGTACGCAATCATTCATTCATTCCTCCATTTTTACATCTTGCTTCGGTATACTATTGAGGTTCCTCAGCAAGTAAGATCGCTTGAAATATGTGTTCGGATGCACGATCGTGTCCAGTTCAGCTGGACCCCATAGATTCTCATCCTTGACTTTCTTGATCTCACTCTTGTGTGCCCAATCAAATACTCTGTTGCAAGCGATGTGGTATCTCTTCTTCTCAACATCCTCTTTCACGCCTCGAAGGAGTTCTCGGTCATGCACACCAGTGGCCTGGAGCATGGTTGTCAGGTTGTCGATACTCAAATGCCGGTATGGACAGCCGTGTGCCTCACCCGTGCCAGGTGGATGCTCGGTCAAGATTTTCTGACAAGAGTAAGGGGAATATCCTCTTCCTCGGCGGTTGGCATCTCCGCCTACATCCCCGTACGAGTGACGAACATTATAACGGTACTCCTTGTTGAAGGTGTCGTCCGTGACATTCTTGAAGGACTGCCGCCAAAACATCAAACAATCTTCCAGAGTCAGACCAATGCCTTTCAAGAACAGAGTGTATTGCAATCTGCCATAATGCTTTAGATGATTGTTCTTTCGCAATGTCGTGTGCAGGTTCTTCATGCAGAGAGGAAAGTGCTGTGATAGATTGTCAACGTTGGCTGCGTTGATGGCTGCTCCAGGTAGAGAAGAGTCGGAGTCGGAGAAGTTTGCGTCCGGCGCTGCAAAATTCTTGGATAGATGGGAGAGGATGGGCGAGAGTCGGTCATCTTCGTCGAGCCGTGGCAATGCTCGTGCTGTTAGTTCGAGCCCTCGCTCGAGTCTGGAGGTGAATTCATTAACAACCATGGTCGTTTGTTCTCGCATTGGTACGTAGGCCTTGCCTTTTCGGACAAGCACGGTTCTGTGTTCTACCAGTTCCGGGACCTGTGTCCAGTTGACTTTGAACCAGCTATTTTCCTCATCCCTTTTTAAGCCGGGTGACGCTGCCATTAGCTGATCATATAGCTCTCGCTTTTCATCGTCCGCGACAACGTCCCAGCTTAGATTGAGGCTGTCTACAAAGGCCCTGCGCTCCCTGCCGTCATCTTCCTGAAATCTCAACTTGAAGAGCATTGTCTCGACCCGAGCAAACCGACGCCGTAGGTCTTCGGTGCCAGAAAATGCTAACCGCAGGATGTAGTGAGAGTAGTGGTCTTTCCGCCGTTCGACCTTCAACCGCTCGTCTACGACGCCCTTGGCAGCGGAAGAGTTCGCAGAAAGGGAGAGGTAGTTCTTGAGAAGTGGTTTCAAGTGCTCGGCCGTTTCCTGAGGGGATTTGTTCCTGAAAGAGCACGCTTCGATCTCAGCGAGAACTGTCGTTGTCAGTAAGGTGCCAGTTGCGTAAGAAGTCTTTCATACTTCTCAATCTATCGATTGCCCAAACCTCGAACTCCTCGAGGGTGATGTTTGCTGTGGGAGGCACATCGTAAAACGACAAGCGATGCGAGTATTCGTTCTCCTTGTATGTGGCTGTGGCGAACTGCCTCTTTTTGTGGTCGAGACGCTTACGCTTGACATCTAATCGTGCTTCCGAGCGGATCATGTTGACTGTGGTGGGTTATGTAGAAGACTTGGTCGTCTCGTAGGAACATTAATTAAGGCGAGAGACGCGTCTGAGAGCGGGACGCGTCGCGCATAGTGCTCTGCAGCGGCCTTAGGAAAAAAAACCATCTTGGCATAGCTTCAAAATGCGGAGCACACCTCTGAATCACTCTCGGACTCTGGGTGAATGTGGTCCGGCACCAGGAGCGCCAAAGGCAATTGAGGTTCGTTGATACGAAGCAATCCCAAGTTCGCAACGCACAGCATTCATGAACTTCGCAAGCGGCCGGCCTCAGCATGTCTACTAAGGCATTCAAGCAGCAGTATCGGTCAATTGATCCTGGTCTTCGCTTGTAACCTGCTCTTCAAGACTTGAGGGGTCGAGACGAGAAGGAGCAAGACAAACCGAGGCCACGGGCCAACGAATATCCGGACCACGGCACTGCATGGGAGCTGGGCCGGACCCCGATCGCTCAGATGCTCACTTGAGCTGCCGTGTCCAACTTCACACAAACTCAACAGCTTGGTATTTTATATGTAAGGGCGACGAGGTTACGGGCGCCGTCCTTGAATCTATTGCATGCACCTACTTCACTTTTAATCGTACCAGAGTCATGATGGGTACATGAATTAGTTGCAGCAGGCGTGCACGCCGCCGGTCTCTGGCGAACCTCCGCATTCCGGCTCAATCACCCACGTTACTGATTATTGATCTCACAAAATGGTCATAATCGCCGCTTCCAACGCTGCCAGGAAGCTCAAGAAAGCTGCGCGCATTATCCTCGTTGGTGCTCCTGGTGTTGGTAAAGGAACGCAGTCCGAGCGCTTGATCACGCGATATCAATTATGCTCGATTGCTACGGGGGATTTATTACGTGACAATGTCAAGCGAGCGACTCCATTAGGTGCGCGTACATCGGAAGACATTGCAAGCTAGTATTAATATCACATAGGAAAGCAAGCTCAGTCCTATATGCGTGACGGTGGGCTGGTACCAGACCCGCTTATACTCAACTTGATTCTATCAGAGCTCTCCTCCAAGAAATGGATAAGTACGAATCAGTCAAACGAGGACATTATCGCTGCTCTTGGTCGAGGCAACGGTTCGGCATCGGCAGCGGTTGAGCCGTCCAACGATCCAGACACATCTTTTATTCTCGACGGATTTCCACGCACAGCAACACAAGCGCAAGCGCTGTCCCATATGTTGCCGATGAACCTCGTTTTCCATCTTGTAACACCTATCGACATCATCCTCTCCCGTATGACGAACCGATGGACGCATTTGGCGTCCGGACGAGTATACAATGTTGGTTTCAATGACCCGAAAGTTGCGGGGAAGGACGATGTCACTGGCGAAGCGCTGGTGCAGCGAGAAGACGATAGCGAGGCTACATGGCGTAAACGACTTGCGAAGTTCGACGAGACTAGCAACAGCCTGCTCGAATTCTATAAGCGCAGCGACTCCAACATGGTGGTTCAAGTCGTGGGAAATAGTAGTGACGAGATCTCACCACAGATCTATCAAGAGATCGAGGCGAGATTCGGTTGAAATACAAACATGGCTGAAGGTGCCGCCAACTCGTTATAACAGCGGGCAAACATTTGCTGCCTTCGTATAGTACTATGATTGTTTTGTAATCCCAACTGATTTTCCAAACCCCATGGAAATCAAAATGATTTCTAGGGTCCTGATGCCCAGCCAGAGATAGAGCGTATCCAATCTACGCTCGAAGCGAAAACAAACTCAGCATGATAAGAGCCAGAGCCTGCCTTAAATAATGCTGTAGTGTGAGCGTGAATGTTGGAAGGGAGAAAGATTGCGGAGCGAAACTGCGGCTTTTGCACTTTAGGGAGCCAGTCTTGGCGCCAAGATTGACACTTATTGCCAGCAGCATGCACTGGCAGGTGCGGAGGGGGCCATGTTGGCTTCGCCAGAAGTCGCGACGTAGCAGGAGTGTCTGTCTATACCTAGGTCTCTTTCGCATACAAAGGCCTTGCGGTCGGTCTACTCTGATTTCTCATATTGTCCAGATTGCCACTATGAAAGTCTGATTTATAGGCCAACTGATTCTGTGCGCCGGCTTTACGATCCACCACCACCTACCATTGCCCTCGACACTGTTCTCATCTATTTTCTTGATCTGACCATCTCCCTGCAGCACGTCCGCACTACAATCAAGCAACATGGACCAAGCAGCATATGATCAGCTCAAGGACAGCTGGGCCGAAGTGGAAGACCGCGACGGCGTTCGTCTCAGCTGGAATGTCTTTCCTAGTACTCGAATGGTAATCATAGGCGCAAATTAACTGCACGTGTGCTAACATGGTATAGGAAGCCAACCGCCTTGTTGTACCAATCGCCACCATATACGTGAGTACACACCGTTCTGCACCTCCTACAAACATTGACGGAGTTCTGATGTTCTCTTTCATGCATCCGAGTGGTCGACTACCCTGCTCCCGCTGCTGAACACCGGAAATGCTTCAGAAGATTGAAAGAAAGATATTAATTTTTGAATTGTGCAGACACCATTGAAGGAGCTCGGAAAGCCACTACTACAGTATGAGCCAGTCGTTTGCAAAGCTCCTTGTAGGGCGGTGCTCAATCCATATTGCAACGTCGATGTCCGAGCCAAAATCTGGATATGTCCTTTCTGTTTACAACGCAATCCCTTGCCACGGCATTATGGCGACATCAGCGCCGACAATGTACCCCCTGAGATGCATGCTATGAATACAACAGTCGAATACCAACTTGCAAGACCAGCGCCCTCACCACCCATATTCCTGTATGTAGTCGACACATGTCAAGAGGAGGAGAGCTTGCAAGCATTGAAAGACACCTTGGTCATGAGCTTGTCTCTGCTGCCCGCGAATGCCTTGGTTGGTTTGGTCACTTTCGGCACAAATGTTGCCGTGCACGAGATTGGCTACGCAGAATGTTCGAAATCCTACATATTCCGAGGCAGCAAGGAATATCCTGCAAAACTTGTGCAAGAGATGCTTGGGTTGGCAGCTCCCGGTCTGAGACCGAACATGCCACCAGCGCAAGGTCGCCCTGGACCACCATTGGGTGCAGCTGCCCGTTTCCTTCTTCCAATCCAGCAAGCGGAGTTCCATATCACAAATGCTCTCGAACAAATGCAAAGGGACCCATGGCCAGTTGCGAACGACCGAAGAGCTCTAAGGTCCACTGGTGTGGCCATGAGCGTGGCAGTCGGCCTACTCGAAACATCGTTCCAGAATTCTGGAGCGAGAGTTATGCTCTTTGCAGGAGGTCCAGCGACTGAAGGACCAGGAATGGTTGTTGCGCCAGAACTGCGTGAGCCCATTCGATCACATCACGACATCGACAGAGATAACGTCAAGTACTTCAAGAAGGCCATCAAGTTCTACGATCAATTAGCGAAGCGTACAGCGCACAACGGCCACGTCATTGATATCTTCGCAGGTTGTCTGGACCAAGTAGGTCTCCTTGAAATGAAGGGGTTGGCCAACTCGACCGGAGGACACATGATCTTGACGGACAGTTTCACGTCATCACAGTTCAAGCAATCCTTCGTGCGTGTGTTCGACAAGGACGACAACGAAAACTTGTTAATGGGTTTCAATGCCTCTCTTGAGGTCATCTGCACAAAAGAATTGAAGGTCACAGGATTAATTGGTCACGCAGTATCTCTGAACAAGAAGTCAAGTTCTGTTGGCGAGACTGAGTGTGGTATCGGCAATACCTCCTCGTGGAAAATGTGTGGCATCGATCCGACTGCAAGCTATGGCATCTACTATGAGATTGCAAACCAAGGTGGACCGACTCCCATGCAACAAGGCCCGCAAAGAGGCATGATGCAATACTTGACGTACTACCAACACTCATCTGGACAGTACCATCTGCGTGTTACGACCATCGCCCGCAACCTGAGTGGCCCTGCTGGAGATCCAGCACTAGCACAGTCCTTCGACCAAGAAGCCGCTGCTGTGCTGATGGCTAGGATAGCCGTCTTCAAGGCGGAAGTCGATGATGGCCCAGACGTCCTGAGATGGGTGGACCGAATGCTGATCCGTTTATGTTCCCGCTTTGCCGACTACCGCAAAGACGACTCAAGTTCATTCCGACTCGACAAGAATTTCACTCTCTATCCGCAGTTCATGTTCCATTTGCGAAGATCACAGTTCCTCCAAGTCTTCAATAATTCGCCTGACGAGACCGCTTTCTATCGTCACGTGCTCAACCACGAATACGTTGGCGACTCTCTCATTATGATCCAACCTACTCTCGACTCCTACAGTCTCGAGCACGAAGGCAGCATGCCCGTCCTCCTCGACTCGGCTTCAATCCAACCACAAACCATTCTGTTACTTGACACTTTCTTTCAGATCCTCATCTTCCACGGCGAAACGATGGCTGAGTGGAGGAAAGCAGGTTACCATGAACAAGAAGGCTATGAGAACTTCAAGGCTATCCTGGACTCACCAAAGGAGGACGCGAGAGAATTGGTTCAGGATAGGTTTCCTCTACCAAGATTCATCATCTGTGATGCTGGCGGCTCCCAAGCCCGTTTCTTGTTGTCAAAACTCAACCCTTCGACAACGCATGCGACGGCTGGTGGCTATGGTGGTGTAAACCAGACGGCCCAGACTATTTTCACGGATGACGTTTCATTGCAGACTTTCATGGACCATTTGATGAAGCAAGTTTCCTCTCTCGGGTTATGATCACCGCATACTAACGTGGGATAGGCTGGCTGTATCTGGATCAAGCTGATAATGGCAATACGAAGGACATCGGGTTGGTGACTGCACGGTGCAGTATGCAGGTTGTCTTTTCCAGGCTTGTAAGCGGAGGACGCCATGACTACCTCATCACGCTAGCTTAGAAAGAGGGCTGGCCGTGAGCGAACACGTTATTAAGCGTTGAGCATACAGCTGAACATAGAAGATTTGTACTGGATTCGATTTTATGTCAATCCTGTCATCTCGAGTGCACGTAGTAAATCTATGAGCCATCAGGCAGAACCAGGCTTTTGCTAGATTTAAAACACAAGAGACCCGAAGCAGCCTTAAGACAGATCTGCATGGTTGAGCATGATGCTCCGGCAAATCACGAGCTGCAGCAGACTGCCGCAACGCTGCAACCGTACATTTGGGTTGTAGAACTCTATCGCTCAAACAGTGTTGAAAAGCACGGTGGCATCCCTTCGCGTGGAAGAAAAGTTCCCATCATACGACGTCTTGCAATTGCAGAGGTTGTAGACACAGATAAATGGACCACTGCATCCACTATTCCCCGAAAGAAATAGAATGCCGCGGTGAGTAGCGTGTCAGATATCCCGAAGGATGGTCCGTCTTCTTTGCACCAAAATAGGCCCGAATCGTAGGGTTTGAGATTGGGCCAGAGTGTTGGCAAAGTGCGTTAGTAAGGGGGAAGAGCTAAGGCGGTTGTGGATGAAAATCATGTTCACAGGGGAGTGCGTTGGGTGTGAGGACGAGGGGAAGGTTATGTGCTACCTTGCTTTGATTTCAGCAAGTGCTCTTGAAGGATTGTCAAGTTGGAACTTTTGAAGGTTCATCATTCGTGAATTTCATGGATCACGCAGAATACGCTGGGTATCTTCTATTCAGATGGAACTGCGGTCTGTCAGCGTTGCGATCTTGAGGGGAAGAGTCGTGCGTGGATATCAGAGGTACTTGTGCGCATCGACATCGAAGTGTGAAACTTACCATCAAAGTTGCCCTCCTTGATCTCGTCGCTAATCTCCTTGGGGCTACGTCCGTCGACCTGGCAACCAACGGAGAAGCAGGTGCCGAGGATCTCAAGGACCGTACCCTTCAACTCCCTTGACAAACTCTTGTTTGCACCACGCATTATGCGTGCGATTTCCATGATCTCATCGAATGGGATGGACTTGGAGTGCTTGATGTTCTTCTCCTTCTTGCGATCGCGAGGTGGCTCTTTGAGGGCACGGATAACGAGCGAGGAGGCGGAAGGGACGACGGAGACAGCAGCTTGTCGGTTTTGAATGGTGAGCTTGACGGTGACACGGAGACCTTTCTGTGATTGCTGTTAGACATGTAGAAGAGAGGATAGGAAGAGGGGTGTTGACGAACCCAGTCGCCAGTGGCCTTTGCGATGTCTTCACCAACCTTCTTGGGCGAGAGACCAAGAGGACCAATTTTGGGAGCGAGAGTTGCCGAAGATCCGACCTCACCACCAGTGGCACGGAGGTGGCTGCATGATTGTCAGTTTACAAACACTCTGGATGCTGAGATGCGAACACTCACATGATCTTGATCTCGAGGGGATCGAGTTTTGGAGCTATAGAAGAAGAACATATTAGCCGCCAAGCTGATGCTGCTCAAGGAGCTGATACTTACGCATGGCTAGTACGTAAGGTGGTCAAGCTGCTTGAATAAATTGGTGTCGGAGATGGTTGGTGGTTGAAAAGATCTCTGAGGAGAAAGTCACAAGTTCTGCTCGACCATTTTCGCAGCGCTTGTGGGCACGCAGCCTGCCAAGATAAAAGGACTTGAGAAGTTATCGTCACATGACTCCGCAAACCATGCAAACATCTGGGCCTCTTCTTGAGACATGCACGCCTCAGCTGTCCCTTCATCGTACAGTTCCTGCGAAGGTACAACACTATGACAGAGCAGGGTACAATACGTTTCATACTGTGTGGACCAAAATGTGCGTCAAGGTGGGTGCTACGGTTGGCGTAAGTCACCACCAGACTACATTTAATTGAACCATCGCTCAGCAGTTTCACTCTCAGCACTTAATTAGGTACGCCCTACAATCGACAATAATATTTACCTAGGTAGACACTTGTCAACAGGAGGGAGGTAGCCTTTCCCGACACTCTCCTGCAAGCATACTTTACTTTGTCCTCGGTACTACTCGTGAACAAGCACTCAGTTATGACCGCTCCCCACCTTCTCCGCCCCTCTTCTGCTCGTGACGTTCTAGCGTGCTTGATGGATTCAGATATCCTGTTCGCAAGGCGCCATGCATCGGTAGAGCATAACCAGTATCAATACGTCTCGCTAACTG
>Ga0210040_10010781_pt1 | contig 10444 bp, 6 predicted proteins | sample CryGeyCG12114_NA_FD_185462 | JGI IMG/M metagenome (GOLD analysis project Ga0210040, IMG submission 185462) | Groundwater microbial communities from aquifer - Crystal Geyser CG19_WC_8/21/14_NA (SPAdes) (version 2) | ecosystem: Environmental > Aquatic > Deep subsurface > Groundwater | place: USA...
AGTTCCTGGAGCGCGCCGAGCGGACGCAGGAGGAGTTCTTCCACACCTTCAACACGCTGCACAACGCCAGCAAGCAGATCGTCATCACCTCCGACCGCGCGCCGAAGAAGCTGACGACGCTGGAGGATCGGCTGCGGACCCGCTTCGAGTGGGGCCTGATCACCGACGTCCAGGCGCCCGACCTCGAGACCCGCATCGCGATCCTCCGCAAGAAGGCCTGGGGCGAGCGGCTGCAGGTGCCCGACGCCGTGCTCGAGTTCATCGCCAGCAAGGTGCAGACCAACATCCGCGAGCTCGAGGGCGCCCTCATCCGGGTCACCGCGTTCGCCTCGCTCAACAAGCAGCAGGTCGACCTGCCCTTGGCCGAGCTGGTGCTCAAGGACCTGATCAGCGACGAGCAGGGCCCGCAGATCACCGCGGCGATCATCATGGCCGCCACCGCGGAGTACTTCTCCGTGACGATGGAGGAGCTGCAGGGCTCCAACCGCAGCCGCACGCTGGTCAACGCCCGGCAGATCGCCATGTACCTCTGCCGCGAGCTCACCGAGCTGTCTCTGCCGCGCATCGGTGCCTCGTTCGGCGGCAAGGACCACACCACGGTCATGCACGCGGTCAAGAAGATCACCAACCTGATGAGCGAGCGCCGGGCGACCTACACCCAGGTCACCGAGCTCACCGCACGCATCAAGAGCCGCGCCCGCCAGTAAGAGGACCCCCTCCCGCTCACCACTCGCAAGCTCGCGGCGAGCCTCCGGAGGGGGCCGCCGGACCGCACCGCGGCCGCTGTCGGGCGTCGTTGAGCCCTGACGACCCAGGTGGACCGCCATCCTGGGTCGCCAGGGTTCACCGGTCGGCCCTGGGGGACCTCGGGCCGCGCTGGGTCTCCGATGGCATCCGCAGCGCTCGTGGGCAGTCGCGCCCCGTGCCGCGGCGCTCCTTCGCTCCTCGGGGAACCTCCGGGCCCGCCTCGTCGCTCGGCCTCGCGGTGTGGTGGCGACCCTCGCGGTCGACGGCGGCGGTGCCTGCTGAACGGCGCGGCCGAGGTCCTCCGGCGCGTCCGGTTGCGCACCACCGACGAGGCCGTCCGGCTGCCTCCCGGACCGGGTCGACATGTCGCTGTCCACAGTTGTGCGGAACCCCGTGGACAGCGGAAGCCCAGTTCCGGCGGGTCGGAGCCCGGTCGTCGACCGTCCATCCGGTCGACACGTCGAGAAGTTGTCCCCAGGAATGTGCACAGGTTGGGGAGATCCGTCCCGGTGACGGCCCGGAGATGCCGGCCCGACAGGCGCCACTCCCACCACGACGGACGCTGCACGCCCCAGAGATGCCGCTGACCTGCGGTTTCGTCCGTTCCGGTCGATCCGGCCCGGGACGACACGGCGCCCGAACCGCTCGTCGTGCACACGGCATGGGGACGAACAGGGGGCAACCAGGGGAGTGGAGGTGGACGAACAGCGGTCGCTGTGCACGGCGGTCGAGTTGTCCACGTGTCGACAACAGCGGGACGCTGACCACCCACAGCGGGCCAACAGCCCCGGTGGGCGGTTGACCTGCGGAAAGGGCTCGGGTCCCCAGCTTCCACACGTGTGATGACGAGGATGAAGTACTTCTACCCAGAATTTCTCGAACCACATTCAGGGTGGGGACGCTCCGCTCGGGCCGTGCTCCAGGGGCGCACCGGCACCGACGGAGCGCCGGGCAGAGCACCCGACAGGGGACAGGGTTTCCCCCGGAGGCACCCGAGCAGGCACCATGAGCACCGCACCGGCGCCGGGAGCCTCCGCCTCGAGCTCCGGCGCACCGTGGACGCAGAAGAGATCGGGTGGATGGACAGATGAAGTTCCGGGTGGCACGAGAGGTGCTCGCCGACACCGTGGCGTGGACGGCCCGCAGCCTGCCGCCACGGCCGTCGGTCCCCGTCCTCGCCGGCATCCTGCTCGAGGTCGACGGCAGCCAGCTGTCGGTGTCCGGCTTCGACTACGAGGTGTCCGCACGGGCGGAGGCCGACGTGCAGTCCGGCGAGAGCGGCCGCGTCCTCGTCCCGGGCCGGCTGCTCGCGGAGATCACCCGCGCCCTCCCGCCGCACCCGGTGGACCTCACCGCCGACGGCCCGCGCCTGGCGATCACCTGCGGCAACGCACGGTTCAGCCTGCCCACCCTGCCGGTGGAGGACTACCCGTCGCTGCCGTCCATGCCGTCGTCGGCCGGCGTGGTGGACAGCGACGTCTTCGCCGAAGCCGTGGGGCAGGTGGCCGTGGCCGCGGGCCGCGACGACACCCTCCCGATGCTCACCGGCGTCCGGCTGGAGATCGAGGGCGACCAGATCACCCTCGCCGCCACGGACCGGTACCGCCTGGCGGTCCGCGAGTTCGCCTGGCGTCCCGACACCCCGGGCCTGTCCGCGGCGGTGCTCGTGCCCGCCCGCACCCTGGCCGACGCCGCCAAGACGCTGACCAGCGGACCGGAGATCACCGTCTCGCTGTCCTCGGGCAGCTCCGGCGAGGGCATCCTGGGCCTGTCCGGCAAGGACCGGCAGACCACCACGCGGTTGCTGGACGCTGAGTTCGTCAAGTACCGCGCGATCATGCCCAGCGAGTCGGCCGCCAGCGCCACGCTCCCGGTCGGGCTCTTCACCGACGCGGCCAAGCGCGTCGCCCTGGTGGCCGAGCGCGGCACGCCGTTGCGCTGCGAGTTCACCCCCGGCCAGGTCACCCTGCGGGCCGGTGGCACCGACGACGAGGGTCAGGCCGAGGAGCGCTGCGACGTCGACTTCGACGGCGAGCCGCTGACCATCGGCTTCAACCCGACGTTCCTGCTCGACGGCCTGGCCGCGGTGCACACCGAGCGGGCGCGGATGGACTTCACCAGCCCCCTCAAGCCCGCCGTCCTGTCCGGCGTCGAGGAGCCCTCCGAGGGCGACGACGCACCGGCGCCACGACCGGGCAGCTACCGGTACCTGATCATGCCGGTGCGCCTGCCCGGCTGAGCGTCACCGAGCACCGCCCGGCCCCGGCGAGCACGATGGGGCACCGAACAGGACATCAACGCTGAGAGGGGACGCCGACGTGCAGCTGGGGCTGATCGGTCTGGGCAAGATGGGCGGCAACATGGCCGAGCGGGTCCGCCGCGCCGGTCACGAGGTCGTCGGGTACGACCGCTCGCCGGGCAAGCGCGACGTCGACAGCCTGCCGGCCCTGGTGGAGGCGCTCTCCGCACCCCGCGTGGTCTGGGTGATGGTGCCCTCGGGCGACCCGACCCGGCAGACGGTCGAGGAGCTCGCCGGCCTGCTGGAGGCCGGCGACGTGATCGTCGACGGCGGCAACTCCAAGTACACCGACGACCAGGTGCACGATGTGCTGTGCCGGGAGAAGGGCATCGGCTACGTCGACGCCGGCGTCTCCGGCGGGGTCTGGGGCCTGGAGAACGGTTACGCCCTGATGGTGGGCGGCACCGTGGAGGACGTGGCCAAGGTCCAGCCGGTCTTCGACGCCCTCAAGCCGCCGTCCCCCACCGACGAGTCCGGCCAGCCCGTCGGCGGTGATGCCGGCTTCGTGCACGCCGGACCGGTCGGCGCCGGGCACTTCAGCAAGATGGTCCACAACGGCATCGAGTACGCGCTGATGCAGGCCTACGGCGAGGGCTACGAGCTGCTCGAGGCCGTCGACCTCATCGAGGACGTGCCCGGGGTCATCAAGTCGTGGACCCAGGGCACCGTCATCCGCTCCTGGCTGCTGGACCTGCTGGTCCGGGCGCTGGACGAGGACCCGTCCCTCGAGCGCGTGCGCGGCTACGCCGATGACTCCGGCGAGGGCCGGTGGACCGTCGAGCAGGCGATCGAGAACGCCGTCCCCATGCCGACGATCGCGGCCTCGCTGTTCGCCCGCTTCTCCTCGCGCCAGGACGACTCGCCGACCATGAAGGCGGTGGCGGCGCTGCGCAACCAGTTCGGCGGGCACGCCGTCCGGGCCGTCGAGGGCGAGGCCGAGAGCCCCGCCTGAAGAAGGGCCACCCTTCCCCCCACGCCTCGCAGGCTCGGCGCGGGCCCCTGAAGGGTGGCCGGTCCGGTTCGTCGCCGCTGGAGAGCTGAGGGCATGTACGTCCGGCACCTGCAGGTCGGCTCCTTCCGGAGCTGGGAGCGCGTGGACCTGCCGTTGTCCCCGGGCCCGACCGTGCTGGTCGGGCGCAACGGGGAGGGCAAGACCAACCTGGTCGAGGCCGTCGGCTACCTGGCCACGATGAGCAGCCACCGCGTCTCCAGCGACGCCCCGCTGGTCCGCCACGGGGACGCGCAGGCGGTCGTGCGGGCAGCCCTGCGCCGGGGGGACCGGGAACTGCTCGTCGAGATCGAGATCAATCCGGGCCGGGCCAACCGGGTGCGGGTCAACCGGGCTCCGCTGCAGCGGCCGCGGGACCTGCTCGGCATGGTGCGCACGGTGCTGTTCGCCCCCGAGGACCTGGCCCTGGTGCGGGGCGACCCCACCGAGCGCCGGCGGTTCGTCGACGAGCTGCTGGTCACCCGGACCCCCCGGCTGGCAGGCGTGCGCGCCGACTACGACCGCGTGCTCAAGCAGCGCAACGCGCTGCTCAAGACCGCGCGCCTGGCCCGCGGCAAGGCGATCGAGACCCTCGACGTCTGGGACGGCCACCTCACCGACCTCGGTGGTCAGCTCCTGTCCGCCCGGCTGGGGCTGATCGCCGACCTGGCGCCGCAGCTCGCGGAGTCCTACGCCCGGGTGGCCGGGGACGGCGCGTCCACGGCCGGGCTGGGCTACTCCTCGACCGTTCCGCTGGCCGGCACCGGCGCGGCGCTGCAGCCGGACGGCATCCTCCCGACGGCGGGCGAGCTCACCGCCGCGATGCGCGAGCAGGTGGCCGAGCGCCGGGGCGACGAGCTCGACCGCGGCATGACGCTGGTCGGCCCGCACCGGGACGACCTGGTCATCCACCTGGGCCCGGCACCGGCCAAGGGCTTCGCCAGCCACGGGGAGTCCTGGTCGCTCGCGCTGGGGCTGAAGCTCGGGACCTTCGCGCTGCTCAGGGCCGACGGCGAGGACCCGATCCTCGTCCTCGACGACGTCTTCGCCACGTTGGACGCCGAGCGGCGCGCGGCGCTCGCGGAGGTGGCACGCTCTGCCGAGCAGACGCTGATCACCGCCGCCGTGCTCGACGACGTGCCGCCCGAGCTCCGCGGCGGCCGGGTCGAGGTCGGCGCCGGCGCCGTGCGGGTGCTCGACCCCGGGGAGGTGGCATGAGCGAGGACCGCCCGGCGCGTCCGAGCGACATCGCCCGCGCCGCCCTCGAGGCGGCGCGCGCCGCCTCGGCCGCCCGCCCGCGTCCCACCCGTCGCCGGATCGCCGGGCCGCGCCGGACCTGGAGCGGACCCGGACCAGGCGCCGACGACCCCCAGCCGCTGGGCCGGCTGGTCGACTCGCTCGTCGACTCGCAGGACTGGTCCGAGCGGACCCGGACCGGCGCGGTGTTCGGCCGGTGGGAGACCCTGGTCGGACCGGAGATCGCCGCCCACTGCGCGCCGCAGACCCTCACCGAGGGCGAGCTGCTGATCGTCGCGGAGTCCACGGCCTGGGCCACGCAGCTGCGCCTGCTGGCCCCGACCATCCTGGGCAAGCTGCGCGCCGGGGTCGGCGGGGACGTCGTGACCCGGTTGCGCGTTGTCGGACCGACGGCCCCCAGCTGGAAGAAGGGCCCGCGCTCCGTGCGCGGCCGGGGGCCGCGCGACACGTACGGATAGCACCGCACCACGACGGAAGGCCAGCGATGAGCACGCCTCGGGACCGCGACGGCAACGACGACGACGGCACCGGCCGCGGCTGGCAGGAGCCGGCCCACCTCGGCGGCGACGAGCCGGCGCAGGACGAGCCCAACATCGCCGACCGCCGCAGTCGGCCACGCGACAGCGACCACTCCGTCGACCCCGAGGCCTGGCGCCCGGCCGGCTGGGACCTGCCGCCGGCGCAGCCCGAGCGTCCGGCCCAGGGGCAGCAGCCGGCCGACCCGTCCGCCGTCGACCCCTCGTGGGCGCCGCCGGGCGCTCCTCCTCAGCAGGCACCCGTGCCCGAGCGGCGGGGGCTGTTCGGCGGTCGCCGTCGGCAGGACCCCGAGATGGAGCGGGCGTTCAGCTACCAGGGGGACGTCGTCGGCGCCCAGGGCTGGGCCCTCCAGCGCGGCTGGACGATCTCCGACGGCACGGCTCCCGAGGACGCCGTCCTGCAGCAGCTGATCAGCTCGGCGCCGCCCCGGCTGAGCAAGGACCACCGGCCGGGCAGCGTGCTGCGCGGCCGCGCCGGCACGCTCGACCTCGTCGCCTTCGACGCCGTCTACATGTCGGGGCGGCACGTGGTGCCGCAGTACGCCGTCACCGCGGCGCCCCTGCTGGGCGCCCCGCCGGCGCTGCGGCTGTCCCCCGCCCGGCTGTGGAAGCACGGCATCGGCGGCATGGTGCAGATCCCCTCCGAGGACCCGGACTTCGAGCGGCGCTGGATGCTGCTCGCCGCCGAGGACGGCCCCCAGGTGCGCCGGCTGGCCGGGGACGCCGACGTGCGCCGTCTGCTGCTGGGCACGGACGACGGCGACGAGTTCTGGACCGCCGGCGGCTTCCTGGCGGCGATCCGCCCCGACGGGCACCTGCCCGAGCTGATCGAGCACCACACCCGGCTCCTGACCGCGCTCGTCGGCGCGCTCGCCGCCGGCTCCTGACCGGGCCGCCCCGCTGAGCGCACCGGAGCGGCCCGACCCGGTGCCCGCGCCCTCCGGCGCGGGCCCGCGGGAGCTGCTGCCCCTGCTCCGGCCGCACCGCCGCGCGCTGGCCGGGGCGGCGGCGCTGTCCCTGCTGGCGGCCGGCGGAGCGCTGGCCCAGCCCGCGCTGGTCGCGCGGGTCATCGACGTCGTCGGCTCCGGCGGGCCGCTGCTGCCCACCGTCTCGCTGCTGGTGGTGGTGCTCCTGGCCGCCTCGGCGCTCGGGGCGTTCCAGCAGTACCTGCTGCAACGCACGGCGGAGGGCGTCGTCCTCACCACCCGGCAGCTGCTGGCCGACCGGCTGCTCCGGCTGCCGGTGGCCGAGTACGACCGCCGGCGGACCGGCGACCTCATGTCGCGGGTCGGCGCCGACACCACCCTCCTGCGGGCGACGGTCACCTCCGGTGTCGTCGACGTCGTCGGCTCGGCGGTGCTGGCCGTCGGCGCCGTGGTCGCGATGGCGCTGGTCGACGTCTGGCTGCTGCTGCTCACCCTGCTGTCGGTCGGCATCGGGCTCACCGTCGCGGTGCTGGCCTCCCGCGGTGTCCGGCGGGCGTCGCGGCAGGCGCAGGAGGAGGTGGGCGCGATGACGGCCGCGGTGGAGCGGGCGCTGTCGGCGGTCCGCACCATCCGCGCCAGCGGCGCCACCACCCGCGAGGTCGCGGCGGTCGGGGGCAGCGCGCGGCGGGCCTTCGAGGCCGGCGTGCGGGTGGCGCGGCTGGAGTCGCTGGTCGCCCCCGCCGGGTCGATCGCCGTGCAGGGCGCCTTCCTGGCCGTGCTCGGCGTGGGGGGCTACCGGGTGGCCGACGGCTCGATCACCGTCGCGTCGCTGGTCGCCTTCATCCTCTACCTGTTCCTGCTGGTCATGCCGCTGGGCCAGGCGATCTCGGCCTGGACCCAGCTCCAGACGGGCCTGGGCGCGCTGGGCCGGATCCAGGAGATCCTGGCGCTGGAGCCGGAGGAGGACGAGCGTCCGGAGCGCGCCGGACCGGCCGCCTCTCGGGCAGGCGCCCCGCTGCTGGAGCTCGACGACGTGTCCTTCGCCTATCCGGACGGGACGCCGGTGCTGCGCGGCATCTCCTTCGAGGTGGCGGCCGGTAGCCGGGTGGCGCTGGTCGGCCCGTCGGGCGCGGGGAAGTCGACGATCCTGGCGCTGATCGAGGGCTTCTACCCGGTCACCGGTGGCGCCGTCCGCTGGGCGGGGACCGACGTCCGGGAGCTGCCGCGTGCGGCGCTGCGCGCCCGGCTCGGCTACGTCGAGCAGGAGGCGCCGGTCCTGGCCGGGACGGTGCGGGACAACCTGCTGCTCACCCGGCCCGACGCGACCGACCCCGAGCTGTGGGCGGTGCTCGCCGACGTCGGCCTGACCGAGGTCGTGCGCCGGTCACCGCGCGGCCTGGACGTGCCGGTCGGCGACGAGGGGGTGCTGCTGTCCGGCGGCGAGCGCCAGCGCCTGGCGATCGCGCGGTCCCTGCTGGCCCGGCCCGAGCTGCTGCTCCTGGACGAGCCCACCGCCAGCCTCGACGCGCGCAACGAGGGCCTGCTGCGCGAGACGCTCGCCGCCGCCTCGGCCGACCGGGCGCTGCTGGTGGTCGCGCACCGGCTGTCCACGGTGCTGGACAGCGACCAGATCGTGGTGCTCGACCAGGGCCGCGTGGTCGCCCGCGGCACCCACGCGGAGCTGGTCGACAGCAGCCCGCTCTACCGCGAGCTCGCCACCGCGCAGCTGCTGGTCTAGCCGCGCTCCGCCGCGCGGGTGATGCCCCCGGATCATCCCGTCATCGCCCTGCCGTCGGCGTCGTGTTCCACGTGGAACTCCAGCAGACCAGCCCAGGTACCGGACGACGTCGATCCTGCTGGGGATCGGCGTCCTCCTGTGGCTGGTGACCGTGCTCGTGAACCGCCGGACCGGTGCGCAGGCGCCGTCGTTCGACCCGCACGACCTCAGCGGCGACCGGCCTGCGGGGCCCAGGAACTGACCCGGAGGGCGTGAGCCGTCCGAGGACGGCGTGTCGATACCCGGGGCAGGACCGGTGGTGGCGGGGGAGCCGGAAGGGCCGCAGACACGACGTGAGGGCGTGGACGGCGCCATTCCTGTCGGTCGACCCGGTATCCTCGACAGCAGAAACCGCCAGCAACCGGCCCAGCGCCGTTCTGCGCCCCGTGGGGCCAGTGCCGTTCTGCGCGTCATCCCCCGCCAGCACCGGGGAAGCGCGTGCCGGTTGCGCGAAAGGAAGGCCCCCCGTGGTCGCAGCACCGCAGATCGAGAACGCCTACTCCGGCAGTTCCATCACCGTCCTCGAAGGCCTGGAGGCGGTCCGGAAGCGCCCCGGTATGTACATCGGGTCCACGGGCGAGCGCGGCCTGCACCACATGGTGTGGGAGGTCGTGGACAACGCCGTCGACGAGGCGCTGGCCGGGTACTGCGACACCGTCCGCGTGACGCTGCTGGCCGACGGCGGCGTCCGGGTCGAGGACAACGGCCGCGGGTTCCCGGTGGACATGCACCCCGTGGAGAAGCGGCCCACCCTCGAGGTGATCATGACCGTCCTGCACGCGGGCGGGAAGTTCGACGGCAAGAGCTACGGCGTCTCCGGCGGTCTGCACGGCGTGGGTGTCACGGTCGTCAACGCGCTGTCGACGCGGCTCGAGGTGAACGTCTGGCGCGACGGCGCCGAGTGGTTCCAGCGCTACGACCTCGCCAAGCCCCGCCCCCTCGAGGAGGTCGGCCCGACCAAGAAGCGCGGCTCGGCGGTCACGTTCTGGGCCGACGGCGACATCTTCGAGACGACGACCTACTCGTTCGACACCATCAGCCGGCGCCTGCAGGAGATGGCCTTCCTCAACAAGGGCATCACCATCGTCCTGCGCGACGAGCGCCCCGGGCAGGGCAAGGCCGAGACCGGCATGGCCGAGGAGATCTCGGTCGCCGAGGCGGCGACCGAGGCCGGCCACGAGGCCGAGGCCTTCGAGCCCACCGAGATCACCTACAAGTACGACGGCGGCCTGGTCGACTACGTCGCCCACATCAACGCCAAGAAGTCGGCGATCCACAAGTCGGTCATCAGCTTCAACGCCGAGGGCACCGGCAAGAACGACATGCCGATGTCCATCGACGTCGCCATGCAGTGGTCCGAGGCCTACTCGGAGTCGGTGTACACGTTCGCCAACGTCATCAACACCCACGAGGGCGGCACGCACGAGGAGGGCTTCCGGACGGCGCTGACCTCGATCGTCAACCGGTACGCCGAGGAGAAGAAGCTCTTCAAGACCAAGGACGAGAAGCTCACGGGTGAGGACATCCGCGAGGGCCTGGCCGCCGTCGTCTCGGTGAAGCTCGGCGACCCGCAGTTCGAGGGCCAGACCAAGACCAAGCTCGGCAACACCGAGGTCAAGGGCTTCGTCCAGCGGGTCTGCAACGAGCAGATCCAGCACTGGTTCGAGGCCAATCCGACCGAGGCCAAGACGATCATCAACAAGGCGTCGTCGGCGGCCCGCGCCCGGCGCGCGGCGCAGGACGCCCGCAAGCTGGCCCGCAAGAACCTGCTGAGCAACAACTCGCTGCCGGGCAAGCTGGCCGACTGCCGCTCGACCGACCCGCGGTCCTCGGAGATCTACATCGTCGAGGGCGACTCCGCCGGCGGCTCGGCCAAGTCCGGCCGTGACTCGATGTTCCAGGCGATCCTGCCCA